>JAEEGK010001326.1_pt1 | contig 62178 bp, 57 predicted proteins | sample 8958771 | NCBI WGS metagenome assembly JAEEGK01 (sample SAMN16246547, study PRJNA631951) | gut metagenome | biome: gut microbiome; feature: rumen; material: SC-attached | host: Bos | place: Iran: Karaj | collected 2018-10 | reverse complement strand
GTGGAGTTGTAGTTCCTTCAATTGCAACAATTGGCGCTCTTTGTACAACACTTGGTGCTTCTGCCTGGATGAACATAAAGGGAAACAACACCATGATTCTTGTAACAGTCCTTCTTTCAATGGCGCTGGCTGTAGGTTATGCTGTTCACTATATCAATAGCTTTAAGATGTACTTTAGAAAAACAGGACAACGTCAGGAATCTGTAGTGATGGGTATACGAGATTCCGGTTGGGCTTTGTTTTTTACAGTAATCACAACAATGGCAGGTATGCTTTCCTTCCTTTCTGCAGGTATAAGACCAATGCGCTGGGTAGGAGGAATTACCGCCGCCGCCGTTCTTGCAGTTTTCATTTTTGAAATAATTCTTCTTCCTTGTCTTTACAGCTTTGGAAAAGATGAAGAGCCTGATCCAAACTTTGTAAATACCGAAGGTTCAACAAAATCTGACCTTCGTGTAGAAGCAATGGGAAAATCAATTCTCAATAAAAAGTGGATTACCGTTGTAGTTGGTGCCGCAGTTATGGTTGCAGTAATTCCGGGCATGTTCAAAATCAAAGTAAATATGAATTACGCCGACATGATGGGTGAGCGTACACCTTACATTCACCGCCTTATGGAAATTACCCGCAGTCAGCTTGGAAGCCAGTACAGCTACGAAGTTCTTGTAGAATATCAGGAAGAAGATGCTTTGAAAAATCCCCAGGTTCTAAAAAATATGGATGAGATGGCAGCCCGCCTTGGAACTTTGAGCTCAACAAAAGTTTCTAACGGAAAGCCTCGTGTTTCTTCTGTAACAAAAGTTGTTAAGGAAATGAACCGAACTCTCAATGGTGATGACCCTGACTTTTATGTAATCCCGGATGATCAGGATCTTGTAAGCCAGGAAATGTTCCTCTACGAAATTTCCGGTGGAAGCGATCTTTACAATTATGTAAGCGAAGATTTTAAGGCCGGTTATCTTCACATCGAGCTTAGTGGTTACGATGGCGAAGAAATTGTCCGCAACCTTGAAGAAGTAAAAAAATGGTGTGCCGAGCTTTTCCCTGATGCATCAAATGCCGGTGTAGTAGGAGAGGTTGTTCAGTATGCCCAGATGAACGGAAAGCTTGTACGTGGCTCTCTGCGTTCAATCGGAACTTCGCTTATTGTAATTCTGCTTCTTTTGATTGTTGCATTCACTTCATTCCGCACAGGCTTTATTGCAATGATTCCTAACGTTGCACCAATTGCCATCATCGGAGGAATTATGGGTTATGCAGGCGTAAACCTTGATATGATCACTGCAATGATTATGCCGATGATTCTTGGTATTGCAGTAGACGATACAATCCACTTTACAAACCATATTAAATATCACTTTGAGCTTACAGGAAACTACCGATCGGCAGTCTTAAACTCATACCGTGAAATTGGAAAAACAATGATTATGACTACAGTCATCCTCTGTGCCATGTTTGGAATCTTCCTTACCAGCACCATGACTGTTTTGGTAAACATAGGCTGGCTGTCGATTGTTGGTTTGGGCAGTGCGCTCATCGCCGACTATACGTTGACACCAGTACTTCTTTATATCACAAAGCCTTTTGGCAAGGAGACAAAATAAAATGAAAAAGATTCTTTTATCAATTACAGCTTTATTTTTGGGAGTCGCACTTTTTGCTCAGACCGGCTACGACATTATGAAAAAGGCAGACGAAGTTGCTGAACCAAAAACTTCATCTTCTACTGCAACTCTTACAATTCATTCAAAGAAGGGCAGCGACCGAATCCGCGAAGTTATTATGATGAGCAAGGATTACGGTGACGTTTCAAAACAGGTAATTGCTTTTACAACACCAAAGGATGTTGCAGGTACAGCTTACCTCATGTTTGATTACAACGATGATGACAAGGATTCAGACAACTGGCTTTATCTTCCAGCCATGAAAAAGACCCGCCGCATTGCTTCAAGTGGTTCCGAAAGTGAAGGAAGCTTTATGGGAACAGACTTTACTTATCAGGATATGGGAGACCGCAGTCTTAGTAAGTATGATTACAACTTGTTAGGCGAAGATAACATCGACGGAGTTGCCTGCTATAAGGTTGAATGCATAAGCAAGGCTCACACAGAAAAAGACCCACGCTACATCAGTTATATCAGTAAGTCGGATTACATCCTGCGCAAGTGCGAATTCTATGACCGCCAGAATCAGCTCCACCGCGTTCTAACCTGTACCGATTTTACAACAATCAAGGGCTTTACCACCGCCCAGAAAATGAAAATGGAAAACGTTCAGACAGGCACCTGGTCTCTTATCGAAAGCAAAAACATTAAATACGACGAAGAAGATATTGATGATTCGTTGTTTACTGTGGCTGCTCTGGAGAAGGGAAGGATAAAATAACAGGCCTTCAAATACGTGGATTGCCACGCCCTTCGGGCTCGCAATGACGGGATGCATTGTCATTGCGAGCGAAGCGAACGACTTTTGCAAAGCAAAATGTCGGTAAGCTCTGCGACGCAATCCACATACTAAGAGAGACATATATGCGAAAAATATTATTCATAACATTAGGATTATTTTTACTTTCCCCATTTCTATTTGCCGACGGTGTAGACTTCTCTGGCGAGGTCTCAACCTCCTGGGGCATTTTTGCTCCGTGGACAAACGAGGATACTGCAGGTGACTTTTCGTTAGGCAACACTAACTTTACGGGCAAGATAGATGCCTGGTATGGAAACAGTTCGGCTCTTGCAGAAGGTACTGCTTCATACGACGCGCTTACAAAAAATCTTGATTTTTCTCTGGGCGAACTTTGGCTTGATTATACAGATTCCTTCTGGGGATTGCGAATTGGCCGACAAAAAGCAGCCTGGGGCAAGGCAGATGGAATAGACATTACAAATGTTTTGTGTCCTTCAGATATGTCCAGTTTTTCTGCTATGACAGGAGACAATTCAAAGCTTACGGTAGATGCTATTCGTCTTTCTTTTAACGGAAGCTCCTTTATAGCCGATGCCTGGTGGATTCCTTTTTTTACTCCGACAGCACTTCCGCTTGAACAGGGAAACTCTCTGCGCAGGTTTGTAGTTCCTGCCACTGTAGATTATCCGGTACCGGCAATGAATATAACACTTCATCTTCCGGTTACAATCAATCAGTTTGAAAAGCCCGAGCTTGCAATCTGGAACGGTGAGTATGGAATTAAGCTTTCCGGTTATTTTTCTGTGCTGGATTTGTCGCTTTATGGTTTTTACGGCTGGGATGATATTCCTCTGTTAAATTATGGAATAACTTTTGGTGCACCAATGGATCCGTCAAATCCTGCAACAGCACTTCCGGAAGAAATTGTTGTAAGCGGCCAGTATAAACGCATGGCCATGGTTGGAGCAGATGCAGCGCTGCCAATTGGACCAACAGTGCTCAGACTGGAAACTGCGTTCTTTCCTCAGAGATATATGCAGAAAAAGGCGGAAGAGATTCTTAAGGATGCCCTTCGACAGGCTCAGGGACCACAAGGAACATCTCAGGGACCGCATGATATTCAGCGAAATCAATTATCTGCACTTGCCGGGCTTGACTGGATGCCGAGCGGATGGACACTTACCGCACAATATTATTGCGACTACGTTTTTGGAGACCTTGATACCCTGGAACGCAAAGAGGCCTATCAGCATGGTGCAACCTTGAGCATTTCAAAATCCCTCGTAAACGAAACACTGGAATTAAGCTTTGCAGGAGTAATTGGTTTGAATGATTTTGACTGTATGCTTTCTCCTTCAATAAAATACAGTCTGTCTGACCAGATTTCGCTGGACACATTAGCCTTTATTTTTCTTGCCGGACCAGACCGCGATGGAAAGTATGGAGCTTACAAGGATCTTTCAACAATCTGCATAAATGCAAAATTTAGTTTTTAGATTTTTTATACAGCATGCTTGGGCGTCCCCCGGTGCTGTAGTTTATGTCTTCGGTAATTTCTTTTGTCCTTACGAGATAGTTCATATAATTTCGTACAGTGACAATTGAAATTCCGAGTTCATCAGAAATCATATCTGTGCTGCACCAGCCGGTGTTCTTTTCAAAATAAGAAAGAATATTTTCAAGAGTTTTTCGCTGAATACCTTTGGGCAGATTTTCCGGGATATTATTATCGGCAGCAGTTTGTATTCCAACCGCTTGCCTGCCTGTAGAATTGAGCATCAGATTATCAATATCCGTTTGATTCATTTTCTGGGTATCTTTTAGCAGTGCTTTTTTTGTAACAAACTTTTCAAGAGAAATCTTAAAACGCTCAAAGGTAAAAGGCTTTATAAGATAATCGTGTACGCCAAGATGAACAGTTTCTTCAATTGTCGCGGTGTCATCTGCGGCAGTTACCATTATCACTTCTACATCAATTTTTTGTTCACGGATTTTTTTGAGTGTCTCGGTCCCGTTCATCACAGGCATAAAAACATCAAGAAGAATTAAATCAACCCTATTATCAATAAGATAATCCAGAGCTTCCTGACCGTTACGGCACATGCCTGCTACTTCAAAGCCATCAACCTTTGCAACAAACTGGCTGTTTATCATGGCAACCATTGGATCATCTTCAACAATTAAAACCTTGTAATTCATTTATTTAATTCTACCATAAAACAGGTTCCTCGTCCTGCCTGTGTTTCAAAAGTTATTTTCCCACCAAGACTTTGGATGAGCTGGCTTGTATGAAAAAGCCCGATTCCTCTTCCGGTTCCTTTTGTAGAAAATCCCTGTTCAAAAATCTTATCCTGAATTTCCTGAGCAATTCCACCACCTGTATCTTTTACAGTAATAAGCAGGCTGCCGGGTTTTGTGAATACCCCAAGCGTCAGTTCCTTTACAGAATCAAAAGCTTTTTGTGTGCGATTCATTTCATCAAGTGCATTATCAATAAGATTTCCTGTTATTGTAACGAGTGCTTCAGATGGAATATCAATATCCTCAGAGTGAAAACAAAAGCCTTGCTGCAGAATAAACCGAACATCGCATTCAGAAGCCCGCGCAATTTTTCCTACAATCAAAGCAGCAAAGGACGGATTATCAATTGAATTCATAACTTTACTGATTGTTTCTTTTTGAATCATAGAAATATTCTGGATATAAGAAACCGCCTTGTCATATTCTCCGATTTGAATGAGGCCCAGAATTACATGAAGCTTGTTTGTAAAATCATGATTGTTGGCGCGCATGGAATCTACAAGAATTTTTGTTCCTTCAAAATCTTCGGTAAAAGAAATAAACTCTTTTTTGATTTTCTTAAAAATAACGGCAGAAGCAGTAAGCTCTAGAATAATAGCAAAAAGCGTTACAATAATAAAAAGGGTAGCAATCTTAAAAGTTACCTGAGCCATAGAAGCCTTGAGCCTGATTGTCATTATAAAGCCCTTGTAATTATTGCGGTTGTCATAGATTGCAGAGTAGGTTCGTCGCTGAGGACCGGAAGGACCTTTGTCATCTTCTGTGTAATAGCCGGACGGATGCTTTACAAAATCAGGAATGGTTCCATCATATTCTGTGCCAATAAGCTCGTGATGTGTGTGATAGATTCTTTTTTTGTTAGTGTCAACTATCGAAATAATATCTACACCCGAAAGACTTGCTACAATATTGTCCATAAAAGAACATAATTCTTTGTCTGAATAATCGTTCGTAAAACCATAAAGCTGCGTAATAAGTTCAGAAGTATTAAGCAGGTTTTCGCTGAATTCTTTTTCTGTTGCGCGAATGCTTATAAACATTCCCCCGGCACTCATAAAAATTGTGACAAGAAGTATGAGAATAAGATTGGTGCTCTTAATCTGTTTATGTATAGCGTTAAGGTTGCCGGTGTTTTTCTTCATATTATAAAAAGATTATACCTTACTTTGCAAAAAATGTGGACTTTTGAAAGTAAAGAAATTTTTTTAATGTGTTTCTGGGCAAAAGCAAGCAGCCCCTTTTTTTTACTTTCAAAACATTTTCTTTTCTTTCAAAAAATTGTGATTTTTATAGGGGGTGATAAAATGTGCTCATAAATAAAAAAAAGAAAGAGAGGTCTTAAGATGAATTTTTCACATCTTTTAGAAGCATTTATGTTAGTTTGTTTTGGATTTTCCTGGCCGCTTAATGTGAGCAAGGCATACAAAGCAAGAACCGCAAAAGGAATGAGTCTGCCGTTTATTATTTTGATAATAACAGGCTACATCGCAGGAATCTCTGCAAAAATGTTGAACGCACAGTTTAATTATGTACTTGTTGTTTATTTTCTGAATCTTGCAATTGTAACAGTAAATCTGCTTGTATATTTCAGAAATAAAAATCTGGATAAAAGAGCCGGGACTGCAATTCCGGTTATAAAAATAGAGAATGAAGTAGAAAAGGAGGAAAATATGTATAACTACACAAATTCTTTGGACGAATATATTAACAGAAAACCAATGGCTGTTGAAAAGAAAAATGGCGTAATTCTTATGGGTGGCGCTGTTGATAAGTTAGTTCCTGTAAGTGAGCTTGCCGGAGAATATAAGTTTAATTTTGAGTTATATAATAAGAGTGATTCTTCTTTGACTGCTTCCGGTGCAAAGGAATATTTTGAAAAAACTGTTGCGCTTCTTAAGCCGGAAGGAATGCTTGTTCATCTTGGAGAAAATGATGCGGCTCTTATTAGAACAAATTCTTCCCTGTTTGACAAATATTATCTGGAGCTTATTCAGACCATAAAGAATTGTAACCCTGCCTGCAGAATTGCACTGGTTTCTGTTGATAACCCTAATAAAGACAAGACAATTGATTTAATGAATGCACATATTAAGGCAATCGCCGCTGCAGAAAAAGTTTCGTTTGTAAGCCTCGAAAATGCTAAGCTGTGGCATCCTGAATCTACAAAGGCCGCATGCAATTTTGCATACAGCATGGGTCTTAATGTAAGAAAACCGCTGAATGATGTTGCAGAAATTCTTTACAGCTGGATTTATCATAATCTTGAAGGCAATGTTGCAAATAAGCTTGTTGGTTAGTTAGAATCGACAAACGGAATCGTTAGTGTAAACAAACGTGTTTGTTAGCAAGGGCAAACGCGTTTGTTAGTTTTGATTAACTTAATAAAATGTATTATACTGACAGTATGAACTACATAATTGCAAAAGGACTTTTAATTCCATTTTTAGGAACTGCGCTTGGTTCGGCTCTGGTTTTCTTTATGAAAAAGGAGCTGGACGCGCGCATTCAAAAAATACTTTCGGGCTTTGCGGCTGGAGTTATGATTGCAGCTTCGGTGTGGAGCCTTCTTATTCCTTCCATGGAAATGTCGGCAGATAAGGGTAGACTGGCCTTCGTTCCTGCCGCAGTTGGTTTTTGTTTTGGCATGCTTTTTCTCTTGCTGCTGGACAAAACCGTTCCCCACATGCATCTTGATGAATCAGAGGAAGGTCCAAAAACGAATCTCCAGAAAACAACAATGATGGTGCTTGCCGTAACTCTTCACAATATTCCCGAAGGAATGGCGGTTGGTATTTTGTATGCGGGCTGGGCCAGCGGTTCTGCACAAATCACAGAAGCAGGTGCTCTTTCCCTTGCGCTCGGAATTGCAATCCAGAACTTTCCGGAAGGCGCAATTATTTCCATGCCGCTTCATTCAAAAGGACTTTCAAAAGGCAAGGCCTGCTGGTACGGCGTGCTTTCAGGTGTTGTAGAACCGGTTGCAGGTCTTATCACAATACTTCTTGCAAGCCTGGTTATGCCTGTTCTTCCTTATTTCCTTAGTTTTGCCGCCGGTGCCATGATTTACGTAGTCATAGAAGAGCTCGTTCCCGAAATGGCAGAAGGCGACCATTCCAACTGGGGCACCATAGCTTTTATGATAGGCTTTGCCCTAATGATGATTCTGGACGTCGCTCTGGGATAGGTTTTACACATAAGTTTATGTATCTATTGACAGAAACATAAAAATTCTATAAATTTAACTTAATGATTTTTGGAAATATCTTTTTTGCATTTGTATTCTTCTCGTTTTTTGCCTTTAGTTTTTTTACCAAAGGTCAAACAGTTCGGAATGAATAGAATGTAGAAAATTCAGCTTATAAAAAAAGCGGTTCTATCCTTCCGGGTGGAACCGCTTTTTTTATTAATTTGTCATTGTAGGGCTCGACCCGACAATCTTATGAGGTGTTTATGAAAATTGCATACAGTGGAATAAAAGGTGCTTTTGCTTATATTGCGGCTAAGAGAATCTTCCCGGAAGATGAGCTTGTCGCCTTTAGCGATTTTAGGTCTGCATACGAAGCAGTTCAGAACAGTGAATGTGATTACGCTGTGCTTCCTATAGAAAACAGTTATGCCGGAGAAGTTGCACAGGTAAACGATTTGATGTTTCAGGGAAATCTTTTTTTGAATGGAGTATATACCCTCAATGTTCAGCAAAATCTTTTGGGTGTGCCTGGAACAAGCCTGTCTGATATAAAACAGGTAATCAGTCATCCACAGGCGCTGGAACAGTGTGCAGATTTTTTACGCGAACATAATCTGGAGACTGTCGAAGCAGTAAATACAGCACGCGCTGCTAAACAGGTAGCCGAGCAGAATGATAAATCAGTTGCGGCAATTGCAAGTAAGGAAACAGCAGAGCTTTATGGGCTTACAATTCTTGCAGAAGGCATAAATGAAAAACAAGATAATTCAACACGCTTTGCAATTTTATCCCGTGATGGAAAAAAAAGATTTTCTCAGAATGAAAAAACTGTTGTCATCATGTTTACTGTAAAAAATGAAGCAGGCGCTCTTGTAAAGGTTTTGAACAAGCTTGGTGAGTTTGGTTTTAATATGAGTGTAATCCGCAGCCGTCCGCTTAAAGGTCTTGCCTGGAGCTATTATTTTTATATAGAAGCCGAAGGCGAATACGGTACCGTAGAATGGAATCAGATGATTTTGGAAATGAAATATCGTTGCGATAAATTAAAGGTTTTAGGGAGATTCTAAATATGAATATGGAATTTGAACGCAGACTTGCAATTCCGGCAGAAGTAAAGGAACAGTATCCTGTATCCGGAAAAATTGGAAAAATCGTAGAAGAAAAACGCGCAGAGCTTAAGGCTGTTTTTGAAGGTCGTTTGAACCGTCTGCTTTTGATAATTGGTCCCTGCTCTGCAGATAACGAAGATGCAGTTCTGGATTATATGAACCGTCTGGTTCCGGTCCAGGAAAAAGTGCGCGACAAGATTTTGATGGTGCCTCGTATTTATACAAACAAGCCTCGTACAACAGGTGCCGGCTACAAGGGAATGCTTCATCAGCCTAACCCAAACGAAAAACCGGATCTTTACAAGGGAATTGTTGCCTGCCGCCACATGCACATGCGCGCCGTAGAAGAAACAGGTTTTATTTTTGCAGACGAAATGCTTTACCCGGAAAATTATCAGTACCTTGATGACCTGCTTGGTTATGTTGCAGTTGGTGCCCGTTCTGTAGAAGACCAGCAGCACCGACTTACCGCCAGCGGAATTGAAGTTCCTGTTGGAATGAAAAATCCGACCAGCGGTGACTACGCAGTTATGATGAACGCAATTTCTGCAGCCCAGCATTCACACACATTTATTTACCGCGGCTGGGAAGTTCATTCAGAGGGCAACCCTCACTGCCATGCAATTTTGCGCGGCTCTACAAACAAGCACGGAAACCATCTTCAGAACTATCATTACGAAGACCTTGAACGCCTGAGCAACACCTACGACGAGCTTGAGCTTAAAAATCCTGCAGTTATTATTGATACAAATCATTCAAACTCAAACAAAAATCCTTTTGAACAGCCGCGAATCGTTATGGACGTGCTCAATTCCTGTCGCCACAGCGACCGAATCAGCAAGCTTGTAAAAGGCTTTATGATTGAAAGTTATATTGAAGACGGCTGCCAGAAAATAGGCGAAGGTGTTTACGGAAAGTCTATTACAGACCCGTGTCTTGGCTGGAAAAAAACTGAGCGTCTTATTTACGATATTGCAGAAAAGATCTAGTCCTTTCTATTTTACAAGTTTCATGCCGGTAAAGGTTGCCATGGCGACCTGGGTGCCCAACTCGTCGGTGATGTCAATTTCGTAGGTACAGGTGGAACGGCCGTCTTTAATCTGGCGGGATTGTGAAAGGAGTTTTTTTCCTTTTGCCATGCCTAAAAAGTTTACGCTGCAATTTAATGAAACTGTATGAGGCTGATTGAAATTTGAACACACTGCAAAGGTGAAGTCTGCAAGAGTGCAGATTACTCCACCCATAACACCACCATAGGCATTCTGGTGTTTACGTGCAATTTCAAGAGAACAGCGGGCAAAATGGTCGCCAACTTCATCTATTACAATACCGGTTGCATCTGTTGCATAAAGGTCGCCGCCAAAAAACTCGCGGGCTTTTTCTAAATCGGTCATAAGGAGCTCCTATTGAATGTAGTCTACTGCGCGGACATTCAATTCATAAAAGTCAGGTTTTACTAACAGCTTGATTGCAGCTTTAAGTTCATCTTTGGAAATAAGGCCGCTTTTGCTTGCAGCGCCAAGAAGGACCATGTTTACAACGCGGGGACTTCCAAGGTCGCGGCAAGCCTGGTCTGTATCTACAGCGATTACATTGCCGGCACGCTTGTTCAGGTAGTCGATCATTTCATTTTCGTCAAAGGCTTTTCCGCTAAGACTTGCTGTTACAGGCTGAACGATTTTTTTGTTTACGATAACTGTTCCGTCCGGCTTGAGGAAATCTATATTGCGCACAGCTTCTGCAGCTTCAAAAGCGATGAGTACATCTGCCTGGCCCTGTGGAACGAGCGGAGAAAATGCCTGCCCTATTCGCACATGGCTTACAACAGAACCACCGCGCTGAGCCATACCGATTGTTTCGGCACTGAGTACGCGTTCTCCGTTAGAAATTGCAGCTTGTGAAAGTACCTTAGCCGCAAGGACTGTTCCCTGTCCGCCAACGCCGCAGATGATTATATTTTTATTCATTGTATTGCTCCTGTCGGACAAACCTGTGAACAAAGTCCGCAGCCTGTACAAAGGGATTTATCTATTTCTACTAAACGTTTGCCTTTTTCGTTTGGCTGCATGCATACAGAAAGTGCCGGGCATCCAAGCTCTTTTATACATTTCTGGCAGCCGATACACTTTTTGGTATCAACCCCTTTTGGCCCCGGAAGCTTGCAGCCTACTTTGGCGGCTATGCTTATACATGGAGCTTTGAAAATTACGGCGCTTACTCCAGGTGCTTCGCTGGCTTGCTTTACTGCAGCAACTGATTCTTCCTGATTGAAAGGATCTACCGTAATAATAGGTGCAACACCAATAGCTTTCAGGATTTTTTCTATGCTGATTTTTTCTACAATTTCTCCCATCATGGTTACACCGGTGCCCGGGTGTGGCTGATGGCCTGTCATGGCTGTTGTAGAATTATCAAGAATACAGATTGTCTGTTTTGCCTGATTATATACTGCATTTACTACGCCTGTGATTCCGCTTGCAAAAAAGGTTGAGTCTCCTATGAAGCTGAAGCAGTAGCGGTCCGGCTCGTTGTGATAAAAGCCCTGAGCCATTGTAATATCTGCACCCATACACAAACAGGTGTCTGTCATATCAAGCGGCTGAGCATTGCCCAAGGTGTAGCAGCCGATATCTCCGCAATAAACAGTTTTCTTGCCCTTCATTGCCTGCTTTACAGCATAGAAGGCACCGCGGTGAGGACAGCCTGCACAGAGTACCGGCGGGCGGACCGGGAGATCTGGCTTTTCGCACGCCTCGTCATCCTGAACTTGGTTCAGGATCTCATTACAAAGAACCTTCTTTATAATCTCCACACTCAATTCCCCTGCATTAGGAACAGTGTTGTCCAGTTTTCCACTTATTTTACATTCTATATGTTCGCGGCCGGCAACCATTAAGAGAGACTCTTCCAGAACAGGATCCAGCTCTTCAAAAACAATGAGCTGGTCATGTGCACGCATAAAGTCTGCAGCGAGGTCTGCCGGGAACGGATATGGAGTTCCTATTTTCAGGACCGGGATGTCCTTGATTCCGAGAATTGAAAGGGCTTCCATGAGATAACAGTAGCTTATGCCGCCAGCAACAAGTCCAAATGGCCCTTCGACAGGCTCAGGGACCCCGGGGGCTATATAATTCCACTTGCTTTCACTCAACACCTTTGGCAGCTCATTCTCATTTCTGGCAAAAATCCTCTGGTGGTTCAAATAAGACGCCTTTGGGAAAATTACCCAGCGCTTGGAATCTTTTTCAAACTGGCCAGGGGTGCGGCATGGACCAAGCTCCGGGAACTCAAGACTTTCATAGGCATGGTCAACGCGTGTTGTAGGGCGCAGAAGGACCGGGGTGTTATATTTTTCACTAAGTTCAAAGGCCTCCTGAACCATTTCGTAGGCTTCACCAGGAGTAGAAGGGTCAAAACATGGAAGCTTGGAATAGCGCGCATAATGGCGTGTATCCTGTTCTGTCTGGCTTGAAATTGGACCAGGATCATCGGCAACTACAATTACCATTCCGCCTTTTACACCAACATAACTAAGACACATTACAGGATCGCTGGCTACATTAAGGCCTACCTGCTTCATTGTAATCATGGTGCGGCTGCCTGCATAACTTGCGCCTGCTGCAACTTCGGCGGCGGCTTTTTCGTTTACAGACCATTCAACGTAAGTGCCGGTCTTGTCCTTATATTTAGAGATAAATTCAATAATTTCGCTGGAAGGAGTGCCAGGATATCCTGCTACAAGATTGACTCCAGCCTTAAGAGCTCCAAGCGCAATTGCCTGGTTACCCATTATCATCTGTTTAGCCATGAGAATAGTATAAAATAAAAAACTGTTTCTATCAATAAGAACATGCATATAATATAAATACTTCTTTTTTGAATATCGTTTTTTATTTCGACTATCATTTTTCCGTCATATATGTTATATTTCCCTATCAATCGGAACAAGAGGAAATATGGCTTCTAAATCTAAAAAACCTAATTCAATTAAAAACAATTTGTATGCCCTCAAGCTTCTCTGGAAAATCTATCCGCGGGTAATTTTTCATATTGCATTCCGTACGCTTATTGATTACGGGGAATGGCTTTTTTATAGTGCGTTTTTTATGCGTTATGTTATTAATGCGCTGCAGGAAGGCCGGGCATTTTCTACACTCATGATTTTTATTGGTATTTGTGTTGCAGTTTTTGCGAGCAAGACTCTTTATACTGACTACCTGAACGGAACTGTAATTCCAATTGCAAATGCAGAAGTAAACAAAAAACTCTATCAGATTCTTTTTAAAAAATCGCGTAACGTGGAACTTGAATGTTTTGAAAATGCAGACTTCTACGACAAATATACTCTTGCAATGAAAAATGCAGACACTCGTCTTGTTCAGACTGTAGATAAAATCTTTGGTGTGATTTTTGGTGCAATTGCAAGTGTGTGTGCCTTTATCTTTATGTTCCAGGTTGATAAGCTTTCGGTTACATTTATTCTGCTGCCAATAATCGGAAACTTCTGGTTCCGTCGTTTGAACAGTCATATTGATTACAAGCGTCAGAAGGATATGGCAGTTCATAACCGCCGAATTGATTATATAAACCGTGTAATGTACCTCAAAGAATATGCAAAGGAAATGCGTCTTACAAGAGTTTTTCATTTGCTGCGCAGACAGTACCGCGAGGCTATTACCGGTGTTGCCGATGTTACAAAAAAATATGTTGGAAAATCTGTAGTGCTCCACTGGCTTTATGTTGAGTTTACATTCACCTTTATTTTTGAAGGCCTCCTCATTTACGGTGCCTACAGAAATCTTGTAAGTCATACAATCAGTATGGCACAGCTTGCAGTTATTACAAGTATGATGGTCAGCACAACCTGGATTCTGATTGGCTTTACAGACTCTGTTACTGAATGTTTTAAGAACGGACTTTTTGTTGAATACCTCAGGACCTTCCTTGAGTATAAAGAAAAGATTCCGGAAGATTATGATGGCGCTGACCCTGGCCGCACAATTGAGTCTATTGAATTCCGTAACGTTAGCTTTGCATATAAGGATATTCCGGTTCTTGAAAACCTGAACATGAAAATGGACGGCGGGAAAACTTACGCGCTTGTTGGTCATAACGGAGCCGGTAAATCTACAATCATCAAGCTGCTGCTTCGTTTTTATGATCCAACAGAAGGTGAAATCCTGCTCAACGGACGCAATATAAAAGAATACAATCTTCAGAAATACCGCGCGCTTTTTGCAACTGCGTTCCAGGATAACAGAATGTTTTCCATGACTGTTGCAGATAACGTTGTGCTTGGAGAAGATATTCCTCCTGAGAAAAAACAGGCTGTTGTAGAAGAAGCACTCAAGCTTTCGGGAGTTTACGACAAGGTTATGAGCCTTCCAAAAGGAATGGACACTACCCTTACCCGCGAGTTTGATGATGAAGGTGCTGTACTTTCGGGTGGAGAATTCCAGAAGATTGTTGTTGCTCGCGCCTTTGCAAGAAGCTGCCCTGTTAAGGTTTTTGATGAACCTTCGAGCGCGCTTGACCCAATTGCAGAATACAAGTTGTTTGACAATATATTGAAGGCCTGCCAGGAAAACACGCTGCTGTTTATTTCGCATCGTCTTTCTTCTGTGCAGAATGCCGATTATGTTTTCCTTCTTGAAAAAGGAAAGGTTTTGGAAGAAGGTACCCACAAAGCTCTTATGAGGAAAAAAGGTGCCTATGCTGATATGTACAACAAGCAGGCAGAAAACTACCTTGCAGATTCAGCTAAAGAAGGAATTTGGGCAAAATGAAAGATACTAAGAAAAAATCCGCTTCGGCAGTTTTAAAAAATCAGATTTTCCTCTGGAAGCTTTGCTTTAAGACTTGTCCTTGGTATATGATTTATCACCTCTACGATGCATTCCGCTACCAGGGAGTTATCTTCCTTGAGCATGTTCTTGGAATCCGTTATGTACTGCGTTGTGCAGAGTTTCAGGAGCCTTTTACTAAGGCGCTCTTTTACATAGGACTAATCCTTCTTTTGAATATCATTCAGATTATTCCTGATGGTTTCTTTATTTACGGCTGGAGCTTCAAATGTAAGCCAAAGCTGTATCGTGCACTTAAGGAGCAGCTTTTCCAGAAGGCAAGTGAAATTGACCTTTTCTGCTACGACGACCCTGAATATTACAACGACTTTGTTCTTGGAGTTTCGGAATCTGAACAGACAATCGACCGCTTCTTGAATATGCTCAACATGGGTATGCAGGCAATCACCGTTTTGTTCACCACTGGTATTTTCTACCTTACGCTCGACCCAATTGGTATTGTGTTTGTTCTTGTTTCATTTATCATGCGCTTTATTGTTTCTAAAAAACTCAACAAAGTTAACTACGAAAACCGCACAAAGGTAAATCCTCATATGCGTAAGCGCGACTATGTTAGCCGTGTTTTCTACCTTAAGGATTTTGCAAAGGAACTCAGACTTCATCCAAATACCGGCACCCAGCTTGAAGAAGAATTTGAAGAAGCAAACGAAAACATCATCACAGAGCATAAAAAGGTTTCGCGTATCCGCACCTGGCTTGGTTTTGTAAAAGACTATCTTGTAAGTGACTTTTTGATTGACGGACTTTATATAACTTATCTTGTTTACAAAGCAGCAGTGCTTCATGCACTCAACTACAGCGATGCAGTAATCCTCTTTAACAGAACAGGAAGCCTTCGCGGATGTATGAGCCGGTTTGCAGACCTTGGTCCAGCCGCCCACGAAAACAGCATGTTCATAGATAAAATCCGTGCTTTCCTTGCCTACCAGCCTAGAATCAAACTGGAAGTTGGCCAGGATGTTCCTGCCGGAAACGGTGAACTTGTGCTCGATCATGTAAGCTTTAAGTACAACGAAAAGAGCCGTACCGTACTTGATGATATTTCGCTCACAGTAAAGCCTGGAGAGCATATTGCTATTGTAGGCTACAATGGCGCCGGTAAAACTACGCTTATAAAACTTCTTATGCGCCTTTATGACCCTAGCAGCGGTACAATTCAGTATCACGGCCAGGATGTTAAGGTTTACAAGCCAAGTGATTACCACAAAAGAATTGGTGTTGTATTCCAGGACTTCCAGATGTTTGGTGCAAGCCTTGCAGAAAATGTTGTAATGGACGACCTTAAAAAAGATGAGCTTAATGCAGCAGCCCCTCAGATTACAGGAGCACTTGAAGCAGCCGGTTTTGGTGAAAAGCTTGCAAAACTGCCGGATGGATTATTTACACAAGTTACAACCGAGTTTGATAATAAGGGTGTAGATTTTTCCGGAGGCGAAAGTCAGAAGGTTGCAATTTCGCGAGCCTTTTATAAGAATGCTGATATTCTTATTATGGACGAACCTTCGAGCGCACTTGATCCAATTGCCGAATACGAGCTTAACAAAGCAATGCAGACTGCCGCAAAGGGTAAAACAGTTTTCTATATTTCTCACCGCCTTTCTACAACCCGCGATGCCGACCGCATTATTATGCTTGAAGAAGGACGAATTATAGAAGAAGGCACCCACAAACAACTGCTTGCCAGAAACGGTAAATACGCCGAAATGTGGAACGCTCAGGCCGGAAAATATAATTAATTTCACTTTTTTTAAACTTTTTTTCTAAAAAACTTCCTCTTTTTACATTTTTAAACAATTACTATGTATGCGAAAAAAGGAGGTTTTATGAAAAAACAAATCACCTGGTCATTACTGCTGCTCGAGACAGCTGTAGTTGTGTTCATTACCAGTGGTTGTCCCTCAATGCTCTGGGACATTACATCACCACCCTATTCAATTTCAAAACCCGTCTACTACAGCGGCGGGGTATTCTTTAACTTCTACAACAAATCAAATAAAACAGTTGTGTTTGTAGAAACTAAAATGAATGTGCTTGATGCAAAAACCGGCTCTATAGCTTTTGCAGGGACGGGCTGCATTACAACAGGGGCTCCGTGTAATATTCAAAACTGTGCTCAGAATGATTTTTGCATTTCGCTGAACCAGTATATTTCTAATTCAATTCCTTCAGAGCTTATAGTTGAAAACTTTTTTATAAGCAAAATTGAATACTCCGACGGGTCCTGCTGGAAGGATTATCTTGGGGTTTATGCAGACACGTTTTGCATGGAGGCATGAATATGAAAAACTGTTTTATAAAATGTATGACTTTTACCCTTGCCTTATTTTCATTGTATAGTTTGTTAAGCTGCGATCTGATTGCCTATCCTGTTCCAAAGCGTGCCTTCATGTATGACAATTCCAATCCCGAAAAAAAGCTGACCCTTCTTGTTTACATGGCTGCAGACAATGACCTTGAAAGCTACGGCATACAAAATCTTAAAGCAATGGAACGCGCAGATTTTTCTTCTTTAAATGTGCTTGTGCTTTTTGACCGTGCAGAACACTATGATGAAACAAACGGAAACTGGACAGATACCAGGCTTTTTGAAGTCACCCACGACTCTACAAACGGAGGTACTATAGTTTCAAAAAGACTGGACTGCCCTCCTCTTGGACTTTCGGCAACAACACAAACAGAGCTTGATATGGCAAATTATAACGTGCTTAAAAGCTTTATAGAGTTTGCAAAAGAAAATTACAAATCGCAGTATTATTCTTTGATTATCTGGGGGCACGGAACAGGCTGGCGATATAAAAGCCGCGCGGTAGCTGTTGATGATAAAACAAATTCATATATGTGCATAAAAGATCTTGGACTTGCCCTTAAAAATCAGGAGCTTTGTGTGATTGGTTTTGATACCTGCTTTGGAAGCATTTTTGAAAACCTGTATGAACTAAAGGATTGCACAGAGTATATTGCAGCAAGCCCGGGATTAACGCCGGCCGCGGGATGGAATTATAAAAAACTTTTGCAGGAGCTTAATAACTGTGATTTTTCGCCTCAAACGATTTCTGCAATTATGGCAAACAATACGGGAGCTCAAACCACTGTTACAGAAACATTACAAATCCCTTTAATGATGCAGGCGCTTGAAAACTTTTCGGAAAAGCTTGCAAATACAATTACCGGCAACAACACACGAATAGACGCTATCAACACCCTTATGGAAGCAGAATCGTACAGTTATATTCAATATCCATGTGACCTTTACCTTGATATTAATTCTATGGCTGCGCAGTTTTGTACAGACGCGAATCAGGAGCTTGTTCAGGCTGCCGAACAACTGAAAGCTCTTGAAGCCACTAAAGGAATTGGCATTTACTTTATGCCTGTTATTGCGCAGGGAGTTTTTGCTTCTTCGCATTCAATTAATTACATAAAAGATAATCTTAACACAACTCAATGTAGTTTTATTAAAGACAGTAACTGGTGGGTTCCTTCAAAAAACACTTCTTCAGGAAGCCTTTTAAATAAACTTTTTTATACAACATTTTAATAAAGGAGATTCTTATGAGAAAAAATCTATTCCTTATTTTTTTGCTTCTTGTTTCCCCTTCACTTCTTTTTGCCGAAAAAAAGCCAACCCAGGAACAGGAAGAAATCCTTGAACAATATGGCGATGACTTATCTGGTTTTTATGAATTAACAGATCCTGAGCTTAATGTGTTTGTTGAATATGGCGATAAAGAACAAAGTTCAAAAGCCGAAGAAATATTACGGAGCAGACAAAGACGAAGAAGCCTTGAAAACAGAATAAGAAATGTACTTGCAGTAAAAAAACTATTAGAAGAAAAACGAGGTCTATCCCAGTTAATTTACAAAAGTGTTGAAAAGCTTTACGACCAGTTAAAATCGGAACTGGACGAAATAATAAGGATAGAACAGGATAATATAGCTCTAAGAAATAAAGCTATTCAGGATGAGGAAGATGAAGCGAGTGCAAAAAAAGAAGGAGATCCTGTAAAAATAACGAGAGGCAGTTATGAACAAAAAGAAACTGATTTTTCAACAGGAACAAAACTCCCTATTCTTGTAAACAGAAATTATGATTCTGAAAGTAAAGTTACTTCGAGCTTTGGATACGGCTGGTCTACAAATCTTGATGAAAGAATCATTCTTGGAACTGAACCCGATGCAAGAAGGACCTATACAGAAACAACAGTTACACTCCGGGAACTTGAGCAGATTATATTTGATTTTAAAAATCAAATCTTTACTGAGTATGAAATAACAAGTCTTGAAACAGGAGAAAGTGAAATAGCAGACCGCTTTGATTCTGTTTTAGCAGAATGTAACAGCATTTATTCCGAAGCTTCCAGCAACGGTTTTTCTGACATTTCTTATAGTGCACGTGCTGCCTTTGATTCTATAGAAGAAATGAAGACTATTTATCTTTCACATTTTCTTTCCGATCTGGATTCTCTTGCGAAATTACAAAGAACGTACAATGAAACTAAGGCAGAAAACCGAAACGCGAAAGAACGCATGGAAAAATCAGAACAAAGAAGAACACAAAACTCCTATGCACTTTTTTCAGGGATGAGCGAAAATTTTGATGGTACCGGTCTGGACACAATAATTCTTATTGATGAAGACAACTACCCTCATGTCCTTTATGAAAGTCAGACAGGAATCTGGCAAAGCATAAACGATAAAACAATCCTTGAATGCAGAAAAACTTCAACTGGTTTTACGGCTTCTTTTACCGACGGAACAGAAAAAACTTATGATTCAAACGGCTTCATTACAAAAATCACAGACAGAAATCAAAACAGCATAACTTATTCTCGCGAGCAAAATGAAACAATTAAAACTGCGCAAAACTCTTTTGGTGAAAAACTTGAATTTACTTTTAACGGCACATTCATTTCTCAAATAACAAATACACGAAACGGCGAACAGAGCGCTTCCTATTTTTATGATTCAGGAAATCTTGTAAGCGTAAAAGACACTGATGGAGACTTTGTTTACATGGGATATGATTCAAATGGCCGAATGACAGAACTCAAAAAAAGTGACGAAAGCCGCATCCAGTTTATATATGACCTTATTACAAAGGACAACCGCACCCTCACCACACAAACTATAAACGAAGAAAATTTTTCAGAATATTTCATTTATGACCTTAATGAAAAAAAGACAATTTATATAGACCAGGATCAGAAGGAATCTATAACTTATTATGATGACCGGCAGCGAACAATCCGCGAAATTACAAATGATGGAACTGAAACTATTTATAAATATGATGACGACGGTAATTTAATTGAAACAACAACAGCAGGGGAAACGACACGATTTGCTTATGATGAAAGAGGAAATAAAACTCAGGCAGTTTATTCAGACGGCTCTTATGAAGAATTCTGTTACAACAATTTTAACCTTCTTACATATTACAAAGACCGCGACGGAGTTTTTCAGGAATTTATCAGAGACAACAAGGGCAATCTCATTGAATATAAAACCGGCGGAATAACACAATGCATCCAAAGCTTTAACAACAACGGAAATGTTATAAAATCAATTGTTTATTGCGACAAGCCTGTTATTACAGAATACGAATATGATTCTTTTGGAAACTGTACTGCGCAGAAAAAAGCAGGAGTTTCTTATTTTTATGAATACGACAATCTTAACAGAATTACAAAGTTTCTGCTCGATAATAAAGTTTTGACAACAATCCGGTATGAACAAAATAAAATAATCCGTACAGATTATAACGGGCTTGAAACAACTTACATAACAAACGGCAGAAAAGACACAACAGATATTATTCAAAAAGACACAAAGCTTGGAATTATTCATAAAATGCGCATAGAGTATGACAAAAGGCATCTTCCTGTAAGAGTATTTGCTTCAGATGAAACCAATGAAACTCTCATAAAAGAATATTCATACACCGCAGCAGGAAATCTTATTTCAGAAGCTGCGGCACCAAAAGAAAGTATAGCAGAAAAAGTATTGTCAAACGGCGGTAAGCTTTTAAAACTTCAATGTGAATGGGGAGGTTTTTACGAATATCAATATGATTCAGCGGGCCTACTTAAAAACTATGCGGAAGAAAACACAAAAGGGACAACTCTTACTTATTATCCCGACGGCTCCTTAAAAACAAAAACAGATGCTTTTGGAACAACTACCCTTTTCAATTATGACGAACGAGGAAACTTAATCCGTTCTCAAGACAGCACTACCTGTTTATGGTATGAATTTGACAAGCTGGACCGCATTATTAAAGTATCAGCCGGAAGCTCTTATAGTCCAGGCGCAGAAATATACTGCATATCATTAGATTATTCCGAAGACGGACGTTTTGTCACTTTGATAGAAGGCGAAAAATACAAAACAATAAGTGAACTTGATGCTTTTGGAAACATAATTAAAGAAACAGACGGAAACGGTAACACAAGAGAATATGAATATAACTGCCAGAATCAATTAATTGCAGTTTACGACGGATACAAAAATAAAAAAGAATATGAATACAACGAGCTTGGATTAATAAAAACGATCACGCTTCCCGGGCTTGAAAAAACAGAATATGAATATACAAAGGATGGTCAGCTGAAAAAAATCACAGACGGTTGTGGAATTGTGTATCTTGCAGAATATGATGAGGAAGGAAGAATCATAAAAGAAAAAACAAGAGCACAAGGTTTAAAAGAATATGAATACGACAATGAAGACCGCATTACAAAAATACTTTGTGAAGGAATTGTTATTCAAGCCTATGCCTACGAACAACACGGTCAGAAGATTACAGTAACTGATGCAAAAGGTTCTGAATATTATTATAATCTTGATTCTTTTGGACGTCTTATTAGTGAAAAAAACAGACTTGGATTTACGCAAAATTATTCCTACGACGAAGAAGGAAATCTTAAAACACAGAACAATTTTGATAATTCTGCAAAGACAATTTCATGGACACTTGTTTATGATGCAATCGGAAACATAACCGAAGCACAGAATGACTGGGGAAAAACAGTGTACAAATATGATAAAGGCGGGCGGCTTATTTATCAAAAAGATATAAACACAGCAGAAGAAATCTGGTTTGAATATGATGCAGCCGGGAACAGAACAAGACTCGTAAGCTCAAACAGAGAAACACGGTACTCTTATGGCGCCAACAATGAATTAAAAGAAATTTTTGACAATAAGCAAAGGATGAGTGTACAATTACAATATAACAAAAACGGATGGGAAATATTGAGAAAGTTTGGGAACGGAACAACAGTTCAGACACGCTATGACAAGGCAGGTCGCACTACTCTAAAATACCAGAAGAATTCTTACGGAGAAATTCTCTGGGGTGAAGGCTATGTCTATGATGAAAGCGGAAAAAGAACTGCAACTGTTGATACGAATGCCCGCGTAACACTTTATGAATACGACAGGCTGGGAAGACTTTCTGCAGTTTATTATCCGTACACAAAAGAGCAGGAAGATCTTTTAAAAAATGAAGCTGTGGCAAACGGACTTTCTTCAAATGAACCGATTGCAACAAACAGGATTCTTTCTGCAAACGAAAAATCGGCTCTGGCTGCCCGGCTTAATGAAATGCAATATACTCTTGCTTACTCGCTCACTACAATGCAGCTTTGCATAAAAGAAACTTATAATTACGACAATAATCAGAACAGGATTTCTAAAACAACACCATTCGGAAAAATTGAATATTCCTATGATAAAGAAAACAGACTTATTTCAAGCGGCTCACGGGGCCAGACTTTTGTAACATACACTTACGATAACTCCGGAAACCTTTTAAAAGAAACAAGCGCAGTAAAAAATGCAAAGTATACATATAATTCACAAAACCGCCTGATTTCTTATGAAGTAACGGACACTGTAAACAATGAATACTTCCAGAAATCTTATGCATACGATGCCTTTGGCAGAAGAATTCTTGTAAAAGATTTAGACGGCTCCGAGCAGCGTACAGTTTATGATGGCTTTACCTTTGATGTAATAAAAACCGGAATGAAATGGAATACAACAGGTTCAGCAACAGGAGACCGCTACCGCTACCTTTCTGACGATTCAACTAATTATCTTACAGAACGAACTCAATTTACAGCAAACGGAACAATTGCAGCCCAAGCTTCTGCTGATGGAATTCTGTATTATGCAACAGACCTGTTAGACAGCGTCCGTACAGGTTCAGATGAAACAGGCCGTTATACCAACACTTATACCTACGACGCATTCGGCTCACTTGTTCAGGGCAGACTTTCAGGCACCTCAGATTCCGGATATCTTGGAAAACAATATGATCCTGCCGTTTCTCTTTATAACTATGGTTACCGAGATTACAATCCAGCCACCGCCCGCTTTACAACAGCCGACCCCATCCGCGACGGAATTAACTGGTTCACCTACTGCAATGCCGACCCTGTCAATTTTGTTGATTTGTGGGGGTATAATGTTAAGGATGTGGGGAATGTGATACAGGATTCTTCGAAAGCACAACTTGGAAAAGGAAAATATTCAATAAAAGATGCTGGTTGTGTCCTTACCGCTTATGTAAGAATAGCTCGGGCTATTTCGGGTAAAGATATAACTTTAGAGGAAGCAAATGATTTAGCTATAGAAATGGACTTATATAAAAAAGACGATGAGCTTTATATTCAAGAAGGTGTAAAGCTTATAAATGCATTAATTGAGGGAACTGGTTTAGAAGTTGTTTATGAAGGCACTCTTAAAGGAACCCTAACAGAAATTGCTTCACAAATAAAAGCGCTCGAAGCTTCAGATTTAGATTATTATTTAACTGCAACAATTGAAACCACAGACAAATTTGGAATAGACACCTATAAACATACTGTAAGCATTAATTCAGACAGTGTTTTTATAAATGATATTACAGACATAGATAATGCCTTGAATATAAGAATAAACGATACAAGCATTACGAACAGGCAGGCTGTTGCAAACGATATACGGAAAAATAAACTTTTATGGGTAAATTATTTTAGAGTACAGGAGAAAAAAACAAAATGAAAAAAAACTTTATAAATGTATTTTTTATATGTTTATTAATTCTTCAATTGTGCTGCTGCAGTAAAAATAAGGCAGTCAGTTATACTGCTCAGGAAACTGAAGCAAAAGAAGAAGAGAATCTAAACAAAGAAAGAGATTACTTTTTGTGCCCGAACTGGATTGAATTCACAGATATGAATGCCCTATTAGGCCTATATAATTATTCGAACTCAAATAATCGTGAAAAAGTCAAATCACTTTCTGTTTATCTTCAAAATAGTAACGGAAAAAAACTGGAAGCCAGGTATACCTATAACAAAGGGATATTAATCAAATGGGAATCATTTCCACCTATGGGCGATGATCATTCATCTACTTATGTTTATGACGATTATGGAAGATTGATTACAAACTATTCTACAGATGAAAGTGGTTATGTCACAGATAACTGCAATTATTCATATTCTTTTGAAGACGGCAAATTAGTATGTAATTGTACAGGTTCACGTTTTGGTGACACTGTATATACGGAAGAAATTATAGACAACAGTTTTCATATTGTTAAACAACAAAACAATTCAGACCCTGATCATTATTATATAACCTTTACTAATAATCTTTTGTCGAAGTTTACCAATATTTTTTCAATTGGCTCTACAGAATATAAGATTGAATATTATTTTACTTACGAAGGTAAAAATATCCGTGTAAAAACCTATTTCAATGATGAACTTAATCGCCAGCAGGAATGGATCAGAAACGGAGACATTGCAAATTATTATCATTACTACGGTGAAAATCGTGAATCAGGAAGAGTCGATAAAAACGATATTTTCAAAGATTTTGATAACTATGATAACTGGTTAACAATGATTGAAAACGACGGTACTACCTACATCAGGGAATTTGAATATACAGAATAATTACCATTGAAGTGAGAACTCTACACCATGCGGCTCAATGTTGTGAGCTTCAATAGTAGCTCCAAGAGAAGCTACAAGGGTGTGAGCAATAGAAAGTCCTAATCCAGAACCACCGACAGTTCTTGTGTGGGATTCATCTGCTCTGTAAAAGCGTTCGAAAATATGAGGAAGGGCTTCTTCAGAAATTCCCGGACCATCATCGCTTTCGCTTATAACTATATGTCCGTTATCTTTTTTTACTGTAAGTTTTATCTTACAAGTATCTCCAGCAAACTTTACGCTGTTCGAAACAAGTACTGTTAAAATCTGATGCAGCATTTCCGGGTCTGTATCTAAGATTACAGGCTCATTTTGTTCTGCAGTCAATTCAAATTTTACCTTTGGAGCAACAGAAGAAAATTCATGGGCTACTCGTTGAAATAGTTCAATTATATCTACCTGACAGGTCTCCGGCTTAATCCTTCCACTTTCAATTCTTGAAATCTGAAGAAGGTTTTCTATAATCGCATGCATAGAATTTGCTTCGTCCTTAATTGCCTGCAGCGATTTCTCTAACTGTTCAGGATTATCCTTGCCCCAGCGAAGTAACAGATTTGTCTGCCCCGTAATAACTGTAAGCGGTGTATTCAATTCATGGGAAACATCACTTGAAAACTGGCGTTCTCTGTCAAAGTCGGCTTTAATGCGCAAAAACAAATCATTGAAGGTTCCCGAAAGTTCATCAATTTCGTCGCCACGACCTGTTATTGGAAGCAGGGTATCAAGTTTTTCGGTTGTCATTGATTTTGCAGTTTTTGTAATTTTAACAACAGGATTAATAGTATTCTTTGTAATAAAAAGTGCCACAAAAAACGAAATCAGAAGAATTGGAAGCGACATGAATAATAAAGCCATTGGCAGATTTGAAAACATTTCGGCCATATTGTTATTATCTATATTTATAGCAACAGCTACAATAATATTTCTTTGATCAAACAAGCGCTTATTTGCATAATAAAGAATATCAAGGTCTCCATCAAAGAAAAAATCCTTTTCAAAATAATTCACAGCCTTTCCGTCTGTAGCCGGTAAATAAGGAAGAAACGGATCGTTAGTTGCAAGTGTTATTTTAGTATCAGAATCATAAATTATATATGTAACATAATAAGGTATTTCTGCTGCAAGAAGATATTCAGTAGGTTGTTTAAAATACAAGGCCAGAAAAACCTTTTCTTCTGCATCCTTAAGTTCTTCTGTCTGATTTGCATTTACAAGTGAACGAATGAAGAAAAGGAAAAGAAATGCCAGGAGAATAACTGCTACAGTCAGAACAAACATAAAACGAAGAGCCAGTCTAACAGAAAAAGAACGTCTTATTTTTTTCATGAGCAGTAACCTACCCCATCATATAACCGGCACCGCGTACAGTCTTAATATATTCATCTTTTGAAAACTCTGAGATTTTCTGACGCAGATATCCTACATAAACATCTATTGTGTTTTCATCAATAAAATGGTCTTTTCCCCAGATTTCATCAATGATATTTGAACGCGAAAGAACCTTATTCTGATTTTCTACAAGCAGTTTGAGCAGCATGAATTCTGTTTTTGAAAGAGGAACTTCTGTTTCATTCATACAGAAGCTCATTCTGTCTATATTTAAAGTCAGTTCCTTATAGCTGAGCACACTTTCTCTTGGTTTTGTATAACTGACTCTGCGGAACAAAGCATTTATGCGCGCAAGCAATTCTTCAATTTCAAAAGGCTTTGGAATGTAATCGTCGGCACCAAGGTTGAGACCGTTGATTTTATCAATAGTTTCACCACGGGCTGTTTCAAGAATTACCGGAACAGTAGAAACTGCACGGATTCGTCTCAATACTTCAAGTCCGTTAAGTTCAGGAAGCATAATATCAAGAAGAATTAAATCTGGTTTTTCACTTTCAAACAAATCAAGAGCCTTGCGGCCTGTTTCTGCAAGACAAGTGGTATAGCCTTCGTGTTCAAGCTCTGGAACTATAAAATCAGAAATGCCTTTGTCGTCTTCTACAATCAGAATCTTCATTCTTCTTCAACCTTTGCGAGTAATTCAACAGGTTCTATACATACACCACTAAAAGTACATACATCCTGCACAGTAAGTCGGAATTCTTCTTCTTCCGGATCAATGACAACTCTTATTGTATCACCCTTTCGGTTAAATGAAAATCTTATATTTTCAGGAAGCTCATTATCGTCTATTAAAAGCGATTCGTTATTTACTGAACGTGGATTAACACTTTGATTAAAGAATATTAACAGGATTATTTCGCCATCCTCGCCTTTTTCGCAGCGTACAAACTTTACTTTTAACGGAAGTTCTTCGGAATATGTTCTGTTGCCTCTATAATAAAAAACTTTATCCGGATCTTTTGGAGGAAGCGGAGGCTGATCTGGTCGTTCATCTTCAGGAAAACCAGGGGCAGGAGGTTCCGGCTCAGAAAAATCTTCCTCTTGCATTTCCTGGTCTTGAGGAAAAGGAGGAAAGCCTTCAGGACCAGGAAGTGCAGAAGAAGCCGCATTCACAACGGTAAAAAAAAGAGAAAAACTTATACAAAACAAAAATCCTCTTTTGCTGCATCTCATGTTTTGAATAATAACGCATGTCAAACAAAAAAGAATGAGAAAATGACGAATTTTTCCTAAGAGTTTTCTTAGATTTCTCTTAACGCATTTTAAAGATTTTTAGTCCTGAAATAATTATATTTTGTATTAAATCAAATACAGGAGTACAATTATGAAAAAGAGTATCTTAACTATTACAGCATTTTTGGTTCTTTTAAACTGTTCAAGCGGATTCATTTCTTGTGCAGATAAAAAAAATCAAACTTATACTAATGACGGAAGCACCACAAATTATGTAGATACAACAACAGCTTCTACTACAGGTTATGTGAAGGATGATTTGTATGAAAACTTTGAAGCTGACGGAACTGTTTACATTACATTAAACGGGACTTCTGCCAGTGTAACAAAAACAGATGGCACCATAAGTGAGTCAGATATCAAAATCAACAACACCGAAAACTCTGCAGAAGATGAAGCTTCAAAAGGTCTGGAAATCCAGTATAAGGGAAAACTAAAGCTTAAATATGTTCTTTCTGGATCTTATACAGGTACAGTTTTCATTAAAAACAAAAGTGCAGATGCAGCAGTTGTTCTTAATGGAGTAAACATTACAAGTGCAGATGGCGCAGGTCCGGTACTCAGATTCAGTTCAGAAAAGCGTACGTTTATTGTAGTTCCAGCAGGCACAACAAATACGCTTACAGACACCCGCGAACTTAATCAGAGCAACACAATGTACGATGACAAAAAAGGTTCTGTTTATTCAAAAGGAACTTTGATTTTTACAGGCGAAAGTTCTACAACAACAGGCGGCACACTCAACATTGTAAACACTGGTTACAAGCATGCAATTTACACCAAGGATTATGTAAGAATTGCAGACCTCACTCTTAATGTTACAGTTCAGGGAGAAACAGGCCGTGACTGTATCAGAGCTCTTAATGCTGTAATTATTGACGGCGGAAACATTAATCTTGTAGCAAACGGAAAAGTCACAGATGATGAAAGTAACGGAATCAGAGTTGACGGTGAAGATGCAGATGATGACGACATGACAGTTGAATATACAGCAGGAGCCGGATTTATTATCATCAACGGCGGAAACATCAATATTACAACTGTTGCAAAAGGAATCACTGCTCACTGGAAATCTGCAAAATCTGTAATCGGCGACTCAAGCTATACAGAAACTGCAAATAATTCAATTTTGTGTAAATCTCTTCTTAAGAATACAACTGCAACAACACCTGACCCTTACGTAGAAATTAACGGTGGTACAATAAACATTACTACAACAGGTGAGCCGTACGAAGGACAAACTGATGATGACCCAAGCTGTTCACCTGAAGGTATTGAAGCAAAAGCTAACCTTACAATTAATGCCGGAACAATTACTCTCAACACAACAGATGATTCAATCAACGCAGGCGGAAACGTAACAATAAACGGAGGTGCAATTTACGCCTGCAGCCAGAAAAATGATGCAATGGACGCTAACGGAAGCAACGGAATTACAATAAACGGCGGCGTAGTTGTAGCAATTGCCCTGAGCATGCCTGAATGTGCCTTTGACTGCGACGAAAAACCATTTACTGTAAACGGCGGAACAGTTATTGGTCTTGGAACAGATATGTTTACAGCCCCTACAAGCGGCAAACAGACAACCTTAGTTCTTTCTTCAAGCTCTGTAGGTTCTGCAAATTCAACAATGGCTGTTGTAGACAAAAATGGTAATCCGGTATTTGTATACACCTTACCTGCAAGTACAGGCTCAATTGTAATTCTTTCTTCACCACAGCTTAAAACAGATACTGAATATTCAATTAAAACGGGCGTAACAATTAAAGACACTACAGCAACACGTTTCCATAACCTTTACACTACCCTTCCAAAAATAAGCGGAGGCACAAGCTCTCTTACAGGAATTACTACAACAAGCAGCAACACAATCTACACAGATTCAAATGCAGGCAGCGGCTTTGGTAATTTTGGTGGAAGAGGAGGCCTGGGCGGACCAGGAGATTTTGGCGGACAGGGTGGTCCCGGCAGATTCGGTGATTTTGACGGAAATTTCCCGGAAGGAATGCAGCCACCTGAAGGTTTTGATGGGAAACGTCCAGACAATATGCCTGAACCACCTGAAGGTTTTAAAGGCGGAAGGCCTAATAAGAACTAGATTGCCACGCTACGCTCGCAATGACGAACGCAGCGCGGGAATAACACTTCTATGTCATTGTCGGGCTTGACCCGACAATCTTTTTTAATTAAACACAATCTTTATAAAATCATTAAATCCCTTATACCAAACAGGGAAGTCATGAGTTCCACCTGGGAATACGTAAGAGCTGAAGTTTGAAACTCTGTTCCAGTTCTTCATTGCTTCTACGTAACCCGGGAAGGTTCCGTAAACAAGACCGTCGGCATCACCACAAATCATATAAAGATTATTGATTTTAAGACCATTAAATGCAGCGTTTCCATCTACACCGGCAATAAAGTCTTCGGCAGTTCCAAACATTGCTCCAGAGAAGCCTGCAAAATTGCTTATAAGGTCAAGACACTGAGCAATACCAATTGTAAAGGTCTGACCGCCTCCCATAGAAAGGCCTGCCATAGCAACATTTTCGCGGCCATCGGCAACATTAAAGTTTTCTCTTATGTATGGAAGAAGATCATTTCTAAGCTCACCACCAAAGAAGTTGTAGCCTGTAAAGCTGTTTCCTGAACCATTTGGTCCCCAGCTCTTATCTGCAACACCGGTAGCGCAAACAAGAATAAACTTCTTTACTTCACCGTTTGCCATTCCGCGGTCCATATAACCTTTGATTTTTCCGCCACGGCCCTGGTTTGTAAGTCCCCATGTATTTTCGTTCTGACCAAATCCGTGAAGAAGAATAAATACAGGATATTTTGTAGACTTATCGTTTGCATCATATCCGGCCGGAAGATAAACCCAGGCATGCTTATTGTAGCGGTCTGCGTCTGTAACATTTGCTTCAGGAACACTCCAGTCTCTTGTAGGATAATTAATTTCTACAACAGTACCGCGCTGTGAAGCAGTAAGACCATCATCAAAAGGCTTGTCTTCCGGAGCACCTGCTTTTGCATTGAATCTTACTCCCTTAAGAGTTACCTTAAGCTGATCTCCGTCTGAGTTACCGCGCTGATAATCATTGAACTTAATTGCAAATGCCATGATTGCATCCTGATCTGAGCTTGCAATAACTCTGTCTGCAAAACCTTCAGGAATCTTTATTGTATGTTTAAGTGTTCCAGACAAAGCATCTGAATCAAAATATTCAAGGTCTTCAAAACCACCAAACAAACCTGTTGAATCCCAAGGAAGAAGTCTCATACAAAATCCAGGATTCTTAGCATCTGAATTCCACTTTCCTTCTACCGGGCTGTATTCAAGCTCGATATCAACAGATTCATAGTTACCGATATTGATTTCTGATTTGTCTGATTTTACATAGAAAGCAACACCACCGCCTGCTCCACCAGCTGCAGTTGCAACCCAGGAAACAGAACCGTCTGCACCAGTTTCAATCTGCTGGGCAACAGAGCCCTTTTCAAAAATTGTAAAGGTTTCTGCCTTATCACGCAAAACAATACCACAGGTTTTATCACATGAAGTAAATCCCAAAGCCAGCAAAACTATGCCGGCTGCAAAAAAAAGCTTTGATTTTTTCATCATTTTGTCCTCCAATAAAAAAGGCATCCATCATAAGTGGATACCTGTTCACAATAGATTGTCGGGTCAAGCCCGACAATGACATTATGGCTTTGTCATGCTCGGGCTTGACCCGGGCATCTATTTTACTTTTTGAGAAGTTTAGCCAAGTTCTTAGCAGTAAATCCAAGATATTCAGCTACTTTGTTTGCTGGTCCTGAAGTACCGAATGTATCGATACAGAAGCAGTTTTCTTTAGAAGTGAACTGGAGCCATTCCATAGAAATACCGGCTTCGGTACAAACAATTCTCTTTGCAGGTCCAATGATTGCTTCCTGCTTTGCCTTAGGAAGGTTTTCGAACTTCTTAAGATCCGGAACAGAAACAACGCGGATCTTCTTTTCAGGAACAAGGGCAGCAGCCTGCAAAGCCATATTAACTTCTGAACCGCTTGCAAGAATTGTAATATCAGGCTTGTCTGCACCAGACTTAACAATGTAAGCACCGCAGCTGGCCATGTTCTTCTTCCAAGACTTGTCTTCCTTTTCGTAAACAGCAAGTGCCTGGCGTGTGAATGCCATACAAACAGGATGATCCTTAGATGCATAAGCAATCTTCCATGCTTCCATAGATTCTTCTGGGTCACCAGGGCGGATTGCCTGAACACCAGGAATTGCACGCAGAGAAGTCATAGTTTCAATTGGCTGGTGAGTTGGACCATCTTCACCTACGTAGATTGAGTCGTGTGTGAATACGTAGATTACAGGCTGCTTCATCAAAGAAACAACGCGGAGTGAAGGTCTCAAGTAATCTGCAAATACAAGGAATGTAGCACAGAATGGGCGGAGTCCACCATGCAAAGAAATACCAGCACAAACAGCAGACATTGCAAACTCGCGGATACCGTATTCAATTGTACGGCCGGCGCGGTTAGCAGGGCTGAATGTTCCGTTATCTGTTGCCTTGAATGCAGTCTTGTTTGGACCCATAAGGTCTGCAGAACCACCAACAAGGTTAGCATAGCGTGCAGCAATTACGTTCAATGCTTTACCAGAAGCATCGCGTGTAGCACATGCATCGCCTACCTTATATTTAACGTCCTTAACAGTTTCGTCAGTTACAGCGTCAGAGAAGTAAGCATCCCAGTCCTTCTTGAGCTTTGGATTTTCTTTTGCCCATGCAGCAAAATCAGCTTTCCAGTCTGCTTCTGCCTTAGCAAATGCAGCCTTCTTCTTTTCAAAATATTTGTAAGCATCAGGAACAACGTAGAAGTCTTTATCTACAGGAAGTCCGAGCTTTTTCTTAGCAGCCTTAATTCCGTCTGCACCAAGTGGAGCACCGTGAACATCAGCAGTTCCCTGCTTTGGAGCACCCTTACCAATTACAGACTTGAGCATAATCAAAGTTGGCTGATCCTTGCACTTCTTAGCTTCTTTAACAAGTTCTACAATGCCTTCTACATCGTACATGCTTCCCTTAAGAACCTGCCAGCCGTATGCCTTGTAGCGTGCAGCAATATTATCTGTGAAAGTAATGTCTGTATTACCGTCAATAGAAATCTTGTTCTGATCGTAGAATACGATGAGCTTACCAAGCTTAAGATTTCCTGCAAGAGAACAAGCTTCAGAAGCAACACCTTCCTGAAGACATCCTTCTCCTACAAGAGAGTATGTGTAATGGTCAACAATCTTATGATTTTTTGTGTTGAACTTTGCAGCAAGCATCTGTTCTGCAACAGCCATACCAACAGCCATAGAAACGCCCTGTCCAAGAGGACCACCAGTACATTCAACACCGTCTGTATCACCAAACTCAGGGTGACCAGGACACTTAGAACCAACCTGTCGGAAGTTCTTAATATCATCCATGCTTACCTTATAACCGGCAAGATGAAGAATGCTGTAAAGAAGCATAGAACCATGTCCAGCAGAAAGCACAAAACGGTCTCTGTCTGCCCATTTTGAATCTGCAGGGTTGTGCTTCATTACTTCACCGTACAAAACTGCAGCAGCTTCTGCAGCACCAAGTGGAAGGCCTGGGTGACCAGAGTTTGCCTTCTGAATTGCGTCCATTGACAAGCTGCGGATAGAAAGTGCAACTGCCTCAACACCTTTTTTGTCCATAAAAAATATCTCCTAATTTTATATTATTTATCTAATTCACGAATAAGACTAAGTAATTCAGCTTCGCCTGCATGTGCTTCAAGTGCCTTGCGGAAACGAAGATTTCTGAAAAGACCTGCAAGCTCTGTAAGAACCTTAAGATGAACCTGAGAATTATGAGTAAGCAGAACAAACATTACATAAACTTCACGCTCATCTGGAGCCTGCATGTCGATTGGATTTTTAAGATATACAACACAGATTTTCTGATCGTCATCGCTTTTTATAATAGAAGCTCTTGCATGCGGAAGAGCAATGCCGTTACCTACAGCAGTACTTAAAACCTGTTCACGTGCACACAAAGCAGTATAAATCTGTTCGCTTGTAAGTCCTTCCGGCTTTTCAATTTTTTCGCTGATTATTTTATAGATTTCTTCGGGAGTATTTCCTTCAATATCAAAAAGAATACCGCCACGATGGATTAAGAGTGGTAAATCTGCTCCATCATTTAAAGTTGTTTCCATATTAAAACCTCAATGCACTATTTTTATACTATCGTAAGTTATTGCTTCCAGCGAATTGTGAAGAATATCTCCAATTTCATCAAAGGTTTCTTCCATTCCGTCAAGCGAAAGCAGCACATCATCATAAGGGAAGACTTCTCTTAAATAATCTGTTTCTATTTCTTCGACGATTCTTGCAACGTGACTGAACAATTGAACAAGAATCACAAGCTCCTGCTGCGGGAAATCCTTCAGACTCAAGCCCGAACATCCAATAGCACACAACAGATAACTGACCTGCGAAAACAAATCAAGAACTCTTTGCCTTACTGGTGCAAGCTTATAATCAACAAACTGATTATATACCTTATTAAGTATATCACGACGCTTTTCTATATTCAATAATACAATCTTACGTTCTGCAGTAGACATTTTTAATGTTGGAGGAAATATTTCATCTACAAGAGCATCAACTGTTTTTTTGCTGTTTCGTTCACGCTCTTCAAAAAGATAATTTTTTATAAATGAATCAATTATCTGCGGAGAAAAAATCATAGTCATATTTCCGAACAATGATTCTGCAGATGTATTTTTATTCCAGTTACCAACATAAGGAACAGGAGTATTTGCGTACCAGATTCTCGACTCTACACCATAAGGAGAAAAGCCGATTTTTTTTGTATGCCTTAAAAATTCTTCTGCACTGCCGCAGCTTCTTGTACAAAGCTCCTGCTGATTTTCAAGGAACAGAAATGCAAGCTGCTGTTCAATAGAAGAAACCGGTCCGCTTGTTTCAAAACTGTTAAGCAAACCTTTTTCAAAATTTGCATACCATTCCTCACGCTCTAAATCTTCAGTAGTTAATTCATTTGAAGAATTAGCAGGAAGAACAGTAAGCTCTATAAGATTTGTACCCCAGTCAACAACGCGTCCAAGGATTCTGTCGCCTATTTTTATTGTTCTGCCTCCGGTGATTTTTGAAAGCGGCCAGGCTGTAAGATCAATTTCGGAAGGCATTCCATACTGCACCGATGCAAGCTGCAATTTTTTATTTGAGTGATCATTGAAAATAAACGGAAGCACATAACCTTCGCCAAAAAGTGCAAAGGTGTCGAGTGCAAGATTCATTGAAAAAGTAACAGGTTTTGGATTAATCAATATTTTACCATTTGTAACCTGAAGCTCATCTGGAGCAACATCCGGATTTACAAAAGGAATGCAGCGGTGGCCAAGAATAATATGACCTTTCTGGATTTCTTCGGCCGAAGGCTTAAAGCTGAACCAGCGTCCAATAAAAACACCGGCTCTGGTAATAAACTCTTCATTTACAAGAGAAAAAACCATGTCTGATGAATCAAGAATATTACGCGCATATTCACGGTTGAGCTTTACGCCATCTGATTTCATTAAACGTATAAAATCGTCCAGGGTAAAAATTTCGTGATAATTGAGGAGAAAATCGTGAATAACAGTGGTTTCGTCTATATTCATCTTCTATAAATTTAATAAAAAAATACAAGTTTGTGTATAAAATTTATATTTTCAATTCCAGCCCATCATATGCCGGTGCGGCAACACCTGTTATATTCGCAAACTCCTTCTGGTGCTCGCGCATATAATTTGTATATTCAACATGACTTGAATTGTGGGTCATGTGGGTTATGTACATATTTTTTACGCCGATTTTATCTGCTGTCTGCATTGACTCAAGAACGCTGAAGTGCGTACTGTGAGGCTTAATACGCAACCCGTCAATAACAAGTTCTTCAAGCGCGCCGCCTTCATCAAGCCCGGCCTGTTTTTTCAAAAGATCTATTGCTTCATCGCTAATAAAATTGCAGTCTGTAAGATACGCAATTGAATGCTTTTTGCCATCTTCGCCTGTTTTTGTAAAAAGCCAGCCTACAGTTTCAAGGTGTCCGTGCATCATAGGAATTGGTGTAATGGTAACTTCATCTACAACAAAAGGCTTTTTAGCTTCTTTAAGCTCAACTTTGGCATGACCACCGCCTTCTTTTACAGGAATAAAAAAATAGGCAAAGCGGTAAGTCAAATCGCGGATTGTTGATTCATTTGTATAAATAGGAATTGCAGGAGCTGTAAACTGCTTTAATGCCGTAGGATTATCAGGCTTTTTCCACATGTCGCAGCTGAAAACCCTCAAATCATCAAGTCCGTGAAGATGGTCTGCATGACTGTGTGTAAGGAGCACCATATCAACCTTTTTGATTTTATGTTCAAGGGCCTGCATTCTAAAGTCGGGGCCAACATCAATAAGAATATTTGTTCCGGAATCTGTTGTTAAAAATGCAGCTGCCCTGAACCGCTTGTCGTGCTTGTCCATTGATTTACAGACAGCACAGTCGCAGCCAATAACAGGAATTCCGTGACTTGTACCAGTGCCAAGTAATAGTAATTTCATCAAACATCTCCTCCCCTGCGGCCTTACACACCTTCAAAAAAAAAAGCCGCCCTGTACGAGCGACTTCTTCAAAGCTTTGTAATTCAATTAGTTCTGAGCAGCAGCTTCTGCCTTAGGAACTCTAACTTTCTTGTCTACAAAACCAGCCTTCAGACATTTTGTACAGATATTGATAGTTCTTGAAGTACCACCGAACTGAGCCTTTACCTTAAGAAGGTTTGGTCTCCATGTTCTGCGTGTATGATTATAAGATTTACTAACCTTGTTACCTGACATTACGCCTTTTCCACAGATATCACAACATCTAGACATTTTCGTACCCTTCCTTATATTAAAACAAATTTCCCACAAGTTAAATAGATAGTTTAGAAAATATATAGGAAATTAAGAAAAAAGTCAATCAGTTCACAAGCCCACTTACTATTTTCCGTACTGCGCTTCAATTTCCCTTATCTGGTCGCGGTATACGGCAGCCTGTTCATATTCCATTCGTTCTGCACAGGCAGACATTTCCTGAGTAAGACGTTTGATAAGCTTTTTGCGGTCGGCCGGGCGGAACATGTTTACTCCCTGTTTGAGCACTTCCAGATCCATTGCAGCTTCTTCCTGGGCATCCTGTTTTTCGTGAACAAGAATATCTTCTACAGCCTTTTTGATTGTAGCAGGTGTAATTCCATTTTCTTTATTGTAGGCTTCCTGGACTTCGCGGCGATGTTTTGTTTCTTTTACTGCGGCTTCCATTGCAGGACTCATGTGGTCTGCATACATTACAACCATTCCTGCTGCGTTACGGGCTGCTCGTCCGATTATCTGAATAAGAGAAGTTTCACTGCGCAAAAATCCAATCTTATCTGCATCTAAAATTGCAATGAACGAAACTTCAGGAAGATCTATACCTTCCCTCAATAGATTAATTCCAACAAGAACATCAATTTCGCCAAGACGAAGTGATTTTAATATTTCTACCCGTTCAAAGGTGTCTATTTCTGAATGAAGATATTTTACTTTAAGACCAAGGCCTGTAAGATAGTCTGTTAAATCTTCTGCCATCTTTTTTGTAAGAGTCAGAATAAGGCTTCGTTCACCCTTGTCTATTCTATCGCGCACTTCCTTGTAAATATCTTCCATCTGCCCTTCGCTCGGACGGATTTCTACAATAGGATCAAGCAATCCTGTAGGACGGATAAGCTGCTCTACAATCTGTGTACTCTGCTGAACTTCCTGAGGACGCGGAGTTGCCGTTACATAAATAATCTGATTCATTTTGGCATCAAACTCATCCTTCTTCAAAGGACGGTTATCAAATGCACTAGGCAGACGGAATCCAAAATCAATTAAGTTCTGTTTACGGCTGCGGTCTCCTTCGTACATTGCGCCAATCTGCGGAACAGTAACATGAGCTTCATCAATCAAACACAAAAAATCATCAGGGAAATAATGTAGTAAAGTTGCAGGAGGCTCTCCCCTTGCACGCCCCGAAATTGGACCGGAATAATTTTCTATACCGGGACAAGTTCCCATTTCTTTAAGCATTTCAATATCATAAGTTGTACGTGTTTTAAGTCGTTCTGCTTCGAGCATTTTACCAAGGCTGCGCAGTTCCTCTACCCTTTCTTCCATTTCTGCCTGAATGCGGTCTGTAGCACTAAGCAGTTGTTCACGACTTGCAACAAAGTGCTTTGCCGGATAAATTACAGTTTCGTCAATTTCGCCTGTTACGCTGTGGTCAAGAATATTTATACGTCTTATACGCACAACTTCTTCCCAGTCAAGCTCAATGCGGTAACCTTCGTCTGTTTCCATGTAAGGCGGAAATACTTCTATTACATCGCCCTTTATGCGGAAGTTACCGCGCTCAAGAACATCGTCATTTCTGTTGTACTGAAGCTGTGCAAGCTGGGCCGCAAACTTTTTAATATCAAGCTGCTGCCCTACTTCTACATGCACGCGCATTCCCTTATAAACATCAGGCATACCAAGACCATAAATGCAGCTGACCGTAGCAACAACAATTACATCACGCCGCTCCATAAGGCTGTAAGTTGCCTTAAGTCGAAGCTGGTCAATTTCGCGGTTTATGTCGCAGTCTTTTTCTATATAAAGGTCTCGTGCTGCTACATATGCTTCAGGCTGGTAGTAGTCATAATAAGAAACAAAATATTCAACAGCATTGTTAGGAAAAAAAGTTTTGAATTCGCGGTAAAGCTGAGCACTTAAAGTTTTATTGTGTGAAATTATAAGGGTAGGACGCTGCACCTTTTCTATGATTTTTGCCATAGTAAAGGTTTTTCCGGAACCTGTAACGCCCTTTAGAGTCTGAAACTTATCGCCGCGCAGAAAACCTTCACTAAGCTTTTGAATAGCCTGTCCCTGGTCTCCGCTTGGCTCAAACGGTGAAACTACCTTGAACTCACGCATACAGGTCCTTTACTCCGCAAGCGTAATCTTCAAAGTTACATCTTTCTTGTTTCTGTGAACGACGACACTTACAACATCGCCAGGCTTTTTACTTTCGAGCGCAGAATAATATTCGGCAAGTGACGTAATTGAAATGCCATCTATCTTTGTAATAACATCGCCGCCAAGATACAAAATAGTATTGCGGTTTCCGTAATAAACTGCTTTTGTTCCGCCCTTAAGACCTGCTTTGTCTGCAAGGCTTCCCTCTTCTACTTCAGAAACAAGCATACCTGTTGTTATATCAAGTCCTGCATACTGTGCAATTCGCGAAGTCAACTGAACAATGCTTGCATTTATTACACCACGCTGAACCTTTCCATATTTCAAAATATCATTTACAACACGGATTGCAATTTCACTAGGAACAGCAAAACCAACACCAGATGAGCTTCCGGAAGAAGACATAATCATTGTGTTGATTCCAATCATTTTTCCGTTTGTATCAAGAAGCGGACCACCAGAGTTTCCAGGGTTAATTGCCGCATCTGTCTGAATCATATTTCGGATAATTCTGTTATTAGAGTTTTGAATAGGACGACCCAAGCCAGAAACAATACCTGTTGTCATAGTTCGTTCCATACCAAAAGGGTTTCCAATTGCAATAACTTTCTGACCTACAAGAAGCTGTGTTGAATCGCCAAATGAAATTGTCTTAAGTGTAACACCTGCAGGCGGATCAAACTTTATAACTGCAAGGTCTGAATCAATGTCTTCGCCAACAACTGTTGCTTCATACTGCGAACCGTCATAAAGCGAAACATATATTTTTGTTGCCCCGGAAATTACATGAACGTTTGTAAGAATATAGCCTCGCTTGTCTATAATGGAACCAGAACCACTGCCTCCATCGGTAACATAAGGATCCCAAAACCAGTCGTAAGAAGTAACCTTTGTATTGATGTTTACTACAGCCTCGTTGCAGTTGCGGTAAACATTTATGTTTTCTGTTTCGTCCTGAGTATAAGTAACCTGATTATTTGCAACAGGAACAGTTACCTCTGTAAAATCTGTATCATCTGCTACAAAATCATAAACTTCTGCCTGAGAATCCGAAACTTCTGTATATTCAACAACAGATTTTTTTTCTGCGTTGTTCTTACCAAGATTATAAAAGAGAACTGCAGTAAGCACAAAAGCTACTGCTACACCATAAGAAATACGTCTGGCCACCTGGCCTCTGGAATAAAGCTTCATACTATAAATTTAATAAATCAGAATAAATATGACAAGCCAATCTTACCATTTATTAACATATTTTTATCTGGCGAAGAAAGATCTGTAAGAACACTTGCTTTTACATCAAAACAGAAGGCTCCTGAACCTGGCATTGTTATAAACTCAACACCACCTTCAAGAACCTCATTGTTATAAAAAGCAGCCCATACGCTTGTCTTTAAGTTTCGTGCAGGAAGAACAGAAATTACTCCACCATATTTAAGAGTATCTCCCATTCGTTCTGCGTCTATATTATGATTTTTATTATTTCTTGATCTTGTTTTATCAAAAGAATATTCACCGGTAACTCCAAAATAAACCTTGTTTGATTCAAGGCCTGCTGCAAGTCCAAGGCCAACTCCTGTACCAATATTTGAACCAAGGTAGCAGTAATCATATTCAGAGCAGTAGTTATAATTGAAAAGACCGGCTAAATTAAATTTAAAGTTTGAACCAATATCTACAGAAAAGTTTCGTTTATAGCTCACCCCAACCATAATAGGAGCATGATTTACAACATCTGAATTTGTTGCAGCACCTACACCAAACGAAAAGGCAAACTCATTATACTTTGCAAAATCGACTATAAGACCAGTATTAACAGGCAGAGTAAAGAGCTTTGCATTTTCACCATTCATATCAATAACAGGACCAAATTCTACTAAAAGCTTAACATAGTTAACTCCGTCGCCATAAGCACAAGGAAGAGAACCAATTCCGCTGCCTGAAGGAGTAAATGTCGAAAGTGGATAAATCATGCTTCTGTCTATTTTCAGCGCACGCGATTCATTAAAATCAAAGCTGTAAAGATTTACTTCATATTGTCCGTCTGGAAGAGGATTTCCAAAATCGTCTGTTCCGTTCCAGGTAACGCTCTGTTCCCAGGTTGAAAAACTTCTGTATTCTTTAACCCATACTTCGTTACCGTATCTGTCTAAAACGCTCAAAATAGCAGAACCGTCGTTTGAAACTTCAAAAGAAATATTAACCTTTCCTATACCGGAAGTATAATCCGGATTAATTTTGTTCTTTGAAATTTTAAAATCTGTTATTCTAAAAGGAGCAACCTTAAGAGAAACAGAAACTCCAACAGTTTTGTGATTTTCAACATAAACACGTTCTACAAAATCTTCATAACCAAATTTTCTAACCTTTACAGTATGATTACCCGGGTCTACTTCTACAGTTGAAGATGAAACACTGTAACCGTCTACATAAACTGAACTTCCCGAAGGACAATTCTTTATAGTAATAAAGCCGCAGGTTTTCTGCATAACAAATTCGTAAGTGTAGGTATATCTTCTTCTAGGATAGATTTTACATTTGATTGTATCGTAGCCGCTCTTTCTGATTTCAATATTATAATAAGAAGCAGACAAATCGACTGTAGCAATTGGAGTTGTTCCAAAAAGCTTTCCGTTTATATAGACTTCTGCCCCTTCAACATTTGTTTTAATTATAACGCCAACAAGATCATCATCTCGTCTTTTTGTAATATCAGGGCTGCGTGTTCCACCGTCTCCACTCGAACCAAATTCAATTGAAAGCGCAGAAACAGAACAAACAACAAATAAGAAAACCAGAAAAATCGAAACAATCTTTTTTACTCTCATAATTATATTCTAACCTACACCAACTTCTTAAGCAACCCGCTTTCCAAGAAACTGTAATAACTGTTGCAATCAATAATAATATGATCCAGAATGGGGATTCCTATTATTTTTGAAGCATCCAGAAGCTTTCTTGTACACTCAATATCTTCATCCGAAGGTTCTACAGACCCCGAAGGATGATTATGGCAAACAAGAATTGCAGACGCATTTTCCTTTATAGCCTCGTAAAATACTTCACGGGGATGAACAAAGGTACTGTTTGTAGTTCCAATAGACACAACATGAATCTGAATTATATTGTGCCCGCCGTTTAAGGTAACTGCCAGAAAATGTTCCTTGCCGCTCATTGCATAATGATTAACAAAAGGAATGACATCGCAAGGGGTTGAAATATGAGCCCCCAGATGGCAGGTACGTCGTTTTCCAAGCTCAACAGCTGCTGCCACAGCAAGAGCCTTGCTCTGCCCTATTCCTTTCATTTTATTCAGGCGCTCAACCATGTCATCATTATTACCGGAATCTAGCACGTCAACAATTTTCTTAGACATGGCTTCTACAGACATCTGCCTGTTTCCCGCCCCAAGAATAAGCATTACAAGCTCATAATCCAAAGGATAGCCAAGGCCAAACTTAAGAGCTTTTTCTCTTATATCAGGTTTATTATTCACATATATAATATTCCCAAAAAAGAGGACTTATTACAAAAAAATCAGAAAAAAAATCAAAAAAAATGCAAAATTTTTCATTTTTCTTCTTTTTTTCCGATTTTATATATATGAAAACAACGAAATTGCTTTTTGTTACAAAACTCAAGCTTTTTATAAGCGCACTTATCCTTATTTTAGTTATTACATCGTGTAAATCAATTCCGCGAGAAACAATAATCCTTTCAAGAAGACTTTTAGACAGAGGAACACTTACAGCCGAACAGCTTGCCGATTTTTTTCTTTACAACGCACAGACCCGTACAAGAGAAGAACTCATTACATTTGCACAGCTTTATATAGACGAAGCCGCCGCAGAAAATATCAATTCAGACATTGCTTTTGCACAGATGTGTCATGAAACAGGATTTTTAAAGTTTGGAGGCCTTGTCCAGCCCGAATGGCATAACTATTGCGGATTAGGCGCCATAAGTGCAGACCAACCGGGATGTATTTTTGAAACAGAACAGTTAGGAGTTCGTGCACACATTCAGCATATACAGGCCTATGCCACAACAGAAGACGTTCAATTAAACAACGAACTTGTAGACCCTCGTTACAGCTGGGTTCATAAAACAAAATTCGCTGTTACCTTAGGAGATTTTGCCAAGTCGTGGGCAACAGATCCTGAATATGCCTGTAAATTAGAAAAAATGCTCGAAAGAATGGAAGATTTTATTAACCAATAGTGGTTCCAACAAATTCTTCATCATTCAAAATTGCTTTAATATTATCAAGGTTCTTAACACCGGCACAGATTACCTTCATGCCAAGCTCACTTGCTTTTTTAGAAGCAATAGGATCAAACGGACAGTTTTTTCCAGGAGTCCATTCATCGCCTACCATTTTGCGGAAATCTGCCCATGAAATTGTATCAAGAGGCTTAGCGTCCGGATTTTTTCTAGGGTCATCTGTATAAACCTTTTCGATATTTGAAAGATTTACGATTGTCTTTGCATCAAATTTCTCGCCAAGATAAACGGCATCTGTATCTGTAGAAAAACCAGGTTTCCAGCCGGCTGCAACAAGCACCTGACCGTCAAACTGTAAATCATCAAGAGTCGGATTATATACAACATCGTTCTTGCAGTAGTTTCCAAAGCATGCCTTTACAAGCTGGGCGTTAATGCGTGTAGCCATAATACCAATCCAGTCGGCTGCATTTGCATCAAAATCACAACCCGAAGCACCGGCAACTTCTTTATAAGCATTCTGATAAACACGGGCAGGAGCACCACCACCTGCAACAAGAATCAAACGACGGCTTTTATCCTGGTCAAGCCAATCCTTGCACATAGCAGAAAACTTTGATAAAAACTCAACATCAGGTTTTTCCGGAACAATAATTGAACCGCCAACAGATAAAACTTTAGTCATATAATCCTCCTGGTTAGTAAACACCTTTTATAGAAGGCACGCTCCAGTACGAGCTGTATTTTGCCGTATTGCTGCTTGCCTCTTCCCAGATGCTCTGCAATGCAAAGCTCTTAGGATATTTTACAGTTTTATTGTCCTGTGCAAAAGGCTTAATGTCATTGTAGCCCCGTGAAAATACAATATGGTGCGAATCCATGTTTCCAAAATAATAAGCCTGGGCATCTAAATCTGTGTTTTCATTCCATAATTTATAATCAAGCCCGTCGCCAAGAGCCACATCAATCGGAAGCCAGCCAAAGCCGTAAAGATATATTTCATTCCACCAGTGAGCCTGAGTAGTAAGATCCTGACCAATAAGAATACCGCTGTCTATAAGAGCCGGAATGCCTGCTGCACGTGCAAGAGCCGCAAAAATTACAGCATAATCATAAGCGTCGCCTTTTGATTTTTTAAGCAGATCAAGAGGATCTTCATCATTGTTGCGAACCTTATTGAGCACCGAATATTTTTCGAGCATGTAATTGTAAATCAACTGAGCCTTCTTATAGGCATTAGTTTCTTTTCCAACAATTTCATTAGCAAGTTCAATTATTTTTTCTGAATCACTGGCAACAATACTGTCGGCTTTAGTATATTTTTCATACAAAACCTGATTCATATTTTTATATGAACCTATTCCCGCAGGTTTTACATCTGTACTAATTTCGCATACAGAAACAGCAAAAGACTGACGGAAAATACTCTTTGGCATGTTATTTCTGTTTTTTGTAATCTGATGAATAATACAGTTCTGATAATTCTGCAAAACAGGAGCCGGATTAATTTCTGTAAACTCCAGAGTTGGTTGAGACGGAGAAGTAACTGGAATAGGACAGCGTAATGTAATTGTAGAAATATCTGTTGTTACAACATCAGAAATATCTGCAGAATACTGAACAAGATAAACCTTTTTTGCGTTATACGATTTTGTACCGGCGCTGTCTGTTACAGTAAACTCAACTGCGTCCGATTTTTCGTGGCCTGTATCTACAAATACAACCCCCGAATATGCACCGTCTGGAACACGAACACGAATCTCGTTATTGTTCCAGTATTCGTAGTCATCATCAAAATCAGAAGCACAAACAATATTTGAAGTTTTAATAGAAGTAGTAAGGAACGAAGCCCCGGAAACAGCCTTATCGTAATCGCTTGTAAAACAAACCTTTGACTGACCTCTTGAAGCTCCAAAATTGTTTCCGTAAATGGTAAGAAGGGAACCAACTCCAAGCTTTGAAGAAGACATTGAAGAAATTACAGGCTTTGTAGTCTGTATTGATTTTGTAACAGGAACAGGAATATCAACTTCGTTTGCAAACAGAGCCGGCTTTGAGCGCTGATTTTTTACACCAACGACAACAAGACCATCCTGAATGTTAGAAGGAAGTACAAGCTTAATAGTATCATCCTGCCACGAAATATAAGAGCTTGCAGTAAGCTTAGAACCGGCAAACTCAACATAACTCATGTCGCGTACTTCGCCAAAGTTCTTGCCTTTAATAACAATTACATCACCGGGCGAACCAACCGGTGGAACAATTGTGTCTATCTCCGGCACAGGCTTATTCTTAAGCCCTACAATAACAATAATAGAAATGGCAATGGCCGCTACTGCCAAAAAGCAGGCGACCCGTACCTGAGTGTATTTTCTGAATAAATAACTGAATTTTCCGGAGTAATCCACTAGTTTTGACCCGTTACATCCAGAGGAACTTCAATTTCTGTTGTAACAGGAACATCATCATTTCCAGGGATTGTAATCCTTATAGAAATAGTTTTTTTCTCTTCATCAAAATTAGGGCGGAACACTTCCACATCCTGAATAAGCTTAGATGCAGCGACACTTGAATTACCTACGTTGGTAACAGAAGGAAGAATACTCTGAATGCCTTCATCAAAACCAAATGAACCTTCGCCGTTAAAGGCAACATTAGAAACCTGTTCCGAAACCTGTGAAGGTACCTGAGAATAAAGGCTTGATGTAGCAGACATTGTTTTTACATTTGCACGACCAACAGCAAATCGCAGAGGTATGGCAAGTGCAAGAACAGCTGCAGCAGCAATTGCAGGAACTGCAATCTTCCAGGTGCGTGAACTAACCCTATGAGAAGCAGTGTGACCTACATTCTTAGAATACTTCATCTTGAGCATAAGGCGTTCATAACTTGCATCAAGGAAAGCCTTGTCAGGAGAAACAGCCTGAGCATCTTTTTCAAATACAGCACGAACTGCACGAAGCTTTTCATATTCAGCACGGCATTTATCGCAGGCAGCAATATGTGCCTCATACTGTTCCTTATGTGTCTGAGGAAGTTCATTATCTAAATACAGAGAGTGAATCTCTTTAGTTGGACAGGTAGACATCATCTTCTCCTAACAATTTAAGCAATTGTTCACGCGCTCTAAAAACTCTAACCTTAACGTTACCTTCTGTAATGCCAAGAACCTTACCAATTTCCTTGTAGTTCAAGTCGCCGTATTCTTTAAGCACCAGAACTTCACGCAGATTTTTAGGAAGCTTATCAAGAGCCTCCTTTGCTTTTTTCATGGCATCGGCCTTAAGCAGGTCAACTTCGCCCGATTCCGACTTACGATGATCTTCATACAAAACCTTTTCGTAAGCTTTGCGTTCTCTGTCCTTACGCTTTACATAATTAAGAGACGCATTTTTAACAACACGAATGAGCCAGTATTTACAGTCATTCAACGAAGGAAAAACCAGGCATTTTTCATTAGCTTTAATCAACGAATCATGAACTAAATCTTCAGCCGCTTCTTCATCATTTACAATTCTGTATGATATTTTAAAGAGCATCTGCATGCAGGCATCATAAATCGTCTTAAAATCAGTCGGGTTCCCGGCATTTATTGTAACCTGAACCTCGCTCTGACCTTCTATATTATCAAACACATTCGTCTCCAAAAAGTTACACTCTCTTCTTATATTTTATACCATTTTATAGTAAAAATCTATCCACGAGACCAAACCGGTCCATTAGGAGTATCAGTAACAACAATACCCTTCTTAGTCAAAATATCACGAATTTCATCAGCGCGGGCAAAGTTTTTGTCCTTCTTAGCCTGTGTTCTTTCTGCAACAAGTGCGTCAATTTCTGCTGCTTCAGGGTCGCCTGCGTGGGCATTGGCTGTGGCGGCTTCCTGTTTTTCAAGTTCTTCAAAACCACCCTTAATAACATCAAGACTCAAAACACTGTCCATTTTTAAGATTGCAGCCAAAGAAACACTTGCTTTTACTGTTCCCTTACCGGCAGCTTCTTTCTGCATGGCGGCAATTGCAACAGGAGTAGCAAGGTCGTTTTCAAGGCCTTCGCGGAATTTTTCAAGGTTTTCTGTCTGAGCATCTATTCCTGCAAGAACTGTGGCAAAGTTTTCGCGGGTTAAACCAAGAGCTTCTTCCTTGTTGGCACGGGCAATAAGCTTTGCAACACGCTGGTTCAACGCAGCACGGCTAGATTTTGCAGAATCAAGTCCATTCAGGCTGAACATAAGAGGCTTTCTGTAGTGGCCGCCCATAAGGAAATAGCGGTAATCCAAAGGCTCGTAGCCCTTATCTTTAAGAGAAAAACCTCTTTCCGGTGGTAAGCTTGCCTGCAGAGTAATAAAGTTTCCGCTGCTCTTGCTCATTTTTCCGCCTTCAAGAATAAGGAACTCGTTGTGCATCCAGTAGTTTACCCAAGGCCCCTTTGCTCGTTCTGCCTCATCAAAGCTTCCTTCACTTTGGGCAATTTCGTTTGTATGATGAACAGGAATATGGTCAATTCCACCTGTGTGAATATCAAAATGCTTTCCAAGATATTTCATGCTCATTGCAGAACATTCAATATGCCAGCCAGGGTAACCGCGGCCCCAAGGAGAATCCCAGGTCATAGCCTGATCTTCAAATTTAGATTTAGTAAACCAAAGAACAAAATCTCCCGGGTTACGCTTATTTTCATCAACAACTACAACCTTACGTTTTCCGGCGCCTGCTTTAAGTTCATCAAGGTTTAAGTTTGCAAGCTTACCGTAGTCTGGGTAAGTAGTAATATCGTAGTAAAGGTTTCCGCCTGCCATATAGGTGTGACCGTTTGCTTCAATTTTTTTGATGAGTTCAATCATGTCATCAATATGTTCAGTTGCACGGCAGATAACATCCGGATGACGGATATTCATAGCATCAATATCCTTCATAAATGCATCTGTATAAAAGTTTGCAACTTCAAGCACACTCTGATGGCGCTCTGCAGCAGATTTTTTCATTTTATCTTCACCGTTGTCGCCGTCATCAGAAAGGTGGCCAACATCGGTAATATTCATAACATGCTTAATGTCGTAGCCAAGGTAAGTGAGTGTTTTATCAAGAATATCAAGAAAAACATATGCACGCAGATTTCCAATATGTGCATAGTTATAAACAGTAGGACCACAGCCATAAAATCCAACATGTCCTTCACAAATAGGCTTAAACTCCTGCATTGTGCGTCCCATGGTGTTATATAATTTCAGTCCCATATTCATACCTCGCCTATCGTCATCCCGAACTTGTTTCGGGATCTCATTTCAGAACAGATGCTGAAACAAGTTCAGCATGACTTTAGGTGATTATACCTTTTTCCCAAACCTTTAACAACAACCCTTCGACAGGCTCAGGGACCACAAAAAAATCCTCCTATTCAATTTTTCCCCGGCATATGCTATAATCAAAAACGTGGCAGATTACGAAAAAATAATTCAAATCTTAAAAAATCACGACGCATTCAAAGGAGATATTCTTAAAGACGAACCGCTTGCTCCAAAAACAACATTTAAGGTTGGCGGGCCGGCAGATCTTTTTATTGCTCCAGAAAATTATTATTCTTTTCAGATTGCCATAGATGCGCTTTTACAGAACAACGTGCGCTTTTTTATAATGGGCGGCGGAAGCAATATTGTTTTTGCAGATGAAGGTTTCCGCGGCGCTGTTGTATGTACTTCTAACTTTAATGATACAGCCTATTACCCTCCTTCAAATATTTCACCGCAATTTGGTAAGATAGAACTTAAAAAAAATCAGGCTTTGATTACATGCTTCTGCGGAACTCCAATGGCTTCGCTTGTTAAATTCTGTACAGAAAACACAATAAGCGGCCTTGAACAGTTTGCAGGACTCCCTGGTTCTGTTGGCGGCGCTGTTTATATGAATGCCCGCTGCTTTGATAAATCAATTTCTGATGTTCTTTTTTCTGTAAGCACAATGGAAATTGACCGGGAAGCTAAAAAAATCACACTGAACCAGGAACTTTTTGATTCAAACGCCTGGGCGTACAAAAAATCGCCTTATCAGGGCGGCAACCGCTTTATTACAACAGCAACTTTCCTTCTTACACAAAAAAATGCTTCGGAACAGGACAAAATTGCTTCTGAATGCAAAAAATATATTGCAGAACGCGTAAATAAAGGACATTTTAAGTTCCCAAGCGCAGGTTCTGTATTTAAGAACAACCGCGACTTTGGAAAGCCTTCGGGCCAGATTATTGATGAAGCAGGCCTGCGTGGAACAGCAATTGGCGGTGCAAAAGTTGCAGATTTTCACGGAAATTTCATCATAAATACCGGAAATGCAAAAGCCGCAGACATAAAATCCCTTGTTCAGCTTGTTCAAGACAAAGTTCACGAAAAATATGGTTTTTCGCTTGAGACAGAAATAATTTTTGTCGAAAATTAACTAGACAAATTCCTTTTGTAAATTTATACTATAATAATAGAAAATTTTAGGTGAGATTGCTATGTTACAATTGCAGATAGTTACATTTAAACAGGGCTCATACATGGTAGTAGAAGGCAAAGCAGACAGCGACCGCTTCTATATTATCCAGAAAGGTATGGTTCAGTGTTTCAAATCTTCAGGCTCTGGAATTCAGCCGTTTAAGTTAGGTCCCGGAGACTTCGTAGGCGTAGTTCCTTGTATGGCTTCTCACCTTCAGATTGAAACATCAATAGCAATCACAGATGTTCAGGCAATTGCCGTAAGAAAAGAGCAGTATCCTGAACTTATTGTAAATAACACACCTGTTGCTCTTAAAATCATTAAAACATTTGCTGCACGCATGCGTCAGATGAACGAAATGCTTACAAAGGCAACTTTGAATACTGTAGTTTCAGATACTTCTGAACAGATTCTTCGTGTAGCACAGTTTTACGAAAAGGCAAGCCGCAATAATATTGCAGTTTATGCATACTATCAATATCTTAAAACAAAGCCTGTTGGTCCAAATGCAGAAATGGCAAAGCAGAAGTTTGTTGCCCTTAAGACACGAACACGCGCACCATATTTTGAACCTTCTAAAGAGCTTTCACGCGAATATCCTCAGGATACAATGATTTTCTCTGAGGCACAAAGCGGTTCAGATATGTTTATCATCCAGAATGGTGAAGTTACAATTTCTAAGGTTGTAGATGGAAACGAAGTAACACTCGCACTGCTCCACAAAGGTGATATGTTTGGTGAAATGGCACTTCTTGAAAACAAACCACGTTCTGCAAATGCAATTGCTCACTCAGACTGCCGCCTTATGGTTGTAAACCACGAAAACTTTAACCAGATGGTAACAACTCAGCCACAGTTGATTTCTCGCCTTACAACTACACTTGCTGAACGCTTGTGGTCTATGTACCGCCAGCTTGATAATGCTAACTTACGCGATCCATTCCACAAAATGATTGATATGCTTTCTTTGCAGCTTGAAAAACAGCGAATTGATATTGATCGTCTTACTTCTAAAGCAATGCAGACAGAATTCACTCCAAAAGATATTGCAAACATGTGTGGACTTCCACAGGAAGCTCAGCATAAAGCAATCTTTGACTTCTCTTCTTCTGCTCATGTAAAGCTTGTTGACAATAAAATTTACATTAAGGATGTACCGGAACTTGTTAAACAGGCTGCTTTCTACAGAAAGCAAAGTAATGAGTAATGAACGGTAAAAATTTGCCGATAAACTCTATATGAGTATGAAGAAATTTTTAATCAGCATATTCCTTACTACACTCACACTTTCTCTCTTTGCAGCAGATTTACCAGACGGCTATGGCGATGTTCATTTAGGAATGTCTCTTAAAGAAGCAAAGGAACAGTTACTTAAAAATTCAGACTTTGGCTATTCAGGCGACCGCGATGTTTCTTTACTCCCCGGAGATGCCAAGATTCTTATAGAAACTAATGCAACAGGCGGAAGAGGTTCTTCTTTCTTGACCCAATGCTGGTTTCAGTTCTACAACGAACAACTTTATATAATTACAATCAATATAAACACAGCAAAGGTCGACTATTATTCAATGTTCACTACTTTGTGCCAGAAGTACGGCGAACCTGTAAGCCTTGACCCGCAGAAAGCTGTATGGAAAAACGATTCTGTTACAATGCAGCTTGAAAAACCACTTGCAGTAAAATACATTGATAACGAAACCTTTGACATGCTCAAAACAGCTGCCACAGTAGAAAAATCATACGAAGAAAAGAATACACAGTCTTTCCTTGAAGAGTTCTAATATGAAAAAAATAATTATTCTTGCTGCAATTCTTTTTATGATTTTTCCATATGCAAGCTGCAAAACAAAAAAACTCCCTGTAATTGATATAACAATAACATGCGCAGACGGAACTACCCGCCTTGTAAAAGCAGAAGTAGCCGAAAAAGAAGAAGACCGAAACCACGGCTTTATGGAACGAAAAAAAATTCCGGATGGAACAGGAATGCTCTTTATTTTTGACCGTGACCAGATTCTTTCTTTCTGGATGAAAAACACACCTCACCCGCTTTCAATTGCCTATATAGATTCAAAAGGAAAAATCCGTAACATCTACGACATGACACCGTTCAGTCTTACCCCAATAAAGAGTACAAGCTCTGTACGCTATGCTCTTGAAGTGCCTCAGGGCTGGTTCGAAAAAGAAAATATTAATGTTGGAGATACTGTTAGTTGGTAGATTCCAGCTTAAGTAATTCTGCTGCAGCAATAGCGTCTTTCGGGTCCAGTTCAAGCACAATCGAAAAATACTTTCTTGCCTCTTCTTCATTACCCTGTGCCAGTGCTATATAGCCAAGATTTGAAATAATCTTTGTATTGTCCGGATCAATTGCCATAGCCTTCTGGAGTGCAGACTTTGCTTCGTCGAATTTCTTTTCTGCAACAAGACAGAGTGAAAGTTCGTTGTAGCAGTCGGCATTTTTGTCGCCGCCGCAGTCTATTGCTTCTAAGAAGGCCTGTTTTGCACCGTCAAACTTTTCAAGTTTACGAAGACCCCATCCAAGCAGGAACCATGCATTCCAAACCTTTGGATTGTTCTGAAGGAAAAGCTTTATTTCTTCAAGGCCTTTTTCTTCTTCGCCGCTCGAAATTAAATCGTATGCATTCTTAAAGCGTTCATCATCCATATTCTGGTTCTTGATATTTTCAAGAATTTCATTTGCACGGCTAAGCTTGTAGGCACCATTTTCACCAAGTTCTTCTTCTGTTGCTTCGCAGTTAAGGGCCACAAAAGTTTCAAAGCAGTCTTTAGCTTCGCGGTATTTATGCTGCTTAAGATAGAAAAAGCCTGCATTAAAATATGCATCAGGAAGCGGAGGTTCTGCTTCAATTGCCTGAATATAATAGCTTTCGGCATCAGCATCGTAGGCATCGGCGTCTTCAAAAAGGCCTGCGCGGCGGTAGTTATCTGCACGCTGGTCAAGGAACAAAGCCATATTCAAAATGATTGCTTCATCATCCGGCTCAAGTCCGTGCAAAGCTAAGAATATTTCTTCTGCAAGGTCAAAATCCTCATTCTTTGTTTTAAGAATTGCAGCCTCGCAAAGTTCTGTTTTAATATTTGGTTTTGCTTTTTTAAGAATTGAACGGTAATAATCAAGATTAGGATTCTTTTTATCGTAAGCAAGTACTGTAAGAATACCTGCAAGAATCTGTTCCATTGTTATTTCTTTTGGATCAAAAACGCCCGGGGCATCGCTGTCTTTCTGCTGTACCGGCAGTTGAATTGTCTTATCAATAGGAAATGCAGAATCTGACAAAGTGAAATTTTCCGGCAAGTCAATAAAATAAACTGAATCAAGAGGATTTTTTGGGTTCATAAATAATTCCTGTTATGCTGTTGGATTCTGAGTCTGTGCCCCTGCGGCCTGTTGAGGTGCAGCTTGTTCAGTCTGTGCATTCTGTCTTGGAATTGCATCTGCAACTGAAGCAGTCATATTATCGGCAGCAGAATTAATTACAGGCTGATTAACTTCTGTATTTGCATTTGTCTGCTGTGTACTAAGAATTGTTTTCTGGTAAGTTGTAATAAAGCTGTTTATGTGAAGCTTATAAACCATTGGAACTGTATCGCCATTAAATGCAATATGAACAGAAGTAATATCTTTTCTACCTTCAAGAAATTCTGCGCGTGGAATAATTCCCGGAACAAGCACAGATTCATTTGTATCAATAAAATCTATTTTGAGCGCAATGTTCTTTCCCACAAGGAACTTTGGAACACCTACAAGCATTACCTTTGCACCACTGAACGACAAATCTTTAAGAATACATCGTCGTGGAACGTTTTCTATGAAAATAATAGATTCTTCTTTTTCAAGACCAAGCTTGCGGATTGAGTTTTTGTTAATATCAATTCGATCTTCTTTACGGTGATAGAAGTTTTCATTTGCTTCAAGGAATTCACCAATTTTGAAAATCAAATCATCAGGCGGACGCTGTGTAAAGTTTAAAGTAACAACTGCAAGTTCTTCTGTATTCTGATATTTGTTAATTTCGCCGACAGTACAGTTTACAAAGAAATGAATAGGAGCGCCGTTAGCATCAATAAAGCAGTAGCGGAGCTGAATAGACATGTTTTTGTCTTTCTGAATAGCAAGAAAAGCACCGCTGTTTGTTCCAATAATGATTTTTGCAGATTGTAATGATGATGAGTTAATAAGACATGGCCACTGTCCGCCGGCACATTTTACATAAACCTGGCGAGGATCCATCTTAAGAATCTGAACATTTGCTTTTGTAAAAACTATTTCCTTATCTCTGAAAAAATCATAATATCTGGAAATCTGATGACTATTAGCAATACCCATATCATTAACATTTTATATCAAACGTGATATTCACGCAAGACAATATAGATTAATTTTTGAAAAAGATTGTCGGGTCAAGCCCGACAATGACTGTCATTACCGGGCTTGACCCGGTAATCTCAAAAAAAAACCGCCGGCACGCAGGTCCGACGGTTTGCTGATGTAAATATCGGGCTGATTACTCAGCTGCAGGTGCCTCTTCAGCAGGTGCTTCAGCTGCTGGAGCTTCTTCTGCTGGTGTTTCAGCTGCTGCTTCTTCGGCAGGAGCTTCTGCAGCAGGTGCTGGAGCTGGAGCGTTTCTTGCTTCGTTCTTAAGATGAGCGTTGCAGAACTTACAAATATTTACATTCTGACCATTAATTTCCTTTTCGTAGAGAACCTTAATATCTGTCTTTCCACAGATTGCACAAGTTCCTCTTCCGTGCTTAGGAAGTGATCTGATACCTGATCCACGATGGTTCTTAGACATACGAACTCCTTATTCATCCTTCTTTTCAGAAGTTTTCTTAGAAGCCGGTTTCTTTGCAGGAGCAGCTTCCTTTGACTTTGTTGCTGCAGCTTTCTTAGGCTTTTCTTCCTTAGCAGGAGCTTTCTTAGCAGCTTTCTTTTCTGCTTTTTCTTCTTCTGATTCAAGCTTATAGTCAACAAGTTCCAAGATTACTACATCAGCAGCATCACCCTGGCGGAAACCAAGTTTAAGAACGCGTGTATAACCACCGTTTCTTTCCTTCATACGAGGACCGATTTCTGTGAACAACTTATTAAGGATTTTTTCATCCGAAATAAATTTAGCTGCTTCACGACGATTGTGTACTGTATCTTCTTTAGCTCTTGTAATAAGCTTTTCAGCAGACTTTCTTACTTCAAGAGCCTTTGATTTAGTTGTAGTAATACGCTCATATCTAAAGAGCGAAGTTACCATATTGCGTGACATAGCACGGCGGTGTGCTGTTGTACGTGAAAGCGGATTAAAACCATTTCTATGATTCATCTGTTTCTTCCTTCTGCTTAGTTATATTGGCAGCATTCTTCAGATGACTATAGTCTGTCATGCCAAGAGTAAGGTTCCATTCCTGGAGCTTTTCTTTAATTTCGGCAAGACTCTTCTTTCCGAAGTTTCTTGTTTTAGCTATATCATCTTCTGTTTTTTTAGTTAATTCGCCGATTGTACGAATATTTGCATTTTTCAAACAATTTGATGAACGAACAGAAAGCTCAAGTTCTTCTACAGGAGTCTGTAAAAGCTTAATGATGTTCTCATCGCCTTCATCACTGTCATCATTTCCTACAATGTCTTTGTCATTGAAGTTGATGAAAATAGCAAAATGTTCTTTTGCAATTTTAGCAGCTTCACCCAAAGCATTTTCAGGAGTAATTGTTCCGTCTGTCCAAATTTCAAGGACAAGCTTATCATAGTCATTGCGCTGACCTACTCGGCAAGGTTCAATAGCATATTTTACCTTTTCAACCGGAGTGAAAATTGCATCCATTGGAATTGTTCCAACTACTTCGATGTAATGTTCATTTGTTTCAGCAGGTACATATCCACGACCAAGGTCTACCTGAATTTCAACATCAAGATGAGCTCCTTCCATCATTGTGAAAACAAGCTTATCTTTTGTCATAATTTCAAGCTGTCCCTCTTTAGCAAAATCATCGCTCTTTACAACGCCAGGACCCTTGAACTCATACATAATTGTATCCTGTTCAACATCCTCAGGCAATCGCAAACGGATCATTTTAAGACTGTTAATTATTTCGAGTGTATCTTCTGAAACATGTGGTATTGCTTCAAACTCGCTCGAAATTACATGAGGGATACCATTATCATCATATGAAGTTATGCGGATTGAAGATACGGCATAACCCTGAATAGATGACAACAATACTCTGCGGAGTGTGTTTCCAACAGTTGTACCAAATCCAGGTTCGAATGGATATGCAGTGAACTTTCCGTAGTTCGGATTTGTACTAATATGTTCAAATGAAATGCCTTTAGGTTTCTTAAAGCCTTTGAGCAAATTTTTACGTGCCATCTGAACTCCTTTTTATTATTTAGAATAGAACTCAACTACGAGCTGTTCTTTAATATCTGCTAAATCAGAAATCTCATCGCGGCGTGGAACTGCTGTAAATGTACCTTTTACGGCGTCAACATCAACAGTAACCCAAGGCATAGTTCCTGACTTTGAAACTTCGTTTAATGCTTCTTGAATCAAAGGAAGCTTTCTGCTCTTTTCTTTAACTTCAATAACATCTCCAGCTTTAACTACATATCCCGGAATATTTACAGCCTTTCCGTTTACAAGAATATGTCCGTGATTTACAATCTGGCGGGCCTGATTTCTTGAAACTGCAAAGTGCATTCTGTAAACAACGTTATCCAAGCGGCGTTCAAGCAACTGAATGAAGTTTTCACCAGTTACACCAGGCATGCGGGCAGCTTTGTCAAATGTAAGACGGAACTGCTTTTCGAGCATACCATACATGCGGCGAACCTTCTGTTTTTCAGCAAGCTGAATACCATATTCACTCTTCTTTCCACCACGGGCTTTAGGATCTTTTCCTGGAGCTCCGCGTTTCTTGTTCAAAGGACATTTGTCGCTTGTACAGCGGCTTCCTTTTAACATCAATTTTCTCTGTTCTGCACGACACATGCGGCAAACAGGTCCTGTATATCTAGCCATTTTCCCTGATCTCCTTACATGCGACGTGTTTTACGAGGGCGACAGCCATTGTGTGGGATTGGAGTTACATCAGAAATTGATTTAACTTTAAGTCCCATAGCTCCCAAAGAACGGATAGCGCTTTCGCGTCCCATTCCAGGTCCCTTGATATATACGTGAACTTCACGCAAACCATAGCTCTGTGCCTTCTGTACTGCAGTTTCTGCAACAGACTGAGCTGCAAACGGAGTAGATTTCTTTGCTCCGCGGAAACCAAGTCCACCTGAAGATGCCCAAGAAAGAGCATTTCCCTTCAAGTCTGTAATAGTTACGATAGTATTATTGAACGTAGCCTGAATGTAAACGTTACCTTCGTATACGCTCTTCTTTTCCTTTCGCTTTTTAACGGTAGCCATTAATTATTCCTCCGCCTTATGCCTTTTTCTTATTAGCAACTGTCTTCTTCTTACCCTTACGAGTACGAGAGTTTGTACGAGTTCTCTGACCACGTACTGGAAGACCTCTCTTATGACGAAGACCACGATAGCAGCCAATATCCATAAGACGTTTAAGGTTAAGACCAACTTCTGAACGAAGACGACCTTCTACCTTATAATCTCTGTCAATTATTTCACGAATCTTTGTGAGTTCGTCCTGTGAAAGATCATTCATCATCTTGAGAGGATCAATCTTGGCTTCTTCACAAATTTTCATAGCCGATGAACGGCCAATTCCGTAGATGTAAGTCAATGCTGTATCTACATGTTTATTAGGGATGTCAACTCCCGCAATTCGAGCCATCTGTTTCTCCTTAAGCCTTAGCCCTGTCTCTGCTTATGTTTTGGGTTTGTACAAATGATACGGATAATACCATTACGTTTAATAACCTTACATTTATCACAGATAGGTTTTACACTGGTTCGTACTTTCATAAAAAGCCCCCATGAGAATATTTTTACCGAATCTTAAGCACCTCGCAATGAGAGCAATTCGGTAAAAGATTATACCATATATTCTCATATCTTTTCTATAGCTAATTCACGAAATCTTCAGATTTTTTCTAGAGACTGCGTGATCTGATTTTGCCCTTCTTTGTAAGTCCTTCGTGGTGATGCATCTTAAGAAGAGCTTCAACCTGGCTCATTGTATCCAAATCAACACCTACCATGATGATAAGTGATGTACCTCCCATCAACTGTGCAGCTGACTGTGGGAAGCCGAATGCATACTGAATTACTGTTGGTACAACAGCAATCACTGCAAGGAACAATGCTCCCGGTAATATGAGTCTGTTTAATATTTTTGTCAGATATTCTTCTGTCTTATCTGTACGAACACCCGGAATGGAGCCGCCGTTTTCGCGGATATTCTTTGCAATTTCTGTAGGGTTCAGTGTTACCTGAGTGTAGAAGTATGCGAAGAAGATAATAAGAAGGACTAACAAAACATTGTATCCCCAGCCATTTGGAGTAAGGAACCGAGAAATAGCTCCTACCCATGGTTTTGCATTACTGCCTTTAGAGAATAATGAAACTGCAGTAAGAGGAAGTGTTAACAAAGAGTTAGCGAAGATCAAAGGAATTACGTTTGAAGGATTAACCTTGAACGGAATATATGTGCTCTGACCACCGTACATCTTTCTTCCTACTACGCGTTTTGCATAGTGTACAGGAATCTTTCTCTGTCCTGACTCTTCATATATTACTAAAGCGATAATTGCGATAAACAAAATTAAAATGAGGATGATAAATACAAGCTGTACATCACCATTCTTATACGACTGTCCAAGATCGACAATAGCGTTAGGAAGGCGAGCAACGATACCTGCAAAAATCATCATCGAAATACCGTTTCCAATACCACGAGCTGTAATCTGGTCACCAAGCCAGACTGTAATCATAGAACCTGTTGTAACTGTAAGAATTACAAGAGCTTTGAAGGCAATTGCATTTTCAATAAGTACACAACCAGGAATGCTTTCTGCATAAACAGAAACACCCCATGCCTGTATGATACAAACAAAGATTGTTCCAACTCGTGAAATCTGTGTAATCTTGCGCTGTCCGCCGTCCTCCTGAGAGATACGCTTAAGCGCAGGGAAAATAATTACAGCAAGCTGCATGATGATCTGCATTGAAATGTAAGGCATTACACCAAGCATGAAAACGGAGAAGTTGGAGAACGCTCCACCTACGAAGAAGTCCATGTAACTTGCGAACGCATTGTTATTCTGCGCAGCAAGATCATCAAAGTACTTAATAAGAACGGCTGCATCAATGCCAGGCATTGTTAATACACATCCCAATCTGAATACAGCCAGAATGAGTAATGTAAAGAACATCCGGTCTCTAAGTTCCTTGACCTTAAACATATTTACAATTGGATTGCTTGCCATGTCCTTACTCCGATTTATTTACTTTCTGCAGCAGCTTCAATAATCTTAACTGTTCCGCCAGCCTTTTCGATTTTTGCTTTTGCTGATTCAGATACTTTGTCTGCAACTACATTAAGCTTCTTTTTAATGTCTCCATTTCCAAGAATCTTTACCAAAGTTGCAGTCTTTGAAGAAATGAATCCTTTTTCGATAAGAGCAGCCTTATCTACAGTTGCTCCATCATCGAATTTAGCTTCAAGAAGTTCAACGTTAATACAGTAGTATTCTTTCTTGAAAGGATAGTTTGAGAATCCCTTGTGAGCAATACGTCTGTACAACGGCATCTGTCCACCTTCAAAACCTACATAAGGTACGGCCTTACCAGATCTTGACTGCTGTCCTTTATTACCTTTACCGGCTGTAGTACCGAGTCCACTTGATGAACCGCGACCTACACGCTTAGGTTTTTTATTAGCACCCTGAGGAGCGCTAAGAATTGGATTGTATTCTGCCATTTTAGATTTCCTCCACTTTTACCAAGTGTGATACTGCAGCAACCATTCCTCTAACAGCGTCGTTATCTGGAAGAATGTTTGAGGAACTGATTTTCTTGAGACCAAGACTTCGAACAGTAGCTCTCTTGTCTGGTTTCTGGCCGATTACACTTCTAATCAATGTAACTTTAATCTGTTTTTCTTTAGCCATAAATTAACCCCACAATTCATCCAGAGTTTTACCTCTGTTAGCTGCAATCTTTTTTGCATCCATAATCTTAGAAATTGCGTCGAATGTTGCGCGAACTACGTTTACTGCAGCATTTGATCCCAATGACTTAGACTGAATGTCTGTTGCACCGGCAGCTTCCATGATAGCACGGACTGTACCACCAGCGATAATTCCAGTACCGGAACAAGCTGGCTTTAACAAAACTTCTGAACTCTTGTATTTACCTGTCATTTCGTGTGGCAAAGTACCGTTCTTCAATGGTACGAATACAAGACTTCTTTTTGCCTTATCTATGCTCTTTTTAATTGCTTCAGATACGTCATTAGCTTTACCAAGACCGTATCCTACGCGACCTTTTCCGTCACCTACTACAGTGAGGGCAGAGAAAGACATGCGGCGTCCACCCTTTACAGTCTTACAGGTTCTGTTAAGAGTAACGAGCTTTTCTACAAATTCCTTCTCTTTTGGTTCTTTATCAAAGTTTTTCTGATGTTCCATAATATCTCCTAGAACTCGATACCGGCTTTACGGGCACCATCAGCAAGCGCTTTAACAACACCATGGTACAAATAACCATTTCTGTCGAAAACAACCTTAGTGATTTTCTTATCCTTAAGGCGAGCACCCAAAGCTTCACCAAGTTTTGCAGCACCGTCAATGTTTGGCTTAATAGCTGCAAATTCTTTTTCCATAGTAGAAATAGAAGCTAAAGTCTTTCCTTCATCGTCATTAATAACCTGAACAGAAATGTTCTTGTTGCTGCGAGTAACAGTCATTCTTGGTCTGTCTGCAGTTCCGTAAATTGACTTACGGATATGAATCTTTCTGTGCAAGCGTCTTCTGTTTTTGTCGTTCATTTTCTTAAACATATAGCTTCACCTTATTTAACACCAGTCTTACCAACCTTGCGGCGGATAACTTCGTCTTCGTAGCGGATACCCTTTCCTTTGTAAGGTTCAGGCTTGCGCAACTTGCGAATCTGAGAACTAAATTCACCAACCAACTGCTTGTCGATACCGGCAATAGTAACCTTTCCATCTGGAGTTGCTGTTACTGTAAGTCCGTCCGGGATCATAGCAATAAAGTCTGTTGAATATCCAAGGTTCATTACAAGTTCTTTACCCTTAACTTCTGCACGGAAACCTACACCAGTAATGATGAGAGTCTTAGAGAAACCTTCTGTAACACCTTTTACCATGTTGTTGATAAGGCTTCTGTAAAGTCCGTGATAAGCATTTGTCTGCTTTGTTTCGTTTTTAGGAGTAAGAATTACTTCTGTTCCCTGTACTTTAATGTCGATTTCGTCATGGAATGTCTGCTTAAGTTCTCCCTTAGGTCCCTTTACAGCAATAACGCCATCGGCAACATTTACTGTTACACCTGCTGGAATAGCAACAGGAAGTTTACCAACTTTTGACATACTTTCTGCCCCCCATTACCAGATTGTGCAAACTAATTCGCCACCAACCATCTTTTCTGTAGCTTTCTTACCAGTTGTAACACCGGCAGAAGTTGAAACGATGATTGTACCATAACCGTTGTAAACACGTGGCAAATCTTTGTAACCAGAATAAACACGGCGACCTGGTGTAGAAATTTTCTTAACACCGTGGATTACCGGATTATTATCATCATCATATTTCAAGAATATGCGAAGGATATTTTTACCTTCTTCCTGAACTTTCTTGAAGTTCTTGATGTATCCTTCTGTCTTCAAAATCTTAACGATTTCGAGTTTAAGTTTAGAAGCAGGAACATCTACTTTCTCGTGGCGGGCCATAGCCGCATTACGAACCTTTGTGAGCATGTCTGCTACTGGATCTGATGCACTCATTTCTATCTCCTACCAACTTGATTTTGTAATGCCAGGAAGCTGGCCTTCGCTTGCCAATTTGCGGAAGCAGATACGACACATCTTATACTTACGCAAATATCCACGTGGACGACCGCAAATCTGACAGCGATTATACTGTCTTGTTGAATACTTAGGTTTGCGGGCTGCTTTAATAACCATTGATTTCTTTGCCATACTTCACCTACTTACGGAACGGCATATTGAACTTTGTAAGAAGTGATTTTGCTTCAGCATCTGTCTGAGCACTTGTTACAAATGTAATATTCATACCAGCAACCTTTGTAATTTTATCAAAGTCGATTTCTGGGAATATCAACTGTTCAGTAATACCAACAGAGAAATTGCCGTGTCCATCAAAACCAGTGGCCTTGATTCCACGGAAATCCTTAATACGTGGGAAAGCAACATTAATAAGGCGATCCATGAATTCATACATGATATCTCCGCGCAATGTTACCATTGCACCCACTTCGTTGCCCTCACGCAGTTTGAAGTTAGCAATACTCTTTTTAGCCTTAGTTTTAACAGCCTTCTGACCTGTGATTGCGGTCAAGTCTGCAACTGCGGCATCAAGGAGTTTCTTATTTGTGAGAGCTTCACCAACACCCATGCTTACAACAATCTTCTTTACTGCAGGAACCTGCATTGGAGTTGTGTAGCCGAACTCTTTTGTAAGAGCTGGTGCGATTTCGTCTTTATAGACTTTCTTAAGCCGAGGTACGTAATTTGCCATTACAGAACATCTCCACATTTACGGCATACACGAATTTTCTTGTCGCCGTCAATTTTATAACCAATCTTTGTAGGACCGCATTTTTTACATACGATTGCTACATTTGAAATATTAAGAGGAGCTTCGATCTCGGCAATACCGCCCTGATCCTGCTGACTCTTCTTTCTCATTGCTTTTTTAACAATGTTTACACCAGATACTATTACTGCATCTTTC
>JAEEGK010001325.1_pt1 | contig 62178 bp, 48 predicted proteins | sample 8958771 | NCBI WGS metagenome assembly JAEEGK01 (sample SAMN16246547, study PRJNA631951) | gut metagenome | biome: gut microbiome; feature: rumen; material: SC-attached | host: Bos | place: Iran: Karaj | collected 2018-10 | reverse complement strand
CCCATTTTCAAGTGATCTATAGACAGATATGGATACTTATATTTCTCAAGCATACGCTGTGCAAGAAGCGTTTTACCCGTATGTGAAGCACCTGTTATCAGTATAACCATATATGTAAAAACTAATCATTAATCTCTTTGATTAAATACAAATCGCCACTTGACAAGGCTTTGAAGTTACGTTCTATCTTCTCTATGTCCCAATCCCACCATTTCAGTTGCAGTAGATAGGCGATGAATTCGTCGTCAAAACGCATCCTGACCACTCGGCACGGATTACCCACAGCAACAGCGTATGGAGGAATGTCTGAGGCAATAATAGAGTTGGCTCCGATAATGGCTCCATCACCTATATGAACGCCTGGCATGATGGTTACATGCTGGCCAATCCAGACATCATTGCCCACAACGGTATCACCCTTCAGAGGCAATTCATCTTTCACCGGAGCAATGGCACTTCCCCAGTCGCCACCAATGACATAAAACGGATAGGTCGTTACGCCGTCCATCCTATGATTGGCTCCATTCATGACAAATTCCACACCCTTGGCAATAGCGCAGAACTTGCCAATAATCAGCCGGTCGCCTATGAAATCGTAGAAATGAGTGACATGCTTCTCGAACTGGTCAGCACCATCCACATCATCATAGTACGTATAATCGCCGATGATGATACGCGGGTTCTTCACCACGTTCTTGATGAAGCAGAGGCTTGGAATCTTAGGATTCGGGAAAGCGTCATTGGGATTTGGTCTGTTTTTTATCTCCATAAATTCCGATTTATTTGTCTATTATTTCAGATACTCATCATCCCTCACCAGCACCTTCTCGATCTTACCCACGTACATGGTGTGATAGTCGCCCTGCGGATAACTCTGTTCGATGGTTTCCTGATAGATGATGCCACTTGGCTGGATTTCTGCGGCATACACCTTCTTGCAGACGAGCACCAGCTTGGCTTCCTCGAAATAGACAGTGTTATCGTCATAGACAGGTGTGAGTCCTGCCTTGGCAATCTTGTCCTCGTCACGGCCTGACGTGCTGCCCAGATAGGCCATCTGCTTCTTGAACGACTTGTCCATGACACAGAGCGAGAAATAAGGCTCCTCATCAATAAACTCCTTGGTATAGCGCGACTCACGAATGTAAACCACTGCCGAAGGATCGTTGTTTCCCCACAGGCAACCCAGATGCCCCCATGAGGCCGTCATCGTGTTGCAACTATGCTCATCGCCAGCCGTTATCAGCATCCATTCACCACCAATCAGGTTGAACGGATTAAACTTCAAGTCTTTGTAACTAATCTCTTGCATCTTCACTATAAATTACATAAAACAATTAAATTCTGACTGCAAGGACGGTGCAAACCGAGAGCAATCAAGCACGCTTGAATGCCGAGGTGCAGCCCGTTCTCGCAAATTTGTAACCTTTTCTGTAGGCAATGTCTAGATACTTGTCCCAGTTTGTCTTTCTGGAATCAAGCGCCTTTGACATTCCATCGAAAACTATAAAATCAGACTCTTTTACCCGGTTGAACAGTCTGTCGCCAAGCATAACTTTCTTCATGCAGTCGAGAAGCCCTAGATTCTCCAAGTCATCTAAATTCTTTCCTGCAGTACATAAAATCAATGCTTTCTCGAGTACCTTCATGGTTTTGTTGCCATAAGCAAAGCCATACGACCAGACACGATCAAACCATCCCACAAGTATAGCAGGAGCTTCAGTCCAAAAAATTGGATAGATAAAGACAATGGCATCTGCTGAGTTTATCTTTGTCTGTTCAGCAAGGACATCGCTTTCCAAGCCTGGCTCGGTGCTATAGTTCGAATCCCTGAGATACTCCTTCTCAGACATATCCGTCTTGAAATTCATCTTATACAGATCTGACATAACGTATTCATTACCGGAATCAACAATTCCTTTGATGAATGCGTCGCGTACATTTCTTGTAAACGAATCCTCTGATGGATGACAATAAACGATAAATACCTTCATAATTCTGCAGTTGTGAGCACATATTGCTCGTATCAATAGATATAATGTTTTTTCCTTATGCCCATTCAAAATTCTCTTTTCCAGCCCTAATCTCAAAATGGCACTTGGCGATGCCAAGATCCATCTTAGTGAATCCAATCAGGGAGAAGTTCCTCTTGGCCAGCACCTGTACAGGTTTTCCGTCCCTTGCAGGGATATACTCGAAGAAGAACTTCTGCTGATTTACAGCTGTCGGGGCAAGAAGAGCTGCTTCCACACCCTGCCTAAACCAGCTTGGCGTAAGGTCATTGGCATTGCTGACCTGCTTTACGCACTTGATCTTGTGCGAAACGCCCTGAGTCTCACCGTAGCCGATGGATATATATGCCTCGATGACCTCTCTGGCTTCAAGAATATACGTTCCTGGCACCTTGGAGTAGGAGAGACCCACCCAGCAGGTGTTCAGTCCGAGAGTCTGAGCCAGCAGTACAAGTTGTTCGCCATAGTAACCCACACGTTCATCAAGATCATCGGCTTTCTTTCCAGCCATGACAATATAGTTGTTGACATGACGGAACTTACCATATTTGGCAAGCGTTCCTTGAAACGCCTTTGGCTCGTTCAGGATGAGCTGCATATGTAGCCTTCCTTCCTGGTTCAACTCCGCAATCTTGTCGACGAGCACTCTGACTGTTTCATCAGCCAAAGGCTGTTCCTTGTATGCCCTTACACTGTGCCGGGCTTGAATGGCTTCTTGTAATGTCATGCTATTCTCTTATTTGTTTCGGGTGCAAAGGTACTGCTTTTTTCCAAAATTACTTTCAATCTATATTTTTTTCGAATCTTTTTTGAGTATTACGGATAATTGAGATAGTTCTCGACATTTGTATGCAGATACTCCAGTTCTACCTCTGTCACCTTCCCAATGGATAGTTCGGTGAAAACAGAGCTGATAATCTTAGTAACCAGACTTTCTTTGCCATTCTTCCACGCAAAAAGACAGACAGGACTGTTTTTGAGTTTTCAGTCATGAAACCGGGACTTTCAATTCTTCAGACTCTCGTTTTGCAGGCTTGTCGCTGCCGCTCCGCTTCTGTCCTCTCTTGGACGATGCAAAGGTACGAAGAAAACCTCGTGTCTCCAAATTCCGACACTCGATTTGGGGCGATTTTCAGCTCGAATTCATCGAATTTGAAAATAGATGGCGGGCGGGGTTATATTTACTGTAATCTGTCTTGCCTTATACTGATATGGGTTGTCAATCACCGATGACAAATGACAGATGACAGTTTTTTGAAAATGATTTTTCGTTTATATTATTATATTATTATTATATATATTATAATATATATAATAATAATCTCTCTTTCTTCTCAAATTCAAAAAACTGTCATCTGTCATCTGTCATTAGTAGCAGGATATGACTTCAGCTTATTTCTGCTATGTTTTTTATTTACCGATACAAAAATGTGTAAAGATATTTTCTAATACTTCGTTGGCCAAAATCCTACCCTGGCCGGTGATTTCAGAGAGATTATCTAACACGATTTTCAGATCCTCAGAGACCAAATCGCCACTTAGACCCGATTCCAAAGAGGCCAGAACTCTTGACAAATTTTCTTGGGCGCTGAGCAAAGAATGGTATTGCCTGGCAGAACTGACGATGATGTCTTGTTCGGTGAGTTCGGGGATGTCGGCAGCATCGAAGATGGCTTGTTCGAGTTGGTCGAGGTTGGTGCCTTGCTTGGCAGAAATCCGCAGGAGGTTTGAGGCTTGAGGTTTGAGGTTTGAGGTTTGAGGTTGGAGGTTGGAGGTTTGAGGTTTGAGGTTGGAGGTTTCTTGCGTCCCGATGGTAGCAAGCGAGCGAAGCTCGAGCGGAGGTTGGGTGGCGGATTGGATGTCGATTTTGTTTTGGATGATAAGCAGTGACTTGCCTTTGCAGCGATTCAGCATCTCTTGAACGTCTTCCGCTGTGGGCTCGGCATCGATGAGCCAAAGTACGATGCGGGCTTTTTCGATGGCGGCGAAGGTGCGGCTGATGCCAATCTGCTCAATCTCGTCTGTGGTCTGACGGATGCCTGCAGTGTCGATGAATCGGAAGGTGACACCGTGAAGGTCGATGGTATCCTCAATCGTGTCCCGAGTTGTTCCGTGTACGGATGAGACGATGGCCCGATCGTCATGAAGGAGTCTGTTCAGGAGCGTTGATTTGCCAACGTTCGTTTTTCCGACGATGGCTACAGGAATACCGTTTTTCAGGGCTTGGCCAGTCTCGAAGGATTGAGCGAGAGAGATGATGCGATTGTTGATTTTTTTTGCAATATCTAACAGCTCGCTACGGTCAGCGAATTCGAGGTCTTCGTGGTCGGAGAAGTCGAGTTCGAGTTCGAGCAGCGAGGTGAGTTTGAGGAGTTGTTCGCGGAGCTGTGAGAGTTCGGAAGAGAATACTCCTCGAAGCTGTGACATGGCGATCTGGTGGGTGGCTTTGTTGCCAGATGCGATGAGGTCGGCTACGGCCTCGGCTTGTGAGAGATCCATCTTGCCGTTGAGGAAAGCCCGCTGGGTGTATTCACCTGGATTGGCCATGCGGCAGCCGTGCTGGATCAAGAGTTCTAAGACCTTATTAAGTATGTATCGTGAGCCGTGACATGAGATTTCTGCGCTGTCTTCGCCTGTGTAGGAGTGGGGGGCGCGGAATATGCTTACCAACACCTCGTCTACAATCTCTTCTCCGTTCTTGATGTGGCCATAGTGGATGGTATTGGGCTGGGCATCAGAAAGGTCTTTGATAAATATATGAGAAAGAATCTCAAGCGATTGTGGGCCTGAGATTCTGATGATTCCGATGGCGCCACCAATAGCGGTGGCAAGAGCACAAATCGTATCGGTCATGCGCGATATTATTAAATACGATTCAGTACTTTTTCGATCAGTGTGTCGATGGAGTTCTTGTATTCGGTGTTCATCTCCGTGGTGTAACGGTTGGCGATGACCATGCAACAGGTCATGGCGCGATGACCAAGGATGGAGGCGAGACCGGCTACGGCTGAGGACTCCATCTCGAAGTTGCAGACCTTCATGCCCTCGTATTCGAAGGCCTCGATCTTCTCGTTCTGCTGGGGGTCGGCAAGGTCTGCACGCAGAATACGTCCTTGTGGGCCATAGAATCCTCCGCAGGAAACAGTGTAGCCGCGCACCATATCGTCCTGGGCAATCTGATTGATGAGCTCTTCGTCGGCGATGGACACGTAGGGTGCGCCCTTGATGGGATCCCACTGCATGTGTTCGCAGAAGGCACGCTCCATATCGATGTCGCAGACCACGTTACGGCCGGCGTAGAAGTTCAGCAGACCGTCGAAGCCGATGCTCTTAACGGATGCGATGAACGAGCCTGTGGGAGTAAAGGGTTGCAAGCCTCCACAGGTGCCGATGCGCACCATCGTCAGCGTACGATGCTCGTCACGTTCCTCACGCGTCTGGTAGTCGATGTTGGCGAGGGTATCGAGTTCGTTGACCACAATGTCGATGTTGTCGCAGCCGATGCCGTGACTCTGAACGGTAATGCGCTTGCCTTTGTACGTACCCGTGATGGTGTGGAACTCACGGCTGCTGACCTCGCACTCTTTCGAGTCGAAGTGGGCTGCGACGGTGTCTACTCGGGCAGGATCGCCCACGAGGATCACACGGTCGGCCAGCTGTTCTGGCTTCAGATGGAGGTGGAAACAAGAGCCGTCGTTGTTGATGATCAGCTCTGATGCGGGGAATGTTCTTTTATTCATAGACTTTGGTTTATTTAAAGTTGTTGTTCTCTTCGTTGCGAATCTGCTTTTCCAGCGTGTGGATGTTGTTGCGGAGAATCAGGGATTGCTCCTCATTGTGGAGGATGATCTCACTGAGCAGTTTCCGGCCGTTCTCATCTGCTTGGGCATAGCGGTCGCGAGTCTTCTGTAGTTCGGCTTCGAGATGTGAGAGACGCTCACGGGCCTTGAGCAGTTCACGGTAGCGGTTGGCTGCCGTAGGAGAGCGGAAGTCTTTTGCGCTGGTATAGGTCAGCCGGTCGTTGATGACAATGGCCGTATTGGCTTCAGTAGCTTTGTCTGTAGTCGGCCGACTGGCGTTTGTGAAGACGGCCTTCAGACGCTCGAGGGCTGCTCGACGCTCAGAGCCATTGCCCCAAGTGTCGGCGATGCGGGTGATGTCGGCAAAGTCGTGGATCTGCTGTTCGGTGAATTTCGTAGGATCGTAGGAACGCCGTGTTTCAGGCAGGATGAAGATATAGACGCACACGGTGTCCTTAGGCTGTCGACGGTCGCTGACGAAGTAGCCGATGCCGCTCTGCTCGTCGGCCGCATACATATAGTCGTTGGCTTCGGAGTTGAAGGGCATGCCAATGTTCTCAGGCTTGAGGAACGAGCCGCTTCGAGAGTCATAACGGGTGAAGAAGATGTCGTAGCCGCCGATGCTCTCTTCGCCTTGGGCTGCGAAGTAGAAGGTGATGCCATCGTTCATCATGAAGGGGTAGTCGGCCTCGTCGATGCCTTCGCTGAGTCCGTTCATCAATATGGGCTCTCCCCAGCGGTCGCCGAGTTTGTCGGAGGTATAGATCTGCCGGACACCGTTTTGGTCTGCCTTGCCGAAATAAGCCTTGTTGCCCATCTCGTTGAGATAGACGTACCCGTCGGCTTCGATGCCGCTGATCTGGCTGGCGGTCATGACCTTTCCCGTCTCGGAGGAGAGAACGTAGTGGGAGAGGAACTGGCTTTTGTCGGCGACGATACTGTCGATGATGACGATCTGCTGTGTCATCTCACGCATGTTGGTGATGCGGGGATCCTCCTGAGGTTCCTCCACCACTACCACGACGGGTTTCTTTACCGGCCGCTTCTTTTTCTTCTGCGCACTCAGCGAGAGCGGCAGAAGGAACGCTAATGAGAGTATCGCAAACTGTCTGATGGTCATGTATCTTCTTCTATGAGTTTGTTGTCGGTCTCGAGGGCACTCCAGATGCTGTAGCGCACTTCTGGGTTCAGTTGTTCGAGACGGTCGTAAATCTGCTTGATGTCCGTGCGGTGCGAGTTTGTCTCGTAGGGACAGATTTTCTGCTGCTTCTGATAGCCCAGCAGTTCGGCGTAGGCCTTGATGTCGGCCTCAGGAATGAGGCACAGCGGACGAATGATCGTGAGCGGCATCTTGCGCATCTTCAACAGGGCGGGCATTGTGCCGAAACGGCTCTGGAAGCAGAGGTTCAGCAGGGTGGTATGGATGATGTCGTCCTGATGATGGCCGAGGGCTATCTTATTGCAGCCGAGTTCCTGTGCCAGATTGAACATCTCCTTTCGGCGGTTCCACGAGCATAGAAAGCAGGGCTGCTTTTGGCGTCTTTTGAACTTTGAACTTTGAACTTTGAACTTGATGATTTCATTGTCCGCAGCATTGTTCTCGTCAAAGACCTCGAAGCGGGTTGTCTTCACGTGGAGCTTCACATCCAGAGCATCGCAGAACTGTTGCAGATAACTCGTATCCGTCTCGTAGTGGATGTTCTCCATCCGGACGTGCAGGGCCTCGACACTGAATCGCGGGTGATCTATCTTCGCACGCTTTGCTAAGAGTTCGGTCAGCAGGAGTGAATCCTTGCCGCCAGAGAGCCCCACGAGGATGCGGTCATCATCTTCGATCAGATGATAAGTAGCCATCGCCTTGACGAACCGTTCTTTCAAGCGCTTCTCTAGGCGACGGCTCTCTATCTCTGATGAGGACTTCATAAAGCTTAACGCTCAAACCTCAAATCTCAAATCTCAAATCTCAAGCCTCTTTCAGGTGCTTATCCATATTCAAGGCAGCACGACGGCCATCACCCATAGCGAGGATCACCGTTGCACCACCGCGAACGATGTCACCACCGGCGAAGATCTCAGCGCGCGAGGACTGCATCTCCTCAGAGACGGCAATCGTGTTCTTACGGCCAAGTTCGAGGCCGGGGATTGACTTGGGAACCAGTGGATTAGGCGACACACCGACAGCCACGATGACCTGATCGACATCGAGCGTAACGGTCTTACCCTCAACGGGCACAGGCGAACGACGGCCTGAAGCATCGGGCTCACCCAGTTCCATCACTTGAAGCACAGCCTGCTTCACAGCACCAGTCTCATCGGCGATGTACTCGATAGGATTGTGGAGCGTCAGGAAGTTGATACCTTCCTCCTTGGCGTGCTTCACCTCCTCCAGACGGGCAGGCATCTCAACCTCAGAGCGACGATAGACGAGCGTAACCTCAGCACCCAGACGCTTAGCCGTACGGCAAGAGTCCATAGCGGTATTACCACCACCCACCACGAGCACACTCTTGGCAGGATTCAGCGGCGTATCGGTCGTTGGGTTGGCTGCATCCATCAGGTTCACGCGAGTGAGATACTCGTTGGAAGACATGATGTTGATCGAGTTCTCACCAGGGATATTCATGAAGTTGGGCAGACCAGCGCCAGAGCCTACGAAGATGCCCTTGAAGCCCTGAGCCTCAAGCTGTTCAACGCTGATAGTCTTGCCGACGATCACGTCAGTCTGGAAGTGAACACCCATCTTGGCGAGGTTCTCGATTTCCACATCGACAATCTTATTGGGCAGACGGAACTCGGGAATACCATATTTCAGCACACCGCCAATCTCGTGCAGGGCCTCGAAGACATACACATCGTAACCCTTCTTCACCATATCGCCAGCGAATGACAATCCTGCAGGGCCAGAACCCACAACGGCGATCTTGATGCCGTTGGCTGGTGCAATCTCAGGCAGACTGATATTTCCGCTCTCGCGCTCGAAGTCTGCGGCAAAGCGCTCCAGATAGCCGATAGCCACGGCGGGCTCGTTCATCTTCAGGTGGATACACTTGCTTTCGCACTGCTTCTCCTGCGGACACACACGACCGCAGACGGCAGGCAGAGCAGAAGTGTTCTTCAGCACCTTCGCAGCTGCGAGGAACTGACCACGCTCGATGTTCTTGATAAACGATGGGATATTGATGTTCACAGGACAGCCTTCGACGCAACTGGGCTTAGCACAGTCCAGACAACGCTTGGCCTCTGTCATCGCCATCTCCTTCGTGAGGCCGATATTGACTTCCTCTGTACGTGTGGTGGCACGATAAACGGGATCGAGCTCAGGCATCACGACGCGCTCAATCTGCGTGCGCTCCTTCGGCTTCATCGAAGCACGAAGCTCCTTGCGCCACTCTGCTTCGCGATCGGTCAGGATTTCAATCGTATCGTTGGTGGGATCGCTGTCCATCACCACATCGGAAGCCTTCGAACTGTCAACTTTCAACTGTCCACTTTCAACTGAATCCAGGTGCTCCTCGTAATGAGCCAGCTCTTCCTGCTCCTCACGCTTGAAGGTTCCCATGCGCTTGAACATCTCGTCCCAGTCGACCAATGCACCATCAAACTCAGGCCCATCGATGCAGACAAACTTCGTCTTGCCACCGATTGTCAGTCGGCAGGCACCACACATACCCGTACCATCCACCATAATCGTGTTCAGCGATACTTCGCAGGGGATATTGTGCTTCTGAGCCGTGAGGTTCGAGAACTTCATCATGATGGGAGGGCCAATAGCAAAGACCTTGTCGACGTGCTCCTGCTCGAAGAACTTCTCCATACCAACAGTCACTACGCCCTTCTCGCCGTACGAGCCATCATCGGTCATAATGATCACCTCGTCAGAACTCTCGCGCACCTTATCTTCAAGGATAATCAGATCCTTCGAGCGACCAGCCATCACGGAGAGAACCCTATTGCCAGCGGCCTTCAGCGCCTGGATGATGGGCAGCATGGGAGCCACACCGAGTCCACCACCAGCACAGACGACGGTGCCGTACTTCTCAATTTTCGTGGGATTGCCCAGCGGGCCTACCACGTCAGTCACATAGTCACCCTCATTGAGCGCACAGAGTTTCTTGGATGAGAGACCCACCATCTGGACTACCAGCGTGATGGTGCCTTTCTCGATGTCGGCGGCAGCGATGGTCAGCGGCATACGCTCACCTTTCTTGCCTACGCGCACGATGACGAAGTTGCCAGCCTTGCGGCTCTTGGCAATCAGCGGAGCCTCGATCTCAAAAAGGAATACCTTTTCCGAAAATTGCTCCTTTCTTACAATCTTATTCATATTTGTTTAGTGTTGATTAATCAATCAAGTCGCATCCCATATATGGTACGAGGGCAGCGGGAATCTTGATGCCTTTCTCCGTCTGGTTGTTCTCCAGCAGGGCAGCCACGATGCGAGGCAGGGCGAGGGCAGAGCCGTTCAGCGTGTGGCAGAGCTCAGGCTTCTTGCTGCCCTCAGGACGATAGCGGCACTTCAGACGGTTGGCCTGATAGGTGTCGAAATTGGATACCGACGATACCTCGAGCCAGCGACCCTGAGCCTCTGAGTAGACCTCGAAGTCGTAGCAGATGGCGCTCGTAAACGACTGATCGCCACCACATAACAGAAGAATACGATAGGGCAGTTCGAGTTTCTTCAGCAGACCCTCCACATGCTCCAGCATCTCCTTATGGCTCTCCTTCGAGTGCTCAGGCTTGTCGATGCGCACGATCTCAATCTTCGAGAACTCATGCAGGCGATTCAGGCCACGCACGTCCTTACCATACGAGCCAGCCTCACGACGGAAGCACTCTGTATAGGCGCAGTTCTTGATGGGCAGATCCTTCTCGTCGAGGATCACGTCACGATAGATATTCGTCACAGGCACCTCTGCCGTAGGAATCAGATAGAAATCATCCACCTCGCAGTGATACATCTGCCCCTCCTTGTCGGGCAGCTGACCAGTACCATAACCTGATGCAGCATTCACCACCGTCGGCGGCATAATCTCCGTATAGCCGGCCTTGTTGGCTTCGGCGAGGAAGAAGTTGATGAGGGCTCTCTGCAACTGTGCTCCCTTGCCGATGTAGACGGGGAAGCCAGCGCCCGTGATCTTCACACCAAGATCGAAGTCGATGAGGTTGTACTTCTTGGCGAGTTCCCAGTGGGGCAGGGGATTCTGGATGCCCAGCGAGGGATTCACGTCCCAGTTGCCTACGGTATCGCCTTCCTTGCATTCGCGAAGGTTCGACTTCACCACATGGTTGTCCTCTGCGGCTTTGCCCTCGGGCACTTCGTCGTAGGGGATGTTTGGAATCTGACAGAGCAGCGTGGTCATCTCCTCCTGAGCCTTTGCCATCTGCTCGTCCATCTGCTTCGAGGTCTCCTTGAGTGCAGCCACCTGTGCCTTCACCTGCTCAGCCTCGTCCTTCTTGCCTTCCTTCATCAGACGGCCGATCTGGCCTGAAAGCTGCTTCTGTTCGTTCAGACATTTGTCAAGTTCCTGCTGGGCCTCACGGCGCTTCTTGTCGACGGCCAGCACGTTGTCAATAGCCTCCTTGGCATTGGGAAAATGCTTCTTCTCCAGGCCGCGGATCACGCGCTCGGTCTCGTCGTTGATAAGTTTGAGTGTTAACATCTTAAATACGTATTTATTTGTTCAATTTCTTTTTCTAAGGTGCAAAAGTACAAATAATCGCGCAAATAGCCAAGGAAAAGGGTAAAAAAAACGCAGAAATCCCACTCCGAAGAGTGGGATCCTGTTGTTTGTTTGGAATAAGTGATTTCTTTTTAATTTAGGCCTCAGCGTTGGGGATCACCGAGACAACGCTCTTGTTGTACTTGCCCTTGTGGAACTGGACGGTTCCGTCAACGAGTGCAAACAGAGTGTCATCCTTACCGATGGCCACGTTGTTACCAGGATTGTGCTTCGTGCCACGCTGACGAACGATGATGTTGCCAGCCAAGCACTTCTGACCGCCGAAAATCTTGACGCCGAGTCGCTGAGCTGCGCTCTCACGACCGTTCTTAGAACTACCTACACCTTTTTTATGTGCCATAATTTACGTCCTCCTACGGTTTTAAGCGATTACTGATTTAACTTCAACCTGAGTGAACTGCTCGCGATGACCGTTGCGCTTACGAGAGTCCTTGCGGCGCTTCATCTTGAAGACGATGACCTTGTCACCCTTCACCAGCGGGTTCACTACTTCACACACTACTTTTGCTCCATCAACGGTCGGAGCACCAACCTTCACTGCACCGTCAGCATCTACGAGCAGCACTTTGTCAAATTCAACAGTCTTGCCTTCCTCGGCATCCTTGATGTGGTGAACGAAGAGCTTCTTGCCCTCTTCCACCTTAAACTGCTGACCCTGAATCTCTACAATTGCGTACATGTTTTTTTATTGTATTTTAGGGGTTTTTCCGCGAGGCGGCATACGTTCGTACACACTTCACTCTGCCCCAACGGACTCTAACGGGGTGCAAAGGTACTAATTTTTTAGTTTACAGTTGACAGTTTACAGTTGACAGTTGATTACTTTTAGGAAAGTTTAACAAAAGCGGGTGTAGGGACATAAAAAAAGCGACGACTTTCGCAAGCAATCGCTCCACATCTTCAATAGGTATTAGCATTCTAAGGTAAAAAGATTGTTTTCAGGATAACGAGTGCAAAGGTAAGTCAATTTTTCATAACGACCAAGGATTTTGGCACTTTTTTTTGACGAAATTGCATTGTGTTCCCACACAACCGCAAAAATTATCAAATGTTAACATAAAAAAGTATGCAATCGATTGACTTTTGAGATGAATCAAGAAAACAACAGAGACAGACGGCAGTGCCCCCGAAGTTGACACTGTCATCTGTCATCATTGTCATCGTCGTCATGCCGTTAGTCGTATCCTCAGGCGACGTGTTTGTTCAGATATTTTTCACTCTTGACATACTCATCCTTCATATCATCTACCAGGATCAGACCTCTGCGAGTCCATTGCGCTAGTTGGTCTTTGGGATTTTCTTTCTTGCCTAGCTGGCGACGGAGGGTCTTAAGCTGGTCGCGGGTGAAACGGTCGGGTAGCATGTCGAGCATGTTGGGAGTGCCAGGATTGACTACAGCACGCTCCTTTTCCAACTGCGACTCCATGGCCTGTCCGAAGAGGCGCATCTTGCACCACATGTCGTAGTTGAACGACCAGCGAATGAAATCCTCAATCTCCTTCGACCACCTCATCCCGTTCATCACATACAGGATGCATGACTTTCGGAAGGCGATGACTACGGCTCGGCGTGAGATCTTCTCATAGCTGTCATTGTCCATCAGCGCCGCACGGTCTTTAGCCTCAAGAGCCAGTTCCTTGCAAAGACGTTTGGCCTGAGGGCAGACGATCAGTCCCTGGGCCTCGTCGAGCAGTTGGAGATAGGGTGCCAGCCGGCTGCGAAGATGATCATCGTATTTGCCGAAGACTGGAAAGTCGATCGTCTTGTCTTCTACGATAGTACATAGGTTCAGGCGCGAGAAGGTGCCATTGGCTATGTGCTTGCCGAAGAACGTGACGGCGTTGTCCTGAGTTGAGGACACCACGAAGTTCCAGCGTAGAGGCACGCGTGCCGTCACCGACTGGCTTCCTACGCGCTCCTGCCCGTAGAGGTCAGTATCGAAGGCACGGCGGATGATCTCCGTGACGTGTTCGATGGAGCCGTTGCCAACCTGCTTGAGCATCTCAAGTTCATCCATTCTGGTGAAGAGATACTTGTTTCCGGCTCGCTCGGCATCCTCCAAGAGACGGACGAGTGCGGCGTTGGTCATGTTCGAGTCTACCACCTGGATACAGATGTCGTCAGGACGCTGGGGCTTGTCCTTGTTGGCACCTTTGGAGTTGACGGTGTCATTATACTCCTTCAGCTTCTGACGGTTGTCCTTGCCTTCCTGCTCCAGCTTCTCCAGAATCAGCGAGAGGGGTTTTTTGATGCTCGACTTTCCTCCAGAGAACTCTGCCAGCAGGCAGGTCATCAGGGCTGCTTCCATCTCGGTGTTATCCCAATACTCCAGTTTCACGTCGCCTCCCAGACGTGTTGACAGGGCTGGGAAGATGGCCGTGGCAATGGCAGGACGATACATCTCAGGAGCCTTCGATGTGAGTAGCTTGATGGGTAAGGGCAGACGCTCGGGCATCCTCGGCTCCGTCAGCAGCAGACGGCCTTCGGCAGTGCCACCCTCGGCGTTCAGACGGCGGCGGCAGAGGTCGAGCACCAGCTGCATCTTCTTCGACATGCCTGCTGCCTGTTTGCGCTGGCAGGCACTTCGGATGGTGTCGTTCACACGGTCCTGAGCCTCGCCGTAGTTAGGCAGGATGCTGCGAATCCACTGAGGATCATCATTGCAGACATGGCGCAGATGACAGGCCATCAAGAAGATGAAGTCGTTGCGCGAGCCGTGTTCGGGAGCACCACCAAGTTGATCGGCTAGCTCCTCGACGATGTAAGAGTAGGGGATGCCCTTGTAGTCCTCGGGGTAGTCAACAGGCTGAGATTTCAGCTCAGCTCCAACCGACTCAGATTTGAGCTCGTTGCCCAGTCGAATTTTCGACTCGGCTCCAACCGATGTCAATCCAAATTTCGATTCACGTCCGTCAATCGTCAGTCCACGATCGGTATAGGCCTTGCGGCGCTCTGCCAATTCCTCGTCTGAAAGCCGTGCATACCAGCCGTCGGCCGTGTACAGCTGCGACTCATCGTCAGAGATGTAGATCATGCGCTCGGGAGAGCAGCAGTCACTATCGAAGTCTACACCCAGCGCCTTGGTATAGGCTCGCTGTGCCTCCTCGATGGTCATGCCCAGCGGCAGACGGATGTCCAGATGCAGCTTGCCCGATGCCGAGCGCTCCGCATGCAGCAGCATGCCCTGCCACTCGCCCTCATTAGTATTAATAAGGTACGCGTGTGAGAGAGCCTGCTCCACCTGACTCATATCATCGATGTCCACGCAGGTCTGAAATGTGAACTCCTCAGGGATGATGTTCGCCTGCGCACGACGGCCATCCTTGAAGCTGAAATAGTGTGGGCAGCGGAAGGGCAGCTGGCCCTTCAGCTGACGGCGCTTATCGGCATCGTCAGTGCTGCGGATCTCTTGGATGAGGCTTTTGACCTCGGCACTCCTGGTGGTGTCGAAGTAAGTCTCGATCGTCTCATTGAAAACTTGTGCCTTTGAGGCGCGAAGCTTTTGGTTCATACATAAAACTCTTCCAATTTGCATTTTAATATTCCTTTCTCTTCTGCTTTTGTTATTACTATTGTTGACTATCTCTGTTGCGAGAATTCCGGACTTCTCACATTGCAAAGTTACGAATAATAATAATGTATAGCAAGTCTTTTCCCCTCTAAACAGACGCGTTTAACGGTTTGGAAAGGAAACGGAAAAAGATTGGAAAATGTCGGAAAAGTGTTGGCGTTTTTCGGAACGTCTTCGGAAGGTTGTTGGGATTTTGAGGGGTTAATAGTCTATGACGATCTTGCGCCTCAGTACGGGCTCGAACTCCTTGGCGATCATGTTGCAGATCATGCGGTCCTGGGCTTCCTGCGGATTCAGGTGGCTCAGCTTCGTCCATTGCGTCCAAGGCTCCTTGCGGTCGAGGATGCTGTAGTCACCGTTCTTGCGCACGTTGTCGCGCCCCTTGCCTGGAATCATCGCGCAGATCAGCTGGTCGAATTTGTTGGGCGTCGTGCTTGTCAGGATGATGCCCTCGTCGATCATCACCCGCATCACGTGCGCCCAGTCCCAGTTTTCTGCCTTCGTGGAGATCGTCACGTCGATCTTGCGGATGATGGCTATCAGCTTCGTGGCTATGATCTCTGAACGGAACATCGGCAGGAACTCCCTCGGCATGCAACTCGCGCTGATCATCTGACCGCCCTGTATCTCGAGGATGGCCTTGACGGCAGCCATTTCGTCGCCGCCGTTCTCTGCCCAGAAGCGGATCAGATTCACGAATGCCTGCCGTTTGGCCTGAGTGGGCTGGCTCTTCGCGAATTCCACGATATAGCTGAGGGGGATGCCCAGTACGTTGTTGTCTGCCATCGTGCGCGTACCTTTAATTTATTACCAAATATCCTGGAAGTTGGTCTCGATGCCCTGACTGGCATTCAGACGGTTGAACACGTCGGCCAGATAACCGTCGTCCGTGGTAAACATGATGCTGCCGATGCCCTCGAGCAGGTAGTGGCTGTAGACGGACAGCTGATACGTCAGGTCGCTGTATATCTCATCGGCTGTGCCCATCGACTCGAAGTAGAAGCCGTTGGAGTGGTTGCCCTTCACGATATACTCGCGCTCGCCCTCGAAGCGGCCCTTCTTCAGCGAAACCCACATAGGTGCTTTGTAGTCCCACTTCGTGGTCTTCACTTTCTTGCCCTCCTCATCGAGCTCAGGCTTACCGTTCTCGTCCTTCACTTCCTCCTCGGGCAGCTTGATCTGACAGTCGAGCAGCTGCAAGCGCTTCAGGATATACTCGGCGCCCGACGGCTCCAACTGCTGGAAGTCGTACTCGATGATGCCTGCCAGCCAGTAGAGGTTCGTGCCTGTGATGCCGTTCTTCGGGTTGTAGCCGCAGACCACACGGCAGTCCTCGATTTCCGTCGTCACCAGCGTGCCTGCGGGAAATTCCTCGCCCTGGTCGATAATCGGGTACTCGTGCGACTCCATGATTTCCGCTGAGCCGTCCTTGTCGTCCTCCCACGTGAAGAGCGTAGCGATGTGCCGGCCGATCTTGCCGCCGGCGTAGATTACCTTGTAAGGCTCGTTGAGTTTTAAAAGCTTACTGTTCATGATGTGGTCTTTTGTTTCAGTTTGCAAAGGTAGTGCAAAATTTCGATTAAGTGAAGAGAATGAGGATTTATTTTCATTCTTGGGCGTGAGAAATTTATCCCAATCGAATACACTGTGATTGGCGCGACCGATGACAGTGATGACAGTTGACAGCTGTCATCTCCGCGACCATCACATTGTTCTGTTAACTCTGTTTTAGTCAATCTATATATATAATATATATATTATATATATAGATTGAAATATTTCAAAGCTATTCTCGATTCCAACCGTTCCCCCCGATGACACTGTCATCTGTCATCATTGTCATCGCTTGTCTGCCTTCGCTGCCGCCACGTATCTTTGTCGTTATGTGAAAAACTTTTACATTTTCATTATTATTGATCTCTGTCTGAGTCCCAAGCCTTGTTTCTCCCACTTTCCTGCCATGAAACTCCCATTTTCCTTAGCCTAAACTCCCAGCCGCCTAACTCCCTGATTATCAGCTGCATCGTCTTTGCTTGTTTATTTGTGAAATATCCTTACATTTTCTTACGGCAAAGAAGCAACACAGAAGGGGCAAACCTCTTTGTGCCCTATGCTCTGCGCTTGACATATCTTATGAATTATATTTTTTTAACACAAATAGTTGGTCAATCTTTCTATGAATTGGGAATTATTGTGTATATTTGCAGCAAAAACTAGGCAACAAACCATTAAAATTTCAAAACGTCATGAAAAAAAGTGTTTTATTATTTGGATTGTCGGTGCTTATGTCAAGTGCCACATTCGTTAGTTGCTCGAAAAGTGATGTTTTCGAGCAGAACCAGGCCAATATGGCGGCCGCAGAGAAAGCTGAATATCGCGCGAACTATGAGGCGAAGTATGGTAAGATTGATCCCAATCAGTCTTGGGACTTTACCAATTTCTCAAACTCAAGTAAGACTCGCGCGGGTGGAGTGATTATTAATAATGATATTGATGACCCTGAACTCTTGCAACAATCTTTGCATAACGACAAGGGGCTTGTAAAGTCGAATCTTGACGGTACGAGTGCTATTTCATTTGATCCCAGTGTGCTGGTCAATATTTATCCAGGCTGGTGTTATAATGAGGAGCTTAAAAACTTGTATGTACAAATGACAGTTCAATTTGACGGAGGCGTTGAGATGTTTAACGCCGTTCAGATTAAGAATCAGGCATGGTGGAGTAATAACGGTGCCACCGCTCCTTCCAATAAGGGTGTAGGAGTTAACACCATTGGTTTGACTGGTGTGTCATGGAAAGCAAATATTCTTGACAATAAGAAAGACGTGATCGCTACGGCTGATATAAACACCTATAAGGTGGTGACTGTTAACAACAGAACCTATTGGTGCTTTGACATCCCGTATGGCAACGAACACATTACCTTAATTTACTTGGTGCTCCCCAGACCCATGCCCCTCGGAAAAAGGTATCTCATCGAAGACCTGGGCTCTAAGAAAGACTTTGACTTCAACGATATCGTCGTGGATGTCTTGCAGGATGATGGAGGCAATCAGAAAGCTATCATCCGTGCTATGGGCGGTACGCTCGATTTCACCTTGACGATTGGCAGTACTACGTGGACAAAGGGTGGTGATGGTGCTAATTTAGGCTATAAAGTGGAGACGATGTATAACACTGAGAGTCGTGATTTTACCAAGGTTTTAGCCGAATTCCCTGTGTCAGGCTGGATTCCAAACGACAATAATATCTCTGTGAAAGTGAAGAGTCTGTCTAACGAAGGTGTTATCATTGATATTCCGTTCTCCAGACAAGGAGACGCACCTATGATTATTGCTTTGAATACATATATAGATTGGCAGCCTGAGCGCCAAGCCCTTCCTGACAGTTGGTGGACGCCGATTGCTAATTCAGAAGAGTAGTCATCTTAATACGTCGGTAAGTGTTATAACAAAAGAACCGTTCCTCTGTCAAATAATACGGGGTATCCGAACTGGATACCCCGTTTATATTGGTAATATTTGCGCGATGAATTAGAACTTGTAGCGAACACCAGCCTGAGCGAAGCCCTGGTCGCCGACACCAAGCTCGGCAAAGCCGCGGACCTTGCCGCCGAACTCGGCACCGATAAATGAGAGTTGGAACATGAAGTAGCAACCGTTGTCGTCCTTCTTCACATTATTCCTAAAATCATCGTCTGTGCATTTCAGGAAACCAACACCAGCTGCAACCTTTGAATAAAGACCGAAACTGTTCTTGTTGATCCAGTAGCTCTTGAAAGAAGGCAGCACTGAGAAGAAGTTACGATTGCGCTCGCCGACCTGCGATTCGGTGTTTCTTACCAGAATTTTGCTATCCCATTTAGAATAGGTGAACGAGGCACCGAGAGCCAGACGGGGATTGTTGAAGTGATAGAAGTACTCCAAGGTGATGGGACCCACGATAGAACCGTCATCATACTCTGTGTCAGTGAAGGCCAGGCCCAGTCCCTCGCCAATACCATCGCCAAGCTGGGCGATACTACCCAAACCATAAGACAAGCTCAGTTCGTGATGCAGATCTTCATTCTGAGCGTTCACATTCATGGCAGTCATCATGGCGACTGCGACCATTAAAATAATCTTCTTCATTGTTACTTATTCTAATTATAATGTCGTTTGACGGTGCAAAGGTACGGAAATTTTCAGTATATCACAACTTTTTTGTTGTTTTTTGCTTCAAATGGATGTGGCAATGGCCTCGTTTTGTGACAAATCAATAAAAAGCATGCCATAATTGTCGCATCATGGGGTGGTTTTGGGGAAATAATCGCCGAATTATTTGTTTTGTTTACACAAATTGACTACCTTTGCGGCCGAAAAGATGACTATTAAATTATTTTAGCATGATGATGGTAAGATTTCTAATGATGGTCGCAGTCGCTAATCATGGGGACTGGCTCCTGCGGCACAGCCCAGGTGTCCCCATGACTAATGGGAAATCTTTCACGCATCCAAATATTTTAGATTATTTCTTCTACGGACTCATAGTTTTTAGTTCGTTAAAGGGTTCTACATATTGTTTTTTATCATGCAATTTCATTCTTGCTATCTACTTTGTATTATATCATTTCACTAATGGAAAGTGGATATCTTACTTTCTTCAGAAATAGCAGCACGATGGTCAATAGGAAGAGTAAGAACAGACCCTAATGTCTCTTTCGAACAATCGACGGCCGCAACGGAAGGCTCTCCGCATCGTTGTTTCATGATGAAGACGCTGGGGCCTGTTGTGATACTGCCGACAAACTTACTGGCATGAAGCAACAGGTCAATGGAGACAATAAGCCTGACGATGGCAGATTTCTTCTCCAATGGACTTGACGTGCAGAATGCCTTGTGGGAGTAGCCTTGGTCTTCTGGTTGGCACAGCGAGACAATCCGCACTTGGGGGAACTCACTCCGGACTATTTCCAATTGGCTGTAGTTGTCGGCAAGGGCGAAGATGCACTCGCCGGCCTGAGGACGCAGGGCCTCGATGATCTGCCGACCTGTGATCAGTCTTGCCTCCTTAGCCTTGTCGCCTCCCCGGATCTGAACGCCGGAATAGACTTGCGGCAACGACAGGCGGCGTTTGGCGTCAGCCATCTCCTGTTGCACTTCGGGCTGTGGCTGCCAGATCATCCTTGCCAGCATCGCGTAGGCCTCGTAATAGGAGCTATTGATGCCAAAGGCTGGAATGTGGTAGTACTTATCTGGGGCATGGGCTACATCCTGACTCAGCCTGACATGTTCGCCGTATGCCCTGAAGGCCAGCCAATGACCCGTAAGGGACTTCAGCAGGAACTTCAGTTTCCAGAAGACGAAAGACAGGGATTGCGTCCTGATGGTGTTCCTAATGATACGTCGCCACTGGGGTGGTCGGTGCAGGTTGTACTTGTGATGGAACGGTTCGTGGACTTCTTCACAGAATGGCATGAAGTATTCCGTCCATCCCTTACCTGTTCCGAAGTTCGCATCTTCGGAATAGAGCTGGAAGCGATACCCGTTCGCAAGGCAGTAAAGCATGGCATTGAGCATGTAGTTCAGTTCGACTGAGAAACCGCAGTCGATGCCTACATGATAGATGAGTCGCCTGGGGAAGGAGTTGTTGAGCTCCTTCCAATCTGATAAATTCAGTTGTTTCATATTATTGTTAGAAATCGTTCTTTGTGCGTTCCTTCATTTCATCACTTTCATATCGACGTTGGTCGTGCCGCAGTTTGGCACCCCAGTTGTAGGTGAGCGTCAGCCGGAACTGCCGATAATTGAATTTGTTGTCGAAATCCATCGCCGTAGTGCCGAGATATTCTGTTCCCTTGATACGTGAAGCCAACAAGTTCCGACATGTGAGGCCAAGCGTCATTCGGTCTTTCCAAAAACGGTATTGCAGCCCTGCGTCAACCATATAGCGGGCATTCAGGGCCTTAGTGACATCTTTTTCAGGAGAACTGTATGTGATGTTGAGGTTGGCTGTCCACTTGCGGTCGCGGTCAAAGAAGAAAGAAGTCTGAAGTATGCCTGTATAACTCCATCCCTCAACATCAGGCAGGGTGCGCTGCCCGTTGCCAACAGTCCTGTCCCAATAGACACCCTGCATCAGTATGGCGTTCATCCATTTCAGACGGTCGAAATAGTAGGACGAGTTGATGCCGAGGATATGCTGATCCACCACATTGTCCCATGTGCTAAGAGATGTCTCCATTCCGCTTATAAAGGAGACTTGAGTCATACGGTTTGGTTCGTAGGCATAGTATAAGTCGAAACTCAGCATCCCCTTGTATGTGTATCCCATCATGGCTTTATAAAGATAGGTTGGCTTCAAATCGGGATTACCCCACGAGCTATGATAAATGTCGTTGCAAAGGGTGTCAGGGTTTACGTTGATGATATTGGGTCTGGTAATGCGACTGGTGATACTCCAGTTCAAGGAATGGTCCCGATGCTGATATCCGATACTGAGCGAGGGGAAGAATCTGCCATATTGGGTGTGATGTGTCGCGTCGTCAATTTTAGACAGTCTGTGTCCTTTCGTCCAAGTCTGCTCATAACGTCCGTCGAGATTGAAAGACAGGCTGTTCCCCAGCTTTCCACTATATTCAGCGTATGCGGACAATACTTGTTCATCATAGACGAAGTTGCTCCATTGCTCATAGTCAGGTGCCCAGGAGAAGGTGAGGTCACGCTTACTTCGGGTAAATGTGTATTGGCTGCCGAACTTGAACTTGCCGACTTTGGCATCCACTTTGGCAGAATAGCTTGTGACGTTCTGTGTGATAGTGTTCTGATAGATGAATTCTTCGAGGTAATCATCGGTATAATTGTAAAGCGCTTCTGACATACGGTCATCGCCCATCTTCATGTGATAATAGTCCAGACTATAGTCAATCCTGGAACCCTCGTCGTTCAGCTTCTGTGTAGCATAGACATTCAGGGCGTAGTTGCGTGTGTCTTCATGACGTCGGGTTTCGGATGTGTCGTTGCCCTGGATGTAGCCCTCTTTGGCGTATTTGCCATCTATGTCCAGTTTACGGTTTCCATCACTAATCATGGCGTATGCGCCGATATTAAGATGCTCTGAGGCGTCGTAGTCGATTTGCCACCGGGCTGAATAGTTGTTCTTTCTGATGTGACCATTGTCAATGTTGTCGCGTTGGCCGTTATCAAACATGATGGTGTTTGTCTCCTTATAGCGAGTGTTATCCCATATCCCAGCCACGTTGAGTGAGGTTGAGACCTTTCCTTTGTTGTAGATGATGTTGGCATTCGCCTCATCGCCATGCTCCTCATATTGTGTATGGGCATAGCCAACAGAACCGCCGATATAGTCATTGCCTTTCTTCTTCAGAATCAGATTGATAATGCCGGCATTGCCTGCCACTGAGTATTCAGATCCTGGTGTCTGGATGATCTCTATCTTCTCCACATCGTCAGCCGGATAGGACTTCAGTATCTGTAACATTTCCTTTTGTCCAATGTGCTGCTCCTTATTGTTGATGCAGAAGATGATGCCCGTGGTTCCAAAGAGGCTAATGTCATCATCGTGGAGCATCACGCCTGGTGCATAACGTAGCATGTCTGTAGCATTGATGGCTCCAACGATATAACGGGTATCAAAGATGATCTTTCCCGCCTCACGACGCAGGACGGGCATTAGGCCTTCTACTGTCACGCCTTTTAGCATTTGTGTCTCAGGATGCATCCGTATCGTTCCAAGTTCTGTGTTATTGCATTGCTTGTATATCGTCTTGTAGCCGACGTAGGAGATTCGGGCGAGGATATTTGGTTGATCAATGGGAATAACAAAAACGCCACTCTCGTTAGAGACACCACCACAAAGGAGGGTGCTGTCAGCAGGATTGAGAACAGCAATATTGGCGTATGCAACGGGCTGGCCTTGTTCGTCGATGATGGTACCCGTCAGATGGAGGTCGGTCTTGTGAATGCATTCCACGGTAATCACACTATCAGTCTCGGTGACACGCATGGGATAGAAACCTACGACCTGACGGACAGCATTAGGTAGGGTACTGCGATGAAGCGTAGTGGTGACACGGAAATCCTCAAGTTCGTCGTAAATGAAATTCACCTCGTAGCGGTCTGAAGCAGCATTGAGATCTTTCAGAACTTCTGATAGCGACATATCCTGATATGAACGGCTGATGCGTTGTGCTGACGCCTGACAGATGGTCAGGCAGAGCAGCAAAATGACCAAAACCTGTTTCATCGCCTACTCAACTATCATGGTTTGTTCGTCGAGAACGATGTGGATCTGCTCGAAAAGATTCAGTTTATCCGTCACTTTCTGAATGGAGTCCTGAAGATTCCACGTCAGAAACAGACGCAGGGGCTTGGACTTGTCGGAACGGAAGGAAACGGTGTAGCCGTAGTGTTGGGCAATCTGAGAAAGAATACTATCCAATGTCGCCTTGTCGAAAACAATGGGAGTAACTGTGACCGTTGTATCTGCAGGCAGAGCCTGTTGATGCGAGTTTGATATTCGTGTCTCTTGAGTCGGAGATTTCAGATCCTCTCCAACAGTGTTTCCATAATTACGCACGATATGAATGGCAGCAAAGGCGATGCCCGACACAAACAGTATGCCGATAACGGATGCGGCCGCTCGGCTATGCCGCTTTGCTGTGCAAAGAATCTTCATCCAACCGAAACGCTGCTGTTGGGGATACTCTTCTTCCTGTGCGATGCGCTGCATCAGACGGTCGGCGAAGTCTTCAGACAGCGTCATCTTTTCGGCGGTCTCATTCTTGTGCTGTACGGCCATGTGCAGCCCTTTGTCTTTGGCTTCGCCTTCGTCCGTCACGACTCGGCCATTCAAGCAATCTTGATGGTTCTCATTGCTCCGTCCGTTGTTTGGATCATTCTTCTTCATTGCTTTCAAGAGTTTTGATGGTGATAGCGATTCTTTTCCGTATCCATTGCAGCCGCGAACGGAGATAGCCTTCATCATGTTCCGTGATGCAGGAGATTTCCCGAATCGGGCGGTTGTCAAAGTAGTAGAGGTTAAGCAACATCTGGTCATCGGGCTTCAGCATGTCGATGGATCTTTCCATGAGTGTCACGCGGTCAGTGTCGTCCAACAAGACGTCGGTCTCATCATCCGGGATGGTATCGAGCCAGGACGACTGGTTCTCACCATCGTCACGTTCCATCTCTACAAACTGGACGGACTTGTGATGTTGCCTGTAATGCTTCAGTGCCGTATGGTAGGCTATGCGCATGAGCCATGTCTGAAAACTGGCCTGTCGCGCATCGTAACGGGCAAGACTCTGAAAGGCTTCCAGTAGAGCGTCTTGCGTTGCCTCCTCGGCTTCCTCATGCGAAGGAATCAGGCGGGCCACCATTCTCAGAACCTGCTCGGCATATCGGCCAGCAAGCTGACGGAACAGTTTTGTGTCTCCGTCAAGGATGTGACGTATGAGCAGCGTCTCGTCCTGTATGGCCTGGGGTGTATTGCCTGTCATTGTTTCCATTCGCTTGATGTTCTCTACTTATATATTACCACTTTTCACCAAAATATATAATCCAAAGACGGACTTTTTTTCTTGCAATTATCTTTGTCTATAAAGTTATTCATCGTGCAAAGCTGCGATTAAGCGAGTGCCAATATGCATGTATGATTGGCTGGCATGAGCAGTTTCACAGCATTTACGCTGCAAAGATAGTGATTTCTTCCTATATATAATGTACGTAGGAAGCGAAAAATGTTACAGGTTGTAAGAAAAAAACAAACTTGGATTTGTCTTACTTATCTGATAAGACAATTCACACTACGATGACGAAACCATCGCCCATATCCTCGACGTGAAGCCCGCCTCCCTTCGCACCCTCCGCTCAAGGATCAAAGGAAGGGAGAGGTAAGTGGCGCTATTTTACTCCATGCTTCCTTTGTCCATTAAGAAATCATAGACATCCATAAACATAATACCATCCTCGTTCTGATAACGAGGGCTATGATCACCCACAATTACTATTTTTTGAAATGAATCGTCAATTCTTTTGAGTGACTGCAATTCTTGTTCACGTTTCTCGTCATCAGGAATACTGAAAGCCGATTGGATATATAATCGCTTATATCCTTGATTGCAGACAAAGTCCACCTCAAGGGTTTTTCTTATTTTCTTACCTTCTTCGTCTTTGGTGTTCCAAATTACCTCACCCACATCAACAGCCATCCCACGGGAACGTAACTCGTTATAAATAGCGTTTTCCATTAAGTGTGTTTTCTCCACCTGACGGAAATTCAGAAGGGCGTTCCTAAGTCCCAAATCTTCAAAATAGAACTTGGACGGAGTATCGATATAGCGTTTGCCTTTAATATCGTAACGCAAGGCACGTTCGATGATAAACGCATCTTGCAAATAATCGATATACACTTTTATGGTATCTTGACTTATTGTACTCTTCTTAACCGTGTGAAACGTATCAGCCAGTTTTCTTGGGTTGGTCAGCCCACCAACAGTTGAAGCTAAAGTTCGTATTAATTCTTCAAGATCGCTATCAAGCTTAATATCATAACGTTCCTTGATATCCTTGAGATAAGTATGTTTGAAAAGACTTTTCAGATAGGCTACACGCTCCTTGTCAGAAGTCATCGTCACTACTTGTGGTAATCCGCCAAAGGTCATATATTTTACCCAAAGTTGTTCGATTGGTTCTTCTTGAAAAGCGCCTCGAAGTTCCTGAAAGGATAAGGGATGTACTCTTACTTCGAATCCACGACCACGAAACTCTGTAATCACATCTTTAGAGAGAAACCGAGCATTTGAACCTGTCACATATACATCTGCATTTTCTACCTGAAGATATGAATTTAAGACGTCTTCAAACTCGCTTACCAGTTGCACTTCGTCAAGCAGTATATAGTGCATCTTGTCGTCTTGCAATCTACTATCAATATATTCAAGCAACTTGTCAGGATCTCTCAATGCCTTATTCCTGCGGTCTTCCAGATTTATTTTGATGATATGCTGTTCATCTACGCCCTCTGCTTCTAACGCATCCGAAAATAGGTTAAAGAGCAGGTACGATTTGCCGCATCTTCTCATACCAGTGACGACCTTAATCATTTTGTTATGCCTCAAAACCATCAGTCTATTAAGCAATAATTCACGCTTTATCTCCATATTGTTCTATATTTTTGCGTCTTTCCGCAATTTTATCGACTGCAAATTTAATTGTTTATCTTGAAATACACAAATATTTCAATAGAAAATATCCATAAACACTAAAAATTGAGGAAGTGAAGAATTACGAATTGAAAAAGGAGCACCCGAACGGATGCTCCTTTTTGTATGGAAGGTAGTCAGCGGCAGAACCGCTGACCACACTTTTTTCTTAGTCTTCCCAGTTCTCCTGCGTCTTGCGGACGTAGGTCTTGTAGCGGATTTGGGCCATCTTCTGGGCCTCGGCGAAGAGTTCCTCGGCCTCGTTGGGATAAGCCTTCTTAACAGACAGGTAACGGACCTCACCGAGCAGGAAGTCGTGGAAGTTCTCCCAGTTGGGCTCCTTAGAGTCGAGTGAGAACGGGTTCTTGCCTTCCTCAGCCAGAGCGGGGTTGTAGCGCCACAGGTGCCAGTAACCGCACTCCACAGCCTTCTTCTCCTCAGCCTGGCTCTTACCCATACCGCCCTTGGCCTTCAGACCGTGGTTGATACAGGGAGCGTAAGCGATGATGATTGAAGGTCCGTGCCAAGCCTCAGCCTCGCGGATAGCCTTGAGGGTCTGTGCGTGGTCTGCGCCCATAGCAATCTGAGCGACATATACATAACCGTAAGTGGTAGCAATCATACCCAGATCCTTCTTGCGGATGCGCTTACCCTGGGCAGCGAACTGAGCGATAGCACCAAGAGGAGTAGCCTTAGAGGCCTGACCACCAGTGTTAGAGTAAACCTCAGTATCGAGCACGAGGATGTTCACGTCCTCACCAGAAGCAATCACGTGGTCGAGACCACCGTAACCGATGTCGTAAGAGGCACCGTCACCACCGATGATCCACTGTGAACGCTTCACGAGGTAGTGATCGAGGGTCTTCAGTTCCTGGTTGACGGGGCAACCGGCAGCAGCGGCAGCGGCAATAGCCTCACGCAGCTTCGGAGCAATCTCCTTGGTCTTATCGGCATCCTCGCAGTTGGCAATCCACTCCTCGGCAAGAGCCTTGTACTCCTCAGTGCACTGGGGAGCCTCGCAGGCTTCCTTGAGCAGCTTGGCCACGCGTTCCTTCATCTTCTTGTTACCGAGAGCCATACCGAGACCGAACTCGCAGAAGTCCTCGAACAGGGAGTTGTTGAAGCATGGACCCTGACCCTTCTCATTCTTCGTGTAAGGAGTAGAAGGAATAGAAGCAGAGTAGATAGAAGAACAACCTGTAGCGTTGGCAATCATCTGACGATCACCGAACAGCTGAGAGATGAGCTTCACATAAGGAGTCTCACCGCAACCGGAGCAAGCGCCTGAGAACTCGAACAGCGGCTGAGCGAACTGTGAGTTCTTCACATTGCTGCGGATGTCAACGAGATGCTGCTTAGAAGGAACCTTCACCAGCTTGTCCCAGTCGGCTGCCATCTTCTTCATGTCGGCTGCATCGGGGTTGAACGGAACCATGGTGAGAGCTTTTCCTAACTTCGGATTGCCCGGGCAGATGTCGGCGCAGTTGCCGCAGCCAAGACAGTCAAGTATAGAAGGCTCGATAACGAAGTGCATGCCCTTCATGGCAGCGGGAGCCTTCATTTCGAGGGTCTCAAGGCCATCGAAGCCAGCCAGCTCATCATCGGTGAGGACGAACGGACGGATGGCAGCATGAGGACAAATATAAGCACACTGGTTACACTGGATACAGTTGTCCTTGTTCCACATAGGAACAAATGCCTCAACACCACGCTTCTCGTATGCAGCAGTGCCAACCTCCCAAGAACCATCGGTTGTACCGAACTTAGCAAATGCGCTGACGGGCAGCAGGTCGCCAGCCTGGGCGTTGATAGGACGAACCAACTCCTTAACGAATGCGGGAGCGTTGTCCTCCTTCACCTCATCATCAGGCAAGTTAGCCCACTCGGGCTTAACGGTCAGCTGCTGGTACTCACCACCACGATCGATAGCAGCATAGTTCTTGTCGACCACATCCTGACCCTTGGCACCGTAGGACTTCAGGGCAGCAGCCTTCATCTTCTCAACAGCCAGCTCCACGGGGATGACGCCGGTGATGCGGAAGAAGGCAGACTGCAGGATGGTGTTGGTGCGGTTGCCCAGACCAATCTCCTGTGCAATCTTCGTGGCGTTGATGGTATAGACTGTGATGTTGTTCTGAGCGAAATACTTCTTCACCTTGTTAGGCATGAACTTCTCCAACTCGTCGGCATCGAAGATGGTGTTCAGCAGGAACTGGCCGTTCTTCTGTAAGCCACGGGTCACATCGTACATGTGGAGATAAGCCTGAACGTGGCAAGCCACGAAGTTAGGTGTGGTCACCAGATAGGTAGAGCGGATGGGTGTGTCACCGAAACGCAGGTGAGAGCAGGTGAAACCTCCCGACTTCTTTGAGTCATAAGAGAAGTAAGCCTGGCAGTACTTGTCCGTGTTATCGCCAATGATTTTAACGCTATTCTTGTTAGCACCTACTGTACCATCGGCACCCAGACCGTAGAACTTAGCCTGGAACATACCAGCACCACCGAGGGCAATTTCTTCTACTTCTGGCAGCGAAGTAAATGTAACATCGTCAACAATACCAATAGTGAAGTGGTTCTTCGGCTCGGGCATGGCGAGGTTGTTGAACACGCTGATGATCTGAGCGGGAGTAGTATCGTGAGAACCAAGACCGTAGCGGCCACCCACGATGAGAGGACGGTCCTCCACATCGTAGAAAGCATCCTTCACGTCAATGTACAGAGGCTCACCGGTAGCTCCGGGTTCCTTGGTTCGGTCGAGAACAGCAATCTTCTTCACTGTCTTGGGAACAGCTGCAAGCAGATGCTTCACACTGAACGGACGATAGAGATGGACAGAAATCATACCAACCTTCTGACCGTTAGCGTTCAAATAATCGATAGCCTCACGGGCAGCATCGGTAGCAGAACCCATCAGGATAATCATGCGGTCAGCATCCTCAGCTCCATAGTAAGAGAAGAGGTGATACTCGCGGCCGGTAATCTTCGAGATCTCACCCAGGTACTTCTCAACCACTTCGGGTACTGCATCATAGTATGGGTTGCAAGCCTCGCGGTGGGTGAAGAATGTCTCAGGATTCTCGGCAGTACCACGAGTGATAGGACGCTCGGGAGACATGGCACGGTCACGGAAGCGCTTGATATACTCTTCCTTTACCAGCGGGCGGATGTCCTCCTGATCCATAAGCTCAATCTTGTGATACTCGTGAGAGGTACGGAAGCCGTCGAAGAAGTTGATAAACGGCACACACGTTTCCAACGTAGCCAGGTGGGCAACAGCAGTGAGGTCCATCACCTCCTGAACACCACCTTCGCACAACATGGCAAAACCAGTCTGACGGCAGGCCATCACGTCTTGGTGGTCACCGAAGATACACAGAGAATGTGATGCCAGGGTACGAGCAGAGACGTCGAACACGGTAGGAATCAGCTCACCGGCAATCTTGTACATGTTAGGAATCATCAGGAGCAAGCCCTGAGAAGCAGTGAAAGTAGTTGTGAGAGCACCAGCCTGCAGTGAACCATGAACGGCACCGGCAGCTCCAGCCTCTGACTGCATTTCCTGAACAGAGACGTTCTGCCCCCACAGGTTCTTGCGACCACGGGCAGCCCACTCGTCAACATGCTCCGCCATAGGCGAAGACGGGGTGATGGGGTAAATTGCAGCTACCTCCGAGAACATGTAACTCACATGAGCAGCAGCCTCGTTACCATCACAGGTGATAAATTTCTTTTCTTTAGCCATTTTGTTTAGATAAATTATTTAATGAATTGTATATTCCTATTTACCTTTGATACCTAAAAATAATGATTTGTTTTAAAACGTGTGCAAAGTTACATAAAAAATCGAGAAATGCAAAAGGTAGTCTGTAAAATATTACTAAAACGTTTGCGTTTTTTCTTTGACAGACAACTCAACATCAATACAGGAATCCCAAAAGCCAGAGTGGAATCTGATTACCCTTACCTACTTCTGTATTATAGCGAGCATAAATAACATCAGGCATATACCTTATTTTATTACGCATGTCAGCATCGCAGATTCGGAACTTCAGATGCCCATCTACGAGATAGAAAGGTTCATGTCCAGACTGGTTAACTTTATGATCCTTCCATAATGAATTGACGAAAAAGGTCTCCATAGCCGTCTGCCGCTCTACATGAATAGGATATATAGCATAAAGCAGATTGGAATTATGAAGCATAATCTTTGAGGGCTTCTTGGGAAACTCTTCACCCAAGGGATATATCATGTTGAGCAGACGTGCATCCGTAAGATATTTAATATAGTTCATCACCGTAGCACGACTGGTCTCTATATCCTGCGCCAACTTTGAGACGTTGGGAGCCTTGGGGCCTTCCTCTGCCAGTCTATAGAAGAGTTTTTTTATCTTGGTGAGATACTTCAGTTCTATCTGTTTGATAAGCAAAATGTCTACCTCGGTCATCATATTCATTGTTTTCAGCAGGTTCTCAGAATAATTACGATGCTCTTGGAAGAAGGGGTAGAAACCATGATGAATATAGTCTTGGAAATAACGACTTGGTGACACCTTGGGTAGAATCTGCTTGATGATATGCTCGTGATCGTTCAGAATCTCTTCTAAAGAATAGGACCTGAACTCATTGCCTGTAAGGAGATTTACAAACTCACGGAAAGAGAACCCACGGAGATTGTAAGACTTCACAATACCATTCAGTTCTGGATTCTCATCTTTCAGCCGCATCACGCTACTGCCTGTGAACACAATCTTCAACCGAGGATAGAGGTCATAGCACTTGCGCAACTCTTGAGACCAGTTATCCTGCTTGAACACCTGATCTATCAAAAGCACACGTCCACCACGGTGATAAAATTCTCCTGCGAAATCGGCTATCCCGCGTCCCTGGAAATAGAAGTTATTCATATTAATATAGAGACACTGCTTATCGCCAATCTCAAATTTCTCACGTGCATATTGAAGTAAGAAAGTGGTCTTTCCGATACCACGGGTACCCTTGATTCCTATCATACGGTCATTCCAATCTATCTCATCCATCAGTGTACGGCGAACTGGAGCATTGACATGCTCAACAAGATAGCGGTGTGTACGGAAAAAGGCTTCCATCCTGTGTTAAATAATAATGATTTGTTTTAAACAAGTGCAAAGGTACAACTTTTCCCCCGAATTGCAAAGCAGAGTTAGCAAAATCTTACTAAATCATGTTATTTTTTTCTCTTTTCAGAGAGAAACAACCCAATTCTCTTATTTCTTTTGTCGGATATTTGGAAGTTGAAGGCCATAGTTCTTATGACGATCCACTAATAGCATGGCAACAGCTACGACAGCAGCACCAAAGGCAGTGAAACCGAAGATGAGCATAGATGTGGTATAGGATGTATCGGTTTCATTGGCCTTACCCACAAACATGGGTATGATGGAACGGCCAAAGTTCTGAATGAAGAAAATCATGGAATAAGCCGTACCCAGACATTTTAATGGAATGATCTTGGGCACACAAGGCCATAAGGCTGCAGGAGCCAATGAGTAGCCGATGCTTAACAAGAGCATCAAGGCGATGGCTATGAATTGAGAACTGACAATCGTTGGTTGAATATAATCGATTGGCAGAGAGAAACAGAAGTGGACACAAGTAAGGATCATGGCACCAGTAATGACAAGCGTCACGCCCTTACCATAACGGTCATAGATATAGCCGAATAGGGGTGTCATGAAGATAGTGCCGAAAGGAGCGATGCTGGAGAAGAAACCGGCTATATCTGCATCAACGCCATATTTGATGACCATCAGCCTTGTGGAGAACTTCAGAAAAGGAGAAACGGCGGAGTAGAACAATACGCAGAAAAGCGTTATCAGCCAAAAGCCGGGTGAACGGAGTGTAACACCAATATCAGCAAGACGGAACTCCTCTGACGAAGAATCTGGCTTTTCAGATTCTCCATTTGGTCCCGAATACCCTGAAGCATCAAGACGACGATCCATCACACAGAAAACAAGGAATGCCAGCAGGCCGATGATAAGAAATGCGACACTGACCAATAACGGTGTTGATAAGTTAAAATGACGAGCAATAGGAGCAGAGATGCTCAGGGCTGCAGCAGTACCCAAACGAGCCATTGCCAACTGGATACCCATAGCAAGAGCCAGTTCATGTCCTGTGAACCATCTCACCATAGACTTAGAGACTGTAATGCCCGTCATTTCATAACCTACCCCAAAAACAGCAAACCCGAAACTAGCCCATGCTGCAGACGCAGGAAGAGAAACGTCATACGTAATAAAAGAGAAATGGAAAATGCTGTCAGGGGGAATGTCTGCACTAACGGCATAGTACTTAATAAGTGTTCCCAGCACCATCAACGAACAAGCTAACGTACCAGTAAAACGGATGCCCATCTTATCAAGGATCAGCCCAGAAAAGAAAAGCATCAGCAGAAACACATTAATAAGACCGCTTGCACCCGAGAAAAATCCGTAATCAGCAGGTGACCACCCTAACCCACCTTGCGAACGAGGCATTTCCAACATAGTCTCCAACGGTGACATCACATCGTTGACAAAATAACCCATCATCATGGCGGTAGCCACAATGATGAGTACTGTCCAACGGGCAATGGGAGATTCGTTGAGCCTCATTCTTCCGTATCGTCTGAATATGTCAGAACAGATCAATAACTATCATTATTCGGTGATATTGGGCAATTCCAGACCAATACCCTTCTTTTTGTCGACAGCCTTTAATACGAAGCCAAGAATAAGGGCTGCCACACCCAGCGATGCAAGCATCACTAAGGGAGCCGTGTAATCAAACTGTGTTGGGTCTGTGACACCTGGATTTGTCTTATCGAGCACCTTACCGATAAGAAGGGGGAAAAGCCATAAGCCAATATTCTGAATCCAGAAAATCAATGCATAGGCAGAGCCGATAACCTTGGAATCGACAAGCTTAGGCACCGAAGGCCACAAAGAGGCAGGGACTAACGAGAATGAAGCGCCTAACACAAGAATTGTAGCATAGGCAATGATAATACCTCCTACTGCATTACCTTTGAACAGCGGAAGCACAAAGGCGAATGTCAAATGGCAGGCAATAAGTAAGACGGAACCAAGAACAAGCATTGATGCAGCCTTACCATGATGGTCAAGATAACTGCCTAGAATCGGGGTGATAAGTACTGCCAACAGGGGGAAGACAGCAAAGATGCTCTCTGCCGACTGACGCATATAACCCATGTAGCAATAGGTTATCAGAGCAATGACAGAAAGTCCAAGAAGACCATATTTCAAGTTGGCTTTCTTCTGGAAATTACTGGCAAAGCCAGCTGCAGCAACAATCAGCATGATAATATATTGCACGATTGTGACTGAAGAGCTAGACCAGAAGGATTCTGGACCAGGAGCCGTCAAGGTCAGATTACACTGTAACATATTCACAGCATATTTCTGGAATGGGAAAATGGCAGAGTAATAGAGGACACAGAGAAGGGCGACAATCCAGAAGCCTGCATCGGAGAGAATCTTTCCTAAGTCACTGATCTTGAACGGATCATCTTTCTCTTCTGCCTCACCAGTCTGAGAATCCAACTTACGATCCATGAAGAAATATACGATGGTCATTATCAGGGCAATACACATAAGTACCACACCAAAAGCCACACTACGGCTAACACTTATCTCACCACCGAGTCGGGCAAAGAATGGTGAGAAAATCATACAGGTGGCAACGCCTAAACGGGCCAATGCCATCTCTGAGCCCATAGCAAGTGCCATTTCACGACCCTTGAACCATTTCACAATTCCCCTGGAAACTGTGATGCCTGCCATCTCGCACCCACAGCCGAAAATCATAAATCCGCAGGCAGCAAACTTTGCCGAGGCAGGCATTCCCTCATAGAACGGAGAAACGCCCAGTTCATCGAACACAGGAATATAGTTAAGATTATCGGTGAACCAGGTTTCCAGCCCACTGCCTACAAATGAGTCACTTACAGCATACCACTTGATACAGGCACCGACGAGCATCACGGCTGCCGACAATACGGCGGTAAAGCGAACGCCCATCTTGTCGAGGATGATACCTGCGAAGATGAGGAAGAACACGAAAACATTGAGGAACACCTCAGATCCCTGCATAGTACCAAAAGCAGTAGAGTCCCAGCCGCGGGTCTCCTGCATCAGGTCCTTGATTGGTGAGAGGATGTCCATGAAAATGTAACTGCAGAACATGGCCAACGCCAATAGCAGTAATGCGGTCCACCGCATAGCGGCAGAGTCGCGTAAGGTTTTTTGAATTACTTGTGACATGATATGATTTGTTGTTTTTTTAATTTCTCGGCTGCAAAGGTACGAATAATATTTTATATCACCTTGTTTTCTTTCACTTTTCTTGCGATGCTCAATGCTACAGTATAAGCCGTAGTCCAAGCCGCCTGAAAATTAAAGCCGCCAGTAACACCGTCAATATCAAGCACTTCACCAGCGAAATAGAGTCCTGTCATACTACGACTCTCAAGTGTGGAAGGGTTGACAGACGAAAGCGTAACACCGCCACAGGTTACGAACTCGTCCTTAAAAGGCGCCCGTCCAGCTATCTGGTAAGTGTCACCACCGCTCATAAGGTTTGCCAAGCGGTTCAATTCCTTTTTGTTCAGACTATCCCAACGGCCATTTGCCCGTTCTCCCAGACATTTACAGACAAGATATGACCACAGGCGGGCAGGCAGTCCAAAGGGATTGATGGTTGACAGCTGTTTCTGGGGATGACGAACTGCAAAAGACTCAAGTTCAGCGAATACCTCCGCATCATGCATTGCTGTCCAGTTGACAGCCATCGGCAACTGATAACCATGCTCTGCCAACAGTCTTGCCGCATAGCTTGACAACTTCAGAATGGCTGGGCCGCTCATGCCCCAATGGGTAATCAATAAGGCTCCATCAGCACGGAGATTTGCACCTGGTATATAAGCAATTGTATTCTCCACAACCGTTCCCATCAATGCTTGCAAAGATGTATCGTCTATTCGGAAAGAGAAAAGCGAAGGAACGGGATTGGCTATGTCGTGTCCCTTGTCCATTAGCCATCTCAACCCCTCTGGGCGAGGAGATCCTCCCGTTGTAACTACCACAAAATCAAAACTGTTTAATGAGTCTAAAGAAGTAACACTACAACCCCTATTAATCATGATTCCGAGGCGTTGTGCTGACATAAGGAAACAATTGATGATGGAATGCGAATCCTGCGATGCAGGGAAAACACATCCATCATCTTGTATTGTCAGTCTTACTCCATGACGTTCAAACCAAAGGTAAGAATCACGCTGGTTAAACGACTTCATAAGCCGTTTCATAAGCCTATGTCCACGAGGATATACAGCCGACAAATCCTTTATTCCAGCAAAAGTGTTAGTACAGTTACACCGTCCTCCTCCACTTATTTCCACTTTCGCCAAAACACGCTGTTGCTTTTCAAAAATGGTCACTTCCATTTCTGGGACCATCTCTTTCAGATTGATGGCTAGAAAGAAACCCGCAGCACCGCCTCCAACGATTGCCGTCCTCATGTGGGGAACGTTCTAATGGTTCAGTAAGAAACGTTCTGCCTCAATAGCAGCCTGGCAACCACTGCCAGCTGCCGAAATGGCTTGACGATAGACTGGATCGGCACAATCGCCAGCAACAAAGATACCAGGCAACTTGGTACGTGGTGTTCCATCAATCTTCTTCAGATAGCCAACCTCGTCAGTATCCAGCCATTCTTTGAATATATCGGTGTTGGGCTTATGACCGATAGCCAGGAAAAAACCGTCAATAGCAATGTCTACCAACTGCTCATCGGGTTCGCCTTTGCGTTTTACTAAATGAGCACCCTCCACACCGTTCTCACCAAAAAGGCCCAGCGTGTTGTGTTCAAAGAGTATTTCTATGTTCTCAGTATCCTTAACACGTTGCTGCATTACCTGCGAAGCACGCAGAAACGGTTTACGAACAATAAGATATACTTTCTTTGCCAGTCCACTCAGATAAAGTGCATCCTCGCAGGCGGTATCACCACCGCCCACTACAGCTACGGTCTTCTTACGATAGAAGAACCCGTCACAGGTAGCACAGGCAGAAACGCCCTGTCCGTTATATTTGCGCTCATCGTCAAGACCTAAGTACTTGGCAGAAGCTCCCGTAGCAATAATCACGGTGTCAGCCATGATCTCCAGACCATCCTCAGCAGTACAAACATAAGGTGCCTTAGAGAAATCGACCTTTACAATGGAACCATCACGAATGTCAGTGCCAAATCGCTCTGCCTGTTCACGCAAATCCATCATCATCTGATTTCCATCCACCCCTTGCGGATATCCAGGGAAATTCTCCACCTCGGTGGTCTGCGTTAATTGCCCACCTGGCTGCATGCCACAGTACTCTATCGGACTGAGATTAGCCCGCGAGGCATAGATGGCTGCTGTATATCCGGCAGGTCCACTGCCAATAATCAAGCAATTCGTCTTTTCCATCATTCAGTATTAAGCATTAGGCTGAAGCTTCACTTCAACAGATCCTCTATCTGCTTGGCAATATTCTCTATCTTCTCCGTCGGCTCGAAGCGGGCTACTACAAGACCTTTTTTATTGACAAGGAACTTGGTGAAATTCCATTTGATGTCTGACTTCTCCTTATAGTCAGGATCTTCTTTTGAAAGCATATCATCCAAGATATGGGCAATAGGGTGGTCCATATCCCATCCGGCAAAGCCTTTCTGCTCTTTCAGGAAAACGAAAAGAGGATCAGCATCAGGACCGTTCACCTTCACTTTTTTAAACCGCGGGAACTCTGTGCCAAAATTCAGCTTGCAGAACTCATGAATGCTTTCGTCAGTACCTGGGGCTTGTTGTCCAAACTGATTACAAGGAAAGTCAAGTATTTCAAAACCCTGAGAGTGATATTTCTCATAGAGTTTCTCCAGCTCGTCATATTGAGGGGTGAAACCACACTTAGTTGCTGTATTGACAATCAGCAATACTTCATCTGAATAGGCTTTGATAGCAACGTCTTTTCCTTTTCTGTCTTTGACAGTGAAATCGTAAACTGTTTTCATGTTGTATATTAATTGAGAATAAAAATCGTGGGAGAGGGGTATAAAGGGGTGTGTTTTACTCGAAAAGAGGTGCGGCCATGGCATATGCAACTACCGTGGACGCACCTCTCGTGTTTGTCTTTATCAGTAAAATATCTTATTTCTTCGCTGCCTTACCGTAGCGGCTCATGAACTTATCAACACGACCTGCTGTGTCAACAAGTTTGCTCTTACCAGTATAGAACGGGTGAGAGGTATTAGAGATTTCGACTTTTACCACAGGGTAAGTTTCGCCTTCGAATTCCACAGTGTCATTCGTTTTTGCCGTAGACTTCGAGAGGAACATATCGCCGTTGGACATGTCTCTGAACACGACGGGGCGATAGTTTTCAGGATGAATACCTTTTTTCATTTTCTTGTTCGTTATTTGTTTAATATTAAATTTCGGGCTGCAAAGGTACTGCTTTTTTTTCGAACTGCCAAACTTTTATTCTGTTTTTTCTATCTATCTAACAGAAATACTGCAATTTAATGTCTGGTTTCCACTATTTATCCGACGATTTTATAGCGTGCAAACTTCAACAGGAGTTGTTTTGTGCCAGTATTACGAAACTGTACGGTGGCTTTTTGATTCTCGCCTTTACCTTCTATGCTAACGACCACTCCTATGCCAAAACGCTGGTGTTCTATAGTGTTTCCCACTTGTAGTGGGCCTTCGTTTCCTGATGACCCAGGATTAGGACTCTCTTTTGGTTGTGCCGCCGGACGAGCCTGCTTCACTGGTTTGAAACGCCCACCTGATGCAGTTTGGAGTATATGTTTGAAACCCTCGGAGAACGGATCTACAGGTCGCTCTTGCTGACGGGGAGGCACTGCTCTTGGCACGGGGTCTGCACGGAACTGAGTGGCTACTGGACGTGGATTCTGCAACCAGTCAGAGCCACGGCTGGTGGTCTGACCTGGCTTGCGAAGATAGCCGCCGGGAATGTCCATATCGGCATGAGAGGATGTCTTTCCTCCGGATTCCACACAAATCAGCTGTGGGTCAATATCTCGAATAAAACGCGAGGGAGTATCATACTCCATTCGACCATATCGGAAACGATTCTGAGCACAGGTGAGCACGCAATGTTTCTCTGCACGGGTGATGGCAACATATAATAATCGGCGTTCCTCTTCCAATTCACGTATGGAATTGATGGACATGGGTGAAGGGAAGATATTTTCTTCCAAACCCACAACAAAGACAGTAGGGAACTCCAAGCCTTTAGCAGAATGAATGGTCATCAGTGCCACCTTGTCATTTGTTTCACCATCATCGCTGTCAAAGTCTGTCAGAAGGGCTACTTCCTGCAAAAAGTCGGGCAAATAGACATGTGCATTTTCTCCATCTTCCTCACGACGGCTCTCCACAAAGTCCTGCATACCACCCAAGAACTCTTCGAGGTTCTCCTGGCGGGCTATATCTTCCGGGTTACGCGAACTGTAAATCTCCCGACTGATACCACTTGTCATGATAATCTCGTGTCCCAACCGATAGGCATCCTCCTGAGTTATTCGCTCACGCCACTGTTGTATAAGCTGGCAGAATCCCTGCAGCTTGTTAAGAGCAGCCTTACTTACATCCAACGGGAATAGTATTGGATCGGATATCACCTGCCAGAGACTGACACCGAATCTCTGTGCAGTCTGAATGACTTTGTCAAGTGTGGTCTGACCGATACCGCGTGTGGGATAATTCACTATGCGCTTAAAAGCCTCTTCGTCGTCAGGATTACTCACTAGTCTGAAATAGGCAATTACATCCTTGATTTCCTTGCGTTGATAGAACGACAGTCCACCATATATACGATAAGGTATTCCGTCCTTACGCAACTGTTCCTCAAATGAACGACTCTGCGAATTGGTGCGGTACAAAATGGCAAAGTCTGCATATTGGCAGTGATCCTCCTTACGGATTCGCTTGATGTCTTGGCAGACAATAATAGCTTCCTCCTTATCACTGTAGGCTGGTTTCAGAATCAATCGCTCACCTTGTTCATTATGGCTATAGACATCTTTAGGGATTTGCCGTTCGTTTTTGCGGATGAGAGAGTTGGCAGCCTGGACGATATGTTGTGTGGACCGATAGTTCTGTTCCAATTTAAAGAGCCGTACTCCGTCATAGGCTGATTGGAAATTCAGAATATTGTCAATGTTGGCTCCACGGAAACTATAGATGCTCTGTGCATCGTCTCCAACAACACACACACGCTGGCGTTCTTTTGTCAGTTGTAAGACAATGGCCTGCTGGGCATAGTTAGTGTCTTGATACTCATCTACCAACACAAACTGGAAACGCTCCACATATTTCTGTCTGATGTCCTCATGATTGCAGAACAACTGATGCGTATAGACAAGCAGATCATCAAAGTCCATGGCATTTGCCTGGCGACAACGTTCCATATACCTTATATATATATCTTTAATGGCAGGTCTTTTCTGAGACACATCATCTTTCGCCCATGCACTAGAAGCGTAGGCTTGTGGCAGGAGAAGATGATTCTTGGCCATCGAGATACGGTCCGAAACAGATGACGGCTTATATACCTTGTCGTCAAGCTGCATCTCCTTGATAATCGCCTTTACCAATGATCGCGCGTCTGTCTGGTCGTAGATGGTAAAATTGTTGTTGAATCCAATCTTATCTGCTTCGGAGCGAAGAATACGTGAAAAAATAGAGTGGAAGGTTCCCATGTTCAGATAGCGGGCCAATTCCTCTCCCACTAGTCTGGCAATGCGTTCCTTCATTTCACGTGCCGCTTTATTGGTAAACGTGAGAGCTAACACTTGCCAAGGTTTCATGCCTTGATGAAGAAGGTAGACAATTTTGTAGGTAAGAACACGTGTCTTGCCCGAACCAGCACCAGCAATAACCAACGAGGGACCATCGCAATACAGAACTGCCTCTCGCTGACTCTCATTAAGTTGTCCTAACAATTCTTCCATTAACCTATTTGTTGGCAATACGATATATGGCTTCCATGTCTTTTGGCTGTAGTATTTCCATGGCACCAATATTCATACTGCCTTCGCGACTGCACTTTTTAACCATCAGAAGAATCTCCTCATCTGTAGCAGGACGGCCTATAAGTTCGGGGATGCTGGTAGGCATTCCTATTTGCCGATAGAATTCCTCAATAGCTGCAATGCCACGTAATGCAGTCTCCTCAGGATGTCCGAAGTCATTGGTAACACCCATTACGTTGACTGCAAATTGTACGAAACGACTCAGGTGTTTGTCCATGACATAGCGAGCCCAAGAAGCCCAGATGGCTGCCAGTCCAGCACCATGAGTCACACCAAAGAGGGCACTCAGTTCGTGTTCCAGCTTATGAGTGGAAAAATCTTTTTCAGTCCCGCACTCGGTCAGATCGTTATGGGCCAAAGAACCTGCCCACATAATCTGTGCACGTAATCTGTAGTCCTCCGGGTTCTTCATCACTTCCACGGCACAGTCCTTTACCGTTCGCAGCAATGCTTCACTGATGGCGTCAGTCAGTAGCATATCAGTGTATTTCGAGAAATAGCGCTCCATGGTATGCATCATGATGTCAGTACAACCTGCAGCCGTCTGATAAGGAGGGAGAGTATAGGTACGTTCTGGATTCATAATACAGAAACGGCAACGGCACAGATCGCTGTTGATGCCACGCTTAATGGCCCCTTCGTCCTTGGTAATGACGCAACTGCTCGACATCTCGCTGCCTGCAGCAGGGATGGTAAGTATCACGCCAATAGGCAGGCAATCCGTGGGAGAAGCCTTTCCTGCCCAGAAGTCCCAAACATCACCATTGTATTTTACGCCATATCCAATGGCTTTGGCGGAATCAATGACACTACCTCCCCCTACAGCTAGGATAAAGTCTACCCCCTCACTACGGCTGAGGGATATGCCTTCTTCAACCTTCGACAGCAGAGGATTGGGCACAACCCCTCCTAATTCCACATAAGGGATGCCAGCCCCATTTAGCAAAGCATAGACCTTGTCCAACAATCCAGAGCGCTTGGCACTGCCACCTCCATAATGGACAAGCACCTTTTTTGCACCATTAGCTTTCAACAACTGCGGAAGTTTTTCTTCTGAATCCCGGCCAAACACCACTCGTGTAGGCGCATAAAAATTAAAATCCTTTATCATATTGACAATAAAGAAAGAAATAGTTCATATATATTGAAAAGATGTAATCACCTTAATCATGTTGTCAATCGTTGGATGATTGATTCATCTGAAGAGCCTTCAAAAGTTTCATCAGACTATCTGAATCAGTCCAACTAAAACCGGACATGTTCATGAACGTTTTCAAGATGCGACGTTTGTCCTTGGGAAGCTGTCGCAAAAGTTCGCGCTCATGTACACGATACATCTTGCCGTTAAATCTATAATAGAAAATGTCGATAAGAGGCATTTTTATCTCAGATTCATTTTCCAGATCTATAGAACTAGTCTGAATAATAGAATTGAAACTAAAATCAATGTTGGTTAGCTGATGATTGTTCAGTAAGAGCCTATTGTAAGCCGGAACATCGATGATTGTAGCTTTATATAATGCATCAGCACCTAGGGTATCTACCAAAAAACACAGCAACGTGTCAATACGTATGTAATGACGGTCTTCGAAGTCCACAGCTGTAACGGCTTTCACATCTGCCTGTTTGGTAAGACCACCACTGACATAGAGCAACGTGCTGTTCTTCAGGAAAATATTGGCAAAAGGTTGTGACAGCTTTCTACCATCGGCAAGAGTGATTGTACAAGGTTTAAACTCCTTATAGACAGTAAAACTGGAAGACACACCGTCTGCCTTGACTTCAGCAAAAATGCCGAGAAGAAAAATGATATACAGAATTGTCTTTTTCATAATCACATCATTTCAGTTATTTTTCATACTTAAAAAGTCCATTGAAACCTAACAGTTATCAATGGACTTTTAATGCCTTTTTGTGCGGTGCGTACGAGACTCGAACTCGTGACCTCCTGCGTGACAGGCAGGCATTCTAACCTACTGAACTAACGCACCTTTAAACGTATTAACCTGCCGAAAAAGAAGCGGTGCGTACGAGACTCGAACTCGTGACCTCCTGCGTGACAGGCAGGCATTCTAACCTACTGAACTAACGCACCTCTTGGGTCTTTCTTCGTTTGCGGGTGCAAAGGTATGAATAATTTTTGAATTAGCAAAACATTTGCGTGTTTTTTTTAAAAAAATCTCTGCATAAGCAGGGCATCATGATACTCCTTACCATCATAAAGCCATTCTGTAAGTCTTGCAACCAATTGATAATCTGCTTTCGAGAAGAGATCAATGGCAGCATGATTATCGGCAGCAATCATTGCATAAAGCTGATGCAAATGGAGAATGCGCTGGGCATAATCGTCCAAACAGAGCAGTGTATTGTAGCCATATCCCTGCCTACGAAGATGGTTAAGAATAATCACTCCCACTTCTGCACGACGATGCTTTGCATCAAAATTCACGACATCAGCAATGCCGACCACCCTACCCTCGCGGTTTTCTACCATCATTCGGACTTGACGATCAGTATAGATGTCGTCAGAAGAAGTTGCAATATAATCATGGAGCGTATACCGTGAATAGGGTACATTTGTACTTCCTACGTTCCATAACAGAGTGTCGTTCTCTATCTGATACAACAGTTCGAGATCCTCAGGCTCCATTGCCCTCAGTCTAACCAATGTCTGGGGAATATTCATAAGTGGAGTTTTTGGCGTAAGATATCAATCAATGCGATGAATGCACGAAAATAGATGGCAGCCTTAACCGGCAAAGTGTAGAAGAAGCTCAGATGGCTATAATGCTTGCGAAAAAAAATCAACATGGCCTGATAGAAAACATGCACATATCGGTATTCGGATTTATGGGTGGACTTTCCTTTGAAGTGTACGATGGGTAATGGCAAGTACCAATTTTGGAAACCACCTTTGAGCAGGCGGTAAGAAAGGTCAATATCCTCGCCATACATAAAGAAATCTTCATCGAGCAGACCTATTTTGTCAAGTGCCGAGTGACGTAGCATGAAAAAAGCGCCACTAATCACTTCTATTTGGCAGGGCTTATCCCAAGGCAGATCGCTCATATAATAACGGTTTGAAAAACCAAGCATTTTCAAGGCAGAAACCCAAGGAGTGGGAATGGCACGGCGTGATTCGGGTGCCAGGCTCCCGTCTTCGTTATGCATCATCACTCCTGCCCCACCCGCTTGCGGATGCTCATCCATGAACTTAACTGCTTCTCGCAGCGTATGCTCCGCAACTGTGGTATCTGGATTGAGCAACAGTATGTATCTACCCTTTGCCAGACGAATAGCCTGATTGTTGGCAGAGGCAAACCCCACATTGTCTTTATTTGCGATGAATTGTGCTTCCGGGTATTTACACGGCAACAGAGCCAATGTATCATCAGTTGAAGCATTGTCTACAACGAAAACCTCGCCCTCGATACCTTCAAGGGCCTTTCTTACGCTGGCCAGACAATCATCCAAATAAGTACGTACATTATAGCTGACTATGATAACAGACAGTTTCACTCTTTCACACATGATGTTCAACCATTTCCTGTTTCTTCAGTATTTTCCACATCGGCTAAGCAACGGTTCATGCTAGGATAGACAAAAGCAAGACAGATCAGCAAGATGATTGCCATATAACCGAAAGTGGTGTTCATATAAATATAATAGAATAAGGTATTGGCAAGAAGTGGTACTTCAAGCATAGACAGTCGCAACACACCCCACTTGCGCAGGGCTATAGCCTTGCCTTCCACAAGTTCTTTCTGAATTCGCTTCATTTTAAACATCTTCAGTGCTAAGGGGATAGATGCTATCGTCATCAGTTCCATCATGACTGTTGTTATAAACTCAGCAGTAGCATTTCCTCCTGCAGCCGTGCCTGACTCCAGCATATCTGTTTCAAACAAAAGTACAGTCAAGGCTGACAGACCCACCATCAGCCAGAAAAGAAACATCAACACATTTCTAGTCTCTTTCATTTTCCTTCAAATAATGTACGGTTTATAATTGAACGTCCCAGCGTAACTTCGTCAGCATATTCCAGTTCATCGCCTACGCTAATCCCTCGTGCTATCTGACTAATTTTCACTTTATCAAAACCAGATAATTTCCTGTATATAAAGAAATTAGTTGTATCTCCTTCCATCGTCGGACTGAGTGCTAATATTACTTCTCTAACTTCTCCTTCACCAACACGACTAACCAATGACTCAATCTCAATATCGCTGGGACCGATTCCATCCATGGGTGAAATGACCCCTCCCAGCACATGATACTGGCCATTATACTGTTGCGTGTTTTCAATAGCCATCACATCTTGAATACTCTCAACCACACACAGTGTAGTCTGGTCACGTCGTAAATCACTACAGATAGGACATATTTCCTGGTCGCTGATATTGTGGCAGCGTGAGCAATGCTTCACCTCATGTCTCATGTTGGTAATAGCATCAGCAAAACGATCCACATCGTCTGTGTCCTGACGCAGCAGATAAAGCACCAAACGTAAAGCAGTTTTCCTCCCTATTCCTGGAAGGCGAGAGAACTCACTGACTGCCCGTTCTAACAGCACTGAAGGATATTGTTGATGAATCATAAGGATGTCTCGGTGTTTATAAACTACTATGGCGTTTCTATATCTGATAGTTCGAGCCACATCATACATTTCTCGTCCAACTCATCTTTCAACTGAGGGAGACGTTTACTCTTCTCTGTCAGTTCTGCAACAGAGAGAGTCCCACTGCAAAGCTGTTCTTCGAGTATTTTTTGTTCTGCTTCCAGTTGGGCTATATCCTTTTCCAACTGCTGTAACTCCATTCTTTCCTTGTAAGTAAGGCGTCTACGTGTATTGTCAGCATCTTTTTTCTTGGGCATAACTGCTGCCGAGCTTTTAACAGGCACCTTTGCAGTATTCTTGGGTTGTAGAGCCTGCCATTGGCGATACTGTGTGTAGTTGCCAGGAAAGTCTTTGATAACGCCTTTCCCTTGAAACACAAGCAGATGGTCTACTACCTTGTCAGTGAAATAACGGTCATGGCTCACAACAATCACACATCCAGGAAAGTCTTGCAGGTATTCTTCAAGGATTTGAAGAGTCACGATATCAAGATCGTTTGTCGGCTCGTCAAGTACCAAGAAGTTAGGGTTACGCATCAGCACAGTACAGAGGTATAGCTTACGCCGTTCCCCACCTGAGAGTTTGTATACATAATTGTGTTGTTGCTCAGGCGAAAAGAGAAAATGCTGTAGGAACTGAGAAGCTGTCAAATGACGTCCACTGCCCAAATCAATATACTCAGCAATATCTCTTACGACATCGATAACTTTTTCATTTTCATTAAATTGCAGACCTTCCTGCGAGAAATATCCGAACCTTACTGTCTCGCCGACAACGATACGTCCCTCATCAGGCTGTACCTGTCCTAAGAGCATTCTCAGGAATGTGGACTTTCCTGTTCCATTGTTACCCACTATGCCCATTTTCTCGAAACGGGAGAAGTTATAGTAGAAATCTTTCATGATAACCACTTCTGACTCCTGTTCTCCGAATTTCTTTGAGATATACTGGCATTCAAATATCTTGGAACCAATGTAAACATTTGAGGCTTTGAGTCTGATGGCACGTTCCTCAATACGTTGCTTGGCAACTCGCTCCAGTTCATAGAATGCGTCTTCACGGTACTTGGCCTTATGTCCTCGGGCTTGCGGCATACGCCTCATCCATTCCAGCTCTGTTCTATACAGATTATTAGCTCTTAGTATCTCCGCACGTTTATTGTTAATCCGTTCCTGACGCTTCTCCAGATAGTAAGAATAATTGCCACGATAAGTATAGATGGTCTGATCGTCTAATTCCATGATAACAGAGCACACCCGATCCAGAAAGTAACGGTCATGTGTCACCATGAGCAGTGTCCGATTTCCATGAATGAGGAAACCCTCCAACCATTCAATCATCTCCAAGTCAAGATGGTTAGTCGGCTCGTCAAGTATCAAAAGGTCTGGCTCTGTAATCAACACATTCGCCAACGCTACACGTTTCTGCTGACCTCCAGACAACTGACCTACCGGTTGGTCCAAATTTTTGATTTTCAGCTTTGTCAGGATTTGTTTGGCTTTTAGCACTTTCTCAGGGTCACCCTGATGGTTAAAACAGGCATCAAGCACACTTTCTTCCGGATCGAACATAGGACTTTGCTCCAACATTCCCACTCGAAGGTCACGACGGAAGATGATCTTACCATCGTCATATCCTTCCTTACCAGAAAGGACAGAGAGCAAGGTGGATTTTCCCGTTCCATTTTTAGCTATTAGTCCCACACGCTGACCTTCGGCAATGGAAAAACTGATATCGTCAAACAGCACCAACGCGCCGAACGACTTGCTCAGCCCTTGCACGTCAAGAACAGGAGTATCCTTAGCCATTTTTCAGATTTTTCTCAATTTCTTCGATATAGTCTAATACATCTTCCCTCCCCTTTTTATTCTCTGCCGAAGTGATGAAGATGGGAGGTAGTTCTTCCCAGTCTTCCAACAAGCGCTTCTTATATGCTTCAACATTTGACTGTCCCTTAGTGGCCGACAATTTGTCTGCCTTAGTGAAAATGATGGAGAATGGTATTTGCGACTGTCCTAACCATTCAAGAAACTCAAGGTCAATCTTTTGTGGTTCCAATCGTATATCGATGAGCACAAAGACATTTACCAGTTGTTCACGTTGGAGAATATATCCACTGATCATCTGTTCCAGTTTCTGCTGTTCTGTCTTTGAACGCTTGGCAAATCCGTAGCCTGGGAGGTCCACCAGATACCATTCTTTATTGATGATGAAGTGGTTGATAAGTAACGTCTTTCCCGGCGTAGCAGATGTCTTTGCCAACTTTTTATTGTTAGTAAGCATATTAATCAGACTTGACTTCCCCACATTCGAACGTCCGATGAAGGCATATTCCGACTTGGTATCCTGGGGACACATGCTAACCATTGGCGATGAAATCGCGAATTCTGCGCTCTTTATTTCCATTTCTTAACTTCGTAAATCTGTTTCTGGGTGCAAATATACTAATTTTCCGTGAAACCTGCAAATCATTTATTATATTTGATAGATGTTTTGGGAGTTCTTTGCTAGGTCTCAGCTAAGAGTCTGAGCACCATCGAAACTATTTGTCAAAGGTGAACAACCGTGAAATGTATTTCCTTTTTGACATCGGACGTTTCTCTTGCTTGAATCGTATCATTCTCTTGCTTGTATCGTGTCACTTTCTTGCTTGGATCTCGGCCTTAGATTGCTTGAAGAGAAATGTTCCTTCTGGCAGGACAAGGCGAATGCAATCGAGCTTGCTCGGAATGCTGAGCCACAACCTATTCTCACGTTTTCAAACGCAAGGACGATGTGAGGCAAATGCAGAGAGTACGTTCTTTCCATAGGCGCAAATGGGGGCTTCAACGTCCTTAACTACTATATTTGGCCATTAAAGCCCTGCGTAATCCAACAGCTCCATTGGTTTGCTCACAAAGTGCGTAGCACCATGATGAGTCAGGAATTCCATATCACGAAACCCCCATAATACACTAATACAGGACAATTCGCTGTTCTTAGCTGTCTCTATGTCCACGTCACTGTCACCCACATAGACAGCATGTTCTTTTTCGGCATTCAACAGCCGCAAGGCATTATTCACTGTATCGGGTGCAGGCTTACGACGTATGCCCATTGTCTCATTCTCTCCGATAGCCACATCGATTTCCGGGAAGAAGTGGTGACATAGCTGTTGGGTGGCTTTCATCATCTTATTGCTAACTACTGCCATCCGGCATCCTCTACACTTCAATTCCTGAAGCAACTCGGGAATGCCTTCATAAGGATGGGTCGTATCTAAGGAATGTTCAAGATAATGCTCCTGAAAGGTCTTGAATGTTATGTCAAATAACGGATTGCCAATTCCTTCAGGCACTGCCCGTTCCATCAGTTTCTTCACACCATTGCCCACGAATCGGCGCACATCATCTATACTGTGTTCAGGCATCTGGTGAGCACGCAGTGCATAGTTCACTGATGCTGCTAAATCTGCCAGCGTGTCAAGCAACGTTCCGTCTAGGTCGAATATGAACGTATTATATTTTATCATCTCGTTGATTCCTTCAAATCGGCATACTTAATATGCTGTATATCAAAAACATATTTCGACAGATAGAAGCTAAAACATCAGCATCTTTTGCTTCTTACTAACATGGTTTTAACCTTATTGTTAAAATGAGAGGCATCCAATAATTGCTCAATGGTGAGGTGCATACGCCACTGCCATCGGTTATAAGGGTCAGAAGGCACATTGATACGTTCTCCTTTGGGATTCTTTGCCCTTAATTCAGCGTCCATAGACAGCCAGTCTTGAAGCGATAGCAGACATATCATGGATGGACTATAGAGATGACGAGCAATGATTTCCTCTGCCATATGGGCTGGCAACTGTTCGGGTGCCCTTCCCTCTTTCTGCAACATAGTGACATAATAGCGCTGAGTACGCTCCGGGCTTTCCTGCCACCACAGCCGCAAGGGTGACATATCGTGGGTTGAGATGGTACAAACAGACCGGTATGGGTTGCTGTTCAAGTAGGCAAACTCCTGTCCAATCTGCTTGGGCATGGACTGCACTTCAAGGGTGAGAATGCGCAGCTGATCAAGCACAGGTGACACACAGGCAGGCAGCATACCTAAATCCTCAGCACATATTAGCATTTTCGTTTCGCCCAACAGCGTCGAAAGTTTGCGTATGGCTCCATCACCCCAAAAGAAATTGTGGCGCTCATAATAATAGTTGTTGTAGATACGCATGAAAGCATCCTTCTCCTCTGCAGAAAGTGCATTGTAGACAGGTTCCTGGTAAACTGCAATGCGAGGATGATACATGTCTTTCTGTCTTTCGTCTTCAAGGAAGAGCACGTTAGCAATAAGACGATATAGTCCCTGGCAAATCCAACGGCTGTTCTCATCGTTCCTTCCTTCAAATGCAGCACGCACTTTCTGCTGGGTGCCATATTCACCTTTCATGTCATAGAGTCCATAGGACTTCTGTACGAGGAAGTTCTCTTTAACATAATTAGCATGAACGCCAAAGAGCCTTGTCAGCACCTGCTCATTGATAAAAGGCTTAGTGAACAGCTCACGGCGGAAGGACAGGCCGAAGTATTCTATTTCCTCAGCTGTCAGCGGAAGTGCTGGTGAAAAGTGTCCCAGCTGTCCATAGACTGCATGAGCAGGTATCTCCCAGATGCGGAAGAAACCTAACACATGGTCTATACGCAATGCGTCAAAATACTGACTGAACCACTGTAGACGTCTCTGCTGCCAAAGCATCATTTCTTTGCTCTCCCAATTATATGTGGGAAAGCCCCAGTTGTTGCCCATGGGGTTAAACGAGTCTGGTGGCGTTCCTGCACAACAATCCAGATTGAAATAATCCGGATGTGTTGCCACCTCTGTACTCTTACGACTTAGTCCGATGGGCAAGTCACCTTTCAGAACCACTCCTTTCTGACGAGCATAGTCGGCTGCAGCTTTCAGTTGCAAGTGGAGATGATACTGAATGAAACATACCAGTGCAGAACCTTTGGCGTAAGGCTCCAACCACTCATTGTTCTCCTCCACCCACAGCTGGTAGTCACGGGTTTTTATCGTTTCATCTCCCTGTTGTGCAAACAGTTCTTCTATATAATCGTGCTTCACGCGGTCTACCGCTTCATAGTCGCTCTGTGGCAGTGCGTTCAACTCACGCTTCCGACGGCGGTAGACTGTCATTCGCTGTTTGTCCTTGAGCACCCCAACGGCTTCAAGATCCAAGTAGTGCGGATGCAACGCGAATGCACTTACAATGTTGTAGGGATGTGAGTCGTGCCAATGGCCATCAGTGGTGGTGTCATTCACTGGCAGCAACTGAATCATCTTCATGCCAGTTACCACAGCCCAGTCTACCATACGCTTCAGGTCGCCGAAGTCTCCCACACCATAGGAATGTTCGCTTCTGAGCGAGAACACTGGTATCACAACTCCAGCAGCCCGCCAAGTCTGTTCTGCCAGCCGCAACTGGTCACCGTGAGCCACCGTCACCATACCATCTGACATGGAGTTTTCCATGATAACACGGTTATCACCTTCCTCCCAGGCTATCAACTCCCGTGTCTTTTCATCCACAACTACATATTTATACTCCACAGGCATCGGTATGGCATCGACGTTGACCGTCAGCATCCATTCTCCTTGTCCGACATATTCCATAGGCAAATAGCGGGCTGCTGACCATGCGCCAATGGCAGGATGACTACCCACAAGAGCCAACACTTGTCCTTGCTTCAGTTGGGGAGCAGACACACGGAACATGATGGTCCTACGATACAATGGCAGACGCAATGGCTTCACATTGCCACAAGTTTTGTAACCGGCTGTCAAGCGACAGGCATCAGTATAGAGATGGTAATTCAGCGGACGGTCTTTCCACTGGTCACGGAACACGTAACTCTTAGACGTATCAAAGTGGAAAGACCTGGGTACCAGCGTCCACTCTTGACGAAGTACGCGGCCATCTTGGTCTTCTACCTGATAGTGGTAGCAAATACTCTCCAGCGGGTGTTGCCGGCTTTCTACAGCAGAAGTCTCCACCACCCACAGTAGCCCATCTTCCGTCTGCATGGGCAGTCGTTGATGGCGTTGAGTGTCATCACGGCTCACATAGCTCAGGGCTACGCAAAGTTGCTGACCCCACTCCGCATGGTAATTAATGAAGAATTTCAGTTTCATGAATGCAAAGGTAAAGAAAAAAAGTGGAAAAGTAAAATGAAAGGTGAAAAAAAAGCTACCGTCGTTATATTTTCTCACATCTCGTTTCTCTTTTCTCTTTTTTTTGTTACCTTTGCACGCAGAAAACGATCATTATTCTTAAATAAAACATGAAAAAAGGCGACAAGGTTAGATTTCTGAGCGAGGTGGGCGGAGGCCGTGTATCAGGCTTCCAGGGCAAAGATATTGTGCTGGTAGAAGACGAGGACGGTTTCAATGTTCCCATGCGTGTAAGCGAAGTAGTAGTGATTGGCGAAGAAGATTACGAAACGCGCCACATCGTGGAAATCAAGAATCAGAGTCACCAGACAGGCTTGTCTACATCCTCCCCTTTGGGCGGGAAGGACACTTCGCCTCAGCAGGTACAGGAAAAGACCAGTCGTTCCTCCTGTGCTGTGCAAGAACGCAAAGGCGGTGACCTGCTCTCAGCTTATCTGGCTTTCGTTCCTATCGACATGAAGGAACTGTCGCAGACACGTTTCGAGGCTTATCTAGTGAACGACTCCAACTATTACCTGCATTATACCTATTTATCTGTGGAAGGTACAGGATGGAGGCTTCGTGCCACCGGCGAGGTGGAACCCAACACCAAGGAGTTCATTGAAGAGTTCGGACGAGAGAGCCTGAACAATCTGGAGAGGGTATGTATTCAGCTGTTGGCCTACAAGCGCGACAAGAACTTTCTGTTGAAACCGACTACCGATGTCCAGCTACGCATTGACGGTGTAAAGTTCTATAAGCTCCACACCTTCCTGGAAAACGATTTCTTCGAGCAACCTGCCCAGATCTATCCCATCATCGAGAACGACCGGGCTGCACGTTCCATTGTGCTCGACTCCCGCCAAATGAAAGAAATATTAAACAACCCAAGGATATGAAATACGGATTAATCAAAGTGGCTGCCGCCGTTCCCGCCGTGAAAGTGGCTGACATTGACTACAATGTAAGGGAGATTGAGAGCATGATTGCCCAAGCCGAAGGACAGGGCGTAGAGATTATTGTCTTTCCGGAACTGTCAGTGACAGGCTATTCCTGCCAAGACCTTTTCCGTGAACAGCTGCTCATCGACAAGGCAGAGGAAGGGCTTATGCAACTGCTTGACTTCACACGTAAACTTGACATCATCTGTATTGTCGGCCTGCCTATCCAAGTGGGTGCCTTGCTCTACAATTGTGCTGCCGTTATCCAAGGTGGCTCATTATTAGGCATCATCCCCAAGACCTACCTGCCCAATTATAACGAATTCTACGAGAAGCGTTGGTTCGCCTCTTCCCAAGACCTTACACCATGCGAGATCTACGTTGCTGGCAGCCCCATCACCGTTTCACCAGAATCTACTGTCTTCAGCACCTGTGACGGTGCTCATTTTGGCATTGAAATCTGCGAGGACGTGTGGGCACCCGTCCCTCCCAGTAATCATCTGTCTTTAGCCGGAGCCGATATCATCTTCAACCTTTCCGCAAGCAACGAACTCATCGGTAAGCACCAGTACCTGCGCTCACTGCTCAGCCAACAGAGTGCTCGCACCATGAGTGGCTACGTCTATGCTAGCTGTGGATTCGGTGAGTCATCACAAGACGTGGTCTATGGCGGAAATGCCATCATCTTTGAGAATGGACACCTGCTCACCGAAGGCAATCGTTTCTCGTTCCAGCCACAGATCAAGATCATGCAAATTGACATAGATCGCCTGCGTACCGAACGCCGCTGCAATTCCACCTTTATCAACGCCCAACGCGGTGCCACAGCCCGATTTGTTGACTGCAAGCTAGCTCAGCCCAAGCCTTTCGAATTGGTGCGTTCCATCAACCCCCATCCTTTCATTCCGCAGGATGAAAAGATGCACGAGTCGTGCGAAGAGATCCTAAATATCCAGGTCGCCGGACTTGCCAAGCGTCTTTACCACATAGGCTGCGAGAAAGCCGTCATCGGTATCAGCGGTGGTTTAGATTCTACACTGGCCCTGCTCGTTACCGTCAAGGCCTTCGACAAACTGGGGCTTGACCGCCATGGCATCATCGGTATCACCATGCCTGGATTCGGCACTACCGACCGTACCCATCAGAATGCAGTCAAGCTCATGCAGGAACTTGGCATCACAATCAGCGAAATCAGTATAGCCAAAGCTGTCACCCAGCATTTTGAGGACATAGGACACGACCCCAACCGTCACGATGTCACCTACGAAAACTCTCAGGCACGCGAACGCACCCAGATTCTCATGGACGTGGCCAACAAGGAGAATGCCATCGTTGTAGGCACAGGCGATCTTTCCGAACTGGCTTTGGGATGGGCCACATATAATGGCGACCACATGTCCATGTACGGAGTCAACGCAGGCGTTCCAAAGACTCTCATCCGTTATCTTGTGAAATACGTTGCAGGAGAGTTCGCTACAGACGTGCTGCTCGACATTGTTGACACACCCATTTCTCCGGAGTTGATACCAGCCGATGAGCAAGGCAATATCAAGCAGAAGACTGAAGACCTTGTAGGTCCCTACGAACTCCACGACTTCTTCATCTATTATTTCCTGCGCTTTGGTTTCTCACCCAAGAAGATTTTGATGCTGGCATGCCACGCTTTCTGTGGAAAATACGATGAAGCCGTCATCCGCAAGTGGCTCCATACCTTCTGCCGACGTTTCTTTTCTCAGCAGTTCAAGCGTTCCTGCCTCCCAGATGGTCCCAAGGTTGGTTCCGTCAGTCTCTCGCCGCGCGGCGACTGGCGCATGCCCTCCGATGCATCCTCAGATCTTTGGTTGAAAGAACTACAGTCGTAACCCATAGTGCTTTGGAAAAATCCTTTCTTTGGAGTTCATCTTAATATGATACTATCGACTTGATAGTATGATACCAAAGACTCGATAGTATGATACTAAAGGTACGATGGTATCATACTAAAGATACGATAGTATGATACTATAGGCTGCTTGGTATGAAACTAAAGAGGTGGCAATGTTTGTAACTGGAGGAGGCAATAAAGCAACTGCTCCGAATCAGAAAGGATTGCGTACTCCTAATATGGCGTCAAAGTTTCAGCTTACGCCAAAGCCAACGTGGGATGCGACGCCACAAGGCAGTGATGATACGCCAACGATAATCGATAACCTGTATGTGGCAACGACGTTCCAAAGCGCCCATAATTGAACGGGCTACAACTTCCTTGTCCATCAGCAGCGGGTATTTGTGGCTGCCACTGAGCAGGTCGGTATCAACGAAGCCGGGACGAATGTCAGTGAAACGGATGGGGAGGTTCCTGCTGTTGGACAGTTGCTCAAGAGCTTGTATATAAGTATTCTGAAGGGCTTTGGTTGCAGAATAAGAGGGAGCGGGTCCAAGTCCCTTGGTACCTGCAATCGAGGAGATGACTGCAATGTGACCTCCGCCATGACTAGCCATGTAATGCCAGGCTGCTCCAACCATCCGTACGAACCCCATACCATTAGTGTTGACAGTCTGCAGTTCAATGTCCTCATGGAGTTCACGGTTCTGGCGTCCCACCCCCGAGGCATGGAAATAGAGATCCATACCACCCAAACGTTCTATCAGGGCAGAGAGCTGCTGGGGCGCTGCATCGGCTGTAATGTCTATTTGTGCAGCCACTTCAAAATCAGACAGGCGGTCAATGCGGCGGGCTGCCACCCCCACTGTCCATCCGCGCTGTCGGAGCATGATGGCCACCTCACGACCTATGCCTGAGGAGGCTCCCATAATAATAGCTTTCATAGTTCTGTAATGGAAGATAAATGAGGTATGGTTATTTGCAGGACAAGTGTCTGGACGGTCTCTGGTGTAACGCTGAAGGGCTGGGCAGTGCGATGGCCAACAAGCCACAATATACGCTCTGTAGAATCAGTAACCACAAGCTGGCGACGCTTGTCGAAAAAACTGTATTTCTTATCTGTAAGATAGTCACTAATAAGACGACTGCCCGACATACCAAAGGGTTGAAAACGGTCGCCGGGCCGAACGGGACGGATCGTAAGAGGGAATTCCACCTTATTGGAATCAACACTTGCGCGCATGCGTTCCTTAATTATTAAAGAACCGTCTTGAAGTGTCAGGTTCAGCATGGCATTATCAGCATAACGATAGCATCCCGGCTCAGGAATCCTCATGGGTTTCATCTGGGCAGTTATTGGCTCAACAAGAAGAGCATCCCTGTCAATCAACACTTCATGTGTAAGAGATGTAAAAAGCTTACCCGGCTGCCCGTCAAGTGCTTTGGCCATCTGTCGGGTCTGGGCTGGTGTGAATCCCATAGGCGAAAGCCATTCGTGAAGGAAACTTTCTGCTGAAGGTAGCGATTTCAGCGACTCCAACCGGACTGCATTTCCGGAAACCAGTCGTTCACGCCACTGCTGCATCGTCTGGTCATATACCTTCTCGGCTTCACTAATATGCCGGGCAGTGGCCAGAAGGTTTGCACGTGCAGCAGGGTTGACAGTCTCCATCAGAGGTAATAACTGAAGCCGTATCTTGTTACGTAGTACATCGGGGACGAGGTTCGTAGAGTCTGTCACATAAGTCTGTTTACAGTCTGCCAGATAATCCATAATCTCGGCACGGCTGACAGCGAGAAGAGGTCGTACGACAAGACCGTTGCGGGGACGTATGCCAGTCAGTCCATGAATGCCTGTGCCCCTAAGTAGGTTCATGAGCAGGGTCTCAACAGCATCGTCTTGATGGTGTGCCACACAGATAGCTGTTGCTCCAAGGTCTTCAATCAGTTGATGAAAATAACGGTAACGAAGCTGACGTGCCGCCATTTCAATACTTACTTGATGAATCTCTGCGTAAGTCTTTGTATCAAAATGGATTAAATGGAATCCCACTTTCAATTCATTACAAAGCTCTCTTGCAAACTGCTCATCACGGTATGATTCCTTACCCCGAAGGTGGAAATTGCAGTGGGCAGCCTCCACTCTATAGCCTAACCGAAGCAGTACTCGCAGCAAGGCCACACTGTCTGCACCCCCACTGAGTGCCACCAGACAGAAGCTATCGGGCTGCAGCAGCTGTTCGTGCTCAACAAATTCATAGACTTTTCTCTCGAACGGTCTCATCTACTCCACATATAGTACCAAGCCTTTCAGGTATTCACCCTCGGGATGGTAGATGTTGATGGGATGGTCGGCAGGCTGGTGAAGCTGATGGAGGATACGCACCTTGCGTCGTGCCAAGGCTGCTGCGGTAAATACAGCCTGACGGAAATGGTCCTTTGAAACCACCTGTGAACAGCTGAATGTGAAGAGAATACCACCGGAAGGCAATTTCTGGAATGCCTTCAGGTTGAGCCTGATATAGCCCTTCAACGCATTGTGGAGCGCTCCACGATGCTTAGCAAAAGCAGGTGGGTCGAGAATGATCAGGTCATAAGGAGCGCCTTCGCGTTCCAGATATTTGAAGGCATCATCGCAGAAAGCCTGATGGCGGGACTCGTTTGGATAATTCAACTCTACATTACGGTTAGTCAATTCGATGGCCTTGGCACTGGAATCGACAGAATGTACCAACTCAGCACCACCGCGAAGAGCATATACCGAGAATCCACCTGTATAGCAGAACATGTTGAGTACTTTGCGTCCATGGGCATAACGTTCAAGAAGCGAACGGTTGTCACGCTGATCAACAAAAAAACCAGTCTTCTGCCCACGCAGCCAGTCAACATAGAACTTCAAACCGTTCTCAGTAGCAATATTGTCATCGCTACCTCCGTAGAGGAACCCGTTTTCCGGATCCATGAACGACAAGGTGGTCTCACTTTTGTAATACACATGCCTGATGCGGTTGCCCATAACCTTCACCAACTGACGGGCAATGTCGTGACGAGCCAGATGCATGCCAATACTATGGGCCTGCACGACAGCCGTCTGTCCATAGACGTCGATGATGAGTCCGGGCAGCAGGTCGCCCTCACCATGTACCAGTCTAAAAGTGTTGGTGTCAGCACCAAACCCTAAGGCCAACCTGGCGTTTAAGGCCGACTGCAGGCGGGAAGCCCAAAAAGCATCGTCAATGGCGGAATCGGTGAATGTCAGCACACGCACAGCTATTGAACCCATCTGGAAATGTCCTGTAGCCACGATGTCGCCTTCTGCCGTGACAACATGTACAACGTCGCCCTCTTCCAGACTATCATCAACACGCTGTATGGCTCCGGAGAACACCCAGGGATGGAATCGGCGAAGACTCTCGTCCTTTCCTTTCTTCAGGTAGATTTGTTTCATAACTCTTTTTGATCCTCAACTTCTATCAATTCGTAGTCACCAGTCTGTTTCAGCCGCTCCAATTCACAATAAAGCTGTATGCAAGCCCACGCATCGGTAGCAGCATAGATTTTCTGCTTGTCGTTCAACACATCACGCTCCCAATTGCTCAGCTGGTCGGTCTTGCTGATGCGTTTACCAAAGAGATTGGCGAAAAGCTTCTGCAGGCTCATGTCCTCTATACCGAATTCCTTGGCCTGCTGCTGAATGTCGACAAATGTACCCAGTTTGAAATCACCCAAATGATGCAGGCTGTTTACATCGTCATGCCACGACAATCCCACTTTCAAAACATTCTTATCCTCTAACAGTTTCACTAAGCCCGGGGTAAGTCCTGTGTGGTTAAGTCTGAAGAGAAAACAGATATCGGGTGTAGCCACCTGCAGCAGCGATACCTTATACATCTTACCACGTTTGAATGAAGGACGCGTCTCGGTATCAAATCCAAGAATAGGCTGCTGCAGCAGAAAATCTACTGCACGGTCAGCCTCAGTCTTCGACAGAACCACATAGATTCGCCCAGGAAAAGTGGCACGGGGAAGCGATGGAATAAGCTGCTTGTCGTACTTGTTATAGATGGTTTTCATCTTGAATTACCTCTTTTGGGGTACAAAGGTACAAAATAATTCATAATTCAGCAAAATATTTATGAATAATGAATTACCGATTATGAATTATTTTGTACCTTTGCAGCAGATTTGATGAAAAGTTTGAGAAATACCTGATATGGCAAGAAATAAAAAAAAGAAAGCGAAAGTGCGCTCTGGAGAACGGCAATCCTTCTCCATTACAGAGGCTCTGGGAATGGGATCCATCCTGCACAACGAAAGGCTGAATTTCTTTTTCGGCCTGTTGCTGATGGGAGTGGCGATTTATCTGGCATTGTCGTTTGTGTCATTCTTCACCACAGGCGCCGCTGACCAAAGCCTGATAGAAAAGCTCAACGATGGCGAGTTGCTCAATGAGAAGCATATCTTTGCCAACTCTTGTGGTTCCTTTGGTGCCTACACAGCCCATTTCTTCGTAAAAAAATGCTTTGGACTGGCCTCATTCCTTATTCCGGCTTTCATGCTGCTGCTTGGGCTGAAACTCATGGGGGCCTACAGCAAAATCTGCTTGACCAAATGGTTCCTGTGCCTCATGATCCTCATGATATGGGCATCTGTTACAATGGCGAAATTCCTGACGCCTTTCTTTATCGACTCCCACTTCAACCCTGGAGGCGACCATGGGCTATATATCTGCCAAGTCATTGAAAATGTCCTCGGGGCACCTGGCCTTACTGCCATACTGGCACTGACGGCGATCGCATTTCTCACCTATCTCAGCGCTGAAACCATCTATGTCATTCGTAAGATACTGAATCCAAGTAAGATATTTGATCGGGTGAAGTTCAAGGTGACCAATAATGACCCCACTGAACCACTTGAAAGCTATGAGAACCAGATAGTGGAAGACCCTTACACCTTTGACAATCCCCAGACGCAGACCGTAGAATTCCCTGAAGAAGGTCAGCCTATTGCCGACGACGGTTACAGCAGGTATACAGCGGACATCATCAGCAAACCTGGCAAAGACAGCAAAAAGGCTGATGAAATGGATAATTTCGAGGTAGAAATGGCCCAGGGCGATGAGACTGCAGAAGGCAAGGGTGCACTGGTACAAGTGGGCGACAAGGAACTGGAGCCCTATGACCCCAAGCGTGAGCTTGAGAACTATCACTACCCCACCCTCGACCTGCTGAAGAAATATGAAGATGACGGTAAGCCCTACATAGACATGGAGGAGCAGACTGCCAATAAAAACCGTATCGTAGAGGTACTTCGTAACTTCGGCATCGAGATCAGTAGCATCAAAGCCACCGTAGGCCCCACCATCACCCTCTATGAGATAACTCCCGCCCAAGGCGTGCGCATTTCCAAGATACGTAACCTTGAAGATGATATCGCTTTGAGCCTCAAGGCGCTCGGCATTCGTATCATTGCCCCAATACCCGGAAAGGGTACCATCGGTATTGAAGTGCCTAATGCTAAGGCAAGCATCGTCTCGATGGAGTCTATTCTGAACTCAAAGAAGTTCCAGGAGACAAAAATGGAGCTGCCCTGTGCTATGGGTAAGACCATCACCAATGAAGTGTTTATGTTCGACCTTACCAAGGCACCTCATCTGCTTGTGGCTGGTGCTACGGGACAGGGAAAATCCGTCGGACTGAATGCCATCCTTACCTCTTTATTATATAAGAAGCATCCAGCAGAACTAAAAATTGTGCTTGTAGACCCCAAGATGGTGGAATTCTCCATCTATAAGAACATCGACAAGCACTTTCTGGCCGCCCTGCCCGAAGAAGCCGAGTCGCCCATTATCACCGACACATCCAAGGTGGTACGTACGCTCAATTCGCTCTGTGTAGAGATGGATACCCGCTATGAACTGCTGATGGCTGCCGGAGAGCGCAACATCAAGGACTACAACAAGAAATTCATTGAGCGCAAACTCAACCCGGAAAAAGGACATAAGTACATGCCTTACATTGTGGTTGTTATTGACGAGTACGGTGACCTCATCATGACTGCCGGAAAGGAAATCGAGCTGCCTATTGCACGCATTGCTCAGAAGGCACGCGCCGTTGGCATCCACATGATCATTGCCACCCAGCGCCCCACGGCAAATATCATAACCGGTACCATTAAGGCAAACTTCCCTGCCCGTATAGCCTTCAAGGTGTCACAGGGCATTGACTCAAAGACTATTCTCGACCGCATGGGCGCCAATCAGCTCATCGGACGTGGTGACATGCTGTATCTTCAAGGCAATGATCCTATTCGTGTACAGTGCGCCTTCGTAGATACTCCCGAGGTAGTCGACATCAACAATTTCATATCCGCGCAACAAGGTTACTCGGAACCCTTCGAACTGCCAGAGCCCAAGATAGACGATGCAGACGGAGGTGGCAACAGCAGCGACGTAGACCTGTCACACCTTGACCCAATGTTCGAGGACGCAGCCCGGCTCATTGTCATGTCACAGTCGGGTAGCACCAGCCTTATCCAGCGTAAATACTCCATCGGCTATAACCGAGCAGGCCGACTCATGGACCAGCTGGAAAAAGCAGGTGTCGTAGGTGCAGCCCACGGCTCCAAACCACGTGAAGTGCTCATTCAAGACGAGGTAAGCCTCGACAGCCTTTTAAATTCACTTAGACAAAGATGAAAAAGACAGTATTATCACTCACACTCCTCTTGGCTTTCACCGTCAACCTGATGGCACAGACTCCACGTCAGGTACTTGACAAAGCTGCCAAGACTGTTACTTCAGACAGCGGTGTCAAAGCCGACTTCAAACTGACCAATAGCGTCGGATCTACGAGTGGCACCATTGCCATCAAGGGAGCAAAGTTCCATGCCACTACCCCACAAGCCATTGTGTGGTACGATGGAAAGACTCAGTGGACCTATGTAAAGAACAACGATGAGGTGAATGTCACAACACCCACCGCTGCACAACAGCAGGCCATCAACCCCTATACCTTCATCCACTTGTATAGGCAAGGATACAAAATGACGATGAACAAAACTGCCAGTGCCTTCACCGTACATCTCACGGCACAGGAAGCTAGCCGCAAGATACAGGAACTTTTTATCACTGTCGACAAGAAATCATATCACCCAACCCAGGTAAAGATGCTGCAAGGGAAGAAGTGGACTACTTTCGACATCTCTGGTATTAAGAAACAGCAGATAGCCGATGCCACCTTCCGCTTCAACCAGAAAGATTTCCCATCTGCAGAAGTCATAGACCTGAGATAAAACCTCCTTCTTACAACAAATAGCCATATTTATGTATTGACCCGAAGCAGAAAAGAGGGTAAAAACACTAAAAAACGAAGCTGGCGAAAAGAAAAACCAGAAAAAATTTGGCTGTTTACGGAAAAATGTCTACCTTTGCACCCGCTTAGAGAAAAGGATGCACCCGTAGCTCAGTTGGTAGAGCACCTGACTCTTAATCAGGGTGTCCAGGGTTCGAGCCCCTGCGGGTGTACAAAGGGGTCAAAAGACTGTTTGAAGGGAACGCCGATATGGCTCAGTTGGTAGAGCAACGCATTCGTAATGCGTGGGTCCCCGGTTCGAGTCCGGGTATCGGCTCATAAAGCTTAAGAATAAAAAGTATCTCAACTATATTTTCTTTTGCGGAATTAGCACATCGGTAGTGCACGGGCTTCCCAAGCCTGGGAGGCGGGTTCGATTCCCGTATTCCGCTCTGAAATGAGCCGCATATTATCTTTGAATGCGGCTCTCTTTTTATCCATACCACTCCCCATTCTGTCTATAAACTTCGTTCTACGGCTCTCCTATTCGGAAAAAACAATTATTTAATTCTAGCTTCCCATCCCATGAAAGGATGTAACCCATTGGCGATGAATGCGTCGCCACTCAATAACTCACTTGTCGGAACGACCTGCGGATAGAAGGTATGGCGCAGCAAACGGCCAGAAAGGCCAGAAGCTACCAGCCCAGGGCATCGCCCTGGGTTTTCATGTGGTGTGTGGCAGCGCCCTGTAAAGGTAAAATAGCCAACGTTTCAGCAATTGGCTTTTGCCCCTTCAAGGCGATGGTTAC
>JAEEGK010001324.1_pt1 | contig 62207 bp, 37 predicted proteins | sample 8958771 | NCBI WGS metagenome assembly JAEEGK01 (sample SAMN16246547, study PRJNA631951) | gut metagenome | biome: gut microbiome; feature: rumen; material: SC-attached | host: Bos | place: Iran: Karaj | collected 2018-10 | reverse complement strand
ATGTAGTCCGGCGTATTCTTGCAGGCATAGCCGAACATCATCCCCTGGTCGCCTGCGCCCTGGTTCATCTCATCTTCCCGAACCACGCCGCGGTTGATGTCCGCGCTCTGGCCATGGATGGTAGAGATTATGCCGCAGGAAGCGGCGTCGAAGCCGTATTCTGCCTTTGTGTAGCCTATGCGGGCGATGGTCTCGCGTGCAACGCGGTCGATATCCACATACGCGCTGGACTGCACCTCGCCACCGACCACCACAAGGCCGGCGGTGCAGAAGGTTTCGCATGCAACTTTTGCTTCAGGGTCCTGACGCAAAAACTCATCAAGAATGGAATCTGAAATCTGGTCGGCAACCTTGTCGGGATGCCCTTCCGAGACACTCTCGGACGTGAAGAGATAGTTCATTTTAGCATTTTTTTAAATTACAGGGGTTGCAAGCAGTCAAATCTTTCCCCTTTCCGGCCGCAAATATACAAAAAATAATATCAACGTTGTTGATAACTTGTTAATCATATCACATGAAAAAATGTTAACTTCGCACCGGAAAATATTTATTCACCATAAAAAGTTTATGAAAAACATGTTCAAGAGATTGTCGCTGAGTTTGTTAGCGGCTCTTTTCGTCGTTACTGCCTTCGCGCAGGTGACAACATCATCTCTGGGCGGCCGTGTCGTCGATGCGACCGGTGAGCCCATCCCGGGGGTGGCAGTGGTTGCCACCCATGTTCCCTCCGGAACCACCTATGGCGTGGTCACCAACGGCGAAGGCCGTTATACCATCCAGGGTATGCGTACCGGCGGCCCCTACACCGTAGAGGTAAGCTGCCTCGGTTTCGCTACCGTCAAGTATTCCGACGTCACCCTTTCCCTCGGTGAACTTTACAGCCTGAATGCAACCATGAAGGATGACACCCAGTTGCTCCAGGAGGTCGTGGTGACCGCAACCCCCACTTCCAAGTTCGCTTCCGTAGAGAAGACCGGTGCCTCCACCAACATCAACTCCCATCAGCTCACCGAACTGCCTACCGTGAGCAGGAGCATGTCCGACATCGCAAAACTTTCCCCTTTCGGCGGTAACGGACTCAATTTCTCCGGATCATCCGGCCGCAGCTCCAACTTCACCGTGGATGGTGCAAACTTCAACAATAACTTCGGTCTGAGCACTGCCCTTCCCGGCGGTGGCAACCCCATCTCCATCGATGCGATCGAAGAGGTTCAGGTTGTGGTTTCCCCTTACGATGTTCGCCAGAGCAACTTCATCGGTGGTGGCATGAACGCCATTACCAAGTCCGGTACCAACACCCTCAAGGGTTCCGCTTACGTCTACCATCAGAACGAGAACCTCCACGGTAGCCGTATCGACGGCGTGGACCTCGAAAGGAGCAAGGACCGTGAGACCACCTACGGATTCACCCTCGGCGGCCCCATCGTCAAGAACAAGCTCTTCTTCTTTGTTAACGCAGAAATGTCCAAGGTTCCTTCTATCGTGAACCGTTGGAAGGGCTCTGAGGACGGTAAGGCCAATGCAGATGCCTACATTTCCCGCACCACCAACGCAGACCTCAAGAGAGTGTCCGAACATGTGAAGAGCAAGTACGGTTATGACACTGGTTCCTGGACCGATTTCCCCGCCAATGAGAGCAACTACAAGATCCTGGCTCGCCTTGACTGGAATATTACCCAGAAGCACCACCTGGCCCTGCGTTACAACTACACTATGAATAACGTTTGGAACAGCCCCAACGGTTCTTCCATGGATGGTGGTACCCGTATGAGCGGTGCCCGTATGTCCCAGTACTCCATGTCTTACGCCAACGCCATGTATTCCATGAAGAACATCGTGAATACCTGGTCCCTGGATCTGAACAGCCGTCTCACGGACAACCTCTCCAACCAGTTCCTGGCCACCTTCTCCAAGCTGGACGATATCCGTGGCACCAACTCCGAGGAGTTCCCCTTCATCGACATCCTGGACGGTGACGTCCGCAAGGAAGGCGAGAGCGCCAATAACTACATGGCCCTGGGTTACGAACTCTTCACCTGGAACAACGCTGTGCACAACACCGTTGCCAACGTAAAGGACGACCTCACCTGGTATGTTGGTAAGCACAAGGTTACCGGAGGTATCAACTTCGAGTACCAGATGGCCGACAACCAGTACATGCGTAACGGTACCGGTTACTATCGTTACAACTCCGTGACCGAGTTCATCAACGGCGCCGCCCCTGAAATCGTTTGCCTTACCTACGGTTACGACGGCGAGAAGTATCCTGCCGCCCGTGTACAGTTCTACAAAGCCGGTATCTATGCCCAGGACGAGTGGAACGCCACCGATAACTTCAAGCTCACCTACGGCCTCCGTATTGACGGCCTGTTCTTCAACAACGGTGACCTGATGACCAACAACGCCATCAAGGAACTCACTTACTATCCCAGAGTTTACAACTACCAGGAAACCCACATCGATACCGGTAAGTGGCCCACCGCCAAGGTGACCTTCTCCCCGCGTGTCGGTTTCACCTGGGATGTATTTGGCAACAAGAGCCTGAAGGTTCGCGGCGGTACCGGCCTGTTCAGCGGCCGTCTGCCTCTGGTGTTCTTCACCAACATGCCCACCAACGGCGGTCTGGTTCAGTACCAGGCTCAGATCAACGCCAAGAATGCTGAAAAGAAAGGCTTCTCCATGAGAGAATTCGAAGGCGGTCTTGTGACCGACGAGAATGGCAAGGCTACCGTAGCCGCTCTCCTGAACAAGCTCCAGAAGCTCGGTTATCCTACCACCGTATCTCCTGAGGACGGTACCGTTCCTTCCGCTGTAAACGGTGTGGATCCCAGATTCAAGATGCCTCAGGTATGGAAGACCTCCCTGGCCTTTGACTATACCTTCCCCACCTCCTTCCCGTTCAGCATCACGGCCGAAGGTATCTTCAACAAGACCATCAACGCTGTTTCCATCTCCGACTGGTCCATTCCCAATGTGGGTGGTTTCGCCCGTTTCAACGGTGCTGACAACCGTCCCATCTATCCTGACAACTACCGCGGTAAATCCACCAAGGCCTTTGTTCTGGAGAACACCAGCAAGGGTTATGGCTGGAGCGCCAACGTCACCCTCAACATGCAGCCCATCGAGAGCCTGAGCCTCATGGCCGCTTACACCCACACCGTGAGCAAGGAAATTACCGGTATGCCCGGCTCCGCAGCCGAGTCTGCCTTCACCTATGTTCCCACCTCCGAGGGTCCCAACTACATCAAGCTGCACAACTCCCAGTACGTTACTCCTGACCGTATCGTTGCTTCCGCAACCCATCACGACAAGAGCGGCAACCACTATTCCCTCATTTACGAGGCCTGGAGAGGTGGTTACAACTACTCTTACATGATGCAGAACGATATGAACAGCGACGGTTACAACTACGACGCCCTCTACATCCCTACCGATGAGCAGGTGGCCACCAAGCAGTTCCGTTTCGTCTCTGAAGACGACAAGGCCCGCTTTATGGACTTCGTACACAACGACACCTACCTTTCCAAGCACCAGGGTGAGTATGCAGAAGGTTACAGCGTCTACAGCCCCTGGGTACACCGTCTGGATCTGAGCTACAAGCACGATTTCACCGTGAAGATTGGCCAGACCAAGAACACCCTGCAGCTGAGCTTCGACCTCAAGAACGTGCTCAACCTGTTCAACTCCAGCTGGGGCGTGGCCAAGTACCTGAACCCTGAAATCGGTTCCGACGCCCGTATCCTCAAGTACGAGGGTGTGGATGCCGAGGGTTACGCTACCTTCTCCACTCCTAAGTCTATCTCCGGCAGCACCCAGCTTTGGACTCCCAACCATGGCCTCGGCCAGTGCTGGTATGCCTCTATCGGTATCAAATATCTGTTCAACTAATCATCGGCACATCTTATGAAACTCAAGTATATTTTTGCTTCCATCGTTGCCACTTTGGCTCTGGCCGTGAGCTGCGAGAAAGAGGCCGATCACTATCTTGACGAGATTAAGGTTTCTTCTTCCTACGTCTCTCTGAGCACTGGCTTAGGTGCCAGCACCTCCATCACGGTTACTGCTACGGACAATTGGTCCATCGCACTCACCGGTAAAAAGAACGAATGGCTCCACATCAGCCCCACCACCGGTGGCCCTGGCGAGACGGTTGTTACCTTCTCTGCTGCTGCTGGCGAAGGCCGCTCCGAAGAAGTAATCATCACTTGCGCCGGCAAGTCCCAGCGCATCAATGTGATCCAGGGTCTGGCTACGGTTTCCAACGCCACTTGCGCAGAGGTTCTCGCCGGTCCCGATTCCAAGACCTACCGTGTAACGGGTGTGGTTACAAGCATCGCCAATACCACCTATGGTAACTGGTATCTGAACGATGGCACCGGTGAGGTGTACATCTATGGTACTCTGGATGCCAAGGGCAATGAGAAGAACTTCGCCAGCCTCGGTATCGAGGTGGGTGATGAATTGACCGTCGAGGGCCCCAAGACCACTTATAACGGCACGGTTGAACTGGTCAACGTTACGGTTGTCAAGATCAACAAGTCCCTCATCAAGGTTGAAGAGGTGGATCCCGAAGACGCTACCCTTGGCAAGGAAGGCGGTGAGGTTACCGTTACCCTTTCCAACAAGGGCGAAACCCTCAAGGTAATCATCCCCGAGGAAGCCAAGGAATGGCTGGGTATCTCCGAGGTCAACGGCGAGTACGTTACCTTCAAGGCCGCTCCCAACAACAACCCTGTTGTCCGCGAAGCAAAGGTGGTCTTCTCCACCACTCAGGGCAATAAGGTTTACTCCGCAGAGCTCACCATCGCCCAGAAGGGCGCAGTGGTTTCCGCTACGGTAGCCGAGTTCCTGGCAGCCAAGGAAGATGACACCATCTATCGCCTCCAGGGTATCATTACCGCCCTTTATACCTCTGACAAGCAGGGTAAGAGCTTCTACATCCAGGATTACTCCGGCAATGTGCTCGTGTATCGTGCAGAAGGCTTCGATACCGCCGGCGCCAAGGTTGGTGATATCGTAACCGTCACCGGTAAGCGCACCTCTTACAAGGAGACTCCTCAGATGGGTACTACCACGTTTGAGAGCCTTGACAAGGTGGTTGCCACCAAGACCGTGGCCGAACTCCGCGCCCTGGAAGACGACAAAAACACTTACTTCATGGTTACTGGTAAGGTGGTGAAGTCCGAAGAGCCCAACACCAAGTTTGATCTCGAGACCTACGGCAATCTGAGCCTTCAGGACGAGTCCGGCGAAATCTATGTTTATGGTGTTTCCACCGGTTGGAACGGTGCCACCAAGCAGTTCGGAACCCTGGGTGTCAAGGAAGGCGACATTCTCACCGTTATCGGTTATCGTACCTCCTACACCAAGGAAGGTTACAAGCTCCTCCAGATTGGCGGTGCCATGTACGTAAGTCACGTACCTGCCGACGCCGAATAATCTGAAAAGATCCTGATTCTGAAGGCGCGACCCTATCCCGGGCCGCGCCTTTTTTTGTCGCAAAAAGTTTTCTAACTTTGTACTTTGTACAAAAACAAAGAAGTATGAAAAACACCACGTATATTCTAGTAACGCTGTTAGCTTTTTCGGCCACTCTTTTAACCTCCTGTGGCAAAGACAATCCCAAACCGGACCCGCAACCCGAACCGGGTGGCGGCGGAACCCTTCCTGCCCTGATCCTTTCCCAGGACTTTACCAAGGGTCTGGGCGGCTTCACCGTTCAGGATAAGGAAAAAGGGGGTTTCACCAAGGCCATCTGGAAGGTGGAAACCGGAGACAATGCCAAGTACGGTGCACAGGCCGCCGCTTCCGAGAACAATGGCCAGAAGTGCTACCAGGCAGAGAGCTGGCTCATCTCTCCGGAGATTGACCTTACCAATTACAAGTCGGATGTGTATCTTTACTTCAATCACGCCTTTGCTTATCTTTCCAAGAGTGACGGCAGCAAAGTCTCCTCTCCGGAAAAGCATTTCTTTGTCAAGGTTTCGGAAGACAACGGCGCTACGTGGGTAGACCGTGAACTCCCCAAGTGGCTGGTTCCCTATAGCTACTTTGAGCTGGCCCAGTCCGGCAATATTCCCCTGGGTCTTTTCAAGGGCAAGAAAATCAAGATAGCCTTTGTGTACAAGAGCACCACTGAGTTTGCCCCTACCTGGGAGATTACCAACCTGACCGTCTCCACCGAGCGCCAGGAACTTCTTCCGGACGATGCCGGAGACCAGTATAAGAGTGTTCCCGGATGGATGGAACTGCCTCAGGTCAAGGATGCATCGGCCTGGCATGCCCATACCACCATCCTGCGCTTCGACCGCGTAAGGGACTATTCCTTCTCTTACAACGAGCCCTGCCTGGTATCCGACTGGGTGGCTTATCCCCTGTACGAGCAGTTCACCAAGAACCGCGTCAACCGCAGCAACTCCAATTGGGAGAAGGATCCCTTCCTCAAGACCCAGTCCAATGTCTCTTCCGGCGGCTCTTACGAGTTCTCCACCAAGGGTTATGACCGTGGCCACCAGATTCCTTCCGGAGACCGTCTGGGCGGCGCTATGACCAACCAGCACACCTTCTACTGCAGCAATGTCACGCCCCAGCTGCACGATTTCAACAGCGGCGTGTGGGAGAAACTGGAGGGCGCCGTCCGCACCTGGAGCGCCTCCTCCGACACTATGTACGTAGTTACGGGCTGCATAGCCGACAATACCTGCGAAACCGTCAAGGACCACGACGGAAAGGCCGTGGCCGTTCCCAAGGCTTATTACAAGGCCCTCCTGCGCCTGAAAGGGGGTAACTATATTGCCGCCGGCTTCTATCTCAAGCACGAGAATACCACCAAGGAATATAAAGAGTTTGCCCTGTCCGTCAAGGAACTGGAGCAGAAGACCGGTATGACGTTCTTCGTGAACCTGCCTTCCGACAAGGCTGCCGCCATCAAGGCCGAAGATCCCAAGAACAACTCCTTCTGGAACCTGAAGTAATATGAAACGCTATATCCTCCTGCTGGCAACGCTGTTGCTGCTGCTCCCCGCCCAGGGAGACGCCAAGAAGAAAAACCACCGGCACATCATTGGGTTCTACAATGTGGAGAACCTCTTTGACACGGTGCACGACCAAGGCAAGAACGACTACGAGTACCTGCCCGACGGCGCCAACGAGTGGACGGCCGACAAGTACGCCGTCAAGTTGCAGAACATGGCCCGCGTGATTGCGGATATGCGCCAGGACAATGGTATCTGGCATACGGTGCTGGGCCTCGCAGAGGTGGAGAACCGCCATGTGCTGGAAGACCTGGTGAAAGAGCCGGCCATTGCCAATGCCAACTATAAGATTGTTCATATGGAGGGCCCGGACCGCCGCGGCATAGACTGCGCCTTGCTGTACAACCCCGCCCGCTTCAAATTCATCGAGTGTGCCGCCCTTCCGTACGATTTCAATACGAAGATTCCCATTACCACCTATAATAAACAGGAACAGGAAGACTTCCGTACCCGTGACATCCTGATGGTGCACGGCACCATTGACGGAGAGCACTTCGTCTTCTATGTGTGCCATTTCCCTTCCCGCAGGGGAGACAAGGGCCAGGATCTGAGGGCCCGTGCAGCGGAAATCGCCTACGCCCACGCCCGTCAGATGCAGCAGAAGTATGCCGGCATCAAGTGCGTGGTGATGGGAGATATGAACGACAATCCGGCCGATCCCTCCTTGTCGCAGTACCTCCACGGCCGCCGCAACCTGGTGGAGGTGAAATCCGGAGACTTCTTCAACCCCTTCTGGGAGATGCTGGACGACGGCATCGGCTCCCTCTATTACAGGGGAGACCCCAACATCTTCGACTGCATCCTGGTGAGCAATTCCCTGGTGAACGGCAAGGGCTTCCGCATTGACAAGATGGGAAAATACTACGGCGTGGTCTATTCCAAGCCTTATATGACCCAGCAGAGCGGCCAGTACAAAGGCCAGCCTTTCCGCACCTTCTCCAACGGCAAGTTCATCAAGGGCTATTCCGACCATTATCCCACGTTTATAGAAATCTCAAGATAGCGTGAAGCGTTTACTCTGTGCCCTGACTGCCCTGCTGTGGACGGTCGCCCTGCTGGCCGCCTCCCTTAACGGCGGCGTCAAGGGACGCGTGCTGTCCAAGACGGACCGTTACCCCATTGAGCACGCCCGTGTGCGCCTGATGAAGGGCACCGAAAAGGTGGTGGAAGTAAGGGCCGATGCCAACGGCAACTTCCGGATGGAAGAGATTCCCGCCGGCGACTATACCCTCGTTTTCCTGGCTACGGGCTACCTGGAGAACCGCGTTCCCGTGGTGGTGACGGAGGGCAAGCAGAAGAATGTGTTCAACGTTCTGCTCTCAGAGATCAACCGCTCCGGAGACAGCTGGCTGGACGTGCCCTACGGCTCAACGGACATTCACCGGAACGTGAAGGATTACCTGCGGCCCGGCAACGATTCGGACCTGGGAGACGCCCACTTGATGGACGAGGAAATCCTCCTGGCCGGTGTCCGTATGGACGAAGTGGATCCCACGGCTTCCAGTTTCCTCTCCGAGGCCCTGCGAGAGAATAAATTCGTTTCCGGCGGCGGGCTTTCCGAGACGGCCCTGGGCGGTTTCAACGGCGTGGCGGAGATATCGGCCACGGCCTCGCACTTCCGCACCGGCTTTTACGGCTCCCTCTGGAACGACACGGCCAATTATGGTTTAAGGGCCGATGCAGCCTACGGCTCCGGGCAACTTCCCGGCGGCTGGTCGCTGGCGGCCAACGTGGCCGGGATTGGCTGGAACAAGACCCCCTACGACCCGTACGCCGTGTATGTGGGAGTAGGGAAGTCCTTTGGGGAGAAGCATCAGCTGAGCGCTGCTTTCCTTCGGGACCAGGAACCGGTCACCTTCCTCCGCTACGATTATACGCCTTCCCGGAACTTCCAGGCCTATGCCACGGTATTGGGCCGGTTTGGCCTGGAGCATCCTGCGCTCCACGCGGCGGCGGCCTTCAGCTGGAAGACCGGTCGCTATTTCCTCCTGAGCGGCGGCGTGGACGGCCGCAAGGGCCTGCAGGATATGAATTCCGAGAACCGGGCCGAAGCCTGGCTGAGCGGCCAGTTCACCTTGGGGAAGTGGGGCTTCCACCTGGGCGGAAGGGGCGGCTACTTTGCCTCTTCTTTGGGCCGCAGCGCCATTTATTCCGCCAAGGCGGGGCTGCAGTATACCTTGGGACATAACTGGCTCTTATCGGCCAATACGGGCCTTTATAAGTATACTCCTTTTTTACCCCAGACCTTTGCCTCCGATGTGAACGTGGCCTTCAACACCAACGGCATCAATATGAAGCTGACGGGCTTTTATGAGCGTTATGTGGGCACGGAAGATATCCACGCGGGCCTGGAGTTCGGTTTCAAGGTTCCGGTGTTCGTGATTCCCAACGTGTCCCTGCAGGGACAGGTGACGGCCGGGCATTTCGGAGAGGGAGACCGCTTCGAGTGCGCCGTGGCCTACGGCGGCGTGTCCTGGAATACCAAGGGCTGGTTTGTAGATGCCGGTTATATGTACAACCGGCCGTATCATATGATTGATTCTTCGGCCGGTAAAACCTGGAACTTTGACAAAAGGCGCCAGCTGGGCGTGGCCCTGGGCTTCCGCCCCTACTTTGGCGACGGAGCTCCCGCTGCGCGTTTTTCGGCCCGCATTTTCTGCCGATTATAATTTTAACTGTATATGAAAAAAACTTTAGTCCTTTTTGCAGCTATGGCTATGCTTACCGCTTGCAACACAGAGAAAACCACCAACATCTTCCTGCAGGAGTGGGATACCCCTTACGGAACGGCCCCCTTCTCCAAGATTACCACAGACCAGTATATGCCCGCCTTCAAGGCCGGCCTGGAAGAGCAGAAGGCCAATATTGCGGCCATTCTGGCCAATACGGAGGCCCCTACCTTCGAGAATACCATCCTGGCCTATGAGAACGCCAGCCCCATCCTGGACAAGGTACAGGGCGTGTTCTTCAACCTGGCCGAGAGTGACTCCACCCCCGAGATGCAGGCCATCGAAGAAGAGGTGATGCCCCTCATCACCGAGGCTTCCAACGAGATTATGATGAACGAAGACCTCTATGCCCGCGTCAAGGCCGTGTACGACAACTCCGCCAGCCTCACCCGCGAGCAGCAGATGGTGGTCAAGAAGATCTACGAAGGCTTTATCCGCAACGGCGTGGGCCTGGAGCCCGAGGCCAAGAAGCGCTTCGCAGAGATCAATACCCGCCTGGCTATGCTGAGCCAGAAGTTTGGCCAGAACCTCCTGGCCGAGAACAACGCCTTCAAGGAGGCCACCGGCATCACCGTTAGCGAGTACTACGACTTTATGGGCTCCTGCGAGGACCGCGCCAAGCGCGAGCAGGTGTTCAAGGCCTACAGCTCCCGCGGCAACCACGGTGACGAGCACGACAACAACGCCATTGTACTGGAGACCCTGCGTCTGAGGGCCGAAATGGCCGAGCTCCTGGGCTATCCCAACTTTGCTTCCTATCAGCTTTCCAACAAGATGGCCGGCAACCCCGAGACCGTTGACAACTTCCTGCAGCCCATTATGGACGCCGCTATGCGCAGCGCCAAGGCCCAGATGAAGGAAATGGAAAAGATGGCCGGTCACAAGATTGAAGCCTGGGATTACAGCTACTATGCCGAGAAACTCCGCGCCCAGAAGTACGCCCTGGACGAGAGCCAGACCAAGCCCTATTTCCAGGCCGACAGCGTGATGAAGGGCGTGTTCACCGCCGCTTCCAAGATCTACGGTCTTCAGTTTGAAGAAGTGACCGGAGAGGTTGAGGTCTATCAGCCCTCTGTGAAGGCCTACAAGATTACCGACGCCGACGGTTCCCTCATCGGTATCTTCTACCGCGACTACTTTGTGCGTCCCACCAAGCGGGGCGGTGCCTGGATGAACAACTTCCGTGAGGAGGAAGCCGGCGTTCGGCCCATCATCGTGAACGTTTGCAACTTCCCGGCCCCCGGCGTGGATCCTACCGAGCCGCAGCCCAGCCTCCTTACCATTGACAATGTTCAGACCGCCTTCCACGAGTTTGGCCACGCCCTGCACGGCTTCCTTTCGCAGTGCAACTACGTAACCGTTTCCGGCACTTCCGTAACCCGCGATTTTGTGGAAATGTTCTCCCAGTTCAACGAGAACTTTGCCTTTGTGCCGGAGATTCTGGCCAACTACGCCAACAACTGGGAAACCGGAGAACCCATTCCGGCCGAGCTGGTGGCCAAGGTCCAGAAGGGCCTCAAGTTCAACCAGGGATTCACCACCGGCGAACTCTGCGCAGCCTCCATCCTCGATATGAAGTGGCACGAGCTTTCTTCGGCCCAGCTTTCCCAGTTCACCGACGCCCAGAGCGTGCGTGACTTCGAGACCAAGGTCTGCCAGGAGATGGGCCTCATTGACGAGATCATCCCCCGTTACCGCACCACCTACTTCAACCACATTATGGGCAGCGGTTACAGCGCCGGTTACTATGGCTACCTCTGGAGCGAGGTGCTGGCCGTAGACGCCTGGGAGAAGTTTGTAGCCGACGGCATCTTCAACAAGGCCACGGCCGAAAGCTTCCGCAAGACCTTCCTGGAGAAGGGCGGTTCCGAAGAACCTATGACCCTCTATATACAGTTCAGAGGAGCCGAACCCGACCCCTCTGCTCTGATGCGTGCCAGAGGCTTGAAATAGCCTACCGGATATAAGAGGTTAATACCTTCATGCTACCGTCGGGGACAAAACAAAGGTCGTCGGCGGTAGCTGGTATTAAGACGGTCTCACCTTGGTGAACGGAGACTTCTTCTCCGTCTACCTCCATAGTGCCTTCGCCTTCCAGGCACATCACTACCACAAAGGAATCGATGCCGGAGAGGTCCTTGGCAAAGGGGAGGGTGAGGTCGTAGATGCTGGTGGTGAAGTACGGGCAGCTTACCACTTCCTGCTCCTCGTCCTTTTCCGGATTGTAGTGGGTACGGTAGTCCGGGTATACGGTGTAATCGATGGCGTCCTTGGCCAGTTCCGTATGCACCTCGCGGGGCTTTCCGTCCAGGCCCAGGCGGCCGTAGTCGTAGATACGGTAGGTGATGTTGGAGGTCTGCTGAATCTCTGCAATGAAGCAGCCGCCGCAGATGGCGTGGATGCGTCCGGCTGGCAGGAAGAATACGTCTCCGGGATGCACGTCGTAGCGGGCCAGCACGTCGGTGATGGTGCCGTCGGCTACCTTGGCGGCATACTCTTCGGGCGTAATCTTCTTGGTGAGGCCGGCCAGGAGGTGGGCTCCCTTATCGGCCGCTACCACATACCACATCTCGGTCTTTCCCTTGGAGCCGTTGTGGCGGACAGCCGCCAGCTCGTCGTTGGGATGCACCTGGATGGAGAGGTCGGTGAGGGCGTCGATGAACTTGATGAGGAGGGGGAATTCGTCCCCGGTGTTCTCGTACACGTGCTCTCCCACCAGCTCTCCCTTGTACTGTTTCACCAGCTCGGCGATGGTCTTTCCCTTCAGCGGGCCTTCGGCCACAACGCTCTCGTTGCCGGCCACGCCGGAGAGCTCCCAGCTTTCGCCAATGTGTTTCTGATTGGTTTCTATGCCTTTGTACGGGGCAATCTTTTCACCGCCCCATACAATGGTCTTAAGAATAGGTTCAAACTTTAGCGGACTCATACTATTTTCCCATTTCAAATTCTAAGGTGCCTCCCTGGATCAGGTCTTCGTACTGGATGTAGGGGAGGGTGTAGGGCTTGCCGTTGAACTTGACGCTCTTGATGTGGGGCTTCTTCTCGCCGGCACCCTTGGCAATGATTTCCAGCTCACCGCCGGGAACCTTCACCGTCATCTTGTCAAACAGAGGAGCGCCAAACCAGAAGCGAGGCAGGGCAGGCTCTACCTGGTAGAAGCCCATAGCGGAAAGAACGTACCAGGCGCTCATCTGGCCCACGTCCTCGTTACCGGCCAGGCCTTCAGGGTCGTTGAAATACATCTCCTTGTAAACCTGACGGAGACGGTCGGCGGCCTTGTCGGGCTGGCCCAGCAGGGAGTACAGGTAAATGGTGTGGTGGCTGGGCTCGTTGCCGTGGGCATACTGGCCAATGAGGCCGGAGATGTCCGGGCTGGCGTTCTCGCCTTCCACGTGGTCGGGAGCCTCAAACAGGCCGTCCAGCTTGGCCAGGGTGGCTTCCTCGGAACCAAAGAGCTCTACCAGGCCGTCTACGTCCTGGGGAACCAGCCAGAGGTACTGCCAGGCCGTGCCTTCGGTGTAGTCGGAGGTCTCGTGGCGGGAGTAGATGGGGTCGAAGGGCTCGGTGAAGGTACCATCGGTCTTGCGGCCGCGGAGGAACTGGGTCTTGGGATCCCAGAAATGTCTCCAGGAGTGGCTGCGCTCGGTGAACTGGGCGGCCAGGTTCTCCTGTCCCAGGAAGGAGGCGGCGTTGGCCAGGGCGGCGTCTGCAATGGCGTATTCCATATCGTTGGCCACGGACTCGGCGTAAAGGTCGGCAGGAATATAGCCGTAGGTCATACGGAAGTTCTGGCCGCGGTCGGGCATATTGGCGGTGGTTACCATAGCGTCCAGGATCTCCTGGTCAGTCAGGCGTGCGTTATAGCCCTTTACAATGGCGTCGGCAAATACAATGAGGCCGGGGTTACCCACCATACAGTCGGTCTCGTTGCCCATCAGGTGCCATACCGGCAGGTCTCCCTGCTCCTTGTAAATGTGGTAGAAGGTAGCTACCACGTCGTCCATCATATCGTAGTGAATGAGGCTCATAAGCGGGTGGGCGGCACGGTAGGTGTCCCAGAGGGAGAAGGTGGTATAGTTGCGGAAGTCTCCCTGACGGACTCCGTCGTCGCTGCCGCGGTACTGGCCGTCTACGTCGTTGTAGATGCTGGGGGCAATCATAGTGTGGTAGAGAGCGGTGTAGAAGACGGTTCTGGCGTCTTTGTCCGTGGTCTCTACGGAGATCTTGCTCAGCTGCTCGTTCCAGGCGGTACGGGCGTTTTTCTTCACGGCTTCAAAGTCCCAGCCGGGAACTTCGGCCTTCATATTGGCCTTGGCGCCTTCTACCGAAACGGGGGAGAGAGCCACCTTGAGCATAATCTGGTCGCCCTCGTTGGTGTGACCAATCTTGCAGCGGCCATAGAGCTTGCCTTTTTCAAATTCCACCCCTGCGATGGGCTTGTCAAAAGCGGCCCAGAAGAAGATCTTCTGGTTGCGGGCCCAGCCGTGGGAGTAGCGGTAACCGCTAAGGGCAATCACGTCTCCGCCGTCGTTGGTAATCACGTCCATATCGGCGTCGTATACGCTGTCCCAGCAACCTCCGTTCTCAAGGTCAAAGAGGATGGCGGCGTCATCGGCCTCCGGGAAGGTGTAGCGGTGCATACCCACGCGGGCGCTGGCGGTAAGTTCGGCCGTAATGCCGTAGCGCAGCAGGGGAACGCTGTAGTAACCGGGCTCGGCCACTTCCTTGGTGCGGTCGGCGTAGCTCCAGGCTCCGCTGTTGGGGTCGTCCTCGGTTCCGCGGGCCGGCGTGGTGGGGCCAATCACGGGCATAACGGTAATGTCAAAGAGGTCACCAATGCCGGTGCCGCTCAGGTGCATATGGCTGAAGCCAATGACGGTGGAATCGCTGTCGTGATAGCCGGAGCACCAGTCCCATTCCTGGGGAATACTGGTGGGTCCCAGCTGAACCAGGCCGAAGGGCACGTTGGCCCCCACGAATACGTGGCCGTGACCGCCGGTGCCAATCTTGGGATTCACATAGGAGACGGGGTCGATGTTGGCCTGAGGGGTGCTGCAGGCGGCCATCAGAACGGCAGCGGCAGCAAGGATAAGCTTTTTCATATAGGTGTGTTATTATTTGACAAATCTCAGTACGCCCCAGTTCTCGGGCTGGTGCATATCCACAACGCCCGTGGGGTTCCAGACCCAGTTCTCTTCCGGGCCGCCGGGAACCAGCCACTCCACGCGGGAGAAGCCAATCTTCCAGTCCTTGGCTCTCAGCTCTTCGGCCGTCTGGAACTCTACGCAGAGCGAGGCAATGGGAATGGCCATCTCCACCGTCCAGCCCTTGTCGGTATCGGAGTCGTCGTTGAGGGTGCCGTCAATCTGCACGGCGGTCTGAAGGCCGCGGAGGTCCCAGGGCAGGAAGAACTTGCCGCCGTCACGGTAGGGCTTGTCCAGGAGGAGATCCATCACCGTATTGAGGGCGTTGAGTTCAATCTCAAAGTAGAGGCGGCAGTCGGAGTCCGGGTCAATGAACACTTCCCAGTCGTTGTCGTGATAGATAATGGAATCGTGGTGCGTGAGGCTGGCCGTTACGTTGTCTTCTTCAATGATACCGGCAATGTATAGGTTGTCCTTGTCCCAAAGCATCTTCATCTGCGTGTTCTTGGTGGGCTTGGGTTCAAAGTCCACTCCGCGGATGTCTGCGAAAGGTTCGCTCAGCGGGGCGTTCTCCCAGTCGGGCTCGTCCAGGATACCGTCAATCACAATGGGACCGGTGGCCTGAGGAGCGTTATAGGTGCGTATAGGAACCTTGGGAAGGCTGGTTTTGGGTGCGCAGGCAACCGCCAGCAGAAGAATGGGAACAAGTATACGTTTCATAAGAATATTTGTATGTGGTCTACAAATTTAGCACAAATTCTTGGGAAATTGCACCCGCCCGCACAAAAAGGGCGGCCCGGATGGGTCGCCCTAAGAAGTTAAAGGCCGATTAAAAATACTGCACAATCTACAAAGATTCTATCATAATCGGGGAATGCGCTTTCTTCATTAGCACTCTTATAAAGAGATTATTTATGCGCGTTTGGTTTTAAGTTAATAATAATATTTGGTTAGGGTTTAGTATATTTGCCTCTGTTTGTGAGTCTTATTTATTAAAGAGTAAGACTCCTAAACACTATGAAGAAAGATTTGTTTTTCCCCTTTGCGGAGGAAACCTACCGGCGACGATACGTCTCGGAGGACATTTCGTACCATACCTGGTACAACAGCCGACACATGCTGTCCCTGTTCAAAGAATTCTGTCAAGAATCTTTGAAAAGAGACAACTTGCGCTTCAAGGATATTGATGTCCCCCTAATTCAGTCCTACAAATGCTATTGTCTGGAAAACAGGGGAAACACCCTCACCACCGTGAGCCGGAAGTTGGTCCCTATTTTTCAGGTATTCAAGTATGCCAGGGCCGAAGGAATCATCTCCCCACAGAGCTGCCAAAACCTGGAATCGGCCTATGTGCAGCTGGCGCCAAAGAGGTATGGAGAAGAAGCAGGCCGATTGCAACAGAAGGAGGTTCGTCATCTGGATGACGAACAGTTGCAACGCCTATTGACTTATTACAAAAGCCTTCCGACTGATTCTCCCGTCAGGGATGCACTGGATCTGTTTCTGTTTTCCTTTCACTGCTGCGGACTTCGGATATCAGACATCGTTACGCTGGAATGGGCCCAGGTCAATTTGACCGAGTCCCGCCTCTCCAAGGTGATGGTCAAATCCAAGACGCACCTTACCATTCCTTTGTCCCCATCGGCCCGTCAAATCCTGGAGAGACAGCGTCAGCGCAGACCGGATGGGCGTTTTGTCTTTGGCCTGCTGCCGGATTCGTTCAATTTGGAGGCCGATGCCGAGCTTTCCCGGGCCATAGACAATTGCAACCGGACGGTGGGCCGAAGGCTAAATGCCGTCGGCCGTCATCTGGGATTCCCTTTCCCGCTGGGGATGCACGTGGCAAGGCACACTTTTGCCGTCAAAGCTCTCAATTCGGCCCGGGTAGACGTTCATTTGATCAGTCACTTATTAGGACATTCTTCTGTACTGGTAACGGAGAAAGTTTATGCTAAGTTATTGTTACCCACGCTTTCAAAAGAATTAAATGAAAAGCTTTCTTTTTTAGAATATGGGATAGAAAAATGATAAAAAGAAGAAAAATTGTTGCCGTTTCAAAATAAATACCTATATTTGTATTAATAAACCCACGCCGGAAAATCAATATTTTTAAAAATAGTATCTTATTTTTTAATAAATAAGACATTTTTGCAAAAATACTAAACCCTAACCAAATATTATTATTAACTTAAAACCAAACGCACATGAAAAATCTCTTTTTAAGAGTGACCATGACATTGGCTTTTGTGGCAATGGGCTTTACTGCCTTTGCCCAGAGCACTGTCAAAGGTACTGTGAAAGATGCTGCCGGTGAGGCTATCATTGGAGCAGCTGTGCAGGTAGCTGGAACCCACAATGGCGCCATTACGGACCTTGACGGTTCCTTCACCCTCCCCGGCGTCCATCAGGGCGACAAGCTGGAGGTTTCCTGCATCGGTTATGCCGGCCAGACCATTACTTGGAATGGCGGCGCCGTGAACGTGGTTCTGGATGAAGACGCAGAAATGCTGGAAGGAACCATCGTGACCGCCCTCGGTATCCGCAAGGACGAGAAGCGAGTCGGCTATGCTGTGAGCTCTGTTTCTGCAGAGACTCTGAACGCTACGGCTTCCCCTTCCCTGGGCTCTGCCCTCTATGGTAAGGCTGCCGGCGTCAGCATCAAGACCGCCCCTGGTGGTGCTACGGGTGCCATCTCCATCAACGTTCGTGGTATTTCTTCCATTACCGGTACCAGCCAGCCGCTCATCATCGTGGATGGCGTGCCCGTACGTAACGGCGATGCCAACAACTCCGACTACTGGAGCGACCAGCGCGTCAACTCCAACGGTTTGACCGACATCAACGTGGAGGATATTGAGAACCTCACCATCCTGAAGGGCGCTTCCGCAACTTCCCTGTACGGTTCCGAAGGTGCTAACGGTGTTGTCCTCATCACCATGAAACAGGGTAAGAAGAACAGCGGTATCCACGTTGACTTCAACGCCTCCGTCCAGGCCGACCAGGTTGCTTACATGCCCACCTATCAGACCACTTTCGGCCCTGGTTATCCTTATGCTTTCTGGTATCTGGGTCTGAATGAGGATCCTACCGACCCCAACTATGGTTTCTTGAAGAACCCGCGCACGGATCGTGATGGCAAACAGACCTATGGCCCTCAGAACACCTATTACTACTTCGGTCCCAAGTACAATGGTCGCGAAGTTTATACTCCTACGGGTTATCGCCCTTACAGCGCCCTCACATCCAACCCTTGGAGCGAGGTTTTCCGCACGGGTATCACCCAGCAGTATAACGTGGCCGTCCAGCAAGGTGGTGAGCACGGACATTTCCGTTTCTCCTACACCTTCATGGACAACCGTCCCAACCAGTACAATTCCCATCTTGGCAAGCACAACTTCCAGGTTTCCGGCAGCCAGGACATCACCTCCAACGGTGCTGTTAAGCTGGGCTACTCCGTGAACTATATGCTCCAGAGCGTTAAGAACCGTCCTTATCGTACTTCCCGTCTGGTTACCAACTATGGCGGTATGTTCGGCTCCTTCGACCCGGTGGGTGTATATCGTGAGCGCACCGTAACCGCAGCCGGTTACCAGAACCGGGTTTATACCAGCAATACTCATGAGAATCCGGCCGAAGGCTGGGAGTACAACCCGGCAGTCAGCGCTCTTATCGGCGAGTATTACTGGAACATTCTGGGTAAGGAACAGCTGGAAAGCAACAACCGTCTCATCGCCAGCGTGACTCCTTCCTGGCAGATTGTCAAGGGTCTCACCCTAAAGGGTAGCATTGCAACTGACTATACCACCCAGAAGCAGGAGAACAAGGATTACGCAGGAACCAACTCTATTCTTGCCGGTAGCTACCAGGGCGGTTATACGCTCCAGCACCGTCATTACACCACTATCTATGGCGACGCCCTCCTGAACTGGGATTACAATATCACGAATGACATCAACGTGAATGCCAACATTGGTTATTCTGCCCGTCGTGAAATGTATACAGCTACTTCCAGTTCCACCCGTGGTGGTCTCACTGTGGAGAACTGGTTCAACCTGGCTGCTTCCGCCGAGCGCGGCAACACCGGTATGGGTTATTCTGACTTCTTGAAACAGGCCGTCTTCGGCACTGTGGCTTTCTCTTATAAAGATTGGGCTTATTTGGAAGGAACACTCCGTAACGAGAAAACGTCTACCCTCCGCAACCAGAGCTACTGGTATCCTTCCGTGAACGCTTCCATCATCCTGAGCGAACTTATTCCTATGCCTAAGTGGGTAGATTATGGTAAGTTCCGCGTATCCTATGGTGAGGTGGGTAATGCTCCCGCCATTTACAAGGCCCCTGTTGCTTATAATCAAGCCACCGCTTCCGGTTATGTTTATAACCAGCTTGGCATGAGCATCGGTAACGATGGTATTCGTCCCGAGCGTACCAAGGAATGGGAGTTGGGTCTGGAAGGTAAGTTCCTGAACAACCGTGCCGGCTTCGAGCTCTCCTGGTACAACAAGCGTATTGTAGATCAGATTCTGGAAACCACCGTTCCTGCCTCCTCCGGTGTTACTTCTATGCTTATGAACATTGGTGTTCTGCAGAACCGTGGTCTTGAATTTGCTGCCTACGGAACCCCTGTAGAGACGCGCGATTGGAGACTGGATATCAGCGGTAATATCGCCTGGAACAAGAATAAGGTGCTTAAGCTTGCTGACGGTGTTGACCGCCTGCAGCACGCCCGTTGGGACAATGGTGCCGCTTATCTGTATTCCTTCCCCGGCGAGACTATGGGCGACATCTATGCATTCGCTCCCGTAGAGGATAAGAATGGCAACTATGTCGTAGATGAAGATGGTTTCTATAAGGTAACCGATGAACCCGTCAAGGTGGGTAACGCTATGGCCGACCTTACCGGTGGTTTTGCCTTTGCCCTTAGCTACAAGCGTTGGACCCTGGATATGAACTTCAACTTCCAGATTGGCGGAACTGTATTCAACATGCCTTATCAGTATATGATGGGCCTGGGTACCCTGTCCGATTCCATGCCCTATCGTGATGTTGAGCACGGTGGTATAGCTTATTATACCAACGAAAATGGTAAGAATGTTCCCTACTCGGGTGATATGAGCGCTGTTCAGGTGAAGCTTCCCAACGGCGACATGTCCACCATCCACTATGATGGTCGCATTCTGCCCGGTGTTAAGGAGAATGGTGAAGCCAATGATAACATCATCAGCCAGGAGCTCTTCCTTGAGGAAACTTATGGTTGGGGTGTCGGTGGTTACCTCTTCTATTCTCACGCCATGTTCGATAACACTTATCTGAAATGCCGTGAGATTACTCTCACTTATTCCGTTCCGGATTCCCTGCTTCGCAAGTTCAAGTGCAATAATCTGCGTATCTCCGCGTTCGCCCGTAACCCGTTCTACATCTACAAGAATCTCCCGATTTTCGATGCCGAGGCTACTGACGGTACTTCCTGGACTTCTCAGGTCTGCATTGGCGGTTCTACCTCCACCACCAGAACTTACGGTCTTTCTCTGCGCGTCAACTTCTAATCTGACATGACCATGAAAAAGATATATTTCATTTTTATTACCCTCATCGCTCTGACCGCCCTGTCCTCTTGCAACAAGAAGGATTTCGACGACAAGTATAACGATCCGTCAAAGTCGACGTCAGTAACGCCTGATAAGATGATGACCGGTGCCTTTATGGCTGGTCGAGACTATACCTTCAACGCATACTGGCGTATGTACACTTGGGACAATTATATGGGCAAACTGGCTCAGACTATTGGCTTCGGTGTGCAGAGCGGTACTATGTATTTCGTCAATGACGGTTACGCCAGTGACCGTTGGGGAAACTTCTATAAACTGCTTACGCAGTATCGTGTAGCGCAGAAAACATGGGAAGCCGAGGATGAAAACCTCCAGAAGGTAGACCGCATTTTCGTAGCTCTTACCGAGGTGTTCCTCTATGACCATCTCTCTCAGATCGTTGATATTTGGGGCCCCGTTCCTTTCACGAAGGCTGGTTTCCTGGGATTGACAAGTGATATGGCCGATGCCTATGCCCCTTATGATTCCGATGTGGATCTGTATAAGATGATGCTTACCAAACTGGATGCACTTTATACAGAAATTACCAGCATCAAGGAGAACCAGCCTGAAGTGCTTACTGTTCTCAAGAGACAGGATTTCTTCAATGGCGGTGACCTGGACAAGTGGCTGGCTTACACAAACGCCCTTCGTCTCCGTTTGGGTGTCCACGTGGCGGCACAGGGCTCTCTCACCACTGAAGGAAGAGCTGCCGTCGCATCGGCTGCCACCCGTGTTCTTCCTACTGATTGGGCTAGCTCCATCAAGGTTATTTCCGACTTTGACGGCTTTAACTATTGGGAAAATTTCCGCGATGGTTATAAGGATATCAACGCTACCGCCAACCAGAAGATGATTGACGCTATGCAGATTACCGGGGAGAACGACCCTCGTCTCCCTGTCATCTACTTCCCTAACGCTGCCGGTGGTTACTTTGGCGAGTACATTACCGAAACTACCGAAGAGCAGAACGAGCACAATACTTACAACGAGTATAAGGATCGTTACTATGCCCGTCTGAACGGTGCTACCTTTACGTACAACAACCTGCTTCAGAGTCCCGTGTTTTCTGCGGCCGAAGCATACTTCCTTCTTGCTGAAGCTTATCAGCAGGGTTATGCTACCGGTAATGCAAAGAACGCTTTCATTAAAGGTGTTGTAGCTTCTACCGAGCAGTATTTCAACCAGAATGTAAACTCCGACCAGAGTAAGGGGTCCAACAGCGAGTACTTTAAGAAGTTCACCGCTGCTGATATTCCTTCGACTGCAGAGGTTGAGGCTTATGCTGCCAAGGTATGGGACAAGTACACGGACAAGATGGAAGCAATCATGACGCAGAAGTGGCTTCACTTTGGCATCATGCAGCCTTCGCAGGCATGGACCGACATCCGTCGAACCGGCTATCCCAAGCTCAGCTATCCTGAGGATAAGGGTGCCAGCGTAATTGTTTCCAACATCGCTCAGCGTGTGAAGTATCCCAACAGCGAGGTGACCAACAACAAGGCCAATTACGAGGCCAACACCGCCAACTTCAAGGACGACTACTACACTGTCCTCTTCTGGGCAAAGGAAGTTAAATAATTAGCTTTTGTCATCAATTAGGGCGACCCTCACCGGGCCGCCCTTTTTTGTCTCTTCTTGCAAATACAAAAATAGTGTTATATATTTGCGGAAAATGTTATACAAATGAATCCGGTAGAAAGAAAAAGCCGCATTGTACAAACTGCTTTCCGCTTTTCGGAAGATCTCCTGGAAAGGATAAAACGGGAAGCGAAAAGAAGAGGGACTTCCCTCAATGCTTACGTGGCGGATGTCCTGGACAGGGAAACCCGCGTAGAATGGCCTCATTTGCCTAAGGACTATAAGGTGTCACAGGAGATTTTGAATCTGCGGTGTGTTGATAAATTAAGAGAACCTACTCCGGAGGAGTTCGCAGAGGATCCTAAACTTGAGTATTTGTGGAATAAGTATGTCAAGACGTATTAAAGCATTTCTGGACACGAATGTCCTTGTTGATATTTTGTCATCGGAGCCTCGTCCCAATTCTGAGGCTTCTGCCATTATTCTTGATGCCATATGTACTGGAAAAATGGAGGGCGCCATCTCAACGCAAAGTATCCTGGATTCGGCCTATATCCTTTCCAAGACTCCAGGGTTTTCTCAAACCCGGTTTAAGGAAGCTGTTTTTCACTTGAATAATTATCTTAATATTTATTCCGTGGACATCTTCAATGTGGAAAGCGCTTTACGGCATCCTTCCGGAGATTTCGAAGACGATGTCCACTGGGCTTTTGCAGATGCAACATCCTGTGATGTCGTCATAACGGGAGATAAAAAATTCTGTACCCATCCCGACTGGGAAGGGTACAGAAAAATGGAGTGCGTGACTCCAAAAGAGTTCGTGGAGCGTATTACAGCGCAAACTTCAGCGCAATAGGCTCCTGCTTGAGTCCCTTGGCGGGAAGCTTTACGGTAACCTGGTCACCCTTGACGGTGGCCTTTACTTTTTTACCGTTGTTGAGGATGGTGACCTTGCCGCCCTTGGGGAGGTTGCCGGTCCAGGTAATCTGGGTCGGGAGCTCCTCACCGTCTTCCAGGGCATAGATGGCATAGAGGGTCTTGCCGTCCTTGGAAGCGTTGAACCAGGTCTTACCGCAGTTGTAGTTGGAGGTGATGCGAGTATTGTAGATGGCTTCTCCGCATCGGCCCATCCAATCTCCAATGACCTCCAGGATGGCAACGGCCGGGCCTTCGATGATACCGGTGGGAGTGGGACCTACGCCCAGTACAAAGCAGCCGCCCTTGGCCACAATTTCCGAGAGGATGCCAATGACTTTACGGGCCGATTTGTAAGGTGCGTTGGGTACCCAGCCCCAGTCATTGGAAAGGGTGATGCAGGACTCCCAAGGGTGGGCAATCTGCTTCTCGGGGATGCTTCGCTCGGGGGTCTGGTAGTTCTCGTTGGGACCCTGGATGGTGCGGTCTACGCTAATGAGGCCGGGGCTTACGCGGCGGGCATCGGCCAGCACTTCGTTCAGGCCCACCTGGTCTCCGGTGATCCAGCCGCCGTCCAGCCAGAGGATGTCCAGCTTGCCGTATCGGCCTCCGGTGAGCTCGCGAAGCTGATTCTGGGTAAAGTCTACATAATTCTGCCACCAGTCGGGGTGCTGCTCAATCTTGTAGTTGATGCCGCGGCGCGGGGTGGCGTAGTAGGGGTTCCAGAACCACTCACAGTGCCAGTCGGGCTTGGAGAAATAGGCTCCAATCCAGAAATCCTCGCCCCGGAAGGCGTCAAAGACGTAGCGGGCCGCATCGGCCTTGGGGTTGCCGGCAAAGGGACCTGCCTTGGCAATGGAGAAATCCGTATACTCTGAGTCAAACAGGCAGAAGCCGTCGTGGTGCTTGGTGGTAAAGATCATATACTTCATACCGGCATCCTTGAACACCTTGGCCCACTGCTCGGGGTTAAAGTCCACGGGGTTGAACTCCTTGGACAGGCCCCAGTACCACTGCTTGTAGCCTTCGTAGGTGGAACCTTCGGGGCGGGTAATCCAGTCTTCGTTGCAGATGCTCCAGGATTCTACGATGCCCGGGACGCTGTAGAGGCCCCAGTGCATCAGAACGCCAAACTTGAGGTCCTGCCAGGCGTCCAGTTTTTCCAGGACGGTGGGGTCTGTGGGCCATTCGTAGCCGTCGCTCTGCTCGTGTACAAAACTGTTTTCTTCCTGGGCCGAAGCTGCCAGAGCAAGGAGGCTCAGGGTAAGAGTAAGAAGGAGGGATTTACGGTTCATAGTCATATTGATTATATACAAATATAGACCTTTTTGTATGAAAATGAAAGGTATGGTTAATAAAATATTTAAAAAGAAACCAAAAATCATCCGAAAAATTTTGTGATTCCCTAAAATTACTCTATTTTTGCCGGACTTAACTAAGTCTTTCAAGTGAAAAGCTTGGCATATTTGCTATGATTATTAGGCCTGTTCCTTTCTTTTCAGAGAGGGACAGGCTTTTGAGTAGATACCTAAACCATTTTAATCCACATTATTAACCAATTTTTATATGTTCAAAAAGCTTCAATCAGTGTTACTGATGGTCATCCTGGCTTCCATGTCCTGGGTGGCTTCTGCTCAGAACCAGACGGCAAAAGGTGTTGTTAATGACAACATCGGCCCCGTCATAGGTGCTGGCGTAGTTGTAGCCGGAACCACCAACGGTACCATGACCGATGTGGACGGTTCCTTTACGCTTACCAATGTGCCGAAGGGCGCCACCCTCGTGGTGAGCTGCATCGGCTACCAGACTGTGGAAGTTGTGTTCAACGGTCAGCCCGTTAACGTAACCCTCCGCGAAGACAGTGAACTCCTGGACGAGGTGGTTGTCACCGCTCTGGGTATCTCCCGTGAAAAGAAGTCCCTCGGTTATGCCGTGCAGGATGTGAAGGCCGAAGAGCTCACCCGTGGTGGTGGCGCAACCCTCACCGATGCACTCCAGGGCAAGGTTGCAGGTCTGCAGATCAACAATTCTGCTACCGGCGCCGGCGGATCCACCCGTGTGGTTCTCCGTGGTAACTCCTCACTCTCCGACAACAACGAGCCCCTATATGTAGTGGACGGTGTTCCTTATGACAACGGCGGTATGCCCGGTGCCGACCAGGCCGGTCTTTGGGGTTCCAAGGACCACCAGGGTGGTGCATTCGACATCAACCCCGAGGACATCGAAAGCGTTTCCGTGCTGAAGGGCCCCACCGCTGCTGCTCTGTACGGTTCCCGTGCTGGTAACGGTGTTATTCTCATCACCACCAAGAAGGGTGGTAGAGGTCACGAGAAGATCGGTGTCAGCTACAGTGGCAAGTTCACTTGGTCTCCTATCGCCTATTTCCCTGCCCTGCAGAACAAGTATGGCCAGGGTTCCCTGGGTGTTTACGATGCTCAGGCCTCCGGTTCCTGGGGTCCTCAGATGGGTTCCATCGCTCCCGTTGCCAACTGGTGGGATGGTTCTACCACTATCCCTTACATGGGTACTGAAAATCCTTGGAAGGAGTTCTATCGCACTGGTAACAACCAGAGCCACAACGTGACCCTCGCCGGCGGTAACAAGGACAATCCTTTCCGTCTCACCCTGGGTTACGACAAGACCAACTCCGTGGTGAAGACCTCCAACATCCAGCGCCTCAGCGTTGACTATGTGACCAGCAACAAGCTCACCGAATGGCTCAAACTCGATGTGAAAGCCAACTACGTGAACACTTCCGGTAACAACCGTCAGGCCCGTGGTGCTTATGGTTCTTCCTTCAACATCCTCACCATGCCCCGCAGCATCCGTGTCTCCGACCTCGCCGAGCATTGGATTGACGAGACCGTGGTTGCCAGCGGCGGTTATGGCCAGCTCAACTGGCACGAGGTAAGCCCCAACTGCCAGAACCCTTACTTCATCCAGAACGTGCGCCAGAACGGTGATGTTCAGCACAAGTTCTTCGGCATGGGCTCCCTCACCATCAATATTCTGAAGAACCTCACCTTCAAGGTGAAGGATGGTATTACCTGGGTTGGTTCCACTTCCAAGGAATCCATGATCTACAAGAACAATGGTTTCAACTGGCCCAGCTACGATATGAACAAGAGCACCACGCTCGAGAACAACATCGAAGGTCTCCTCTCCTACAACAACACTTGGGGTGACTTTGACTTCGGTGCCAGTGTTGGTGGCAACATCATGCACTACAAGAGCGAGACGCTCCGTGCCATTGCCAAGAATATCCCCTTCAACGGTGCTTTCTATGTGAAGGCCGGCTCCCTGGACGGTGATACCTACAACTCCATCTATGAGAAGGAGATCCAGTCCATCTATGCTTTCGCCAACCTGGGTTGGAAGAACTTCCTCTTCCTGGATGTGACCGCCCGTAACGACTGGTCCTCCACCCTCCCTGCTGCCAACCGCAGTTACTTCTATCCTTCCGTGGCCCTCTCTTACCTCCTCACCGGTATGCTCGAGGCTATGGACGTAGATTACAACAAGGATTTCCTTGACTACGGTAAGATCCGCGCTTCCTGGGCAAAGGTAGGTAAGGATACCGATCCTTATCAGCTGGAGACCCTCCTGGGCACCACCAGCGGCGTGAACGGCCTGCAGTACATCACTTATCCCACCACCCGTGCCAATGCCAACCTGAAGCCCGAAATGGTGACTTCCTGGGAAGTAGGTACTGAGTGGCACTTCTTCAAGAACCGCCTGGGAATCGACCTCACCTACTATCACTCCAATACCGTGAACCAGGTGATGAAGATAGCCCTTCCTTATTCTTCCGGTGTTCAGAACCAGTGGATCAACGCTGGTAACATCCAGAACCAGGGTCTTGAGCTCCAGCTCAACGGTGACTTCGTCCGTACCCGTGACATCACCTTCGGTGCCACCTTCAACTTTGCCAAGAACTGGAACAAGGTTGTGGAACTCTACCACAATGAAGAAATGGGTATCGACATGGACCGCTACCAGCTGGGTAACATCAACTTCTCCACTGCTGGTGACGCCAAGGTCTATGCCATTGAGGGCCAGCAGATTGGTACCATTTATGGCAGCGGCTACAAGCGCGACGCCAATGGTAACAAGGTCATCGGCGCCAACGGTCTGCCCATTCTGGAGAACAATGTTGAAATTGGTAACGTCGCTCCCGACTTCACCGGTTCCTTCGGCCTTAACTTCAACTGGAAGGGCCTGGGTGTCAACGCCCTGTTCTCTTTCCAGAAGGGTGGTCAGCTCTATTCCTCCACGGAATACATGACCCTGAAGGCCGGTACCGGTCTCCGTACCGAGAACCGTTCCGACCTCGTAGTCGAGGGTGTCACCGAGTCCGGTGCCAAGAACACCGTTTCCGTGACCGCTCAGAACTACTGGAGCAATATTCCTCTTGAAGAGTGCATCTATGACGCTTCCTACCTGAAGCTCAGCGAACTCTCCATCAGCTATACTCTGCCCAAGAAATGGCTGGAGCGCACCTTCAACGGTTATGTGGACAATGTCCGTATCTCCGCTATGGGTTCCAACCTCTTCTACTTCATCAAGCACACCCCTGGTACTACCCCGGATGGTGCCCTCACTGAGAATTCCCTCATGGCTACCGCCTTTGACCTGTGTCCTTACCCGGCCACCCGCAACTTTGGCGTAGCCCTTAATATTGCTTTCTAATTTAAAGGGAGATAGTGAATATGAAAAAATATATCATACCTGTACTGGCTCTCATCGCCCTCGTATCTTGCACGGCTAAATTTGATGAGATGAACAAGCCCTCCACGGGTCTTACCATCGATTCTGCCCAGCCTATGTACATCTTCGGCCGTTCGCTGTACAATGGTTCTTCCAATGACCACCAGCGTAACTTCAACCTGAACGATGACATGTACGCCCACTACTTCGCCCAGGGTCTCGGTTGGACCGATTTCTGGCGTTACAACGCTGGTTGGGGTGACATCTATTGGCGCGACTTCTATACCGATCGTCTCCAGGAGTACTGGCTCATTGACGAAGTCTGCGGCGACCAGGCCATGTATTCTTGCATCAAGGCTGTCAACGACATCTGGAACATCGTCCTGTTCCTGCGTGTTGTAGACCGTCAGGGAGACTGCCCTTATTTCGATGCTGAAGGTAAATTTGGTGCCGGTAAGGGCGAAACCCTCCCTTACAGCAAGGCCAGCGAGATTTATCCCGACCTCATCAAGCGTCTGAAGAACGACGTAACCCTGCTGGGCACTACTACCAGCCAGGTGGACCTCGGCTCCTATGACTTCCTGTTCAACAACGACTGGAATCAGTGGAAGAAATTCGCCAACACCCTCATCATGCGTCTTGCCATGCGTAGCGGTGACCAGAGCAGCTTTGCCGCTGCCGCCGATGGTTGCTTCAACAGCCCTTCCGACTATGCCCGCATTTCCTGCGACACCAGCGTATGGGGTGACTACTACGATCGTACTTTCAACGACTGGTCCAACACCTTCACCAACTGTGACTTCATGGACATGATGAATGGTATCAACAAAGGTTACAAGACCGGCGTTGTGGATCCTCGTCGTGAATTCTGGTTCCTGCCTGGTAAGGAAGAGGCTACCGCTGGCAACTCCAGCTGGGATGGTTATCCTTTCGACTACACCTCCGATACCGAAGAGACGATTGTCAAGGATCACGGTGGCAACAAGACCTATGCCCGTCTGAACATGTACGAGCCCGACGGTTTCTTCTACTATAACAAGGTGAAGGGCCAGAACCTCTCCTGGTGCTACAGCTCCTATTCCGAGGCCCTGTTCCTGAAGGCCGAAGCCGCCCTCCGCGGTTGGGTTAACGGTGACGCCCAGACCATCTTCCTGCAGGCCATCAAGGCTTCCATGGACGAGATCGCCGTCTTCGTAACCCGTTCCGGTGGCAGCAAGACCATCTCCGACGCCCAGAAGAACGACTACATCGCCGCCCTTCCCGCTTTTGGTACCAGCAAGGAGGAGCAGCTCCGCAGCATCATGATTCAGAAGTGGATCGCTCTATATCCCAACTCTGCTGAAGCATGGGCCGAGCAGCGCCGTACCGGTTATCCGGACTACTACAGCGGTGTTCTCACCTATCCGGCTGTGAGCGCCAGCTCCGGTGTTTCCGTGGGTAACATCATCCAGAGAATCCCTTATCCCGAGAATGAGTACAACACCAATGCTGTCAACATTCCCGAAGAATTCAAGGACTACAACGCCAAGAATATGGAAAAGGGTATCTTCTGGAGCATGAATGGTGAAGGCAAGACCCAGGCCAAGGGAACTGCTCCCAAGAACTTCTAGTCTTCCCTTCTGACTTTTTTCCGGCGACTCCTTTCGGGGCCGCCGGATTTTTTGTCTCAAGTAAAAAGAATTAAATGCCGAAATACTCCCGGTACCGGTCGTAGAGGTGACCGGCCTGCGCATAGGCGCTTTGCGGGCTCATGAAATGGCTGAACTCGAAGGTGATGGCTTTGTCATAGTTGCAGCGTCCGGCAGCTTCCAGTTTCATGCGGAGCTTGTCAAACTTGATGGGAAGGAAGCGGATGGGCATGTCGCGGTCAAAGCTTTCGGCATTGGTCCAGCACTGCATGCCGTATTTTTCGGCCAGCTTTTTATTGACGCTGAAGAAGGCATCCAGCTCGTCATAGTCAATATGGCCATCCTGGAAGGCGCAGGCGTCTACGTATTCGTGGATGCCGTCAAAAATCTCGTTCCATTCGCGCTCGTGCTGCTCTACGGACACGGCCTGGTCTCTGGTAAGGCTGCCGCTGGCGGCGTCCACCGCCTTTTTGCCGTCTATCCAGGGGGAAATGAAGGTGGGCAGGCCGCCGGAGACTTCCTTGCACTGGCGTCCCATGGTGCGGAAACTCTCGATGGCGCCCTTGGTGGCCCGGGAGATTTCCCCGGAAATGTACCAGCCGCCAAAGCTCTTGTACTTGGAGCCGTAACGTTCCCAAATCTCGTCAATCACATATTTGTTGGCTTCTACCTCGTAGCTCATGTCTCCGGTGTCCCAGTATTTTCCGGAGTCGTACAGGCCCAGCCAGAACTTCATGCCGTACTTCTGGGCCAGGCGGCAGAACATGTCAATGAGGTCTACGGAAGGCATGTAGCAGCCTTTCTTGAGGAGGTAAGGACTGGGGTAGGTGATGAATTTCCGGTAGCCGCAGCGGATATCGATAACGGTGTCAATACCCATGTCCTTCATGTAGCGGAAGTCGCGGTCCCACTCGGCTTCTCCCCAGTTCTGGTGGGGGATGTCGTGCGAAATCTCGTCCAGGAAGGTGCCGGTGATGGGCAGGGCTTTGCCCTTGGGCACGATGAGCTTTGATTCTACGGAAGGGTCCAGCTCAATGCCATATTTGTCTTTTTCAGGAGAGGGCTTGCAGGCCGATGCCAGGAGCGGTGCGGCGGCCGCCGCCAGCGCTCCCTTTTTTAAAAATGAACGACGGTTTTCCATATGATTATAGGTTCTTGTTGAGCAAACGGCTTTTGGCCAGAAGGCTGGCTCCGATGGCTCCCGCCGTCTTACCCAGGCGGGACACTTTGATGACGGTGTCGCTGTTTACCAGGTTGAGCGACAACTTGTTGACCGTGATCTTCAGGGGCGGCATCAGGTAGCGCTCTGCTACCGACAGACGGCCGCCGATGATGATCATGTCCGGGTTGAAGATGTTGATGAGGCCGGCTACGGCGCGGCCCAGGGTGGCCCCCACCTCTTCTACGCACTCGATGGCGGTCACATCTTCTTTCTCGATGGCGTCCAGGATGTCATTGAGGGTAAGGGGAGTGCCTTCCTTGAACGGCTTTGACAGCAGGGAGGGACTGCCTTCTTTCAGGCGCTGTTCAATCAGACGCTGCAGGGCCTGTCCCGATGCGCCGGTTTCCAGGCAGCCCACTTTGCCGCATCGGCAGATCTGGTGGTTGTCCAGGAGCGGGAAATGCCCCACTTCTCCGGAGAACCCCGACTTGCCGTGGAACAGTTTTCCATCGAGCACCATTCCCATACCCAGTCCCCAGCCCACGTTGAGGAAGAGGACGGTGCCGGCATCTCCGGAAATGCCGCTCATGTACTCCCCGTAGGCCATGCCTCGGGAGTCGTTCTCTATAGATACAGTCTTGCCGAAGGCGTTCTCCAGAATGCCTTGGATGGGCTTTTCTTCGCTGATGAAGTAGGAGTAGCTGTAACCGGTTGTGTGGTTGACGCGGCCTGTGAGGTTGACCCCGTATGAACGGATACGGGACTGGTCTATCTCCATGGTTTGCAGGCACGCCAGTACGGCGGCGCGGAGGCCGCGGACCGATTCTTCCGTGTTGGTGAGGCTGTAGGGAACGTTGTCTTCAAAATGGAGTACATGTCCCGGGAAGTCGGTGACGGCCAGGGAAAAGCTGTCCTGTCCCACATCAACGCCCACAAAGTATCCGGCTTCCGGGTTGAGGCCGTAAAGACTGGGACGGCGGCCCGTTCCGGATTCCTGTTTTCCGCGGTCGGCCAGGTAGCCGTCTTCCAGCATGTCGCTTACCACCCGGGACACTTTGGGGATGCTGGTGCCCAGCTCTTTGGCCAGGTCTGCCAGTGAAAAACTTTCTCCGCGTTCGCATAGGGAGAGGATGGTCTTTTTTTCGGAAGCGTAACGGCCCCGGAGGTCGTCCAGGAAGGGATCCATAGGTCTGTGATTATTCAAATTACGACAAAGATAACCAATTCGGAGCAGAATCACAAACCCAATTAATGGCGGGTTGTTATAAAATCAAGATTTATTTTTAATATTTCGTTAAAAACTATTGTGCATTTAATATTTGTTTGTAATTTTGTAGCGGGGAATTAGGTTTCCCTTGTCTAAAATATAGCACTATGACTAAACTGGATTTTGAAAACCTGGCAAAAAAGTATCGTGAAGAGCTTCTGGGAAGCATCCTGCCCTTCTGGCTGGAAAAATCGCAAGACCTTGCGTGCGGAGGCTATTTCACCTGCCTGAATCGGGACGGCAGCGTCTTTGACACCGACAAATTTGTCTGGTTGCAGGGGCGCGAAGTATGGATGTTCGCCATGCTTTATAATAAGGTAGAAAAGAATGAAGCCTGGCTCGCGTGTGCCCGGCAGGGAGCCCACTTCCTGGAAAAATACGGCCACGACGGCAATTACGACTTCTACTTCTCCCTTACCCGGGAAGGCAAGCCCATCATTGCTCCCTACAACATTTTCTCCAACACCTTTGCCTGCATGGGGTTTGCCCAGCTGGCCGTAGCCACCGGCGAGGAACATTGGGCCGATCTGGCAAGGAAGACCTTCCAGCGCATCCTGGACCGCCGTTCCAATCCCAAAGGAAAATGGCTGAAGGCCGTGCCCGGCACGCGTCCCATGAAGGACTTTGCCCTGCCCATGATCATCTGCAACATGGCCCTGGAGATCGAACCCATCATTGAAGACAAATCTCTGCTGGACAAGACCATCGAGGAGGCCCTGCATGAGGTATTTGACGTCTTTTACCAGCCCGACCTGGGCGTAATGGTAGAAAACCTGGCTCCGGACGGCAGTCTGATTGACTGTTTTGAGGGCCGCCGCATCAATCCCGGCCACGACCTGGAGGCCCTCTGGTTCATGATGAACCTGGGCCTGCGCCTGAATCGTAAGGATATCATAGACAAGAGCATGGAGATTGCGCTGCGCGTGATTGACTACGGCTGGGACAAGGAGTACGGCGGCATCTTCTACTTCATGGACCGCAAGGGCTATCCTACCCAGGAACTGGAGTGGGACCAGAAGCTGTGGTGGGTGCACCTGGAAAGCGCTATCTGTATGATCAAAGGCTATCAGCTCACCGGCAACGAGAAGGCCCTGGAGTGGTTCCTCAAACTGGACAATTACCTCTGGACCCGCTTCAAGGATCCGGAGTACCCCGAGTGGTTTGGCTACCTGAACCGCAGGGGAGAGGTGCTGCTTCCGCTCAAGGGCGGCAAGTGGAAGGGATGCTTCCACGTGCCCAGAGCCCTGTATCAGATAGGCACCATCCTGCAGGACATCGCAGATAAACAAGCATAACCAACAACCTAAAACGTAACATAATGAAACCCATTTTCCGTTTCTTGACCCTTCTCCTGGCAGGATGTATCCTGGCTCAGGGGATTGCGTTTGCCCAGGCAAACGTGCAGGGAAAGGTAACAGATTCCCAAGGACATGCCCTTCCCGGGGTTACCGTCATGATCCAGGGAACGTCTACCGGTACCAGTACCGGTGCAGACGGCACCTGGACCCTCAAGGTTCCCAAGGGCTCGGTCCTGGAATTTGCCTCCCTGGGAATGACCACCGTCACCTACCCTTGGAAGGGTGAAACCCGTGTCAACATCACCATGGAAGAAGACACCTTCTACCTCCAGGATGTTGTTGTGGTGGGTTACGGTACCGCCAAGAAGGAAACCCTTACGGCGGCCGTTTCGGCCATCAAGGGCGATGAACTTCTCAAATCCCCCTCCACCAACGTTTCGCAGGTGCTGGCGGGTAAGCTTCCCGGTATTTCCTCCGTGCAGGAGTCCGGCGAACCGGGCCTGGACCAGGCCTCTCTCCGTATCCGTGGTTCCGTTTACGGCGTCTCTTACGTGGTGGACGGCTTCCCGGTAGACAACATCAACGACATTGACCCCTCGGACATCGAGAGCGTATCTGTGCTTAAAGATGGTGCTTCGGCCGCCGTCTATGGCCTCAAGGCCGCCGGCGGTGTGATTATCATCACCACCAAGAAAGGCAACAAGGGAGACGTCCACATCACCTACAACGGCTCTGTGGGCGCTTCCATGAACGCCAACTTCCCCCAGTTTATGAACGGACCCCAGTTTGCCTACTACTACAACATGGCACAGATGATGGACCAGCTGGCCAGCGGAGTCATCTCCGACCGCAGCGAGTACGTCCCTTACTTCTCCAAAGAGAACGTGAACGCCATGACCAACGGAAACCCCAATGACGGCTGGGACAACGTGGACTACATCAAGAAGGTCTTCGGAACCGGCATCACCCAGAAGCACAATGTAACCGTGCAGGGCGGCAACGACAAAATCCGCTACTTTGTGGGCGCCGGCTTCCTGGGCCAGAACGGTAACATCAAGGGGTACAACTACAACCGCTTCAACCTCCGCGCCAACGTGGAGTCCAAGATTGGCAAGTACCTCACCTTCACCGCCGGCCTCAGCGGCGTGGTGGGCAACCGCCACACGCCCCGCTTCGCTTCCGGCGGCTCTGATGGCGGCACCTACGAGGTAGGCTACTTCTCCATCGCCCGCCAGACCATCGGCATGCTCCCCTTCCTTCCCGAGAAGGTGGGAGACTACTACACCGGCGCCTATGCCAACAACCAGGGCTATCCCTACAGCCCTCTGGCCGCCCTCTACGAGTCTGGCAACAAGACCACCAAGAGCCTCAGCGCATCGGCCAACGCCTCCCTCGCCTGGGACATTCCCTGGGTGAAGGGCCTGCAGCTGAAGGTAAGCGGCGCCTATGACAATTCCAACTCTTACAACAAGAACCTGGATACCCCCTACTACGTGATGGCCGCCTCCCGCGCCGCCGACGGTTCCTGGAACTGGGTGGGCCCGCTGGTGGATGTGAACGGTGCTTCCGACGGCATCAAGCTGGGTGAAGGTTCCTGGTACTCCGAGTCCCTCACCGGCCAGGTGAGCCTCTCCTACGCCAACACCTTCGGGAAACACGGCGTGGAAGCCCTGGTGCTCACCGAGCTCCGGGACTACAAGACCAACAACCTCAGCGCCTACGTGAAGAACCTCCCGTTTGCCCTGCTGCCCGAGCTGGACAACGGTACTCCTACCGCCAGCCCGGTGATGGGCTCCAGCAACGCTTCCCGCAGCGCCGGTTACGTGGGCCGTATCCGCTACAACTATGACGAGAAGTACCTGGCCGAATTCACCGGCCGCGTGGACGGCTCCTACAAGTTCGCCGGAATGACCAAGACCCGCTGGGGATTCTTCCCTTCGGCCTCCCTGGGCTGGAGACTCTCCCAGGAAGACTTCCTGAAGGGCTCCACCATTCTGGACGACCTGAAACTGCGCGCCAGCGTGGGTCTGCTGGGAAGTGACAATGTGAGCGCCTTCATGTTCCTGAGCCAGTATGCCGAGGGCGGAAAGGTGGTCTACTCCGGTGGTGCCACTCCTTCCTATTATACCTACGGCATCCCCAACCGTGATCTCACCTGGGAAAAGACCCTGTCTTACAACATCGGTACGGACTTCTCCCTGTGGGGAGGCCTGCTGGGAGGTGAAATCGACCTCTTCTACAACTACACCTACGACATCCTTACCGGCAACAGCGGTGGCAAGCCTTCCTCCATGGGCGGCTACTATCCCACCTATATCAACAAGAACGCCATCGACTCCAAGGGTATCGATATCCTCCTCACCCACAAGAACCGCTTCGACCTGGGCGGCAAGCCTTTCTTCTACGAAGTGGGCGCCACCCTCACCTACTCCAAGACCCGCTGGCTGGTGTATCAGGACCAGCCCAACGTGCCGGAGTGGCAGAAGCGCACCGGCACCACCTACGGTGCCCACTGGGGCTGGCTGGCCGAAGGCCTGTACCGCTCCGAGGAAGAGATTGACAACAGCGCCTGGTACGGCACCCGTCCGAACGTGGGTGACATCAAATACACCGACCTCAACGGTGACGGCAAGATTGACTGGGACGACCGCGGTATCTTCGGCAAGAGCAACCGTCCGGAGCTCACCTTCGGCCTCAACTTCAACGCCGGCTGGAACGGCTTCGACCTAAACCTCCAGTTCACCGGCGGCGCCCTGTTCCAGGTATCCATGACCGGCACCTACTACAACGGTTACGATGACAACACCATCTGGACCCAGACCTTCAAGGAGGGCAGTAACTCCCCTCTCTTCCTGGTGGAAGGAGCCTACAGCCTGGATAATCCTGGCGGCGAATGGCCCCGCCTCACCCTGGCCACCACCGGCCACGGCGGAGACAACGGCCTGGCTTCCAGCTTCTGGTGGAGAGACGGTAAATACATCCGTCTGAAAACCGCTCAGCTGGGTTATACCCTTCCCAAGACCTTCACCCGCCGCTTCGGCGTAGAGGGACTGCGTCTTTTCGTGGAAGGCAACAACCTGTTCACCCTCTCCGGCCTGCCGAAGGGCGTAGACCCGGAATCCCCGGGTGTGAACAACGGCTACTACCCGCAGCAGCGCAACCTGATGGGCGGCATTACCTTAACCTTCTAAACAGACAGCATCATGAAAAAGATTTTGATTCTTGCCTCTGCAGTCGCGATGCTTTCTGCTACCGCCTGCAACAAGCTTTTGGACCTCACCCCCAGGGACAGCATCTCTGACAAGGTGATGTGGGCCGATGTCAAATCGGCCGAATATGCCGTCAATTCCATCTACTCCTATGTGTACGACATCTACGCCAGCTACCCCTGCTGGGCGGGAATGACGGAATCCCTCACGGACCAGATGAAATACGGTTCCACCCTCTACAGCAGCATGTGCTTCATCCCCAGTGAAATCGCCTATGGCGGATCCACGCTCACAGCCAACTATGTGGACGTCTACCTGGGCGTCTGGGGCAGCCTGTACGGCAGCATCCGCCGCACCAACGAAGCCATCTACAACCTCCACACCCTGGGAGGAGAGCTCCCGGAGGCCGACAAGGCCCGTCTGGAGGGCGAACTTCGCCTGATGCGCGGCTGGCTGTACTTTGAGCTGGTCAAGCGCTACAAGGAAGTGATCATCTACGACGAAGACCTGACCGCCATCGCCAAGGACAAAGCCGTGAGCTCCGAAGCGGAAGGCTGGAAGATGATCAAGGAAGACCTTGCCTTTGCCGAGTCCAACCTTCCGGTCAAGGCCGAAGCCCGCGGCCGCCTGGACAAAGGCGCCGCCTACGCCCTGGCCTCCCGTGCCCTGCTGTATGCCAAGGACTACGAAGGCGTCATTGCGGCCGCCAATAAGGTGAAAGAACTGGGCTACGGACTGGAAGACGACTACGCCGGTGTCTTCAACGGCGGCGGAAAGGAAAGCATCCTCCAGTACAACTTCTCCTATGCCGACAACGTGATGCACTCCTTCGACTTCTACTACAGCCCGGGCGGAGACTTCGTCCAGGTGGGCCTGCAGGGCGGTGCTTACGGAACGCCTACCCAGGAGATGGTAGAGAGCTACGAACTGGCTACCGGCGGCTTCCCGGACTGGAGCCCCTGGCACGGCACCACCACGGAAAATCCTCCGTACGAGCTGCTGGAACCCCGTTTCCAGGCCACCATCCTCTACAACGGCGCCTCCTGGAAGGGCCGCACCATCGAGCCCTACGTAGGCGGTGAGGACGGCTGGGCCGAGTGGAGAAAAGAATCCCAGCCCCAGGGCCGTACCACCACCGGTTACTACCTGAAAAAGGGTGTGGACCAGAAGCACTCCTTTGCCGAGCGTGACGCTTCCCACGGTCTTCAGCCCGCCATCGTCCTCCGTTACGGAGAGGTGCTCCTGAACAAGGCCGAGGCCTGCTTCCGCAACAACGACCCCACCGGTGCCAACGATGCCGTCCGCGCCATCCGCGCCCGCGTGGGCCTGCCCTACACAGACCTCGCCGGTGACGAGCTGTGGGCCGCCATCCGCCAGGAACGCCGCGTGGAACTGGCGTACGAGGGTCTCTGGTACTGGGATCTCCGCCGCTGGGGAGATGCCTCCAAGGCCTATCCCGTGGGTCTCAACGGGTACCAGGTCCATGGTCTCAAGATTGCCCCTGCTGCCGTAAGCGGACAATTCGAATATACCTATGTGTCGGTGGACGACAAGGACCGCAACTTCCCCCAGAAGATGTATCGTTTCCCCATGCCGGCAGATGAACTCAACAGTAACGCCCTTGTAGAACAATATGCCGAATGGAAATAGCCCTATGAAAAGACTTCTTATCATATTGTCTCTGGCCCTGGTGGCAGCTGCCTGCCACCAGCCCGAATACGTGAAGCCCACCGCCGAGAGGCAGGGCATCACATCCCTGACGGCCTATTTCACCTTCGGTCCCTTCGTGGACCAGGAGATGGCCAAACTCAACATTGACAACCCGGAACAGACCCGTTTCGTGATTCCGGTTCCCTACTATTATCCCGAAAGCTCCTTCGACGAGACGGAGATTTACATGATCAAGGCCCGTATCACGGCCGAGCTGCAGCCCAACTGCAAGATCGAGCCCGGTCTGAATGTCCTGGACCTGACGGAAGAGAACGAGTTCACCTACACGGACGCCTCCGGAAACAGCCGCAAGATTGTCATCACCGGTACCCGGGTGCACTCCGCCAAGGCCCAGCTCCTCACCTTCGACCTCGTGGAACCCGCCATCAGCGGTATCGTGGACGAGGCGCAGCACAAGGTCTCCCTCGTGAGCGCCGATGACCTGTCGGCCGCCGTGGCCAAGGTCTCCATCTCTGCCCACGCCTCCATTTCCCCGGATCCTTCCGAGCCCCACGACTACAACAACGGCATCACCTTCACGGTGATGGCCGCCAACGGCGTGGACAAGACGGAATACACCGTGGTGAAGGAAGTGCCCGAGAAGATCGATTACGGCTTCAACGGTTCCAGCGTAAAGCAGCTGTTCAACTTTGATCCGGTTTCCAACCTCGGACTGCCGCCCTACAACAGCGTCGCCTACATCTCCATGGCCGTTACCGGCAACTTCCTGGTGGTTTCCACCGGAGACGGAGCGCCCATCTATCTGAACAAGCTCACCGGTGTGAAGGCCGGCAACCTCAATACCGGAGCCGCCACCGTGGCCGGCATCACCTCTGACGAGGCCGGCAACCTCCTGCTGTGCAACCACGCCCAGGGCGGTGAAACCTTCACCATCTGGACCACCGCCTACGTAAACGAGCCTCCTGTGGAATTCTATTCCTTTACCAACACCTCCGACCTTCCTATGGGTTACAAGGTGAAAGTGATAGGCGACATCACCGGGAATGCCCAGATCATCGCCACCCTGGAAGGCATTGACGGAATTACCTCCTCCAGCAAGTTCTGGTCCATCAAGGTAGAAGAGGGCAATGTGGTATCGACCGAACTGATTGACGCCAGCGCCTCCGGCCTGGTCTGGGGTAGCGCTCCGGTTAACGTGACCAGTATGTGCGCCGCTTCCGTGAATCCGGCCGACGGCTGGTTCGGCGCCTGCTACGATCCCAACGTCCTCACCTGGGTGAAGGCCAACGGGACGGCCGGTTCCACCGCCTCTACCGGTGACGGCAACAGTTGGGGCTGGAACTACAACTGCTTCGATTCCAAGCAGTTCAATAACGCTACCTATCTCTCCGGCTTCATCGTGAGCCACTTCCCGGCCTGGGGCATCGGCCCGCGCCTGTATGTGTACGACATCACCAACCCGGCTGCCGTGAGCGGAGACTTCGAGTCTACCGGAGCCTTGGTCATGTCCAATACCAAGATTGCCTGGTACCAGACGGGAGACTACTCCGTAGCGGCCGGTGACGTGCTCATCGCCCCTTCGGCCGACGGCTTCATGCTGTACATCTACTATTACGACCATAACTCCCAGGTTATCGGTGGCTATAGCGCAGATTGTATTAAACGATGAAAAACTTCTTCCACTTCCTGGTGTCCACCCTGCTGGTCCTGTCCTGCACTCCCGACAGTGCAGGCGGGACACCGGAGTGGCCCTGGACAGAACCGGACACTCCTCCCGCGGCGGCAGAACCCAATCCTGCCGTCGTGGAGAAGGGGTGGACCAATGTTTCGGCCTCTTACACCCTGCCGGAAGGGCTGCAGGTATACAAAAGCCCGTCCTCCCTGCAGGGCGTAAAAGCCGTTGCCTACCTGGCCGTAGCCGATCCCTCCAAAATAGCCTGGGATGTCTGGAGCATTGACGATCCCGAAACGAAGGGAACGGACGATGCCCTCAAGACGCCTTCGGAGGTGTTTACTGCTACATCGGCCCCGCTCATTGTGAACGGAGGATACTTCTTTGTGGAAGGGGGCAAGCAGTATAACGCTTCCGTAGCCTACAGCGGCGGAAAGCGCTATGGCGTGAACCTCAATTACGCCTCCCAGGACTGGAAGACCTATTACTACCCCACGCGGGGCGTCTTCTACCAGGCCGAAGGAAAGACCCTCTGCGGCTGGACCTATTACACCACCTCGGGACAGCACTACCTCTACGGTAAGCCCGCTCCGAACAGCTGGGACAAGGCTCCGCAGCCGGCTCCCGACGCCAATTACCCGGAAAAGGCCGCTGTTTTTGCTCCCTCGACCGCCATTGGGGCGGGTCCTGTCCTCCTGCACAACGCGGAAGTGACGGACAGCTGGGAGGCCGAGCTCTTCTACGGAGACGGGGCCGATGACAAGATGCCCAAGGACCGCCATCCCAGGACCGCCATCGGCAGCAGTGCCTCCCGCCTGTTCCTGTTTGTCTGCGAAGGACGTCAGATGACGGAGGGCGTGCCCGGTCTTACCACCGCCGAAGTGGCCCGAGTCCTGAAAGAGGTGGGTTGTACGGAAGCCCTGAACCTGGACGGCGGCGGATCCTCCAGTATGCTGGTAAACGGAAAGTCCACCATCCGGGAATCGGACGGGAAGCAGCGGGCTGTAGGAAGTGCCATTATCCTCAAGAAAAAATGAGAAAACTGACAACCATACTGCTGCTGGCCCTTGCGGCCCTTTCCTGCCAGGCGGAGAAACAGAATCCGTGGAACGAGGACTGGGACAAGCCCGATCAGCCGGACAAGCCCCAGCCCGTGGCTACGGCCAAACCCCGCTATGTGTGGATAGATGCCGCCGCCAACTTCGACGACTACGGAAACAGCCGGGACCGCATCCGCGAAGACTGCAAGAGGATTGCCCAGACCGGGTTCACAGACATCATCGTGGATGTGCGCCCCACCACCGGAGACGTCCTTTTCAAGTCTTCCGTGGCGCCGGCCCTGAAGCGGATAGACCGCTGGAAAGGTTCTTCCTACGGATGGGCGGAAAGGACGGCCGATTTTGACTACCTCCAGGCCTTCATCGAGGAAGGACATGCCGCCGGGCTCCAGGTGCATGCCGCCATGAACACGCTGGTGGGCGGGTACCTTTGCCCCTACGGCCTGGGAAAGGAAGGAATGGTTTATTCCGACGAAGCCAAGAGGGAATGGTGCACGGTACAGAACCGTCCGGAAGGGCTTGTGAACTGCCTGGACCTGGATGAGTATGGTGCGCGTTTCCTGAATCCCGCAAACAAAGATGTCCAGGCATTTGTGCTCACCCTGGTGGCCGAACTGGCTGCCTACAAGGAGCTGGACGGAATAGTCCTGGACCGCTGCCGGTACGACGACAGCGGCCTCATGAGCGATTTCTCGCCGGCCAGCAAGAAGGCCTTCGAGCAGTTTGCCGGGCAGAGCGTAAGCCCCTGGCCTTCGGCCATCTTTGCTCCGGGAACGGAAGACTTGGGATCGGCTGTGCCTGCTATCCAGCGGGAGTGGCTCACGTTCCGGGCCAAAACCATTCACGACCTGGTGGAAAAGGCGGCTGCCAAAGCCCATGAAGTGAATCCGGATATTCTGTTTGGGGTTTACGTAGGTGCCTGGTATTCCAGCTACTACACCAGCGGTGTCAACTGGGCCAGCCCTTCCTACAACTGCAAGACGGAATACCTGTGGGCCTCGGCCGACTACCAGGCCGCCGGATTTGCGGACCACCTGGACTACATCTTCCTGGGCGCTTATGCCGCTGCCGACCACATTCACGGCACCACGGAATGGACTATGGAAGGTTTCTGCCGCCTGGGGGCCAAACGGCTGGCTTCGGCCGTCCCCTTTGCCGCAGGCCCGGATATCGGCAACAGTGCCGGATTCCCGGAAGGCGGCAAGGGCAACCTGATGCCGGACATTGTTGCAACCTGTATCGGGAATGCCGACGGGCTCTTCATCTTTGACCTTTGTCACATAAAAAAGTACGACTACTGGTCTTCCCTTAAAACGGGGATTGACGCATATTTGAAAACTGTAAATAACCAATAACATGAAAAACGTATTCACTCTCCTTCTGTTGACAGGCGCTGTGCTGGCCGCCTGCACCAAGGCGCCCGAGGCGGCGACCCAACTGGAGATTGACGCCACGGAGCTGGTCATCACCGATGCCCCTGGCGTGAAGCAACTGAGTATCAAATCCAACGGCCCCTGGCACATGGAGATCTCCGAGGACTGGGTGGTGGCTTCCAAACTGAGCGGCAACGGTGACGGTGTTGTGAAATTCGGCGTCCTGCCCAACAAGGACTATTCTTCCCGCGAGGCGCAGATTACCATCAAGGCCGGCAGCCTCACCAAGACCGTCACGCTCATCCAGGCCCAGATGGACGGCATCATCCTGGGCGTTGATGCCCTGGAGACCAGCTATGAAGCCGGAGAGTACGTGATTCCGGTAGAAACCAACATTGCCATTGCGGCCGAGTCCGACGCCTCCTGGCTGGAGGTGGCCGATACCAAGGGCCTGGTGGAAAAAGGAGTAGCCATCCGCTACCCCCTCAACCCCGGCCGCGAAAGCCGCGAGGGCCATATCACCATCCGCGGAGAAGGCCTGACCCAGGTGTTCCCGGTGACCCAGGGCGCCTTTGAGCCCGAGTTTGACCTGGACGACGAGCAGGGTGTGGGCCCCTGGGGTACGCTCATTGCTCCCAAGGAAGGACTCACCTATACCTTCACGGCCGTTACCAACATGGACTTCACGGCCGATGCGCCCGATGCCGACTGGATTCACGTCGCCAAGGATGGGGATGTGGTTACCGTCACCATTGACGAAAACCCCGCTGCCGCCCGTGCAGAGTACATCTATATGGGCTGCTCCAAGGAAGACGTGGACTACAGCGACTACGGCGCTATGATCAAGGTTAAGCAGAAGGGACAGGCCCAGGCCGAAGATATCTGGAAGATGGACTTCTACTGGGGCATCTTCCCCCAGGGCACCCGCGTTTCCACAGCCGTGGCAGGAGATTACTTTATCCTGTACTCCCCCGGAGCCATTACCCCCGGCTTCCATCTGATGAACAAGGCCGATGGCACCGAGGCCGCCGTTGTGGCAGCCCCTGAGAACGTGACCGGCATTACCAATGACGAAGCCGGCAACGTGATTGTGACCACGGGCGGCAATTTCCCCATCAGCACCGAGACCTGGGCCCTGATTCCGGAAGAGCAGATTCCCCTGAGAGTCTACGTACTCACCCAGGAAGAATTCCTCGCCGGCACGGTGGGAGAGCCTATCATTACCTACTATGACGAGTTCTACGGCTATGGACTGGACAATGCACAGGTGAACGGAAATGCCAAGGGAGACGGCCTGCTCACAATGACTTCCGGTGCGGCCGGTGGCGGAACCGCCACCCTCACCTGGGTTATCAAGGACGGAGCCACCACCGATAAGCCTACGGCCTATGCTACCGCCCCCACCGATGGCGGTGACTGCTGGGATTCCTTCCACTGCGTCTCCATCGGCGCAGGAGTGGATGCCGAAAGCGGCTTCTTCTTTGCCGGCTACGTGGGAGACTACAACCTGCACTTCTCCCAGAAACTGGGGGCCGATGCCGACTGGTCCGTCGCCTTTACTACCGGTTATACCTGGGAAGGCGCCATCAATACGGGAGATGTTTTCACCTATGAAGGCCACCGTTATCTGGCCGTTCTGGGTATGAACTATTTCGCCTATTCCGACTGGGGTCTGAATCCCTGCAGTATCTGGGTGTTCAATATTGACGACCCGGCCGATCCCGTGCTGGTGATCAACCAGGAGTACTGGGCCAACGAAGAGAACTGGCAGTACGGAAGCAATACCGACATAGAAGTGGTAGAGGAAGACGGAATGCTGGTGGCCTATATGGTCGATGTGGCTGCTTCCACCTACCGGAAGCTCGAAATCCAGTTGTAACTTTTTCCCTATCTTTGTAAGATGAACAAACGCAACCTGGCCATAGATATGTTTCGGGGCCTGACCATGGTCTTCATGGTCTTTGTAAATGATTTTTGGACCGTATTGGACGTGCCTCACTGGCTGGAACACTATGCCACCTGGGAGGACGGGATGGGTTTTTCGGATATCATCTATCCCCTTTTCCTGTTTGCCGTGGGGCTGTCCATCCCGTACGCCATTGACCGGCGGTACGAGAAAGGATTATCGGCCGAAAGCACCCTGGGACACATCTTCAGCCGCACCCTGGCCCTGGTCCTTATGGGTACCTTCATCTGCAACCAGGAATCCCGCGAGATGGTGGGCTGCCGCTGGCTGTGGGTGTGCCTGATGGTCCTGGGCTTTTTCCTGGTGTGGAACCAGTACAAGCCGGAGTGGAAAGCGGCCCGCTGGCTGCGGGTGGCCGGCATGGCTCTTCTGCTGGGGCTGGCCATCTGCTTCCGCACGCCGGAAGGGAAGTGGTTTGAAGGCCTGTGGTGGGGGATCCTTGGGCAGATTGGATGGGCCTACCTGTTCTGCGCCCTGGCCTACCTCCTGTGCCGGAATCGCCGCTGGCCCCTGGCCTTGGTCTGGCTGCTGCTGTGTCTGGTGAACCTGATGGCTGTGCCCATGCGGGGTGGAGAACGACTCGTTCCGCACAATTTCCTGACCGACCTGGTCGACGCCCTGAACCTGGGAAGCGGAAGCACCGCCATCATGGCCCTGGGTGGCCTGCTTACCACCCTTGCAGACCGGCGGCTTAAGGTGGCTCGGGCGGGCGTTGGCTTTTCCGCTGCCGCGGTGCTGCTGGTGCTGGGCCTGGCGGTCCATCAGGGATGGATTATTTCCAAGAACCTGGGGACCCTGCCCTGGTGTTTGCTTGTAAGCGCTATAGGCGTTGCTTTGTACACTCTTCTGAGGGTTTTGGAACGCAAGGGGTGGACCGGCTGGTTCAAGCCTTTACAGCCGGCCGGTACCGCTACCCTTACCGTTTATATGATTCCTTATCTGTTTGTGGCGGGCTGGGTCCTTGTGTCACCGTCCATCCCCAGCTGGCTTTGCGGCTGGGTGGGGGTGGCCAAATGCGCGGTTTACACCGCCGTGGTCATAGGCCTGGCCTGGATCCTTACCAAACTGGGAATTAAGCTCAAGATCTGACATTTATGAAAAACAAGACTGTTTCGGCCCGTATTGTCTTCCTGGCCATTGTTGCTGCCCTGGGGGGCATCCTGTTCGGGTATGACACGGCGGTCATTTCCGGTACTACCGAGGTGGTGAAGATGCAGTTTGGCCTTACCACCGGCGGTGAAGGCTGGTACGTGGGATGTGCCCTGATCGGCTCCATCGTGGGGGTGCTCGTTGCCGGCATGTTGTCCGACTTCCTGGGCCGCAAGAAGACCATGCTCATATCGGCCGTGCTGTTCTCCATATCGGCCATCGGCTGTGCCTTCAGCGCAGACTTTACGCAGCTGGTCATTTACCGCATGATCGGCGGTTTCGGCATAGGCATCGTGTCCATCGTTTCGCCGGTGTATATCTCCGAGGTGTCCCCGGCAGAAGTGAGAGGGACCATGGTGAGCCTGTACCAGCTGTTCATCACCATTGGCTTCCTGCTGGCCTACCTGGCCAACTACCTGATCCTGAAAGGTACCACAATGGAGGATTACTGGCGTCCCATGCTGGGGGCCGAAGCCATTCCGGACCTGCTGTTCCTGGTGCTCATCTTCTTCATCCCGGAGAGTCCCCGCTGGCTGCAAGTCCGCGGGCAGCGGAAAGACAACAGCGAGGCCTGGGCGGCCCTCCGTGAGCCCGGCATCCTGAAGGCCGTGCTCATTGGAAGCGCCATCGCCATCCTGGGGCAGTTCATGGGCGTGAATGCCGTACTGTACTATGGTCCCAAGATTTTTGCCGATGCCGGCTTCCCCGATCCGCTCTTTTCCACCGTACTGGTGGGGGTGGTGAATATGGTTACCACCGTTATAGCCCTTGCCATCATTGACAAAGTAGGGCGGAAACAATTGGTGTGGTGGGGCGTAGGCGGCATGATCGTGTGCCTGCTGATGATAGGCCTGTATTTCCTGCCTTCCACCAACCTGCCCAACGGGTTCATGCTCACCTTCTTCCTGCTGTACGTGTTCTGCACGGCCATCAGTATCAGCGCCGTGGTGTTTGTGCTGCTCAGCGAGATGTATCCCAACCGGGTTCGCGGCCTGGCCATGTCCATTGCCGGCTTTGCGCTTTGGATTGGTACCTACCTCATTGGCCAGCTCACGCCCTGGATGCTGGAGAACCTGACGCCCGCCGGCACGTTCTTCCTGTTTGCCTTCATGTGTTTCCCTTACCTCTGGATCATGTACAAGCACGTGCCGGACACCACCGGTAAGACCCTGGAAGAGATTGAAGCCTACTGGAGCAACAAGTGAAGCGCTGGCCCGTCATACTGGCCCTTCTTCTGCTGGGCTGCACCCGGCACTATGATGTGGTTGTGATAGGAGGCGGGGCCGGCGGCACATGCGCGGCCATTGAGGCGGCGCGTGGCGGAGCCCGGGTGCTGGTGGTGGAGCAGACGCCCTGGCTGGGCGGGATGCTCACATCGGCCGGCGTCAGCGCCATCGACGGGAACTATCGGCTCCGGGGCGGACTGTTTGGGGAGTTCACGGATTCCCTGGCGGCCCGCTACGGCAGCTATGAAGCGCTCAAGTCCGGCTGGGTGTCCAACATCCTCTTTAACCCGCGTGTGGGGGCACAAGTGCTCCGCAACATGGCCAATCAGGCCGGCGTGGAACTGCGGATGGGCACCTCTCTCTGTCATTCCGAGCGCAGCGGGAAGTCTCCGTGGAAACTCACCCTCAGTGACGGCACCCGCATCCATGCCCGCATTCTCATCGATGGAACGGAACTGGGAGACGTCGCGGCTGCCCTGGGTGTGGCAGAACTGAAAGACCGCGTGACGGTGCAGGACCTTACCTACGTGGCCATCGTCAAGGAATATGACCATCCGGTGGCTCCGGTAAAACCGGAAGGGTACGACCCTCAGCTGTACCGCCACTGCTGCGATACCTGGGATAAGGACATGATGCTTTCCTACGGCCGCCTGCCGGACGGGCATATCATGCTCAACTGGCCCCAGAGCGGGAACGACTATTTTGCCGAATACCTGGACATGACGCCCTCGGAGCGGGCCCGGGCCTACGAAGAGGCCAAACAGCGCACGCTGGGCTATCTCTATTATCTGCAGACGGAATTCGGGTATACCAAGCTGGGCGTGGTCGATGACGTCTATCCCACGGAGGACGGTCTTCCGTTTTTCCCTTACTTCCGGGAGGCGCGGCGTATAGCCGGACGGGACACCATGACCGTGGAAGCGGCCCGTCATCCCTACGATTTTGACCTTTACACCCGCGCCATTGCCGTGGGTGACTATCCCGTGGACCACCACCACAACCAGAACCCCCGCCGGGAAGAACTCTCGCACCTGTGGTTTGGGAAGATCCCTTCCTTCAGCGTGCCGCTGGGCGTGGTGATTCCCGTTGAGACAGAAGATTTTTTAGTGGCCGATAAAGCTATGTCGTCCAGCTGGGAGATGAACGGCGGAACGCGCCTGCAGCCCGTTGTGATGGGTGTGGGCCAGGCGGCCGGGGCGCTGGCCGCCCGGGCTGTTGCAACCGGCCGCCATCCGCACGAAGTGCCCGCCGGCGAAGTGCAGGACATGCTGCTGGACCACGGCTGCTATCTCCTTCCTTTCCTGGATCTGAAGCCCTCCGATCCCGGTTTCCGGGAGCTGCAGGAGGCCGGCGTCCGGGGGGCTGTCCGGGGTGTCGGCCGCACCGTGGGCTGGTCCAACGAAACTTGGGTTCAATTGCCAGAATGATATGAAAAGAAGAACTTTCCTCAAGGATGCCGCGTGGGCTACCGTCTTTGCCTCGGTGGCTCCGGCCCTGCCTTCCTGCTCTTCCCCGTCGGCCTCCGAATCGGCCGACCTTGAGCGCATTGCCGCCCGGCTGCCCTTCCGGGCCGACGGCACCTTTACCCTGGTGCAGTTCACGGATACGCACTACATTGCCGGAGACCCCCGCTCGGAACGGGCCCTGGCCTGTGTAAAAGACGCCATCGAGGGCGTGAAACCGGATCTGATCATTCATACCGGAGACATTGTCTTTGGCAGGCCGGATCTGGATAGCGCACGGGAGATTCTGACCCCTTTGGCCGACAGCGGGATTCCCTGGGCTGTGGCCCTGGGCAACCACGATTCCCAGTTTGGCTCCACACGCGAGGATATGTTTTCCCTTATCCGGAGCCTTCCGGGCTGCGTGAATACGGCTCCCAAGGAAGGCATCTACGGCTGCTCCAACGATGTGATTCTCCTCCAGGGAGACCAGGGGACGGAGAGGGCTTTCTATCTCTTTGACTCCATGGATGCCGTCATCCTCAAGGGAATGGAGGAGCAACACTGCTACGACTACATCCGCGTGAGCCAGCTCAACTGGTACAAGGCCCACAGTGAAAAGCTCCAGGCCGGGAACAACAACGTGCCTGTTCCGGCCCTGGCCTTTTTCCACATCCCGCTCCGGGAGATAGAAAGGGCCCTTCTGGAGGCGCCCAACCGCTTCCTGGTGGGCAACAACTGCGAGGAACCCTGCCCTTCGCGGGTGAACAGCGGTCTCTTTGGCCTGTTCCTGGAAAGAGGGGACGTGCAGGCCATCGTCACCGGTCACGACCACGACTGCGACTATGTGCTCCGCGGGGAAACGGGTATCCACTTCATTTATGGCCGCTTCAGCGGCTGCGACACGGTGTACAACCACCTGGGACGCAGCGGTGTCTCGCCAGAGAAGGTCTCCGGCTGCCGCGTATTCCGGTTCACAAAAGGAAAGCCCGGCTTCCGCACCTGGGTGCGTTTGCTGGGAGGAGAGGAGCAGCAGGTGGTGGATATTCAGTAAGTTTTCCTATCTTTGTGTAACCGAAACTTTTAACCCATGCGTAAAATCACTTTGACTCTTCTGGCTGCCGTGGCCCTTCTTTGCGCCTGCACGCAGCAAAAAGCTGCCTTCCCCATCTATGTGTGGCAAGGCATTAACGAGAAAACCAATATGGACGAGTTGCAGGAGCAGATGCGCTTCTGGAAGTCCCAGGGCGTGGTGGGCGTATGCCTGGAAAACAGCAACCCCGCCGTGGTGGCAGAAGCTTCGGCCCGTGCCCACGCCGAAGGCCTGGAATACCATGCCTGGATTCCCTGTATGCTTCGCGGAGACAAGCCCCATAGCTGGTATGCCGTAAACCGTCTGGGTCAGAGCGCAGACGAGTATCCCGCCTACGTTCCTTATTATAAGGCCCTGGATCCCCGCAATCCGGAGGTTCATAAACTGCTGGTGGACCAGATGGTGACCATTGCCCAGATTCCGGACGTGGATTACGTGCAGCTGGACTACATCCGTTATCCGGACGTGATCCTCTCCCGCGGTCTGTGGGACAAGTACGGCCTGGTGATGGACGAGGAATACGCCCCGGCCGACTATTGCTACTGCGACGACTGCGTAGCCGCCTTCAAGGAGCTCACCGGCATTGACATCAAGGCTGTGGAGGATCCCTCCAAGGTGGCCGAATGGGCCCAGTTCCGCTGCGACCAGGTAACCGCCCTGGTTAATGAGATTTGCGAAGCCGTGCACGCCACCGGCAAGAAGGTGAGCGCCGACGTCTTCCCCGGCCCCAAGTCGCACGCCTACTGGATGGTGCGCCAGGAGTGGAACAAGTGGGACATTGATATGGTCTTCCCTATGAACTACAACGACTTCTATCTCCAGCCCGCCGAGTGGGTAGGGGAGATCACGGCCGAAGAAGTGGCCTCCGTTCCGGACAAGCCCGTCATGAGCGGCCTGTTCATCTGCCGCGAGTGGAAGCGCAAAGTAGAGCTGGAAGACCCCGAGCAGAGCGGTCTCATCCCGGCCGAAATGGGAACAGCCGTCAAGGGCGCCCGTGAAGCCGGAGCCGCCGGCATCTGCCTCTTCACCCCCGGCAGTATGACCCCCGAACATTGGGAGGCCCTGGCCCAAGCATTGAAGTAAGATTCCATACCATAATACAAAATCAGGCGGCCCTTAGTGGGTCGCCTGATTGATTATAGGAGCCAGTAACGATTACCAGCCGGGGTTCTGACCAATCTGAGGATTCAGAGTGCTCTGACCGGAAGGGATAGGAGCCAGGTAGTACTTAGCGTCGTACTTACGGCCGGCAGTACCGTTGCTGCAGTCAATGTAACCGTTGGCATCGATGGTGGTCTTGTCCTTCAGACCGGCGTCGGCATTGTAGATGTCGGAGCCAATCCAGCCACCCTTGCGGAGGTTGGGATACTTGGTCTGATCAAGCTTGTCCAGCTGGTGCCAGCGGATGAGGCTCCAGTAGCGGTCGTCGTTGTCAAACATGAGCTCAACGCGGCGCTCGCGGCGGATTTCCCAAAGCAGGTTGCTTACGCCCATGTTGTTGGCGGGATCGGCCTTGGGTGCAGTGGTAAGAGCAGGCATGTTGATACGGCTGCGGAGTTTGTTGATGGAAGCGTTCAGGTCATCCTGGGAGATGCTGCCCAGTTCGGCGCAAGCCTCGGCGTAGTTGAGGAGGATGGTGCTGAGCCAGAAGATAGGAGCATCGGTTTCGGCGCCGCCGATGGAGTTACGAAGAGTAGCATCGGTGAACAGGGGGGTGTCGAACTTCTGCACACCGTAGCCGGTGGAGCAGGTGGATTCGGCGCCCAGCTCATAACGACGGTAACCCAGTCCCGGAGGCAGGAGCACGTTGTCCACGGACTCGGCCAGACGGGGGTCACGGGTGGCCAGAACACCGGAGATGTCCAGCACGTAGTTGCCTTCGTCACGGTAGGTTCCGGGAGTAATGCTCTTCTTCACACCGTGGTCGCTCTTATCCATAGTGGTGTTGGCCAGGCATTCGCCATCGGTGAACAGGTAAGCATCGAAAGCGTCCTTGGTAAGACCATTCTGCTGGGTGGAACCGCAGGTGTAGTCAATAAGGCTGTGGGTGAGGGCACCGGTCTGATACTTCTTGTAGAGAATCATTTCCTTGGCGGCTTCGCCCTTGGAAAGATCTAAGGAGTTGTAGATGGCGCGATAACTGGAGCTGACGCCGTAAATGGCGTTGCTCATGATAGCCTGGGAGGCGTGCTTGGATTCGGTGAGGAAGGCGTTGGCGCGGGTGGCGTCAGCGGCTTTCTGACCGTCGCTGGCAGAGCGATACTTGCAGAAGGTGCCTTCATACAGGCAGATTTCGCTCTTCATGGCCTGAGCTACCATATTGTTGATGGCTGTGCGGGAGCTAGCGTTCATGGAAATGTTGGCAACGGCGAAGTTCAGGTCTTCCAGAACCTTGTCCATAACGGCGTCACGGTCTTGACGGGGGCCATAAAGGATGTCTTCGTCGGTGGTGTCCAGAACCTTGTCTACCCAGTAGCAGTCACCGAAGGTGCGGACCAGTTTATAGTGGTACCATGCACGGAACAGACGGGCAACACCCAGCCAGTTGTTTTTGGCGCTTTCACTCATGCTGGCGATGCCGGGGATGGCCTCGATGAGCGTGTTGGCGCGGCGAATATTGGAATAGTTGTCGTTCCAGGTGGTATTGTTGGCCGTTACGGACGTGAAGCTCCACTCCGTATAACCAGTAGGCGTCTGGTTGTCGTTGAGGGTGGGGAAGTAGTACGTGCCGTAACTGCCGGAGTTACCGTAACCGGCGAAATCACTGTAGAAGTAGTTGGCAAACAACTCAACATTCTTTTCGCTGGTGAAGTAATTGCTCTTGGTGAACGAAGTGTAAGGGTCTCCGTTCAGAATGTCTTCGTTGATCTTTTTGCAAGATACAAGTGCAAAGACCAAAGCCAGGGAAATGATAATATATTTTTTCATAATCGTATGCAACTAATGGGTTAGAACGTGACCTGCAAGCCGCAAGAATAAGTACGGTAAATAGGCTCGGTACGACCCCAAACACCGTTGGCATAAGAACCTACACCTGTATTGATTTCAGGGTCAATGCCGGTGCCATGGTTGTGGTTGATGATGTCCAGGAGGTTGGTGGCAGCCACATAGACGCGAACCTTCTCGATGGAAATCTTCTGAGTGAGGTTACGAGGGAGGGTATAGCCGATGGTGAGGTTCTTCAGACGCAGGTAGGCCATGTTAACCAGGTACTTGGTCTGGGGATAGAAGTTGTAACGGCCACCGGAAACGATGGAAGAAGAGATGTTTCCCTGACCGGCACCACCACCATAGAGGGCGGGGAACCAGGCGTTCTGGTCAATGTTCTCATGGGCCACCTGGTCGGCGGTTACATAGCTCATCTGGTTGGTGTAGATGCCATCGACACCACGCATGAACGGCATTACGAAGGAAGACTGGGTCCACATGTCGCGCTTGCCCACGCCCTGGAAGTAAACATCCAGGTCAATTCCTTTCCAGGAACCGCCGAGGCGGAAGGAATACTGGTAGCGGGGAGTGCTGTTACCAATCTTGATAAGGTCTCCGTGATCGGAAGGAGTACCCTTGCCCCAGTTGATTTCACCGTTCTTGTCCTGGTCTACGAACTTGATGTCGCCAGGGCCATAGTGGAAGGAGCCGCTCTCCAGCAGCTTTTGAGAAGCGGAGTTCTGAACATCGGCAGCGGAGGTGAAGTAGCGGTCGGTCTCGAAGCCCCAGATTTCACCATATTCCTTTCCGGTGTAGTTGCTGTTGATGAGGTCGTTGGAATCCCATTCCGTTACAATGGTCTTGTAGTCGGAGAGATTGGCGTTGGCGTAAACGTTGAATTCGCCAAAGGTGTGGTGCCAGTCAATATTGAATTCCCAACCACGGGTTCTCAGGGAACCGGCGTTCTCGTAAGCGGCGGAAGCGCCAATCACGGCCGGCAGGGCCTTACCGGGGGCGAGCATGCCTTTGGTATTGCGCTGGAACCAGTCAAAGGAAACATTGAGGTCTCCCTTCAGGAAGCCGAGGTCGATACCGATATTGGTGGTGGCGATGGATTCCCAGGTGAGGGACTCGGATACCATCTTAGGGGCGGAGAAGTAATCGTACTTGGAGGAGCCGCTGCCCAGCCAGTTAACGGCGTTGGTCTGCTTGGTCATGGTCTCCAGGAACATGTCGCTACCTACCTCCTGGTTACCTACCTGGCCATAGGAAGCGCGGATCTTGGCGTTATTCACGATGGGCTTGATGGGCTTCCAGAAGTTCTCCTCAGAGATACGGTAACCGAGGGAACCGGATAGGAAGGTGCCCCACTGGTCCTTAGCAGGGAATTTGGAGGAACCGTCACGGCGGATATTGAACTCTGCCAGATACTTGCCGGCATAGTCGTAGTTGATACGGCCGAAGAATCCGAGGGAACCGTTGTGGGTGTGGCGGTGAGTATAGCTGTAGTCCTCGTCGGACAGGGCCAGCTCAGGCATGTTGATGTCCATCAGGGCGTGGCGCTCATAGTACAGATACTCGTATTCGCTCTTGTCCAGGTTGGCGCCCAGCTTGAAGTTGAAGTGGTGGTCGTTACGGATGTCCAATACATAATCGAAGTATGCATTGGCGGAATGGTTGTAGTAGAAGTCGCGGCTGGTTTCCATCCAGGTGGTAGCACCTGCAATATTGCTCACGCTAGGGTTCACACCCCAGGTGTTGAGCACGTAGGAGGGGTAGCCGGGGCCTTTGTAGCGACCTACCTTGTCGGTGAAGGTATAGTCGGCGTTGAAGGACAGACCCTTCACGATATCGGCCTTGAGGAAGCCGCCCAGACGCAGGTTCATGGTGGTCTGGTTGCTGGGAGCGCCGGTCATGCGGGCGCCGATGAGCGTGCGGGCTTCATACTGGGTGCCGTCTTCGTCTACATAGTATCCGTAAGGGCCGAAGAAGGAGCCCCAGCGCCAGAGGTACTGATAAGAGCTGGCACCACGGCTGTAAGGATAATTGTAAATCTTATTGGAGAAGTTCACGCGGGCACCGACTTTCAGCCATTTGAGAACCTGGGCCGATACATTGACGGTGGCGTTGATTTTGCGAACCTTGTCGGGGTTGAAGTTCATCAGGCTCTGTTCCTTGTTGTAACCAACGGACATGTAGTAGTTGGTCTTTTCGGTGGCACCCTGAACGGAAAGCGTGTGGTTATGGGAGGGGGCGGCCTTGTTGAACATGATGTTCTTCACATCCCAGTCGGCATAGTAGCCCTGGGCATCATAGTCATCACCCCAGACCATCTCGCGGTAAGGAGCCTTTCCGCCGTGCTTCTGTTGCCATTTGTTGGCCATCTCCAGGAAGTGCTCGCTATCCAGATACATGCCGAAGAGCTCGGACTCCACGCCGGCACGCTTGTTGGCTTCCGTCATGGCGGTTACCTGCTGGATAACGTTGGGATAGTCGGGAAGGTCGGTAGCCTGGCTCCAGCCAAAGTTGTTGTTATAGGAAACAACCGCTCTTTCGGAGGTGGTGGCGCTCTTGGTGGTCACAAGAACTACACCAAAGGCGGCACGGGTACCATAGATCGAGGAGGAGGCGGCATCCTTCAGGACGGAGATGCTGGCGATATCCTGAGGGTTTAAGTAGGACAGGTTGTCCATGGGAACACCATCCACTACATACAGTGGCGTGGAGGTTCCACTATTGGAGAGGGTTCCGATACCACGGATTACGATGGTAGGTTCGGAGTTGATGTCACCATTGTCATTGATGATGGTGAGGCCGGGAACGGCGCCCTGCAGGGCCTTCCCTACGCTGGATACGGACTTGCCATCCAGCGTCTTTTCTACGTCAACGGTGGAAACGGCGCCGGTGAGGTTGGCCTTCTTCTGGGTGCCATAACCCACGACGACGACTTCTTCCAGGAATTCCTGGTCCTCTTGCAGGACAATGCGGAGGTTTTCCTTGGCGGCCACCTCGACGGTGGTGTAGCCAATGCAGGAAACTTCAAGGGAAGCGCCGGGGCGGACGGAGATGGTGAATACGCCCTTGGCGTCCGTCATGGTGCCGGTGGCTGTTCCCTTGATGATGACACTGGCGCCCGGAACAGGAACGCCCTGAGCATCAACAACAGTTCCGGAAATGCGAACCTGCTGCTGATCGGCCACAACCTCATTGGAGGACGTGACGGCATACGCCGAAGCGGTTCCTAAGAAAAGGAACGCCGAAGCGCATGCAGCAAAAAGCTTTGTCATTTTCATAAAATAACGATTGGTTAATAATATAGGTAGTGTTAGGTTTAGGCTTTAGCCAAATTTGTTGCTAATTTAGAGCTATTTCACTAAACAAGCAAGACTTTTTTAAAAAATTTTGTTTTTGTTTTGGTGCAAATAGCGGCCCTTTTTTGATTATAATAAATAAAAAAATTTACTTTTTTTCTTGTCTCTTTAGTATAAAGAGATTATCTTTGTTCCACGAATTGACTAAAACCGACAACCTAAGCTTGCTAATATTTTAGCACACAACCTATTTATTAACTAAATATTCGGAAATATTGAAGCTACAAGGGAGGTCAAATTATGTTCTTTTCTTCAGTTCTTGAAGAAAAGATTTCTTGTATCATACACTTTCTACCTATATTATTAACCAATCAAACTAATTTATGTCTCTTCAAAAAAGCATTATGGCACGTGTGGCAGCAGTAGCTGCTATGCTGCTTGTCTGTGCAAGCCTCTTTGCACAGAACATCACTGTGAAGGGAACGATCACTGATGCAAGCGGTGAGCCCATCGTGGGTGCCGCCGTCATGATCAAGGGGACCTCGACCGGTGTCACCACCGATCTGGATGGCCACTATGCCATCAACGTCTCCAGCAACGCTACGCTCCGTTACTCGGCGCTTAGCTATGCCGATCAGGATGTGCCCGTTCGCGGACGCACCAGCATCAACGTTACCCTCTTGGAAGATTCCGAACGTCTGCAGGAAGCTACGGTTACTGCTGAGTTCGGTATGAAGCGTGTAGCCCGTTCCGTGGGTGCCTCTGTCCAGAGCGTTAAGGCTCAGGATATTGCCGAGTCTGGCCGTGAAAGCTTCGTAGACGCTCTCCAGGGTCGTGTATCCGGTATGACCATCACCTCCACCGGTGGTGCTCCTGGTTCCTCTACCTCTGTAATCCTGCGCTCCGCTACCTCCATCTCCGGTAACAACCAGCCTCTGTATGTTGTGGACGGTGTTCCCATCAACAACACCACCCTCAGCACCCAGAGTGACTTTGCGTATGATGACGCTGTGAACAGCTATGGTATGGACTTCTCCTCCCGTGGTAACGATATCAACCCCGAGGACATTGAGACCATGACCATCCTGAAGGGTGCTGCCGCTGCCGCTCTGTACGGTTCCGATGCTTCCAACGGTGCTATCATCATCACCACCAAGAAGGGTTCGGCCGGTAAGGGTAAGGTTTCCTACAGCAACTCCTTCCGTTGGGATAAAGCCTATGGCCTGCCTGAGATTCAGACCAAGTATGCCAACGGTGCCTACGGTACAACCAACTATTATTACACTTCCCGTTACGGTGGACGTTATCCGGAAGGCATGAAACTCTATGACAATATGGGTGCTCTCCTGCAGACCGGTTTCTCCCAGCAGCACAATGTGTCCGTGGAAGGTGGTACCGACAAGATCACCGTCCGTGGCGCTGCCTCCATCATTGACCAGAAGGGTGTGATTAAGACCACTGACTATCAGCGTATCAACTTCACCCTGTCCGGAAGCGCCCAGGTTACCAAGTGGCTCAACTTCAACGCTTCCCTCCAGTATATGCACACGGGTAACACCAAGGCCGAAAAGGGTCTGTATGGTGTTCTCTACCGTGCTTCCCGTTGGCCCCTGAACGACGATATGTCCAACTACATCAATCCTGATGGAACCATGAGCCGTCCCGAGCTTTACACGGATACTGACCTCCTGAACCCGATGTTCGCCCTGTATAAGAACTACAACCACGATGATGTCGACCGTATGGTGGGTTCCTTCAATGTGAACATCACTCCTACCAAGCACACCTTCATTCGTGGCACCTATGGTATGGACTTCTCCGTGGGTGAGTACAAGGTTTACACTCATCCTTATTATGGTAATCCCACTTCGGCCTCTTACGGTAAGGGTTCCCTGAACTTCTCCAAGCCCACCTACCGCGACCAGACCATCGACGTTCTGGCCGGTTACAACAACGAGTGGGGCAAGTTCACCTTCTCTGCCCAGGTAGGTTACCACCAGAAGGAGAATGCCACCAAGATTCTGTCTGTCTATGGTTCCAACTTCCAGGTGATTGACTTCTACAGTGTGGCAAACTGCGATCCTGCCACCATTCAGACCCGTACCAAGACCACCCTGCGTCGCATCCAGGCCATCTCCGCCCAGGCCGAACTGGGCTACAACAACATGGCCTTCCTGACGCTCCGTGCCCGTAACGACTGGTCCTCCACCCTTCCCGTGGACAACAACCACTACTTCTATCCGGCTGTTGAGGCTTCCTTCGTAGCCACCGAGCTTCCTTTTATGAAGGAACAGGATGTTGTCTCTTACTTCAAGCTCCGCGGCGCTATCGCGCAGGTTGGTAAGGATGCAACTCCGCTCTCCATCTATCCCGCTCTTGAGGCCACGGAAGATTACGGCGGTGGTTTCCGTTATGGCTACTATGGCCCTAACCCGCAGCTGAAGCCCGAGATGACCACCTCCTATGAAATCGGTTTCGAAGGCCGCTTCTTCAACGATCGCGTTAACACGGACTTCACTTACTTCTGGACCAAGTGCGAAAACCAGTACATCACTGCTTTCCGTCTGTCCTATGCTACCGGTTTCGTTCTCAATAATATGAACGTGGGTACCTTTACCACCAATGGTTGGGAATTCCACATCGACGCCGACATCCTCCGTCTGACCAACGGTCTCCGCTGGAACCTGGGTCTCAATATGGACCACAGCACCTCTTGCGTGACCGAGCTCCCGGAGAACGTGTCCGAGTACTATAACGCCTACACATGGGTATCCGGTAACCTCCGTAACGGTATCTCCGTGGGCAACCCTATTACCACCATGACCGGTAAGGGCTATGACCGCAACGAAAAGGGTGATGTCCTTATCGATCCCAGAACGGGTCTCCCTATGGTAAGCTCTACCTGGACTATCATGGGCGACCGTGAGCCCAAGCTCAAGTTCGGTCTTACCACCAACATCTCCTGGAAGAACTTCCGTCTCAGCGCTGTTGCTTCCGGTCGTTTTGGCGCTACCGTCGTAAACGGCACCATGCGTGACCTCATGGGCACCGGTTCCTCCTGGCAGTCTGTAGAGTTACGTGAGAATACCAATCCTGTTGTCTTCAAGGGCGTTCTCAAAGATGGTAAGGAGAATACTGCTAATCCTACCGTTAATACCATTGCTGTTGACTATAGCAATGTTGGTTCTACTACTTATACCGGTACCGACGAAGACTGGCTGGAGAAGAATGTGAACTATCTCCGTCTCTCCGAGGTCCGTCTCTCCTACAACGTTCCCCAGAAGTGGCTCAAGAACGCAACGAAGAACTTCCTCTCCGCTGCCAGTGTTTGGGTAAAGGGTACCGACCTCGTGACCCTCACCAACTACTCCGGTATCGACGTTGTTTGTAACTCCAACTCCGCCTCCCTGGGCGGTTCCGGTGGCGTAGGTATCGACCTCTGGGGCTTCCCCAGCCCTCGTGGCTTTGCCTTCGGTTTCAATTTGACCTTTTAATTGAACGCGACCATGAAAAAGATTATATCTGTTATCCTCCTTGCTGCAACCGTATTCAGTTTTAACGGTTGCCAGAAGTATCTGGATGTTAACACCAACCAGGACGCCCCGGACTATGTGGAAGCCGGCTTGTATCTGCCCGGCATTCTGTCTGCCTATCAGGGCTGCTACTGGGACATCCGTGCCTTGGGACCGCTCACTCAGATGATGGGTACAAGCAGTTATACTAACTTTGCTGGTCATTACTACAATGCCGGCTCCGATGCCGCCGGTGAAATGTGGCGTATGACCTACTGGCTTCAGGGTATGAACCTGGAGAATATGATTAACCAGGCTATCGAAGCCGAGCAGTGGACCCTGGCCGGTATTGGCTACGCAATCAAGGCTTTCTCCTGGGATTGCATCGCCAAGTACCACGCCGACGCCCCTGTTCTTCAGGTCTTTGAACCCGGCCGCCTGGCTCACGACTATGATTACGAGTACACCCTGATGGAGAAGTCCCGTGAATGGGCCAAAGCTGCCATCACTTACCTCGAGATGGAAGACAACAGCGACTACGGTACCTATCTCTCCAAGGGAGACTTGGTCTACAAGGGTGACAAAGCCAAGTGGCTTAAGTTTGCCCACTCCGTGATTGTGAGCGACCTGGCTGCCCTGACCAACAAGAAGGACTTTAGCGAAAAGTATGCTGAGGAACTTCTGTCCCACGCTGCCCTGGCAATCGAGAGCAACGCTGACAACTTCACCGTGGCTCGTGGCGGCGGCGGAGCCGATGCTCAGTTCAGTGCTTACAACAACTTCTGGGGTACTTATCGTGGCAACCTCACCAACGGCTACTGGCAGTCCGACTTTATCGTTGAGATTATGACCGGTACCGTTCCCCAGTACGACGAAGCCACCGGTGACAAGGTAAAGCTTGCCGAAGGAAAGACTTCCAAGCGTACCAAATTTGAGCTGAACCCCAAGCAGATCATCTGCGACACCACCAAGGTGGCCGGTCACTATGATCCCCGTGCTGCTGCCAAGCTCAGCACCGTGGACAGTCAATACTATGACCAGATGGAAGACAAGAATGCCATTATGGATTGGGTGTATTTTGGTTCCGGTTTCACCGGCTCCACCGGCCCTAACGGTACGGCTCCCAACCTCTATGGTTTCCGCGTTGCTACTCCTTCTACCACGGTAGAAGGCAGCGGCCGCTGGATCTTCCGTGACGATGCTCCTTATATCCTCCTCACCGCTTCCGAGATTCAGTTCGAGGTGGCTGAAGCCTACTGGAAACTTAACCGCAAGGGTGAAGCCCTGGCCGCCTTCAAGAAGGGTGTGGCCCTGGATATGGAATTCACCGGCAACTACCTCAACCCTGGTAAGCCTCTCACGGATGCTGCTGGTAAGAATGTAGTGGGTGGCGGCCTGCCCGGCGGTAGCGCCATTGCCAAGGCTACTTACAACGCTATGGCTTCCGACTATCTTGCTGGTCCTTATGTGAACGGCCTTTCCGAGGCTGACTTCACCCTCTCCCACATCATGATGCAGAAGTTCGTTGCCCTCTGGCCTTGGGGTGCCCTTGAGGCCTGGACCGATCTCCGCAAGTACCACTATGACATCAAGTACACCGGCGATTATCCTACCAAGGGTAACGGTTGGGATGTTTCCAGCGTAGACCAGAAGTGGGATACCGATCCTACCAAGGTTTACAAGGGTTTCTATCTGGCTCCTGCTCAGGTTGAAGATCGCCGTGGTAATTATGACTCCCGTAATGATGGATCTCCTTGTTACCGTGTTCGTCCTCGCTACAACTCCGAGTATATGTGGAATTTGAATTCGCTTAAGGCGCTCAAACCCATTTCCGGTGCTGCCGACAACTATCAGTGCTCTATCCCTTGGTTTGCCTACCCTGGCGATATTCCTGCGACTCTGTAATTAATTGATAGAATCATGAAATATTTGAAATATACTATAGCCTTTCTGGCCGCGACTCTTGCATTCATCGCATGTGAAAAGCACGACATGAGTTTTGCAGACAGCGACCCCGTGGGGAATAACGCTATGTTCCAGATTGGTTACTTTGTCCCCAAGGCTGCGGGTACCGCTACCCGTATCGATTCTTGCTACCTGAATGGCAAACTGGTTCACGGTGCTACTGGCGCTGGATCTGTTGCTGTTAATAGTGTCTTTCCCAATGGTATTCCTGCCGGATCAACTTCTACTCAGTCGACGGTTACGACTCGTTTTTTCTCTGTCCCTGCCGGTCCTGTTAAGATTACTTTCTTCAATGCAGATAAGGTTATGTATGAACAGACCATTAACCTGAGTTCCGGAAGGTTTATCGTTATTGTTTCTGATCTGGAAGCTGCTCCTGTGGTATTGGACGCCGAATATCCGTTTGTGGTGAATCCTGGAACTCCTCAGTTGAGTACTTTCGATTCCGATTCACTGGCAACGATCCGTTTCTATAACTTTGCTTTCAAGGGCAACGCCAGCACTCCTTATCCTGGAAAGATCCAGTATCAGTGGTGCCACGATAAGTCCAAAGGTGCTACCGGTCGTGGCGGTGCCGACGGCAACTGGCAGAATATCGGCGACCCTGTGGCCTTTGGTGAAGCCACCATCCGCCAGGAAATCCAGGTCTGGAAAGAGACCTTCAACTCCAGCGGTAACGAACAGCTTTGGTTCCGCGGTATTGACGAGGAGGGCAATGTAGTCATTGCTAACGACTACTGGACCACCTATATTGGTACCGGTATGAACCATATTTACCGTGGTATTGTTGGCGGAAGCCCGAAGGCTGGAATCACCCTCTGGGGTAGTAAACGTTGACTTTAATGAAAAAGCTTGCACTTATTGCAGCCCTGACGCTTTGCGCTCTTCCTCTCCTTGGACAGAAATTGTCCAAGGAGGAGAAGGCCGCACAGGCTCAGGCCCGCTATGATGCCACCCTGGCAGCCCTTAATGCCAAGGCCTGGGTGCTGGTTCCCGATGAGTATACCAATGCCGACGGTGAGACGGAAAGCAACGACAACAACAACTATTTCCTTTCTTCGGAAGGTGATAATGTGTTTGGTTGCGGCCGTTTCATTACGGACAACGGAGAAAACAATATCGGTGAAGCCACTACATACGAGGTAAACGTGGACAAGAAGGGCAACGTCAAGTTGACTATGAATGTCACCGGCCGTATGTGGAAAGGCATTTACAAGATCACGATGCGCAAGGGCGACAACCAGGCCGATGTGATCTTCACCCCCAGCGGTAAGGGTACCACCCGCCGCTTCCGCGGTCCCATCGTCCCTCTCGCCGAGGCCAACTACAACAAGAGAGCCAACCCCATCTAAGGTTTGGCCCATCTATTCCCTAACCAGGCGACCCTTCCCGGCCGCCTGGTTTTTTATTTCTTTCCTTTTTCTTGATTATCAGACTGTTCTACATATTGTTTTTCCAGTTGAAATCCAAATAAAAATGGATTCCGATTTTATTGGTTAAACTTTAATTTATTTATATCCAAGGCCTTACAGCCAAAAATATTTTTCTCCATGTTTGCGTTGGTACGCGTAACTCTGCG
>JAEEGK010001322.1_pt1 | contig 62303 bp, 47 predicted proteins | sample 8958771 | NCBI WGS metagenome assembly JAEEGK01 (sample SAMN16246547, study PRJNA631951) | gut metagenome | biome: gut microbiome; feature: rumen; material: SC-attached | host: Bos | place: Iran: Karaj | collected 2018-10 | reverse complement strand
ACCGAAGTGGACGAACCTCTGGTTTACCAGTTATCCTGCCAAGGGTAAGTGCTGGGTATCTAAGTCCGGAAGGGATAACCGCTGAAAGCATCTAAGCGGGAAGCCCACCTCAAGATTAGACTTCCCTGAGGATTTAATCCTCCTGAAGACTCCAGAGAGACTATCTGGTTGATAGGATGCAGGTGTAAGCAGTGTGAGCTGTTCAGCCGAGCATTACTAATAAGTCGTGAGGCTTGACCATATTATCTTTTCCGTTTTTACCGTTGAAGTTTTCCTTTGAATGTGATACATTCTTTCCGTCGCGGTGCTCCAGAAACAGGACTTACCGCTTTCCTTTTGATTAAACTGTTTATAAATGCCGGTGGCCATAGTGGAGAGGCAATACCCGTTCCCATTCCGAACACGGAAGTCAAGCTCTCTTACGTCGATGATACTGCTCTTTAGCGGGAAAGTAGATAGCTGCCGGCTTTTTTTTATTTAACCGCGTGAAATGTAGTTTCATCCGCACAACTTCACAAAATCTGAATTATTATTTATTTTTGGTTGGCTACCCAGACTCCATTCCATTCTGCTGGAGGATTTTGTATCAATTCTTTACATTTCTGTGCATATTTTAAGCTTGGAGGATCTGATTCTTCATTTTTTTGGAAAATAGGAAGAGCAGATGAAAAATCTCCGGCATAAAATAAATTATAAGCTTCTTCAAATGTATTCAAAATATTTTTTTTCTCTTCAAAAGTCCTTTCTGTCATAGGTTCATAAACAATAACAGGTTCTTTTTTGCCAACCACGGCAACATTTGCAAGCTTCCGCCATTTTAGATTAGAGCCAAATTGAAGAGCAGCATCTTTTGTTGCCTGCGTGCACATTGTGTATGTTCCAAATTGTTTGTTTAATCCTTCAAGACGAGATGCTAGATTTACAGAATCGCCAAGCATGGTATAGTCAAATCTTGTTTGTGAGCCCATATTTCCAACAAGAGCAAGTCCGGTGTTTATACCGATTCTATGGTAAAGGGTTTTTCCGTAAGTTTTTTCAAAATCGCTTCTAAGTTCATCGAGTCTGGACTGGCATTTCATTGCGGCTTCAATTGCCCGTTTTCCATGGTCCTCATTACTGATAGGCGCATTCCAGAAAGCAATGATTGCATCACCTTCATATTTATCAATTGTTCCGCCAGATTCCATGATGATATTGCTCATTTCAGTAAGATAAGTATTTAAAAGTTTAATAAGTTTTTCCGGATCTTTAATTGATTCAGAGATAGATGTAAATCCTTGAATATCGGAAAAGTAAATACTTATTTCACGACGTTCTCCACCTAACTTTAATTTTGCCGGGTCATTTATAAGTTGATCAATTACATTAGGACTAAGATACTGGCTGAAAGCAGATTTAATAAAGCGCTTTTGTTTTCCTTCAACGGTGTAGCTGAAGCCAAGGGTTAATATAAAAGAACTTAAAAATGCAATAAGTGGTGCTACCATTTGTAGCCAGAAACCTGGAATAAAGAGTAAATATGGAACTGCAAAGGAAAGTATAATTCCTCCAGAAAATCCAAGGATAATAAGTGGAATTGTTTTACTGCTTTTTTGTTCTGATAAGGTAACGAGAATTGCTGCAAAGAGAGAAAGAATAAAAATCCAGATAAAAGAAACATATTCAGGTAATTCTTTTACAAAGCAATCATTCAAATAATTATCGAGCATTGTAACATGGACACCGACTCCAGGATAAACCTGCGAAACAGGTGTTGAACAGATATCAAAAAGTCCAGGTGCATAAAGGGCAAAAAATACATAAGTATCATCAAAATCAGAAGGACTGAGAAAATCACGGGAGCTTGAAAGATCTATTCCTGCTTTCCACGCATCATAACTTTTCAAGAGCAAGGAAGCACTGTATGGACTATAAACATCAAGACTTTTTTGATAGCGTAATCTAACTGAGTCTGGTCCATTCTCAAGAAAATCTGTATCGTCAACAAGTTTAAGTGGGGCAATTCCTAGAGATGGATAGGATTTACCCTTGTATTCATAACGGAGTCTTGCACGACGAATCATATCATCGTCATCTTTAAAACTGATTACATTTGCAATAACAGCGGCATTATCATGGATTGGAGGAACCGGTAGTAATGCTTTTTTTTCTTCATCGCTTTCGGAAACAAAAATAGTTTGAATTACTCTTTTGCTTCTTGCTTCTGCTTCTCCTAAAAGTACATCATCTTCTTTTCCATACAATGAAGTTTCTGTATAAATGATATCAAATGCAATGCTGTTTACATCGCCTGCAGAAAGAAAATCAATAATCTGAGCATAAGCTTCACGGGGCCATGGCCAGGACCATCCACGTTCTTGTAAAGCCCAATCAATGCTTTCTTGATTTATGATTATAAGAGCAATATCATCAGAGCGGGGGACAGAAAAAGCTGTTTTTACCATTCTGCTGTCGTAAGATTTATTTTCTAGCCCTGTTAAAATACCTGCTTTATACAAAAAAGCAGATAAAACAAAAGAAATAAAGGCAATGATTACCGCGCGAATCCAAACTTTCTTAGACTGTGTCTTATCCGGCATTATGTCCTCAGATATTATTTATTTTTTCTAAAATGTATCTTTATATTCATTAAAGCGATTGATTCTTGATTTTGGTATTTTTTTAGAGCCAGAATACTTCTTTAGGGATTGCTGAATATTCTGTTTGCGGGAGGAAGGTGATGGATGAGTTTTGCTCCAGCCTGATGAACCTTCTTTTACATTATTTTCCAGGAGTGTCAGCATATCATTCATTGCATGAGGATTATAACCTGCATTTATCATAAGATCCAAAGCATTTTTATCGGCAATATATTCTTGAGCAAGTGAGAAGCCTGAATCTACAAGTGTTCCAAAAATCTTGTCACCAGCATCTGTAAAGCTGTTGATATCTTCTTGAGAAACTTTATAAACTTTTGAAATCTCAGATTTTTCAATTGCAATTGTTGTGGCAGCAGCAGCAGTTTTTATGGCGGCATCTGTGATTCGGCTTGAACGGATTGCTGCAATACTGTGATTTAACTGAATATGTGAAAGTTCGTGAGCAATTATGGCAGCAACAGCATCTTCAGAATCAGTACATTTAAGAAGTCCACGAGTGATAAAAATATGTCCGCCTGGTGTAGCAAGAGCGTTAATTTCATCTGTATCAAGAATTGCAACAAAATATCCTTTATATGGGCCAGGAGCATCAGAATTAACAACAAGGGCAGAGCAGATAGCGTTTACATATTTTGTAGCTTCAGGATTTTGATAAACTGTATATTTTTGAGTTACAGTGAGGGCAACTTTTCTTCCAATATAGTAGGCCATTTCTGGAGTTATATCTTCGGAAGCCTTTTTAATAGATTCTAAGCCACTTAGTAATGCATAATCAATTGTATCATCGCTGCTTTCTGGTGCAACTGGAACTTCATCAAAAAATCCTGAAAGTGCGTCAATTGTTGCACAAGAGGTAATCATAAAAAGTGGAGTGATTAAGGCTAAAATCAAAAAAGAAGTTCTTATTGAGTGTTTATTATTTTTTATATTCATACTTAGTTTTCCTGTTTCTTATTAATCTGGTAATTGAAGATTTCCCTGTTCGATAAAGTCAATTGTTTCAATATTTGAGATAGAGTTTTCTTCTATTTCATCAACCTTATCAAAACTTACCTCGTATTCTTCGCTGTAGGCATTTTCGATTGTCTTGCTAAAACCTTTTCCGGCGAGTGCAAGCTCATCGGCATTAGTTGTAACATTTTTGTCGGAAGAAATGAGCTTCTTTTTTGTAAGAGATTTTTCACTAACCCAACCAATTAATTCATCAGTATCTACAGATTGGATTTTTGTCCAGGATTTTTTTTCATCAAGTACATAAACGGGAGCACCATAAGATAACTCACCGACATCTGAAGCAAAAAATGAAGCTTTATCTTTTACAGAAAGCTCGCCAACAGAAACATACATAAGTTTTACATCTTTTTTAGATTTTGCCGTCAATAATGCAGTAAAAAGAATTAATAAAAATACAAGTAAAAAATGTTTTTTCATCATACGCACCTATATAAGAGTGATATAATAAGATCTACATCTTAAGGATAATATAGTTTTTAAAATATTCCAATAAAAATATCTATATTAATAGAACAGCTATCGTACGTCAAAATGCTACTTCATTTTTATTGGGACTTCCATCGCGAATTATGCATTGTTAAATGACAATTGTTTTCTTTTCTGATAAAATGAAAATATGAGTAGTAATGAAAATAATCAGAATAATGCGAATATTCAAACTATGCAGAATCAGGGCCCTTTAAAAACTGCTGTTGTTGCAATTATTGGCAGACCTTCTGCTGGAAAATCAACTTTTTTGAATACAGCCTGCCAGGAAAATGTTAGTATTGTTTCTCCTATTCCTCAGACTACACGAAATGCAATTAAAGGTATTGTAAATACTTCTTATGGACAGCTTATTTTTATTGATACGCCAGGCTATCACGATTCAGAGAAAAAATTAAATCTTAAATTGCGTGCAGTAACACAGGAGCAGCTTTCGGGAACAGATTGTGTCTTGTATATTATTGATTCAACTCGAGATCCTGGTGAAGAAGAAGAACATGTTGTCGAACTTATTCAGGATTTTGCAGATAAAACTGTTGTCGCAATTAATAAAATAGATTCATCGATATCACGCAAAAAAAAGATTTATACTTTCCTTGCCGAAAAAATGCCTAAGATTCCGGCGGAACGTATTTTGGAAATGTCGGCACAAAAGGATGAAGGAATTAACGAGGTTTTAAAGGCTTTGTATGATATTTCTCCAGTTGGAGAGCCGATGTACGATGAAGACACTTATACTGATCAGGATTTAACCTTTAGAGTTTGCGAGATTATCCGTGGTGAGGCTATAAATCGACTGCAGGATGAGATTCCTCATTCAGTTTATGTTGATGTTGCGGATGTTGAACATAGAAATGATGGAAAAAAATTATGGATTCGTGCATTTTTGTGTGTTGAGCGCGACAGTCAGAAAGGTATTGTAATTGGTAAGGGCGCAACAAAAATTAAGGAAATCAGACTTGCGGCTATTAAAAAGCTGAGTGAAATCTATGTTCAGAAAATTGATTTGGATTTACAGGTAAAAGTAGATAAAAACTGGCGTCAGCGAGATTACACACTCAATAAATTGATTGATAAATAGTGTTTTACTAAAACTTAATTACTATCTCCTCTTGTGCAATTTGACAAAATATGTAAATATGTCATAGTGAAAAAGTTATAATTGTTGCGACATATTGTTTTACGTGTTTGTAATTATTTTGTGTGTTCGTGGCAATGAGGGGAAGATATGAGTTTGGATACAACCATGACTGTGGCAAAAATGATTCGCAATACCGCGACAAAATATCCGCAGGTTATAGCTCAATATAAACGAAATAAAAATGGAGAGTTTGAAGAAATCACGTATGCAGAAATGCTTCAGTTTGGACTGGATTTTGGCGCATCACTGTTATTGCACGGAATAAAGCGTGGTGATTTAATAGGAATGATTTCTGACAATCGAGCAGAATGGCAGCAGGCGGATATAGGGATTATGGCTGTTGGCGCGATAGATGTTCCGCGTGGTTGCGATGCGACTCTCATAGATTTGGAAAAAATACTTTCTATTGCAGAATGCAAGGTTGTAATTGTAGAAAACTCGGCTCAGATTAATAAAATGCTTTCTTTGCAGGAAAAACTTCCTTTTATAAAAACTTTAATCTGTTTTGAAGATGAAATTAAATCAGACGTGCTTGAAAAACTTGAAAAATCGAACATAGAACTTTTGTTTTTTAATGGTATGATTGAAGAGGGACAAACCTGGCGTATTAAAAACAAAGAATTTATGGAAGAGGAACTGGAAAAGGGAAAGGGCGATGATTTAGCGACTGTTATTTTCACGTCTGGAACTACAGGAACGCCAAAAGGTGTCATGCTTACCCACAGTAATTTTCTTGCTCAGCTGGATGATTTACAGTTTAGAATCTATGGAAATCCCGGGGAAAAGGCCTTGTGCGTTCTTCCTATCTGGCACGTTTTTGAAAGGGTAGTAGAATATGTAATTTTTGTTCAGGGGCTTTCGATTGTGTATTCAAAACCGATTGGTTCAATTCTGCTTGCTGATTTTAAAAAGATGAATCCTGAGATTTTGCCGGCAGTTCCGCGCGTTTTTGAAGCTGTTTATGAAGGTATTACAAAAAAAATGCGAAAGGCGGGTGGAATTGTAAATAAAATGTTTAATTTCTTTACGGCTGTAGCAATCATTCATAAGAGAATGCAGAGAAAAATGTTTAATCAGAATCCTTGTTTTTCAAATTATTATACCTTTTTCTGGTGGCTTTTATTCTTTATTCCCTGGATTTTACTTTGGCCTTTGTACTGGCTGGGAGATTTAATTGTATTCAGAAAAATCAAAAAGATGCTGGGGAATAATTTTAGGGGCGGAATTGCAGGAGGTGGCGCTCTTCCTCCGAATATTGATGAGTTTTTCTGGGCTATTGGTGTAACGCTTGTTGAAGGCTATGGAATGACAGAAACTGCGCCTGTAATTTCTGTTCGCCCATTTGCGGCTCCTGTTTTTGGAACGATTGGTTCGCCGCTAAGAGGGATTCAGACAAGAATTGTGGACAGCGATGGTTTTATTTTGGGGCGCTGTAAAGAAGGCGAATTGCAGATTAAAGGTCCAACTGTTATGAAGGGCTATTATAAAAATCCGGAAAAAACACAGGCTGCTTTTACGGTAGATGGATGGCTTCATACCGGAGACCTGGCAATCATGACAATTCACAATGAACTTAAAATCAGGGGACGAATCAAGGATACAATTGTTCTTTTGGGTGGAGAAAACATTGAGCCTCTTCCTATTGAAATGAAGCTTGGTGAATCACGCTTTATTAAGCAGGCTGTTGTAATTGGACAGGATAAGCGTTATCTTACAGCTTTGATTTTGGTTGATGAAGAAGAAGTAAAATCTTATGCGGAATCGACAGGGCTTATGTACGATGCCTTTGAAGATTTAATTATTTCACTTCCTGTTAAAAATCTTTTTGAAACTGAAATTGCAAATCTGATAAACACTAAAAATGGATTTAAGATTTTTGAGCGTATAAATAGATTTGCTTTGATTACTAAACCTTTTGAAGTTGGCGTTGAACTTTCGGCAAAACAAGAAATCATGCGTTTTAGAATTGCGGAATTATATAAATCCCAGATAGAAGAAATGTATAAAGAAGTGTAAAATTATCTTCTGTCAGAAAATTGATTTTTGATGTTTAAAAGCTTTTGACGTGAAGTTTTATGGGATATTATTCTGTTTCGGATTTTTATAAAAATCTGTTTGGAACAAAGGTTTATAAAATCTCTCTGGATGCGGGTTGTACTTGTCCGACTCGTGATGGTACAAAAGGTTATGGTGGCTGTATTTTTTGCAGTGCCAATGGCAGTGGGGATTTTGTTCCTTCAAAAACGCTTTCAATAAGTCAGCAGGTTGAAGAGGCAAAGCTTCTTGTTGCCAAAAAGGTAAAAACTAAATACATTGCCTATTTTCAGAATTTTACAAATACATATGGTGATTTGGATAAATTGCGCGGACAATGGGAAGAAGCTTTATCCTGCGAAGATGTTGTTGGAATTGCAATCGCCACCCGCCCCGACTGCCTCCCCGCCAATTGCATCGACGCCCTTTCTCAGTTAGCGGAAAAGACCTTTGTTCAGCTGGAGTTGGGGTTACAAACTTCAAATTCAAAAAGCGCTGAATACATTCGCCGCAGATTTTCAAATTCCGACTATGAAGATGCGCTTGCCCGTATTCATGCTGTCAACAATCGGCTTTGTGCGGATAAAAAACTTAATCCTTTACAGAAAATTCACCTTGTAACGCATATAATTTTTGGACTTCCTGGTGAAACTGCAGAAGATATGATGAATTCTGTTCGTTATGCAGTAAATGCTGGTACGGACGGAATAAAAATTGCTAATCTTTATGTGCTTAAGGGAAGTGATTTAGAAAAAGATTATAATTCAGGCAAGTTTAATGTGCTGGAAATGGAAGAATATTTTGAACTTCTCAAAGAGGCCTTAAAAATTATTCCGCCAGAACTTGTAATCCACCGATTAACAGGCGACCCACCTAAGAAACTTTTAACAGCTCCCAGATGGGTCGAAAATAAGAAAATTGTTTTGAATCAGCTTAAGAAAATCCTGGATTAATTCTGCTTTAGAATTTCATCAAAGAATTTAGCGCAATTGATTGTAAGGCTGTGTGGAACTCTGTCGCTCATTATTTTACCTTTTTTTACACATTCCATTGCTTCCTGAGCTTCATACATAAATCCGTTTGGTGTTTTTGTATCGATAAAGTGTTCAACTAATTTTTTGTTAACATCATACAAAAGGGCTTCTTCAGCAAAATGAATCTTAGGGATTTCAATCTTTCCTTCCGTTCCATAAATGGTCATAGTTTCGTCCATTGGGAAAATAAAAGTTGCACTCATTTGTGAAATTGCGCCGTCATAAAGAACCGTGACAGAATCAACCATATCAACTCCTGTAGGAGCCTTTAGAATCTGTGATTTGATATCAAGAACAGGTTTATTGATTAAAAAATCTGAAAGTTCATAGCAATATACTGTTAAATCATACATTGCACCACCGCCTAAAGCCGGATTAAAAAAGCGGTTAGACATATCATTCTGGCCTTTCCAGCCAATTGAAGCCTTTATAAATTTAACTTCACCGATTTTTCCACTGTCTATCCATTCTTTTGCCTTTACCTGTGCAGGAAGAAAACGGCTCCACATTGCTTCCATAGTAAAGACGCCGGCTTTTTCTGCTCGGTCAAAAAAATCGACAGCATCAGCTTCTGTCAAAAACATCGCTTTTTCGCAAAGAATTGGTGTTTTATATTTTAAACACAAATCGGCAAGTTCTTTGTGGGCATTTTGAGTTACTGCGATATAAACACAATCAGGTTTTACTTCGACAAGCATTTTTTCATAATTGTCAAAATACTGTTTGATATTATTGCGTTCTGCAAAATCTTTTGCCCTTTCTAAAGATTTACTTGAAACTGCAACCACTTCACAATCTTTTATATAGGAAACGGCATTGCAAAACTTATTTGCTATCTGTGCCGCTCCCATTATTGCATATCTGAAAGCCATAAAAACCTCACAATAAAATTATTATCCTTTCATTATACACTGCTTTTTATAGAAGACGGTCTTTATTTATTGTATGAATCTATTTCTTTCCTCTGTGCTGAACCTGCTCCAGACCTCGTTTGAATTGAGGGATTCGGGCGCAGGTTACGGTATTCCAGTCGCTTCTGTCGCCACGTTTTAAGAAATGATAGGCAACCCCAGCAATCATTGCGCCATTGTCTCCGCAAAGCTTGAGTGGAGGGAAAATGCAGTTTATATCTGTTCTTGCGGCAAGCATTGAGCGTAAGCGTGAATTAGCTGCAACGCCACCACCACAAACAACAGTTTTTAAGCCTGTGTCATCAACGGCAAGAAGAAGTTTATTTACCAGAGTTTTGATTGCAGTTTCTTGAAAAGCCGCACACATGTTTTCGATTGAGTGTTCATAGCCGTCTTTCCAGAACGAATCCCGCTGATGAATTACCGCAGTTTTTAATCCGCTGAAAGATACATCATACTTGTGTTCTATTGGATCCAGCTTTGGAATTGGGAAATGTGCAGATTTTGGGTCACCTTGCTGGGCGAGTTTATCAATCACAACTCCACCAGGATAACCCAAATTATAGAACTTGGAAACTTTATCAAAGGCTTCACCAACTGAATCATCAACGGTGGTTCCAAGGATTTCCAAATCATCAAAATTATTAACTTTACAGATTATTGAATGTCCGCCGCTTACCAAAAGGCCCAGGAAAGGATATTCAACATCATTTACCAGCTGGGCAGAATAAAGATGTCCCAGCATGTGATTTACTGCGATAAAAGGTTTATTTGTTGACCAGGCAAGGGTTTTTCCAAAGGTGAAACCAACTAAAAGCGAGCCCATAAGTCCGGGGCGGTTGGTTGCTGCAATTGCATCTACATCATCAAGAGTAAGATTTGCTTCTGTTAAAGCCTGTCTGACAACAGGAAGAATCCATTCTGCGTGTTTGCGGCTTGCAATTTCTGGAACAACGCCCTTGTAAATCTGATGAAAGGGGATTTGAGTTGCAACTACATTGCTTAAAATTGTTTTTCCGTCTTCTACTATTGCACAGGCGGTTTCGTCACAGGATGATTCTATGCCAAGAACTTTCATTTGTTTCCTCTTTTTGCTTATTTGGCCTATTTTTTTGCCTTTGATTTTGAAACGGTAGAAAAAGTATAGCCTTTTTGAACCAGTTCAGGATATATTTCTTTTAAAATTCCAGGAAGTACGTCGGCTGACCAAATATGCCCTATCATTATAACAACTCCATTTTTATTGGCAAGAGCTAAGCCTTTATTTATTTCATTTAAAATATCACTGCGTTTTTTAGACGGGTCTTTTTCGTTATCCAGAAAGATGTTGCGTTCGTAATAGGAATAGCCTAATTCGGAAGCGACATAAGGAACTTTTGTATCAACATTTGTGCGCGAATCCAAAAAGAAAAGACCGCTTTCACTTGCAAACTTAAGGATTGTGCTCATTTTTTCGGCATCTGCTGTAATGGCGGAACCTTCGTGATTGTTCATTCCTGCTATTGGTCCCAATTCATTTATATTCTGGAAGAGTGTAGAAATAATCTGATTTTCGTCCATATTTGGTGTAATTGCGCCCGGACCTGGATTTACATTTTTATTTACTGCCTGCATTGGCTGGTGGAGCATTACTTCGTTTCCTGATTTTCGGATTCTGTCTGCGGCTTCTTTTGAATGAGCTATCTGGGGGAGAACGGCAACTGTAATAGGAAAGGGGAGCTCCATAAACTTTTCCAGATGGGCAAGATTCTGTCCGCCGTCGTCAAAAACAAAAACTAACTGAGCGTGGTTGACGGCTGTAGGGAAATTAAAGCTTTCTGGCTGGGGGATTGTAGTTGTTGTTTTTGCAGTTTCGGCTTGCTTTTTAGATTCCGTTTGTTTTTTCGTCTCGGATTGTTTTTTTGTTTCCGCCTGTTTTTTTGACTCTTCCTGAGTTTTTGGATGGTCTTCCACGGGTTTTACAATCGTTTCAGAAGATTTTTTCCCTTTTATTTCATCAATTGAAGGCGACTGCTTATTGTTTTCTTCATTTTCATCAGTATCTCGCTGGGCAATTGTAATTTTTTCTTCCTTATCTTTTTTTTGTTTATCTGTCTTTTTTATGGAGACTAAATTAGTGATAAGCAGGAGCAGCATACAGACTGCAATAATTGAGCCGCAGAGAATAATAATTTTATAAGTGGGTATATATACTTTAGGTCTTTTCTTTGTTTTCTTTTTATTCATAAGTTTTACGATTATATCACTTTATCAGGCTTTTTGACATATTCAGATAAATATATTATGATTTGCCTTATCTTAAAAAAATAAGAGAGAATGAGGTTATTATGTACATTACTTGTCTTGATTTGGAAGGCGTTTTAGTTCCTGAGATTTGGATTGCTTTTGCTGATGCAGTTGGTATTCCTGAACTTCGCCGAACTACAAGAGATGAGCCGGATTATGACAAATTGATGAAATACAGAATTGGAATCTTAAAAGAGCACAAGCTTGGATTAAAAGAGATTCAGGAAACTATTGCAAAAATCGATCCTATGCCGGGTGCAAAGGAGTTTCTTGATGAATTAAGAACTTTCTGTCAGGTTATTATTTTAAGTGATACTTTCAGTCAGTTTGCTGGTCCATTGATGGCAAAGTTGGGATATCCGACAATTTTCTGTAATTCACTTGAAGTTGCAAAAAGCGGCGAAATCACCGGATATAAAATGCGCTGTGAAAAGAGCAAGCTTACAACTGTAAAGGCACTTCAATCAATTGGATATGAAACCATTGCTTCGGGTGATAGTTTTAATGATTTGGGAATGATTCAGGCTTCAAAAGCAGGATTCTTGTTCCGTTCTACAGAAAAAATTATTAAGGGTTATCCACAGTATCCTGCATTTACAGAATATTCCGAACTTTTAAATGCAATAAAAAGTGTGGTAAATAATTAAAATCTGTTATAAAATAGTGGGTAATGACAGTGATTTGTGGAATCCGCCTTCAAATTGCTGAATAATTGTTGAAAGAAAGTGTAAAAAAGTGATATTTATCTGTTTTATTTAAAAGGGATAGTTTATTCCTTCAGTAAATTATCATTTAATTTGAATAGGAGAATTAAAATGAAAAAGATTTTTGCTGTAGCTGTAATGGCTATTTTTATGGTAAGTGCTTCTTCTGCACTTGCTTTGGAAGCTGGCGCAAAGTTTGTTGCAGGTCAGAATGTTACTGAAGATGCAAAAAGTACTGTATCTGGACTTAATGCTGAATCAAATTTTGAATTCGGTGCTGCTGCTTATTTGAACTTTGCCTTGTTCGGTGGTCTTGGAGTTCAGATTGAACCAACTCTTATCAAGAGTAATGTTTCTTTCAGTGGTAACGAAATGACTGTAAATCAGGATTATGAAGTTATGACTCTTGATATTCCTGTAATGGTTTGGTTGAACCTTGACTTGTGGAAGCTTACAATCGGTTTTGGTGGTGGTGTTGATTTCTCTATGGACTTGAACAAGGATGCATCTTTTAGTGATGTTTCTGCAGCAGTTAGAGACAAAGCCAAAGCAGCTGCTGAAGACGCTTCTAAAACTTCCTTTGCATGGATTGTTGGTGTAGACGGAAAATTCTATATCACAAAGCATATCGGTATTGTTGCTTCTGCCCGCTATATCATGGACATTAACAAGAAAGATGTACCTATTACTGTTAATGTAGCTGGTTACGAAGCTGATACAGGTGCTACATATCCTTCAATCGAATATGGACGCCGCTTCCTTTATGGTGGTTTAGGTTTGGAATTTAAGTTTTTCTAATCTGAAGTTCTAAACAACTAATTTTAGACTTGTATAAGAGACTGTCTGATTTTTCGGGCAGTCTTTTTTTATAATTTTTTTATAACTCTTTTACTACCCAATTCGATAAATTTGCGTTATAATATTTAAAATAATTAAATTTACTTTAATTATATTTAAGTCGTTATGGAAAACTTAGGTGAATTTGAGCAGGTTGACATAAGTACTTTTTTTGATACAGGGCAGCAGGTGGCGTACGAGTTTGAAAAGGTAGAAATGTTAACAAAGCATCAGAAAGATTTAATTGATTCTATTCTCCCCGATATTGCCGCTTACGACAAGGAAAAGGCTGAAAACTTTAAAGACCGTCTTGAAGATTTAGAGCGACTTGCTCAGGCTGTAGCTCGTTTCCCTTCATTACTGGAACGACATCAGCTGATTGGTGGAGAACGGACTCCAACTTCCCTTATAGATTCTTTAATAGACCATCAGGATTTGGGAGATGCTACACTTCAGCTTCCTTCCAAGGCCATTCTGGGAAAAGGCCTGCTCGTTGCCAAAACTCACACCTTATCAAGTTTTCAGAAATTCATAACCCACATGGGTGAAAAATATACTTCCATAGCAAAAGCTTTTGAAGCAGAAACAATCACTTCGATGTTCTCTCTGCTGGTGGAAGATGTATATTTAAATTTAATCCGCGATACAAAGCAGCCGATTGAATTCCGCAGGGAATGGGCCTTGTCCTTGCTTTTGCTTTGGGAGCATTGGAGCAATCAGACAATAGAAACCGTTGCTCCAGTTCTTCAGTCTGTTTGGAATGCCCGCCGTAAACTTGCCCCTGCTTTTGGAACCATGATGGGAACAAGTGAGCTGCTTATGATTTCCATGCAGATGGATGATCAGTGGATTAGTTTTATAAAACAAAAATTAGGAGATACCGGCGTAACTCAGGCAATGGAAGAGTTTTTGTTCGGTATTTCTTATGAACAGATAAAGTTTTTGAGGGCTTCGCTTAAAGAAAAAGGCATTCCTGCAATTGCCCGCGATGAAGTTAAGAAGTTTCTTGGCGGTCATATAAAAGCGGATGCAGGATTGGACTATCGCGATTTTTATTCTATGTATACAGTCAGAAGGGATAATGCGCGTTCAAGAGCAAGGCTTATGCTGGAAGGGCCTAAGAAAACTTTGGAAGATTACTTTATTCAGTTTGTGACGGAACAAAACAAGGAGAAGCAGAATAATGACAGTTTCGCAAAACTCTGATGATGAAAAAACGAAACGCCAGCCTTATCATTTTGGAGAAAAACTCAGGCAGGTTCGTGAGCATAAAGGTTATACTTTAAAGATGGTAGCACAGCGGGCAGGAGTAAGCGAAAGTCTTGTTTCGCAGATTGAACGCAATCATGTTTCACCGGCAATTGATACCTTACTTGCACTTGCAGATGTTCTGGATATAAATCTTGAGTTTTTATTTGAAGAATACAAAAAAGGTCGTCCAGTTCAGATTATACGCTCGGATGAAAGAGCTACAATCATGGAAGATGACATCAGCATACAGGAGCTTGCAACTGCCGCTAATTCAGATAAGGATAATTCCCTGGAATCGTATATGATAAGTGTACCTGTTGCTTCCCACACTCACCGTGGTTCTTACGGACACATAGGTAGAGAAATTGGAATTATAATCAGCGGTACAGGAAAACTTCACTACGACAACAAAACTTATGAATTAAATGCCGGTGACAGCGTTTCTTTCTCGGCTTCGGCTCCTCATTATCTTGAAAACACAGGAAGTGAAGAACTTAAAGCAATCTGGTTTGTTACTCCAGCGCAAAGATTTGTCAGTAGATAAAATGTAAAAAGTGCAAAAATCGTGCGGGGTTTTTCATGTTTAAGGCTTTTAAGAAAATAAGATTATTATCATCAGTTTTTATTCTTTCTGCAGGGCTTTTCTTATTTACCGGCTGTCAGACAACCTTCAAGCTCAAGGGAAATTACGTTACAAATCCGGAGGTTTTTTCCGAAAGCGAGTTATGTCCGCCAGTAATTGAATGGGAGCCTCTTCAGGAAGGATTCGAAATCACCAGTTATAAAATCCGCAGCCTTGGAGTTAGCTGGCATTGCGTAAAAATTGATTTGGACAATCCTAAACTGCATGTTCATATTGAACCGCACAAAAATAATATCGGTTCAATTTTTAAAGTAAAGGATTTTGCAAAAGCGACAAAATCTGTTGCTGCAATAAACACAACCCCCTTTGAACTACCAAACAAAACTTATGTGCCAGTAGGAATTATTAAAATTAATGGTGAAGAAATTACTCCGCCAGTTGAAAGGTACTGTGCTTTTGTTCTTTCAAAAAATGAGGACAATCATTTTAGAGCAGGAATAATCGACAGGCAGACTCAAGGTGCTTTTGATGATTACCTTTATGCAGTCGGTGGATTTTTTACGATTTATGAAGACAATCAGATTATAACTTTTCAAAAAGGAAAACGTTCACGTTCCGGTTGTGGAATCTCCCATGACGGACGATATTTATATCTTATGACCGTAACGCCTTTCTTTCATCCTACAGACAGAAACGGTTTAAATTACGAGGAATGTGCCATAATCTTTAGAAAACTCGGTTGCACTAAAGCAATGCAGTTTGACGGTGGCCATTCCTGCGCCCTTGTTGTAAATGGAAAACAAGTAGAATCCACATTTATGCAGCGCAAAGTCCCAATCGCACTGGGATTTTCGGTGGAAGAATAAAAATACACCGGGTTTGTAGTCTCTATATATTTTCCACAGTTTTGCTGTGCAAAACTGTGAACGAGCCTAGTTGCAATAAAATATACAATAAAAATACATCAGGCTCGTATCGTATTGTATATTTTTTAAATATTTGTATAATTATTTAATATTATTAAAGGATAATTGTATATTTATGCATTTTCTATGCAAATCTTATGCAATTTTTTCTGCCGCTTATAACTTTTATTCTTAAAAGAACGGAGGATTCAATGACACAAACAGAGAGAAACAGCATCTTAAAGAAACTGGAGAAAATTGCCATTCACAATGACCCTATCGATACAGGGTTATATCAGAAGTATGATGTTAAACGTGGTTTGCGTAATGCGAATGGAACTGGTGTTCTGGTTGGTCTTACTCGTATTGGTGATGTAGTTGGTTATGAGATTCAGGACGGCAAAAAAATTGCAGTGCCCGGAAGATTGATTTACCGCGGTTATAATGTTGAAGATTTGATTAAAGATGCAGAGAAAAATAAGCAGTTTGGTTATGAACAGTGCGCCTTCCTTCTTCTTTTTGGTGAACTTCCTACTCAATCACAGCTGGAGCATTTTTCTGATTATCTTGGTGAATGTCGTGTACTTCCTCCTAATTTTACAGAAGACATGATTATGAAGGCTCCTTCAAACGATATTATGAATAAGATGGCACGTGGTGTTCTTGCAAGCTATTCTTATGATGATAATCCTGAAGGACGAGAAGTTGGAAATGTTATCCGCCAGTGCGTTCAGTTGATTGCACGTTTTTCTACACTTGCCGCTTATGGTTATCAGGCTAAACGCCGCTACTACGATGACAAGAGTATGTACATTCATAATCCAAAACCAAATCTCTCTACAGCAGAAAACTTTTTAAGATTAATTCGTCCGGATAAATCTTATACCCAGCTCGAAGCCGAAACTCTGGATTTGGCCCTCATCATTCATGCAGAACATGGTGGTGGTAACAACTCTTCTTTGACCGTTCATGTAGTTTCTTCAGCTGATACAGATACATATTCTGCAATGGCCGCTGCAGTTGGTTCTTTAAAAGGTCGCCGCCATGGTGGTGCAAATATCCGCGTTGTAGAAATGATGGATGAAATTAAAGCCAATGTAAAAGACTGGACAAATGAAAATGAAGTTGCCGCTTATCTTCATAAAATTGTAGATAAAGAAGCCTTTGATCATACAGGAAAAGTATACGGAATTGGTCATGCAGTTTATACAATCAGTGATCCTCGTGCTGTTTTGTTAAAGGCAAAGGCAAAGGAACTTGCAAAAGAAAAAGGTTGTCTTGAAGAGTTTGAGCTTTACAATCTTATTGAACGTCTGGCTCCAAAAATCATTCAGGAACGACATCCTTCTGCTGAGCGGGTTTGTGCAAATGTCGACTTATATTCTGGTTTTGTTTATACTATGCTCAATATTCCAAGAGAATTGTTTACACCAATTTTTGCAATTTCACGTATTGCAGGTTGGTCGGCTCACAGAATAGAAGAGATTGTCTGCGGTGGTAAAATCTATCGTCCTGCTTATAAAAATGTTTCACCGGAGCGTCCTTTTATTCCTTTGCAGGACAGACAGAATAAAATCAAATAATATATTATACTGAGTCAAAATCATTAGTTTATAAGGAAGTTTCTTATGGGTGGTGTATTTGGAGTTGTTTCTCATCAGGATTGTTCGCTGGATTTATTTTTTAGCGTAGACTATCATTCACATTTGGGAACACGCCGCGGTGGTCTGGCAGTTTTAAATGATAACGGAATGTTCGAACGTTCAATTCATAATATTCAGAACTCACCTTTCCGCACAAAGTTTGAAAACGATATAAATGAACTGCACGGAAAAATCGGAATTGGCTGTATCAGTGATTATGAACCTCAGCCTCTTCTGGTTAATTCTCATCTTGGAAAGTTTGCAATTACTACGGTAGGAATTGTTGGCAATAAGGATGAACTTGTAAAAGAGATTCTTGAGACCCGCGAAACTCACTTCCTTGAAATGAGCGGTGGTGAAATCAATCAGACTGAACTTATAATTGCCCTTATAAATCAGAAATCAACGATTGTTGAAGGTATAAAAAACGTTCAGGAAAAAGTAAAGGGCTCAATGTCCATGCTGATTATGACAACGGAAGGTATTTATGCTGCCCGTGATAAAATGGGACGTACTCCGCTGCAGATTGGTAAAAAAGAAGGGGCAACCTGTGTTTCTTTTGAAAACTTTGCTTATGTAAATCTTGGTTATTCTGATTATCATGAGCTTGGACCTGCTGAAATTGACTTTTTGACAGCTGATGGTTACGAAGTGATTCAGAAGCCGCAGAAAAAGATGAAAATCTGTACTTTCCTTTGGATTTACTATGGATATCCGACGGCAAGTTATGAAGGCGTGAATGTAGAAACGATGCGCTATAACTGCGGAAAATATCTTGCAATGCGTGATAAGGGCTCTGTTCAGCCGGATGCAGTTGCTGGAGTTCCAGACAGTGGTACTGCTCATGCGGTTGGTTATGCTAATGAATCTGGTATTCCTTTTACTAGACCCTTTATTAAATATACACCGACCTGGCCACGTTCTTTTATGCCGACAAATCAGTCTCAGCGTAATTTGATTGCCCACATGAAGCTGATTCCAGTTCCTCCGCTTATCAAGGGCAAAAAAATCCTTTTGATTGATGATTCAATTGTTCGCGGAACTCAGCTTAGAGAAACCACAGACTTTTTGTATAAATCTGGTGCAAAGGAAGTTCATGTTCGTCCTGCCTGCCCGCCAATTATGTTTGGCTGTAAATATCTGAACTTTTCGCGCTCTAAATCAGAAATGGATTTGATTACCCGCCGAATTATCAAGCAGTTTGAAGGCGATAATGTAAGTCCTGAAACCCTGCAGAAATACTGCAATCCTGATACTCCTGAATACGAGCGCATGCTTGAGGAAATCAGAAAGCAGCTGCACTTTACAACCTTACGCTATCACCGCCTTGATGATATGCTGGACAGCGTTGGCATTGACCATGATTGTCTCTGTACTTACTGCTGGGACGGAAGGGAATAGCTTCTGAATGGTTCAGCTGGCAATCCCTGGGATGAGTAAAGATTTACTATCCAAGGGTTGCTGGACCAGAGATATCGCAATTCTGAAAGGTCGTCTGCTTTTGCAGGTATAAGAGCGTCTTCAGCGTTGAGCCCGTCCTTAAGATAAACTTCAACCTCGGTATCCGAAATCAATCTTGCTTCGGCAGGAATTACCTTGTTATTTTTTGTCAAAAATTCAAAGCCATAGACTTTTTGGTCTTGGGTAGAAAAGTCTGCTCGTTCGCCGTTAACTTTGTAAGCATGCAAAGAAGAAGTGCCGCAGTCGAATTTGACGGTAAATGAGATTTGGGCGGATGATGCAACTGGAGTACGGGTGGAAGGGCTTGCGGATGATGCAACGTTAGGAGCAACGTGAGGAGCGACGGAAGTACAGGCGTTTTTAGCGATGAGAGCGACTTGCGGTGCCGCATCGTAGGGACGGGAGTAGGCGAGGCGGAGGGCTTGGATTGCGGCGCGAGTTCCTCCGGTAAGCTTCTTTTCCGGGTGCAAATCATTCCATTCACCGGCATCAATCATACAAACGCTGGCTGTATTTTTGACTTCTTTAGCAGTTTGAATTACCGCTTCTCTCATTGCCGGCCAGTCACCAAAGAGCCAGTCTTTTTCCTCTTTATAACCTTCTGCCCAGTTTGGAAGCTGCATTATTACAAAAGGCATGTTTTCCGGGGCATAAAGGAACTTTTTTCGCCAGAGTTCAATCATCTTGCACAAAAGAGCCTTATAATCAGCGGATTCGCCGGCATTTGATTCTCCCTGATACCATAAAGCACCTGCAACCGCATAATTAAAACATGGTGCAAGCATGGAATTATAAAGCGCAGATGGTTCCCATTCAAAGAACAATTCTCCAGGGCGTGCTTCCGACTGGTAGGCAATAAAATAATCCCACTGACCGGACAAATCAATTTTTACCCCCTGGGAATCTGCTGCCGTGTTTATATCGTTTATATTTTCTGGCACTTCAACATTTCTGTAAGCAACTGGATGCACGTAAACATTATTACTGAAAATAAAATATGGTTTTTCCTGGAAAAATCTGATTGCTCCGGGACCGTTTTTCTGTACGCGAACTGTAACTTCATTTATTCCGACTTTCAGTGTATTTGCAGGAATTGGATAACGTCGTGGTGGATAGGAATAACCCGTTGAACCGCAATAGTTTCCATTTATCCAGATTGTATCGGCATCCTGAATTGTACCGAACCAGATTCGGGCTCCATTTTTTTCAAGAATTTCCAGCTGATTTTGTGTCAGCTCAAAGGTCTTTTTAAACCAGACTGCACCGCCGTCCTTTCCAAGCAGAGTAAAATCACCGGGAATATCAAAGCTTTCACAACATTTGCAGTTTGAAGCCTTCTGTTTATTTTTGACTTCTTCAAGACTCAGTTTTTCCCAGTGCTCTAAAAGGCCTTTGTCTCCTTCATAAAGATTTTTATCCCACTTCTGTTGGGCAGCAAGAACTTTTGCTTTGTTTTCCTCAATATTAGAAGCTTTTTTCCAATAATCAATGCGGTCAAGGTAATCTTTCCTGCCCAATTCTTTGAAGGACGAATCGTTCATCCAGGCATAAATTGGTGAACCGCCCTGACTTGTATTTATAATTCCAAGAGGAACTTTGAGTTCTGCTGCAAGTTTTTTTGCAAAAAAGTAAGCTGTTCCGCTAAAACCAGCAAGTGTATCTGGAGCAGCTGCTTTCCATTCTGGATTCGGAATTGAATCCTTTTCTCCGTCAAAAGAATAGGTGATTGGAATTGTAATCATTCTTATGTGAGGATTTTCTGGAAGCTCCAGCTCGTGAGGGTAACTGTATTTTAGTCGTTCCATTGTAAGCTGGGCGTTTGACTGTCCTGAGTTTACCCAAACTTCACCAACCCAGACATCTTCAAAAACAATAGATTTTCCAGCGGATTGTAATTCCATTTTATATGGACCGCCAGCTTCTGCGGTTTGGAATTCAATTTTCCACTTTCCCTGTTCATCAGCGAGTGTGCTGTAGTTTTGGCCGCAAAAATCCAGAGTGACTTTGCAGGATTTTCCATTGCTTAATGCACCTTTGCCAAAAATGCAATTTTTTGTGTTTCTCTGTAAAACCATTCCAGAGCCATATATTCCACTTACAGAAAAGTTATCTTCGTAAAAATCTTTCATGTTTCTTCCTGATATTTGATTTTCTTGATTTTATACTATTTCTTTTGTTTATTCAAAAGCTCGTAATTGCAATGGGCAGGTTCACACTCCATACTGTGATGAAGATGAAGTCCGTTTCCAAGACAATTTTTCCACTGTCTGCACTTTTTGCATTTTCCAATTTTTGCCCATTCGCGATTTCTCATATTCTGGAACTTTGTATTCCATACATCCATAAAACTGATGCTGGTCTGTCCATTTTCCTTGTGATAAATGCTTCCCTGAATAAAATCTTTTCCGCGTACGCTCAGGCAGGCACCGATTGAACCGTCGCACATAACAGAGCCGACGTTGATTCCACCACGGCAAAAGAAGAAATAATCCCGGGCTTTTAGTTCGTATTTTCCAAGCCAGCCTTCACAGGAATAATTCAGGTGGATAGAACGGCCTTTTTCGTCCTTGTACTGGCGGGTTTCTACAATAAAATCCATAAGTTTTTTGTATTCTTCTTTTGTGAGCGATAAATCATTTTGTCCGGCCCTGCCTTCCGGGAAAATTGAAAAAATACGCCAGTGCTTTACACCTCGTTCAATTAAATCATCGCGAAGTTGGGGCAGAATATCCAGATTTTGTCTGTTTGCACAGGTTATAACATCAAAAACAAGGCGGTTACCGTACTTTTGCTGAAAAGCCACCGCGATTTGTATTGCTTTACAAACGTGTTTGTATGACTGGGGATTTACGCGAAGATAAGTGTGTTCTTTTTCAAAGCCATCAATACTAAAGCTTATGGAAGTCATTCCTGCATTTATTAGGGAAATAAATCTTTCTGGAGTAAGGAGCATTCCGTTTGTTACAATTCCCCAGTTATAGCCCCTTTTTATGATTTCAAGGCCAACTTTTTCTAAATCATTGCGTAAGAGAGGTTCGCCACCGGTTATACAGACTGTCATTCTTTTTGCTGGATTGTTAGCTTTAATGTCATCAAGAACTTTAATAAAATCTTCTGCCGGCATATCCGGGATTTGGGATTGTTTAAGACAGTCGCTGCCACAATGAAGACAGTTTAAATTGCATCTGAGCGTACATTCCCAAAAGAGATAATCAAGAATATGATTTTTTATAACTGATTTTCTGTAAATGCGGAAAAGAAAATGTTTGAAAACTGTTGAAAGGTTCATTCTTATTAAAAGTAAATTCTTCTTTGTTCTTGCTCCTATTTAAGCAATTTTTTTTCTGTGAGCTGGATTTTTTTATCTTTTATATCGTAAATTATATTTCCAAAATCAGATTCTCCATTGCGATTATCCGATCTGAAGCTTACTGACTCTGAGGTATCATTGAAATAACCATTTTCTATATCATCTATATCTTTTACTTCAAGGATAAAATCTTCATAATTTTCGTTCTGACAGTGCCAGTTTAAGGTAAACTTACCATCTTTATCCGTTTTTTCTGTATCCAGATAAATTCTTGAATCTATTTCTTCATTTAATGGATCTGGAGAACCTTTGCTGGCAGATTCAGTGTTTACTTTGACATTTACCTGGATTCCCTGAATTGCATTTCCTTTTTCATCAGTAACTTCGCCTTCAAGATTAAAAAAATTTCCAGGAACTCCGTATAGACATGCTGATTCGCGGGGGAAAATATCACTACAACTGGTTCCTCCAAAGGCAGTCACAAGTGCTGATATACCGAAAATTTTACATAATTTTGCGATTATTTTCTTTGAAAAAATTTTTACTTTTTTACTCATAACTTAAATTATAGATTCAAAAAATTTTCTTGTCAAATCGATTTCTTTGCTCAATAATATTAATATGAAAAAGTTTTCTAGTGTTTCGATGACTTTTTTCCTCATTTTTTTTATCTTTTTTAATTTAAGCACGCCACTTTATGCACAAAAATCTCAGGGCGGGAATAATTTTTTTGATAATTATGTGTATCAGTTTTGGACATCTTTTGGTGGACTTACGGGAACAACTGCGAATGATATTTATCAGACTAAGGATGGATTTATAAATATAGGTACTTATGAGGGGCTGGTTAAGTTTGATGGCGTTGAATTTACTATTTTAAACCGCTCTACCAATAAAGATTTAGGAATTGTTTCTGTAAGGACAATTCTTCAAGATTCAAGAGGAAATATCTGGCTTGGTTCAAATGACGAAGGCCTGCATAAAATCAGCGAGAATGGAAATAAATTATATACAGTAGAAAATGGTCTGCCAAACAATTCTGTACGAGCAATTTGTGAAGATAAAAACGGCAATATCTGGGTTGGAACTGCAAGCGGTGTAATTTATTTAACTCCCGATGGAAAACTTATAAATCCTCAGTTTGGAGCCGGCACGACAGCAAACGGTGTAATTGTTTCTCATCTTTTATGCGATTCTAACGGGGAAATCTGGCTGACAACTTCAAACGAAAACGGACTTTTTATCTGTAAAAACAAAGCTCTTTTTAATTCGATACCTGCTTTTTCCGGGTCCGGGCTTTCTCAGTTTTTTGCAACTTCAGTTTATGAAGATAAAGACGGAGCTTTCTGGTTTGGGCTTGGTGATAAGGGTATTGCAAAATTGAAGGATGATAAGGTTGTCCTTTTGAAAACAAATACCATTCTTGATTATATTCCTGCGACGACAATTCTTCAGGATACAAAAGGTACAATCTGGTTTGGAACAGAAAAGGGCCTTGTCGTTTATACAGGAGGAGAATTTATTGAATATCACGGTGAAGAAGAGCTTTCTGAATCTAATATAAATAAAATTATGCAGGATAGGGAAGGCAATATCTGGTTTGCTACTGACCGTAATGGTATTGGTAAAATGGCTTTGGGCAAGTTCAAAATGTTCAGGCTTGGGCATACAGTTAATTCATTTACAGAAACTTTTGATGGAAGAATCTGGGCTGGTACCGATGACGGCGTTCTTTGTTTTTTGAATGATTCCTTGGAAGAAAATCTTCTTACCGAATATACAAAAGGAATAAGAATAAGACACGTTGAAGCCTTGCCTCAGGGAGAGATTCTTGTAAGCTGTTACACAAAACCAGGAGAGCTTTTGTATGACGGAAAAACAATCAGAAGCTGGACTACTGATGAAGGACTTGCCGGAAACAAAGTAAGGGTGGCAATCAGCACGGATAAAGATGAATATTACGTGGGCACTACAACCGGCTTAAGTATAATCCACCCGGATGGAAGTATAAAATCATTTAAGCAGAACACGGGTGAACTTGAAACCGAATATGTAATGGCAATTTATAAAGATACGCATAATGTAGTCTGGATTGGTACGGACGGCGGCGGAATCTTTCTTATGTATCAGGAAAAGATTTTCAGGCATATTACTTCTGCCGATGGTATTGCAGGTAATGTGATTTTTAAAATTTCGCAGGATAAAGATGGAAATTACTGGATTTGTACTGGAAGTGGAATTACCCGTATAGATAATTTTGATTCTTCTGTGGATGTGCCTTTAGTCTGCAATTCAATTAATTCAGAAAATGGAATAGGCACAAACTCTGTATTCCAGATTCTTTTTGACAGAGTAAACAATGCCTGGATTACAAATAACCACGGAATAGCATCGCTTTCTGTAAACGAAATTGATGAACTTTTATCAGGTAAGCGTTCTGTAATTCCAGCCCGGTATTATAACAAAAACGATGGACTTGATTCTGACGGCCCGACTTCTACCGCCCAGGCGATTATAGACAGGCATGGTCGGCTCTGGTTCCCATTAATTGATGGAATTGCGGTTTATAATCCTCATCAGATTTCTGATTCTTCTGTAACGCCTCTTGTACGCATTGAAACAATCACCGTTGATAATATCGTCTACAAAGATTTCCGCAAAATGATAATTCTAAAACCGGGAACAAAACGCGTAGACATAAAATATACTGGAATCAGTTTTGACGCTCCTGAAAGAATTTTGTTCTCCCACATGCTCACAAATTTTGAAAATTCTTACTCACTGCCGGGGCGAGAGCGTGTTGTCTCCTATACGAATCTTAATCCTGGAAAACATTCATTCATGGTTTACGCAATAAATGGCAGCGGCGTTCAGTCCGAAAATGATGAAATGATGTTCTTTTTCCAGAAGCCATTTTTTTATCAAAGTGCGATTTTCTGGGTAATTTTTATTCTTTTGTTTCTTGCTGCATTTTCTGGATTCTTTTATATCAGGGAGCGTAGAATTAAAAAGGAAAATCTGCGGCTTGAAGCTCTGGTTGAAAAGAGGACGGCTGATTTGAAAATTGAAAAAGACAAGTCGGATATGCTTTTGCGTTCAATTTTACCGGACAAGATTGCTGACAAGCTTAAAGAATCAATCAGCGATAAAAACAAGGCTTTTGGTGAAGATTTTGAAAACGTAACCCTTCTTTTTTCGGATATTGTCGGTTTTACAAAGGCATCAAGTGGTCTTTCGGCTCAGGAAATTGTACGTGCCCTTAACAATCTTTTTACGCGTTTTGATGAAAGGGCCAAGGAAATGGGTGTTGAAAAAATCAAGACAATCGGAGATTCCTACATGGCGGCCTGCGGTATCCCAGAAGCAAACGAAAATCATGCTAAGATAATGATTGCTTTTGCTAAAGGCATGTATAAGGATTTGGAAGAATACAATGAAACAGCAGAAGTTAAATTCCAGATTCGTCTGGGAATGAACTGCGGTCCTGTAACTGCCGGCGTAATCGGAACTACAAAGTTTATTTATGATGTCTGGGGAAATACGGTAAATGTTGCCAGCCGAATGGAAACTGCAGCACGCCCGGGTACAATCAGAATTACAGAAGCTTTGAAAGAACAATTGGAACAGTGTGGTCAGCTTGATATTTATGGAAAAGAAATACGGTTCAGCGAGCCAATTGAATGTGAAGTTAAAGGTAAAGGCAGAATGAAAACTTACGAGGTTTTATAGGAATAAGAACGGAAGCAGGGATTTTTGAGGTCATTTATGAAAGCGGGTATTAGAAGATTTTTATTATCAATAATTTCCATTATTTTTTTGATTTCAATGTTTTCAATGGTGATTTCCTGCAAGGAAGCCGAAAAGACTGTAAAGGTTGGTCTTTTGCATTCACTTACTGGAACAATGGCAATCAGTGAAGTTGCGGTTTGTAACGCAGAAATGCTTGCAATTAAAGAGATAAACGAGCAGGGGGGTGTTCTTGGCTGCAAAATCCTTCCAATTCAGGAGGATGGCAAAAGTAAGCCTCAGATTTTTGCAGAACGTGCCAAAAAACTTATAAAAGAAGATAAGGTTGCAACAATTTTTGGTTGCTGGACTTCGGATTCGCGAAAGGCTGTTAAACCTGTACTGGAAGAATATTACGGGCTTTTGTGGTATCCGCTTCAGTATGAAGGCTTTGAAGCTAGTCCCAACATAATGTACACTGGTGCATCCCCGAATCAGCAGGTTGTGCCTGCAATTGATTATTGTGCAGAAACTTTTGGTAAAAGAATGTACCTTATTGGAAGCGACTATGTTTTCCCGCATACGGCAAACAAGATTATAAAAGCTCAGCTCAAATATCTTGGTGGTGAATGTGTCGGCGAATCTTATGTTCCTATGAACGAGGTAAACTTTCATGATGTTTTTGAAGAAATCAGAGAGTGCAGGCCGGACGTTATAATAAACACCTTGAATGGCGATTCTAATTTTCATTTTTTTTCTCAGCTCAAGCATTTTGAACGTCAGGCAAAAAAGATTCCTGTAATGAGTTTTTCTATTTCTGAAAGTGAAATAAGTGTCATTGGGGCAGATAAGCTCGCTGGAAATTATGTGTGCTGGAATTATTTTGCGTCCATCGACAGTCAGAGGAATAAAGATTTTATTAATGCATATAAAAAAGAATATGGCGAAAACATGGAAATTGGCGATCCTGTAGAAGCGGCTTATAATGCGGTTTATCTTTGGGCGGCTGCGTGTGAAAAGGCTGGGTCTTTTGATGTTGAGTCGGTGAGGATTGCCGCAAAAGGGACGAGTTTTGTCGCACCGGAAGGGATTGTTACGATAGAGGGATTAAATCAGCATCTTCACAAAACTATAAGGATTGGAAAAGTCGCGGCAAACGGTCAGATAGAGGAATTGTTTGCAACAGAAACACCTGTTCGTCCTGACCCCTATTTAAGCACTTATGCCTGGGCCCGTGGCCTGTAAGTTTTGAATATTTGGATAAAGAAAAATCCTTTTTTTACAATCTCAAATTATCAATCAGAAGAGGCGCTTTTTCTAAATCTTCTTTTTTTGCATAATTATGTATCTGGGAAGTTTTTACGATTGTTCCTTTACCTTTAGAGCTCTTAATTTCAATTGTGCCATTCATAAGAGAAAGAAGGGATTTTGCAATACTTAAACCAAGCCCGGCACTAGGATTTTCTTTATTGATTTCATTATCTTCGCGGGCAAAATCCTTACAGGCATTTGGTAAAAAGTCTTCGGACATACCAATTCCATTGTCTTCGCAGGTAAACTCAATTGTGCAGCCGTTTTGAATAGTATCGGGAATCTGCTTTATGTTGAATTTAATCTTTCCTCCGCGTGGAGTATATTTTATTGCATTGTAAATAATATTCATAACTACATCTGTAGTATGAATTATATCCTGATATATGTAAGGATATTTAAAATCAATCCAATATTCTACTTCGATTCCGCGTTTCTCGACTTCTTCTTTAATTAAATCATAGATTCTTTCTACGGCTAAAGTTATGTCGGTAGGGATTTCTGTTACTTGGATTTCATTTTTTTCAATCTGAGCCAGTTCATAAACATTGTTTATGAAGGTCATCAGCTGTTCTTCGGAACGTTCAATATTTTTGATTGTTTCATTTGTTGCTGTTTTTTTATTTTCTACGGCGTTATCATTGATGATTGTTTTTATATCATTAGTATGCGTAATTATATCTTTCATGATTGTAATCATATCTTTTGAGATATTGTACATGAAAATATTTTTGGCCTGATTTGCGTAAGAAGCTGATTCTGCCATTTTCTGCAGTTCCATCTTTTTGGCAAGTTCAACTTCTACTTCAGCTTTAAGTCTTTCTTCAATTGTAATGTCATTCAGGAAGATGTAGAAAATATCACCATAATTATTTGTAAGTACATGACGGCCGTAATTTTTTATGTATTTGATTGTTCCATCTTTTGATTTGATTCTGTATTCAACATAAATCATATCATTTTCTGGAGTAAGCTGAAAATTAATGCTCTTTAGTACGCGCTCAAAATCATCCGGGTGAACAATGCCTTTAAAAGAATTGCCGACATATTCACGGAATTCCTCTGCTGTTTCGCAGCCGTACATTTGAATAAGTTCGTGATTGAACGAAATTAATTCAAGATTTCCATCTGCATGGCATGATAAAAATCCGCCTGGAATTCCTTCTGCAACTTCATTTGCGGCAGTGAGAATTTCTTCGCTAACTGGAGAGTCAGCTGCCGTTGTTTTTTTGTGAGCTGTTTTATCATAAGACAAAACCGAAGTTTTCCGCAGGTATGATTCAAAATCCCGTACCTGGAGTGGACCTGAGAAGAAGTATCCCTGAATATAATCGCAGCCAAGTGATTTAAGAATTTTAAACTCTTCGTGAGATTCTGCTCCTTCTGCAACCGTAAGCAGCCCCATCCTGTGAGCCATTTTGATTATGTTTTCAATTACTACTTCATTGGTCTTAATATTGCGGACAAAACTTATATCAAGCTTAATTACATTCAAAGGGAAGGTTGAAAGAAGACCTAGGGAAGAATAACCGGCACCAAAGTCATCCATCTCAATCATAAAACCACGTTTTTGAGTTTGCTTGAGCTGTGAAATAATGATTTCGGTGTTTTCGGAATAAAGTGATTCCGTAACTTCCATATGAAGAAGATTGTGGTCTATGCCATAATGTTCAATAATATTAAACTGTTTTTCAATGCAGCCTTCTTCCAAAAAATCTCTGCGCGAAAAGTTTACAGAAATTGGCACCAGAGGAAGCCCTTCCTGCTGCCAGCGATTAATATCCTTACAAACCTGTTCGAGGACAAAATTATCCAGCTTGGTAATAAAACCGTTTTTTTCAAAAAGAGGAATAAACTCATTTGGCGCCAGATAACCGTATTCAGAGTTTTTCCAGCGGACAAGTGCTTCTGCTCCTGCAATATGACCTGTTATGGATTCATGCTTTGGCTGATAAAAAACCTGGAACTGGTTGTTTTGAAGAGCATATTCCATAGATTCTATGATTCTCTGTTCACTTAAAAGCCTGTTCTGAATATTGTCTGCAAAAAAGGCTATATCCTTGCCGTAAATCCCTTTAATTTCATTCAGGGCAAAAAAAGCGCGGTCGCAGCAGATTACAAGAGCAACTGAACGGTCAATAGGAGCATAAACACCTGTTTTTACAACCTGATGAGGAATAGGTGCATTTTCAAGAACTGCTTTTGAAATATTATCCAGACGCTCTATATTCAGTCTGTCGCTATCTTTAAGTAGTAAAATAAATTGATCGCCGCCGAATCTTCCTGCAATTCCTTCTTTTGTAAGGCTCATCATTTTTTTTGCAGTATAAGAGAGGAATTCATTACATTTATCAACGCCGTACAAAGTGTTTGATGACTTAAAATTATCAAAATCAAAGGCGAGAAGACAAAAAGTTTTATCTGGATTACTATCTATAATTGTTTTTGCTTTTTGCAAGAAAGATTTGCGTGTAAGAAGCCCGGTTAATTCATCATGTTCAAGCTCACTGATTATTCTATTAGATTCCGAAAGCTTTACTGCAGTTTTAATTCGGTTGAGTACCCGGCGCTTATTAAAAGGTTTTTTCAAAAAATCTATGGCGCCTAAATCAAGAAGTTCATTTTCAAGGCTGATATCTTCAATTGTTGTGCTGATTAAAACAGGGAAATTTTCAGTTTTTGGATTATCTCTTAGTTTTTGAAGAACAGAAATTGCAGATTCGCTTTCAATAATCGCCGTAGAATATTTCTGACTGCCATTAATCAAGGTATCAACAATAGATTCTGGAGTGACTAAAGTAACTTCAAAATGCTCGGAAACAAAATTTTTAAGCATGTCTGCATTCTTTTGGCTGCTTTCAATCAAGAGAATCTTTGCTTTATTGATATCGCTTTCTCTATTCATCCATTTGTGACCGTTTAATTTTAAAGTTTCTGCAAAACTTTAGTAAAACTTATAAAGATTATATCACACATTCTAGAGAACACAATTAAAAGTTAAAAATGGAATAAAAAAACGCAGATGAATTAACGCCATAATCGACATTATTCATCTGCGTCTAGCACAAGCTTTTGCTTCCAATTTTATAGCAAGCTATAAAACTGGTTTCATTGCTGTCATATACTCTCTTAATTTTCTTCCTACAACCTCGATTGGGTGGTTGCGGATTTCGGCATTTACAGCAACAAGTTCAGCATTGCTTACGCTTGTGTCTTTAATATCCAAGCCCTTTCCAATAACATCAGTGTGCAGCTTTGGCATTAAATCCTTTGCCATCATTGGAGCAGCAACACGGCTGAACAGATAACATCCATATTCAGCAGTATCAGAAATAACGCGGTTCATTTCATAAAGACGCTTGCGGTCAATAAGATTTGCAATAAGAGGAACTTCATGAAGAGATTCGTAGTAAGCAGATTCTTCCTTAATTCCAGCATCAACCATAGTTTCAAAAGCAAGTTCACAACCAGCTTTTACCATAGCAACAAGCAAGATACCCTTGTCAAAATATTCCTGTTCAGTAATTTCATCAGCAGCTTCAGCATTCTTTTCAAAAGCAAGCTTACCAGTATCTTCACGCCAAGCAAGCAAATCCTTGTCGCCGGCCTTCCAGTCTTCCATCATAGTGCTTGAGAATTTACCAGAAATAATATCATCCATGTGCTTCTGATAAAGAGGAGCAAGCAGCTTTTTAATCTCCTTAGAAATCTCGTTAGCCTTAATCTTTGCAGGGTTAGAAAGTCTGTCCATCATATTTGTAATTCCGCCCCATTTAAGAGCTTCACTTACAACGTTCCAGCCATGCATAAGGAATTTAGTAGCATATTCAGGAGAAATGCCTTCGCTAACCATCTTGTCATAGCAAACAATAGTACCAGCCTGAAGCATACCGCAAAGAATTGTCTGCTCGCCCATAAGGTCACTCTTTACCTCGGCAACAAATGAGCTTTCAAGAACGCCTGCCTTGCTTCCTCCCATACCAACAGCAAGAGCCTTAGCATAAGCCCAACCCTTACCTTCTGGATCATTTACCGGATGAACAGCAATCAAATCAGGAACACCAAAACCACGCTGGAATTCGTGCCAAACTTCTGTACCAGGACCCTTTGGAGCACACATAACAACAGTAATATCAGGACGAATCTGCATTCCCTCTTCAATCATATTAAATCCATGACTATACCAGAGAGCAGAACCCTTCTTCATTTTCTGCATAACCTCTGTAATAACCGGAGTATGCTGCTTATCAGGAGTAAGATTACCAACCAAATCAGCAGTTGGAATCATTTCGTCATAAGTACCAACCTTAAAACCATTTTCCGTAGCATTTTTCCAGGACTGACGCTTTTCTTTAATAGCACTGTCTCTCAAAGCATAACTAACATCCAAACCAGAATCGCGCAGACACATTCCTTGATTTAATCCCTGTGCACCACAACCGACAATAACAATCTTCTTACCCTTAAGCGCATTCACACCGTCAGCAAATTCCTCTTTCGCCATCGAACGGCAATGTCCAAGTTGAAGTCGTGCCTCTCTCCAAGGAATTGAGTTAAAATAATTTGTACCCATTTTTAAAACTCCTGTCATTTCATTTTTTCTTCTTTATTCTGGAGGTTCCTGCAAGCCCGGTAAACCGCCCTTGCAGTCGGCTGTTCCGCAATTCCCTAACGGTCAGCCGCTTCCCTCGCTACGCTCAGTCCAGTGGCCTTCGCAACCTTCGGTTGCTCGTTGCTCCATAGCCTAACCCGTTTACATTGTTTTTGAATTATAGAATTTAAATAACTTTGCGTAAAGTAGGATATAAAAAAGAGAGCTGTCCATTTTTTTAGACAGCTCCCTTTATAATACAAGTAGTTAGTATTATTTATTGTTTGTAGCAGTAATTTTTTTTAATTGTATTTGAATGTTCGGTATATCATCCCAGGTCGAAGTATTCTGAGCTGCATATTGAATGTATTTAATGTCGCGATTACCCGATTCTGGATTCTGAATTTCAAGATAAATTGTAGCAGAAACATTCATTGTTCCTGTATTGCCAATTTCTTTCCAATCAGAATTAAACCCTTGTACAAACAACTTGCGCTGGTCTGTATTATCTGCATTTGGAGAATAAATTTCGATTTTAAGATATTTGTAATTTGTTAAATCAACTGTATTATCTAAAGAAAAACTTGCATATTTTCCGTTAGTAAATACTGTTTTATTTTCCAAAATAACTAAATCCTCGGCTGTATAATCAGGAAGATTTTGTGCTCCTGCATCATCACTTGTGCTTGTTTCAGTTTCTGTAGCTTCAAGGCTTATTCCAACTGCTTCCAGAGAAGCTTTCATCAATTCTGGGAAATACCAAATCTGCTTTGTACGGTTGTAATAACCATATTTTTCATTATAATCCTTACCCTGAACATACCATGAACCATTATCCCACCAGAAAGAAGGAATACCTTTTTTATAAGCTTCACCAAAGAAATATTTTGCCCATTCTATTCTGTCTGCAAGGTTGTTTTTATTTGTAGCACCAGTTTCATCAATAATTACGCCAATTCCTTTGCTTACATAATTATTGTAAAGAGTATCGAACATCCAGTTTAATTCATTTTTATGAGCAGAAGTGAATGCAACATCACCTGGAGATTCCATTGCGAAGTTGTAAGGAGAATAGGCATGGGCTTCAATTATAAGTCTGTTTGTTGCTGTATCTGTAGGAAGCTTAAAGCCTGTCATACAGCTTGTGGAAGCTGCATAAGGTGGAACCATAATAAAGCGATCTGCATTTTTTGAGCCTGTCTTTCTTATTTCATTAAGAGCAGCCTGAGCATATTTTAGAATGATTCCGTTTGCTTCATTGGCATTTGCACCGCCAACCCACCATTCATTGCCCCAGTTTGCTCCACCCATATCACGTGGTTCATTCAAAAGTTCAAAAACAAGATTATGGTTGTAATCTTTAAAAGCTTCTGCAACATTTTTCCAGACACCAGCTATGTATTTTGTAGATTTTTCCTGAAGTTCAGTATCTTTGGAAACTGCAAAACCGTAGTTTGTATTTTTCATTTCTTCATCAGACAAATTATCATGATGAATGTTTATGATTACACAGAGTCCTTCATCCAAAGCCCAATCAACAACTTCTTTTATTCGATTCATCCATGTAGAATCAATTGAATAATTTGTACTGTTAGTAATGTGTTTATTCCAGGAAATAGGAATACGAACAGAAACAAATCCAGCCTGTTTTAATCCATGAAACATTGCTTTTGTGGTTCTTGGCTGCCCCCATGTAGTTTCTCCATTTGGAGCATCAAATGTATTTCCAAGATTCCAGCCAATCTTCATTGCTTTTGCCATGTCCACACTGTTATCTGCCGGGACAAAAGGTTCGTTTGTTTTTGCTGTAATCGGACCAGGATTATTATCCCCAATATTTTGGGTCGTACCGTTATCACAGCCTGTAAGTAATACACTTACTGCTACAAAAGCGACAGCTAGATATTTTCTAAATGATTTATTTGATATCTTAATCATAAAAAACTCCATTCTCAATTCTTCATTATGAATTATTCTTTAGTAGATTCAATCATCGCATCCAGAATCTCTGGGAAGTACCAGGTCTGTTCGCGGCGGTTGTAGAAACCGTATTTTTCGTTGAAGTCATTGTTTCTGATTTCCCAGGCTCCGTTATCCCAAAGACAGCTTGTCATACCGTATTTGCGTGACTGAGTAAGGAAGTAATTGAACCACTTTACGCGTTCTTCAAGGTTTTCTTTGTTTGTAGCGCCCATTTCACCAATAATTACAGGAATACCTTTGCTGATAAAAGAAGCGTTCAATCTTGAAAAATATTTTCCAAGTTCAGCCTGATGACCAGTTGTAAATGTAGTCATTCCAGGAGATTCCATTGCAAATTTATAAGGAGTGTACATATGAACAGAAAGAATTAATTTTCCTTTTTCATCATCCTGAGGCATTTTAAATGCCGGATTAAGTGCGGCATCAGGAGCTGCTGCTAATCCAGGACAACTTACATAACGTTTCTGGTTGTTTCCGCCTGTTTTACGGATTGTATCAAGAATCAGCTGATTGTATTCATTAAGGCAATTTGCAGCTTCTTTACATTCTTCTGCATTCTGATCAAACCACCATTCATGACCTGTACCAACAAGGCGTGGTTCATTCAAGGTTTCAAAAACCAAGTGCTCATCATATCCGTCGTTAAAGGCCAGAGCAATCTGTGTCCAGAGATTCAACAAAAATCTTTCTGATTCAACCTTGTTTGTTTCGTTTGGATAATAACCAACACAGGCAGGCATTTTAGATGGATTGTTAAAATTATCATGATGGTCATTAAGAATAACATACATACCATCTTCAATTGCCCAATCAACAATTTCTTTTACACGTTTCATCCATTCAGGATTAATTGTGTAAGTCTTTTTATCCATGTGTTTTGCCCAAGAAGTAGGAATACGAATTGTCTTGATTCCTGAGTTGGCAAGTCCGTCAATCATTTCTTTTGTAGTTCTTGGCTGGCCCCAGCTAGTTTCAGAATTAAGTGTACTGTTTCCAATTGCATCCAAAGTGTTTCCCAGATTCCAGCCGACAGTCATATCTTTTACTGTCTGCATTGCTGAAACACCGTTAAACGTTTTACTTCCTGTGTCTTTGATAGCATTAGCTTCATCAAAAAGCAGAACAACGCCTGGATCTTCTTCTTGAACAGTTTGTGTTGTTTTTGCAGGAACTTTATCCTTAGAAGCACAAGCTGTAAATAATGCTAAAGTCCAGAATGCTGCTAAAGCGAATACTCCTACCTTAAATAATCTTTTCATAGTTTACCTCACATCTTATAAATTATCACCATAGGTGAAAATCCCCATAGAACTAATCTCTTCTATTTTATAATAAAAGAAACAAAAAAAGCAAATTATTTATAATGCGTTTGCCCTGTTCATTTATTTCCTTGAGAAAACGCTTAAATATTAGTATAGTTATAAAGGTATGAAATCAAAAATTGTTACTATTCTGTTTGTAATTGTCGCCTTAATACTCGGAGCTTCCTTTTTTCTGGCAAAGCATTTTTCAAATAATACAGAAACCGTTGCTTCCCGTGCGAAAGTGATTACTCCAAAACCTCTTGATGAAGAGGCTTCCGATTCCGATACATCATACAAAAATACTTTTCAGGCAGAGCAGTTTGATACTTTTATTGACCTTCTTCCTTCCGAGACATTAATTAATTCTCTTACAATAGATTTAAACAATGACGGCCTTGATGATGAAGTTATTGTCGTTCGCAAAACTGGGGAACCTTACTTTTCTATAATTCCAGGAATCTATAATCCCGACACCAATGTTTACGAGCGCTTAAAGGAGATTCCTACAAAGATTTCAAAAACAAGAACATTTTCCTATTCTGTTATGGATGTAACAGGCGATCACAAAACCTCGCTTATTTATCAGGGAGTGGAAGATGACGGAACCTCAGTAATGGAGATTTTCATTGCTAAAACCGAAGATGGAAACCTTGAATTGCTCAATATCGGTGATTTTCATTCTGATGATACAATTTTTATTCAGCAGGTTGAACGCTCTGAATCTTATGAGCTCTCTCTTTCAAAGGGAGAAAGCTTTTCTGTCTGGGTATATAAATCTGATAAGGAAAATGTCGGTACAAATCAGATTCAGGAAGAATACAAATGGAATCCGACTATTCAGAAATATGAGCTTTCTAAGGTTGTTCATGTAACTGCAAAAAAACTTGTTGCAAATGAGCTTTCGCGTATTCAGGATGGAACTGTAGAAACCTTTGCTGATTTTTTGAACGGACTATGGTATAAAACTACCAATTCTGGCTCAGAAATACATTATATTTATTTTGATTATGATAAAAAAGAAGTCATTCTGGTTACCGGCGAAACCCAGGAAGTTTATGAATGGGATGACAGCAAGCTTCGTCACAACGGAATCTATCTTACAACCGTCAATTCAACTATTACAAATCTTCATCGTCGTTTTGATGTTGCCCTTGTTAATGTTGATGAAATAAAAATCACAATCCGCGATGAACTTAATATTATTATCAACGAAACAAACCGCTGGGACGGACAGTATAAAAAATTAAGTCTGCAAAGCTCCTTTGATAATCCTGCTTCCGAAACCCAGAAAAACGAATATGAAGTGGAACTGGACAAAAGTCTTGCCTGGTCAACTGCTGATTCAGTTTATTCAATCACAATTCATGATTCGGTTTATTCCTTTAAGGCAGACAGCACTGTAGAAACTGGAATCTATTCTTTTATGAAAATCGGAAGCTACAATGTAATTCAGTTCAAATCTGATTCCGAAAACTCTCTGCTGGCACCTTCTTATGCGCTTGAGTTTGGCTCAAAAACAATTACCGAAACCGTAAAGCGTAAAACCGTAGAAAAAATTGTCACTGATTACGACACAATTACCTTTACGCCGGTTAAAATTATGCCAACAACCTGTTTTACCACCGAAGGAAGAACTTTTACCTTTACTCGTAGCGCAGACTAAGTTAAAATAGGGGCATGACAATCTATAAGAATATTAACCGCCTGATAAGTTATGCACTTGTAACAAAACTGATTTCTCCGGAAGATGTAATTTACACCCGTAACAGACTTCTTGAATTATTTAAGCTGGATTCTTTTGAAGAAGAAGCTTCTGCTGCTGGTGATGGTAATGGTAATTGTGATGGCTGCGACCTTCCTTTTGTAAAACCTGCTGATTTGGAAGATATTTTATCTGAACTTCTTGATTATGCTGCCCAGAACAAACTTTTTGATGACACGGGAATTGTTTCCAGAGATTTATTTGATACAAAAATAATGGGACTTCTTCTTCCTCCTCCTTCTATTGTAATAAAAACCTTTAATGAACTTTATAAAAATGAAGGGGCAAAGGCTGCTACCGACTGGTATTACAATTTTAGCCGCTCAAGTGATTATATCCGTACCTACCGGGTAAAAAAGGATTTAAAATGGAAAACTTCCACCGAATATGGTGATTTGGACATAACAATCAATCTTTCAAAACCCGAAAAAGATCCAAAAGCAATTGCTGCTGCCAGAAACATGAAGCAGAGTGGATATCCTGCCTGTTTATTATGCAAGGAAAATGAAGGCTATGCAGGTCGTCTTAATCACGCTGCCCGTCAGAATCACAGAATTATTCCAATCAAACTGAATAAAGAGCAGTGGTATTTGCAGTATTCGCCTTACGTTTATTACAACGAGCATTGTATTGTTCTTTCAGAAAAACATACACCTATGAAAATCAGCCGTGAAACTTTTGTCCGTCTGCTGGATTTTATAACTTTATTCCCTCATTACACTTTGGGAAGCAACGCCGATATTCCTATTGTTGGCGGTTCAATTTTGACACACAATCATTTTCAGGGTGGAAATTATGTTTTTCCTATGGCCAGGGCCCCTCTCGAAGCTGAGTTTGAATTAAAGGATTTTCCAAAGGTAAAAGCCGGAATAATAAAATGGCCTATGTCTGTTATAAGGCTGGACTCTACTTCTAAAAAAGAGCTTGTTGCCGCTGCCGATTTGATTTTGGAAAAATGGAGGGCTTATAACGATGAAGCCGCCTTTATTTTTGCAGAAACTGATGGAGAGCAGCATAACACAATCACACCGATTGCCCGTAAACGCGGAAGCATGTATGAACTGGATTTGGTTTTGCGCAACAATATTACAACTCAGGAGCATCCGCTTGGAGTTTTCCATCCACACGCAAATCTTCATCATATTAAAAAGGAAAATATCGGTCTGATTGAAGTTATGGGACTTGCCGTTTTGCCTAGCCGTCTTAAAGATGAACTTTTTCAGCTGGCTCATGCTATGTGTGCAAAAAAGGATTTACGTGCTGACGAAGTTCTTGCAAAACATGCTGACTGGGCAGAAGAGCTTTTGGCTAAGCATCCGGAATTTAACGAGATAAATGCCTTTGCAATTCTAAAAGATGAGACGGGGCTTGTATTCAGCAAGGTTCTGGAAGATGCCGGAGTTTTCAAACGCACTCCGGATGGAAAAAAGGCTTTCTTTAAGTTTATAAAATCGCTTTAATTGTCGTCTTCGTTTTCCAGATAAATAGTTTCGCAGTCTTCGTCAAATGCACCTTCGTAGGCAACTGTTTCTGCAGGGATTTCAACTCTTTCAAGACTCTGACATTGAGAAAAAGCCTGCTCCGCAATTCGGGTAGTGCATTTTTCATCAAAGGTAACCTGAGAAAGAGCAACGCATTTGTTGAAGGCTGAAGAATCAATCACTTTTACGGATTTAGGAATATAAATCTTTTTTAGGGAAGCACAGAAAGAAAAGGCTTCACGACCAATGTAAGCAAGACTTTCCGGGAGTTCAACAGAATGAAGCGCCTGGCAGAAGGAAAAAGCATTGCTGGCAATGTATAAGGTTCCGTCTGCAATTTTCATTGTTTTTGCATCGCTGTCCAGAGAAAAAAGGGCTGAATGAGTTTTTGTATTATACATTATACCGTCAATTTTCTGGTAATCAGGATTCTGTTCTAGCAGGCCCAGGGTATCATCAAAGGAATCAAGCTGGATTTCTATTAAAGAAGAAGGAAGCTTAATGTCGGTAAGAGAATCACAATCAGAAAAAGCACCTGCGCCAATAATTTTAAGATTTTTAGGAAGATTTATGCTTTCCAGCTGATTGCAGTTGCAGAAGGCTTCCATGTTTATTTCGCGCAGACTTTCTGGGAGTGTAACTTTTTTGAGGCTTTCACAATCAGAAAAAGCATTGTCTTCAATGTACAAAGTTCCTTCCGGGATGATGACTTCTTCAACAAAATCTGCTTCATCAAGAACATAATCTCCAATAGAAACAATTCCTTCCGGGATTTCAACTTTTGTGTCTGTTCCTGTGTATTTTACAAGACAATATTTTCCGTCATCATTTTCTTCAACTTCAAAGTATTTTTTTACAATCATTTTAATTCCTTTTATTATTTGCTCATTTATTTGCTCATTAAGATTATCGTACTATTTGCCAGTAAAACATAACGTTTCTGCGCATATAATTTTTCATATTTTATTTCTGTCGGGGTTTCTACAAAGCCTTCATCCAGGCCTGTGTCTATGGAGGTGTATGTGGAACTTTCGATTGACGTGTCTTCAACCAGATACCATTTTTTTCCTTCTGGAAGGGAAGGCAGGCTGATTGTCAAATCATAAATATCCATGTTTGAGGCAATGTAAAAATCATTGTCATCAGCTGCTGAATCTGTGCTGGAAGAAGCAAAAAGCTTAAATGCCAGGAAGCGGTTTGTTTTATTCCAGTCTGGAACTTTTGCATTGATGTCATACCAGGCAATTTCCGGGGCAAGATTTTTATCGGTGATATCCTTAAAAAAGGTTTTTCGTCTGAAAACCGGATGTGTCTTTCTTAGGGCAATTAAACGGGCAGTAAAATCTACCAAATCCTTATTTTTTTCTGCCAGTGTCCAGTCAATCCAGCTGATTTCATTGTCCTGGCAGTAGGCGTTGTTGTTTCCCTTTTGGGTACGGCGCATTTCATCACCGCCAAGCAGCATTGGAACTCCCTGGGAAGTAAAAAGGTAAAGCAAAAAAGATTTAATTTTCTTTAAGCGCAGATTTTCGATTTTGGGATTTGTACATTCGCCTTCAAAGCCGTGGTTGTAGCTTAAATTATCGTCACTGCCGTCGCGGTTGCTTTCTCCGTTTTCTTCATTGTGCTTGTAGTTGTAGCTTACTAAATCGTTGAGGGTAAAGCCATCGTGAGCGGTAATAAAATTGATGGAAGCAAGTGGGGAACGTCCGTCGTGGTTGTAGCAGTCGGAACTGCCTGTAACTCTAGTTGCAGCTGCTGTTGAAGTATTTTCGTCGCCACGGATAAAGCGTCTTATATCATCACGGAATCTGCCATTCCATTCTGACCAGCGGTTATTTTTTCCACCCGGAAAGCCACCAAGTTGGTAAAGACCTGCGCAATCCCAGGGTTCTGCAATTATTTTTGTTTTTGACAGGATTGGATCTTCGCTTATTGCTTCTGTAAGAGAAGGCATTTCCTGAGAAATTGGTGTACCGTTCTGGTTTCTGGTTAAAATTGAAGCTAAATCAAAACGGAAGCCGTCGACATGCATCTGTAAAACCCAGTAACGCAGGCTGTCCAAAATAAAATTGTGAGTTACAGGATGATTGCAGTTTACCGAGTTTCCGCAGCCGCTGTAATTCATATAATATTGTGCATCATTTTGTGGAAGGGAATAATAAACGTCATTTTGCAAACCTCGGAACTCAAAGGTATAGCCATGTTCATTGCCTTCTGCTGTGTGATTGTAAACTACATCAAGAATGACTTCTATTCCGGCTTTGTGGAGTTCCTTTACCATCTGCTTGAACTCGTTTACTGAGGCTCCCGGTCTTTTATCTGCCGAATAAGTTGTTTTTGGTGCAAAAAAACCGATTGTACTGTAGCCCCAGTAATTTATGAGAGCATTTCCTGTACGCGGATTTGAGTTAGGATTTTCATTTTCATCAAACTCAAAAACCGGCAGTAATTCTACGGAGGTAATGCCCAGCTTTTTAAGGTGCTCAACTTTTTCAGGGAAAGCCTTGTAAGTTCCTGCAATCTCTTTTTTAACGCCCGAAGTAGGGGAGGCAGTGAAGCCTTTTAAATGGGTTTCGTAAATAATAGTTTCTTCAAGCGGGTAATTAAGTGGCTTGTCACCTTCCCAATCAAAATAATCATCAACTACAACGCATTTTGGAAAATCTGATAAATCTTTAAGTTCTCCGCCGTTATTGGCAGAAAATCCGTTTTTATGCTGCTTGTTGTAGGAACGAAAAACCGAACCTTGCGTAAAAGCTTTTGCATAAGGGTCAAAAAGATATTTATGAAAATTAAAACGCAAGCCTTTTGGCGGATTATAGGGGCCGTCAACTTTATAAAGGTATAAACTTCCTGCTTTAAGTTCTGGAACAAAAATATGCCAGATATCGCCGGTTTTATTTTCTTCAGGATTTAATTCATAAGATTTATAGTAAGTTTTTGAGTTTTCTTTTTCAAAAAGGTAAAGAACGACTTTTGTAGCATCTTTACTGTATATGGAAAAATTAACGCCGTCCTTGCAGAGACTAGCTCCTAAAGGCAAGGGGGAACCGTTTTTAATGATATTATCAGTCATTGTATCAACGATTTTACAGCAAAAAACAAAGGCTTTCAATTATGGAGAAGCTTTGTTGAGTAAGCTTTGTGGAAAGCTTTGTATTATTTCTAATCCATGCTGTGTTTATTGACGATAATTTGTGTATGAAAAAGCATACAGAACTCTTTGTTTTAGTTTTATTTTTTGGATTAAAGGGATTTCTCTGGGCTCAGAACTCGGATGGACAGAAAATTATTTACACGGAAAAGCAAAATGCAATGCGAATCACGGCAAATGATATTCGCCTTATTCCTGAAAAGGATGGGGAGTTTTCCGGGGCAGGTTATCATCTTTATGTAAAAAAACTGCCGGGCGTAGAATCCATTCTTTTGACAGAAACAACAAAAGATCCTCTTGGAAAGGCTGACAGTTACGCCTATCGTGCAGAAGAATATAATCCTATTAATGGGGACGAAATCCGTTATCTTGACGGCAAACCTTTGGTTTCGAATTATGCAAAATATAGTCTTGTTGATTCAACGGTGGAAAAAACAGATTTCTTTGGTGATGCTTTTCATATTTATATTCCGGCTGAATTGGTTTACGGGTATCCCTGGTCACGAAATGGTACTGTTGAAATTGGCAAGGGAACATTTATAAATATCCGAAGCTTTGAAAAGCCTTATGCAGATTATTCCGGGGATTATATGGATAGCCCTTTTATGTTTAATCTGGAAACAAGAAGAAAGCCTCATCCTAAGCCTGTAAAAAAGGATCCGCCTGACCCTCCTGTGGAAGAAGCGCCAGAGCCGGAGCCAGAACCAGAACCTGAGCCAATTGTCCTCACTGATGATTATAATCCTATTGCAAGTGAAACATTTAAAGAGTTGTCTGATGAAATCATTTATTCAAAAGGTCCTGAAACTATTGTTGATGATATAAAAAAGATTCTTGATTCGGTAAAAGACAAACAGAAGCTGGATGTTGTTTTTGCAATTGATGCAACAGGCAGTATGAAAAATGACTTGGAAACCCTCAAAAAGGATTTGCTTCCTGCTTTACTTGAATCCTTTGTTGATTGCCCTGAAACAAGATTTGGCTTGCTTTTTTACAGAGATTATGGGGATAATTTTTCGTACAAAGGGCTGCCGGTCAGAATGTTTAATTTTACAACCGACCTTAAGAGTATTTCAAAAAATCTTAGTTCTATAAGGATTTACGGAAAGGAAGGCGGCGATATTCCAGAAGCGGTTTATGAAGCCATGTATGCTTCTGTAGAATTTTATTCGTGGAGAGCGGACGTTCAAAAACTTGTTATTTTGATTGGTGATGCCCAACCTCATCCGACTCCACGTGGAACAAAAAAATATTCAAAAGAATTTGTAACCTTCTTAGCAAAGGAAAAGAATGTTACGGTTCAGTCTATTCTTCTTCCGAATGACTAGCCTCATTCTTAGATTTTTTATTCTCAGGAATTTTTGACATTCCGATTTCTGCCAGTTTTTTGTATGAAGCTGGCAAATCACCTGCTGAAGCATAGGAATAAAGTTCAAGAATTTCCTCAAAAGCTTCCTGAGCCTTATCGTAATCCTTTGTTTTAAGGTAAAGATGACCTAATTCATATTTTACTTCGATATAAGATTCTGTATCATCACCGTAATTCTGGATAACATTTTTATAGTATGCTTCTGCTGTTTTATAATCACCAGAACTGAATGCATCCTGACCTCTCTGAATCAGCTGAGCTTTTGTTAATCCTTCTGGAATCTCTTTTGTTGTTCTGCAGCCTGTAAAAACTGCCGAAATCATTGTTATTATTGCTATTGAAAGTATTATCGTAATTTTTTTCATATCGCACCTATTTTATAATAAAAGGGCTTGAATGGGCAACAGGTTACAGAAAAAGCTCAGAGACTGCTTATTTTGTGGGAAGAATTGAGCCCAAACACAAGCAAAAATATTAGTATAATAGAAAAAAAACTTTGACCTGAACTAATTATTATGGTAGACTATTACTTGAACTATTCTAATGTTTATAATAGGAGTGAATTATATGCCTCATTGGGTATGGTTTGTAATTCTCCCTGTTGTTGGAATTGTTCTAGGATGGATTATTCGATGGCTTTATGCCAGATTTCAATTATCTGCTTCAGAGCAAAAGGCAGAACGTGTAAAACAGGATGCAATACGTGAAGCTGAAGCACAGAAAAAAGAAATTCTGTTAAATGCAAAAGATGAGCTCATTCGTGAACGAAATCAGCAGGAAAGGGAGAACCGAGAGCGAAGAACGGAAGTTCAACGTTATGAAGCTAGAGTAAGTAAAAAAGAAGAATTGTTGGATCAGCGTGCAGCTGAATTTGAAAAGAATGAAAAGCAACTTGCCGAAAAGCAGGCTGCTGTGGCCAAAAAGGAAGAAGCTCTTTCTAAACAGGAAGAACTTTACAGACAGGAATTAGAAAGAATTTCCGGTCTTTCCGCTCAAGAAGCAAAAGATTTAATTATCAAGAATCTTGAGAATGAAGCCAGACATGATGCACAAAGTTTAATTAATAAAATTGAACAGGAAGCTCAGTTAACTGCCGAAAAAAAGGCCAAAGATATTCTTATTACCACTATTCAAAGAATTGCTCCAGAAACTACAAGTGACATTACAGTAACCACTGTTTCATTACCAAGTGATGAAATGAAGGGACGAATTATCGGTCGTGAAGGTCGAAATATCCGTACTTTGGAAACATTAACTGGCGTTGATATTATTATTGATGATACACCGGAAGCTGTTGTTATTTCTTGTTTTGATCCAGTACGCAAGGAAATTGCAAAAGAATCTCTGGAACGTCTTATTTCAGATGGTCGTATTCATCCGGCTCGTATTGAAGAAATTGTTCAGAAAGTTACCCATGAAATTCAGAACAAGATTTACGAAGAAGGTGAAAGAGTATTATTCGACCTTGGTATTCACAACATGAATACAGACGGAATTCGTGCTCTTGGAAGATTGTATTTTAGAACAAGTTATGGTCAGAATGTTTTGACACATTCAAAGGAAGTTGCAATGGTAGCTTCTATGATTGCAGCCGAAATGGGTGTTGATCGTGAACTTGCTAAGCGCGCTGCTCTTCTTCATGATATTGGAAAGGGTGCAGAATCTGACAGTGATCAGAACCACGCAGAAGTTGGTGCAGAAATGGCCCGCAAGATGGGTGAAGATGCAAGAGTTGTTAATGCAATAGCTGCTCATCATAATGATGTTCCAACAGAAACTATTGAAGGAATCATTGTTCAGATAGCGGATGCAATTTCTGCTGCTAGACCAGGTGCAAGACGCGAAACCGTAGATAATTATGTAAAACGTCTTGAAAACCTTGAAGCGATTGCGGAAGCATTCCCTGGAGTTGAGAAAGCTTATGCAATTCAAGCAGGACGTGAGCTTCGTATTCTTGTTAATAACGAAAAGATTCCAGATAGCGATGTAAAAGATTTGGCTCGTAACATTGCTAAGCAGATCGAAACAGATTTGCGTTATCCTGGAAGAATACGACTTACAATGATTAGGGAAACTAGAATTGTTGAATACGCAAGATAACTTGTTTATTCGACGAGTTTAGAAATTAGGAGGTAGGCACTTCATTTTTTTGAAGTGCCTTTTTTTTAGGGCTCGTGAGCCCGTGAAAGAAGGGATTAGGGGTTATGAATTAGAAACGAAGTCCAACGTAGGCAGCTAAAATGTGATCATATTCATAATTGCCACGTGGCATAAATCTATAATAACCACCGACTATAGGATAGATTTTGGCTTCTTCTCCATAAAAGAAATCATACTCAGCTGCAATTCTAAATCCATTTCCCCAGGCTGTGTTTTCACTTGTGTTTGAAACTTCTTCTGTTTTATAAAAGTTTGCTTTTGAACCTAAAACATAGGCAACTGAAAAATTCAATCCTGCCAGATTAGGGAAAACTTTAATTCCCGTATAAAAAGAATAATCCAGACTGTTATAGTGATTTGATTGTTCCCAGATAAACTCGCAGAAAGTATCGGTTCCAGCGAATAATTTTAATGGTTCTGTAATATTAAAAACGACATCAGCATTAGCGCCAAAGATAATTCTTTTAAAGGAAGGGCTTACAAGTATTTCTGATTTTGTTGCTTCTGGTTTTGAATTATGAACCGGAATCCCAGTTGAAATAGCAACTTCCCAATTTAATAACTTTTGTGAATCATTCTGTGCAAATAACAAAAACTGAGACAAAATAAAAATTGCTGTAAAACTTAGTAATTTTTTCATGTAATTTCTCCAACTTCATTATTTGTAAACTACTCTGAAAGTCTGAAAAACAAGCTTTATATCTGGCGTAAAGGAAAAACCAAGAACTGCCCCTTCTTCTTCAAGATATTCCTGCTCTTTATTACGCCAGTCAGTCATATTTTCGTCTTCACCTTCTTGTTTTGCCATTTCCCAGGTAATTTCATCAAAAGGAATAACTTCTACAGATTGAAGCTCAATTACACAACGAGGATTATCGGCCCTGTCTACAACAATATAAAGCTCCCCAGAAACAGGAAGTGGCTCTCCATCTATAGCAAAGGTTGCATAACTGGAGAAAAAAGCTGTTTTTTTACCACTTATTACAAGTGAAACAAGTTCGTCTCCAACAAAACCTTTAGCTTCAAAGTTCAAATCGCCGGCACAGCGTTCATCCGAATCGCGACCAGTTTCCTTTAAAAATTTTTCCCAATATTCATCTAATTCTGTCATATTCTATATTTTCGGCTCAAATGGATTATTCTTAAGTTTTGTAAATACGCCCCTGTCTGCACCAAAAGGAACGATTGAAGGAGTATTGTAATCTGGACTAATTGTAAGCTCGCAATCAAGACAATGAAGAATAAATGCATCGTAATCCTTCTGTTCAATTTTTGGATAAAGATAAGGTCCTTTTCGTGTCCAATATTTTGTAAGTACTGGATCATACAAAAACCAGTTTTTTTCTTCTCGCAAGGGAAGTTCAGCAATCAGATTGTAAAGAGCTCGGGTAATTCCGCATTCCATTGCAAAGGGAAGCTTTACGCTTTTATTTATAAATTGTTCTGCAAAAAGTTTTTTCTCTGAAGAAAGCTGATTGATACAGTCAGTCTTTACAGCAAGAATAAAGATGGAATCTGTCCAGGGAAGAGGAGGTGCAAAAATAATTGAATCAACCTGCGAAAAATCCGGACTTTCTTTTAACCAGGGTTTATAAAAGCTTGTGCTTTCAGCTGAAAAGAATGTTCCTGCCAGCAGAGCGTCCTTCTGATCATAAAAATACATTACTTTTCGGTCAGACTTAAAAAGTTCAGATACAGCTTTTTCCGCACGAGATTTATCCTGACAGATAAAGCTTCCTGTTTGTCCACGGTTGATTGTATTTTTTATAAAAGTAAAAGCAGATTTTCCATCCCAACCAAGAATTGCCCGTCCGTTTTCCTGATACAAATCCGTTAGGCGGATTCCTTTTTTAGTATACAAAAAACAGTTTCGTGCTCTGGTAACACACCCAAATCGATTATATATTTCCTGATAATATTGATTTTTATTCATTAGTTTTATTATACCAAATCCCTTTAAAATAAAAAAGCCGATGTTGTTTGGTAGGAATACATCGGCTAAAAAGTCCTGCTTTGTTTTTTTTTTTGTGGAAGACAACTTCTGGGATCCAGCATCCCAGAAGTCATTTTCCTAGTTCTGGAGGCAACAGTTCTATGAAAAAACCGTCATTAGTTAAAGGAACTTTTTCTCTTTTTATTTTTAAATATATTTACTTTTTTGACTTCTTTCTTTTAGAAACAACGTCGAAGATTACGGCTGCAAGAAGAACCGAACCTTTTACAGCTCTCTGCCAGTTCATATCTACACCAAGAATTGACATACCGTTGTTCAAAACACCCATAAAGATAGCACCAACTACAGCGCCGGAAACTGTTCCAGTTCCACCGTATGCAGATGCACCACCAATAAAGCAGGAAGCAATGGCATCCATTTCGTAGTTCTGTCCAGCGGTTGGCTGAGCAGAGTTCATTCGGGCAATTGTAACAAGTGCTGCAACTGCGGCAATAAAGCCCATGTTTGTGTATGCAAAGAACATAACGTTGTTTGTATTTACACCAGAAAGTCTGGCTGCTTTTTCGTTTCCACCAATTGCGTACAGGTAACGTCCTGGAACTGTATTCTGTGTAAAGTAAGAATATGCTGCAATTATTACACCAAGAAGAATCAAAACAACAGGAATACCGCGGTCTCTGGCAAGGAACTGACCAATAACAAAGATTACGATTGAAAGCACTACGAGCTTAGCAATAAAAGAACCCTTTGACTGAACTGTGTAGTTTTTCTTAATCTTCTTCTGGCGACTTACAATTTCAAGAATTATGTAAGCAAGGATTGCAATAAGAGTAACGATAAGAGTAATCATCAAAGTGTACTTATCAACCCATTCATCAAAAAGTTCAATTTCGCCAAACTTTTCCATTGTTGCATCGCTTGGATTTGGTGCAAAACTTTCAAAAAGTTTAAGATATTTGTCTGGGAAAGGAGCAATCGGACGACCGTCAAGAACGATTGTTGCAACACCACGCCACAAAAGCATACCGGCAAGGGTAGTGATAAAAGGCGGAATGTGGATGTAAGCAATAAAGAAACCGTGGAAAGCACCAATTGCTGTACCAAGAATAAGACAAGCAAGAACTGCAAGAGGAATTGGCCAGCCCCAGTTTACAATAAATACACCTGCAAGAGCACCAACAAGGGCAACTACAGAACCAACAGACAAATCGATGTTACCACCAGTAAGAATACACAAAAGCATACCTGTTGCAAGGATTGCAACGTAAGCATTCTGTCTTATGATGTTTGTAACGTTTGCAGGAGCAAATAAGGAACCATGTCCTGTGATCCTGATTAAGATTTCAAACAGAATCATTACTCCGACAAGTACAAAAAGCATTGTGTTGCTTTTCAAAACTGATTTTAAAGTATTAGAAACATTTGAAGTTTTCTTTTCCATAATTATTTTATCTCCTTATAATTCGACAGTCTTGCCGGCGTTGATAATTTCAGTCATGATTTTTTCCTGAGTAGCATCTTTTCCGCTCATCTCTGCAATCATCTTACCTTCGTTCATAACGTAGATACGGTCGCACATACCAAGAATCTCAGGCATTTCAGAAGAAATCATAATTACTGATTTTCCTTCTGCAACCATTTTATTGATGATACAGTAGATTTCGTACTTAGCACCAACGTCAATACCGCGGGTAGGCTCATCAAGAATAAGGATTTCTGGTTCTGCAAAAAGCCATTTTCCTAAAAGTACCTTCTGCATGTTTCCACCAGAAAGATTTCCTACATCTTCCATTACGGATGCACATTTTGTATGCATTTCCTTTGCCATTTCTTCGGAATATTTACGTTCTTTATCAAAGTCAAGAATATAATGATTTGAAATCTTCTCAGGTTTTGCTGCTGTTGTATTTTTACAGATAGATTCCGAAAGAATGAGTCCGTTACCCTTGCGGTCTTCTGTTACATAAGCGAGCCCTGCTTTGATTGCAGATTTTACGTTAGGGAAAGAAACTTCTTTTCCGTCCTTATATATATGTCCATGGATATTTGCTCCGTAGGAATGACCAAAGATACTCATTGCAAGCTCTGTACGTCCGGCGCCCATAAGACCAGAAATACCTAAAACTTCACCGCGTCTGAGATTAAAGTTGATGTGGTCGCAAACCTTAATTCCGTCAAATACAGGATGATCTACGCACCAGTCTTTTACTTCAAAACAAACTTCGCCTACATGAGGTTCGCGTTTAGGGAATCGGTCGGTAAGGCTTCGTCCTACCATTGCCGAAATAATTGTATCTTCAGAGAAATTATCTTTAGTTTTATCAAGCGAAGTTATTGACTGTCCGTCGCGAATAACAGTAATTCTGTCTGCAACATAAGAAACTTCGTTTAGTTTGTGGGAAATGATGATAGAAGTCATTCCCTTCTTTTTAAATTCAAGAAGCAAATCAAGAAGATGTTTTGCTTCAGTATCATTCAAGGAGGCAGTAGGTTCATCAAGAATAAGAAGTCTTACATTCTTGCCGAGAGCTTTTGCAATTTCTACAAGCTGCTGTTTTCCAACACCAATATCCTTGATTAAAGTTTTAGATGAATCTTTAAGACCAACCATAGCCAAAAGTTCATCTGCTTTATCAAAAGTTTCAGACCAGTTAATTTTTGCCTTTGTTCCTCTTTCGTTACCAAGGAACATGTTTTCACCAATTGTAAGAAGCGGAACAAGAGCTAATTCCTGATGAATTATAACAATGCCTTTTGCTTCGCTGTCTTTTATTGTCTGGAATTTACAAATCTCACCGTCATATACAATGTCGCCGTCGTAAGTTCCATAAGGATAAATACCGCTTAGAACATTCATCAAAGTGGATTTTCCAGCACCGTTTTCACCAACAATGGCGTGTATTTCACCTTCTTCTACTGAAAGGTTTACATTGTTCAGCGCCTTTACTCCGGGAAACTCTTTGATGATATTTTTCATTTCCAATAATGTCTTAGCCATTAGAATCTCTCTTTTTAACTATGAATTATGAATCCTAAGTTTTTATGATTTTTCTTGTAAAAAAAAATCGGAATGTAGAAGTTGGTTTTACCTCATTCCGCATTCCGACTTCTTAAATATCAGAACTATTTAAGTTCAGATTCTTTGTAATATCCAGTGTCAACGAGAAGTTTCTTGTAGTTGTTTACATCGCCGAATACTGGTTCGCAAAGGAATGAAGGAACAACTTTAACGTTGTTGTTGTATGTTTCTGTATCATTTACAGGAGCACCTTTTCCAGAAAGGATAGCATCAACCATTTCAGCTACCTTTGAAGCAAGTGTACGTGTATCTTTGAATACAGACATAGCCTGCAAACCTTTAAGCATGTTCTTTACAGATACGATATCACAGTCCTGTCCAGTGATGATAGGGAAGTTGTCAGCTGTGTATCCAGCAGAAAGAAGAGCGTTTGTTACACCGTTAGCTGTTGAGTCATTTGAACAGTAAACTGCGTCAAGTTTCTTTCCTTTTGGACCATATCCGTTAGAAGTGATAAGGTTTTCCATTCTCTTCTGAGCTTCTTCTGTAGACCAGTTCAATGTAGCAGCCTGTGCTTTTGCTGTCTGTCCAGAAGGACATACGATTACACCCTTGTCGATGTAAGGAGTAAGAACGTCCATAGCTCCACCAAAGAAGAAGTTGATGTTGTTGTCACCTGGGTCACCTGTGAAGAATTCCATGTAAACAGGGTCAGAAGCTGAGCGTGATTTAAGTCCGAGTTTATCAACAAGATAGTCACCCTGGAGAGTTCCTACTTTGTAGTTATCGAATGTTGCATAGTAAGTAACAGCATCTGTGTCCATGATAAGACGGTCATAAGCAATAACCTGAATCTTCTTTTTCTTTGCTGTTGCAAGAACGTTAGAAAGTGCAGATCCATCAATAGATGCAATTACGAGAACCTTGCATTTTCCAGTAATCATGTTTTCAATCTGTGAAATCTGAGTGTTGATATCGTTTGCAGCATACTGAAGGTCTACCTGATATCCAGCTTTTTCGAGCTGAGCCTTCATGTTAGCTCCATCCTGATTCCATCTCTGCAAATCTTTAGTTGGCATTGAAACACCAACTTTTACACTCTTGCCTTTTTTTGCTGCAAAAGTTGTAGAAACTAATGCTAAAGCAACACAAACAACTGCTAAAAGTTTTTTCATTTTGTAACTCCTATTTTTTTTAGTTTTTGGGAAAAACCCAATTTCTAAGAAAATTATATTATTTAAACAGGAGCTGTGATTAACAATATTCTAAAGATTATTGGCGTTTTTAGTAAAAAAGAAAGATTTTTAGCATTTTTTTTGTTTGTGAATTAGTATTTTTTTGTCATAAAATTTCTGCTAATTCATCATTCACTATCAGAATTCTTCATTCTACATTTTTAATTCAAATTGTGCATTATCTATACACTTCGCCACTTGTGTGGAATCCTGATTTTATAATGACTTCATCAATATTAGATTTATTCACAATCTGAGGCTCCAGCCAGACAACTGGAATGTTATCAAAGCCGTTGTTTATGTATGCTAAATCCGTTACAAAATCTTCTATCTTTTTCCCGTTAGCAAGATTTACCGCATATTCCGCAGCTAATTCAGCAAGCTTTGTAATTGGCTTGTATATTGTAAAATCCTGCTTTCCTTCTACAATGTACTGGCAGGCAACAATATCAGCATCCTGTCCACAAATTGGAATGTGAACATCCTTGTAGTAAAGATTCAGCGCTGAGATTACACTCTGTGCAACGGCATCATTTCCACAAACAATTGCATCTGGAATCTGATTATTTGTAATCAGCCGAATCATTTCCTGATATGCTAAGTCATAATTCCAGCCGCTTGTATAAAAAGTGTGAGTGATATGAATTGGTGAACCGTAAATTACCTTGTTAATTCCCCGCTGGATTAAAGTCATATTGTAATCTTCTTCAGACCCCAGAATACAGAACCAGCTTGGACCGTGAGAAGCACTTCGCAAGCCTTTTGCCATGAGTTCACCGACCTTTTCACTGTTTATTGTAAGGTAAAGGTCTATATCGGCATTAAGTACAAGCCTGTCATAAGAAATTACCGGTATATTTTTATTTTTAATTTTCTGAATTGATTCGGACATTGCATCCGCATCCTTTGGCAGTACTACAATAACATCAACATTTCTGTCTACAAGATACATAAGCTGACGGTTCTGTTCTTCCACATCGTTTCCGGCATTCTGAACGATAACATCGGCATTCATTTCTTTGGCCTTATTCATAAAAACGTCCAAATCCCGCTGCCAGCGTTCTATTGCAAGGGTGTCTATAGAAAAACCGATAGTCTTTTTATTAGAAGCAACCGTTTCATTTTTTTTATCTGTGCGTACTCTCTGGGAAGTTTTTTTAGAGCAGGAAGAAAAGGCAATAACAGAAAGAATTAAAAGAACAACTGAACTTTTTTTCATATTTCGCTCCTGTATTCTGACGGGGTGAGACCATATTTATTTTTAAAAATGCGGCTAAAGTAGTTCTGGTCGTTCCAGCCACATTCCGAGGTTATTTCTTTTATGGAAAGATTCGATTGCTTTAGCAAGGCACGAGATTTATCGAGTCTTTTGTCTGTAAGGAAATTGACGAAGGTAATGTTTTTTTCTTCCTTAAAAAGTTTGCTCAAATAAAAAGTACTTACATTTACGTGGGAAGCAACCTGGTCAAGGGAAATATCCTGAGAAAGATTTTTATCGATATATTCGCAGGCTTTTTTGATAATTGGATTTTCGCTATGTTCCCGGGTGTTTATAATTACGCTCAAATATTCCATTAAAGTTTTTTGAACAAAGACTTTTAGCATCTGAAAATCGTTTTCTGCACTCAGAGAAGAAAAAACATTATCAAAAGAATCTGACAAAAAGTTACTGGCAATTTCTACGGTAAGATTACGGGCTGTAACGATAAGCTCAAAGAAAGCATTTTTGATTTTATTCAAATCCTTTTCCTGCTGCTCAATCTGCTTGCTGTACAACTCAAAAAATGCAGAAAGACCGTTTGAATCGCCCTGCTTTAGACGGCTGTAAAGCTTCTTTTTTATTTCATTCAAATCATCAGAGGTATTTTCTTCCTGATTTTGAATAGAACCCGCAAAAATAATTCCGCCGGAAGCTTCTGTTTTATTGAGACAGGAAAGGGCTTCGTTGTAAGAAGGTTTGAGCATAACCCAGTCTGAATGCAATTTACTGATTCCCGCCCTTATTCCCGAACTTATGTTAAAACAAAGCGTTGAATAAATAGATTTTAAATCATTGATAGCCGCTTCTTCCGAAAGCCTGTCGAGATTTGAATAAAGAAAAACAATCCTGTTCATCATAAAGGAACTGACAAGGCAGCGATGTTCTTTATTCAGTATGTCTCTGATTTGCAGATAAGTTTTATGCTTGTTATCCGCATTTATATTAGGAAACTCCATGCAGCAGAACATATAGGAATAACTGTCTATGCTGAAATATTCCAGATAAGATTCCAGATTAAAATCCGATTCGTTGTTGTAAATGCAGGCAAAAATAAAATCGCTTTCAATCATTGGAGAAACAAAATCCAGTTTTTTATGGAACTCCAAATCTTCATTTTGCTTTCCTCTCTTGGAATCAATAAAATCCATTGCACTGCGGATTGTCTGAATAAGAATATTTCTGTTTACCGGCTTTGTAATATATTTAAATGCTCCAAGATTCATTGCTTCCTGAGCATATTGAAAGCGGTCAAAGGCGCTCAAAATTATGGTGACGGTGTCGGGCTTTAATTTTTTGATGCAGCTTACAGTTTCCAGTCCGTTCAGCCCCGGCATATTTATATCCATAAATATTATGTCGATATTTTCTTTTGAAACAATTTCTAAGGCTTCTGTTCCCGAAAGTGCCGTAGTGATTTTAATCTGGCCTTCAAAGTTTTTGTTTATAATAAAAGAAAGAGAATCTACTGCTATCTGCTCGTCATCGGTAATTAAAATATTATACATGCTTTGGAATCCTTATTATAAACTTAGTGCCTTCCCCGTTTTCGCTCGAGGTTATATCAAAAATATCGTTACGGTGGAAATAAAGTTTTAAGCGCAGAAATACATTTATAAGTCCTGTGCCCGTGTGCTGGCGCTGGTCTTCAAGAACATTATTCTGATTCAGAATCTGTTCAGGTAATTTTGTTGTTTCATTTTCTACAGCAAGGAATACATTTTCTTTTATTTGATCAGGAATACCGCTGCCGTTATCCGAAATGCTGATTACAATATATTTTTCTTCGGTTTGAATGCTCAAAATTACTTTTACCTTTTTGTTTTTAAGTCCGTGCTTTATGCAGTTTTCTACAAGTGGCTGCAAGGTCATTACAGGGATTTCTTCTTTGAAAGTCTGAACCGGAATCTGTTTTTCAAAATCAAGTCGGTTTCCAAATCTTACTTTCATGATATATACAAAGTTGTCGACAAGTCCGAGCTCTTCATCAATTGTGGCAGTCTTTTTTTCCTGCTGAATATTATAACGGAAAAAGTCTGCAACCTGTTCCAGAAAATAACAGGTTTTGTCTGCGTTTTCCATCATTGCCAGCTGTGCACCCGTATTGAGCGTATTAAAGAGGAAATGAGGATTTATCTGATTTTGCAAGGCACGCAGCTGAGCATCTGTATAAAGTGCCTGCATTTCTATTTCTTTTTCTTTTAATTCTGCTTCGGTGTGAGCTTTTTCCCAGATTGTGTCGATATATTCACGGATACTGATAATCATTCGGTCAAAGGCTGTACAGATACTTCCTATTTCATCATTTGTGTTAATATTAAAAAGAGGAACATCAAAATCACGCTTTGAAACCCTGTGTGCAACTGCCGAAATCTTTTTGAGTGGCTGAATGATTGTCGTGATTGAAAGATAAAGAATTATAAGCGCAAGAAAAGCAAAAACAAAGAAGAAGAAAAATCCGACTTTTGTGGTGTAAACGATATTATCGTGATTATTTTCGTATTTTTCCGCATTTTCTTGAAGAAGAAGCTTATTTAATTCCAAAAGCTGAGCAAGAAGAATATTGTAGTTGTCCGAAGTTTTTTTGTAATAATAGGTAATTTCTTCGCTGTTGTTGGCTCGTCTTGCAGCTACGGCCTTTGAACTGTAGGTCAGAAAGGAAAGAGCCAGCTGATAAACAATGTATTCTTTCTGGACAACTTCATTTGTAGACGGCAGCTTCTGCATATTCTGCATAAACTCTTCTACCTTTGCGCGGTTGGAATAAAAATTATCTATGCTTTCAAAAGTATGATAATTCAAATATGTTTCGAGAGCCTTTTCGGTTTGCGCCAGAGTTTGAGAAAAATAGTTTAATTCTGTGTTTGAATTATAGGAATCGCCGAGTATTTCTACAGAAGAAAAGGTCAACTTCATTGTAACAAGAAGAATAACAGACATTGCAATCAGGAAGGTAAAAACGCATAACATAATGCGTCCTCTTAAACTTTTGTTCATTTGCTGCTCCTTGTAATTTTTACGTCGGCAGCAATGTAGCTGTTTGCATAACCTTTTTCTTTGTATTCAAAAAACTCACGAATTGCAGCTTCCCCGATTTTTTCAGGATCGAGAGCTATAAGTTCATTTATGATATTTTTTTCAAGATAAAGCTGGCAGGTTTCGTTTGTACCAAAACCGATGATTCTTATATTTTTATTATTTTCCTGGTGAAGTTCGATTAGTGTTTGTACAACCTTGATAGTATTTTCTTCGGTAATGCAAACTAAGACAAGCTTTTCGTCAGCTGCATCAAGTTTTAAGTCTTCGGGTGTGATATTTTCTTTTACGGAATAAAGGATTTCTTCATATTCGCGCAGAACATCCTGAATACTGTTCATAAGAGAGCTGTAATTAATGTTGCTCATATTGTCTTCGCTGATGATTATGGCTCTTCCTTTTTTTTCCAAAAGAGCGACTGCTTCATCACCAAGTTTTTTACCAAGTTCCCAGTAGCTGTTTCCTATAAAACTGATTTGCGGAAGATTGGGATTATATTGTCCTGTCGTTACTATTGGTATTGGGTTTCCGTCGTAGCGGGTTGGAGTCGAAATATTGTCGTAAGAAGAATCTATATAGGCAATTACGCAGTCTGCATTTACAAAAGAAGCATAGTCAAAAAGTGATTGTGAAGAAATCTCTTCTGCCTGCGAACGTGGAACATACAATTCAGCAACGGCATTATAAAAGGAACAGACATTATTTGCGCCATCATAAACCTTTGAAAGAAAAAGTTCATTTTCGTAATTTCCGGTTACGATGATATGAAAATTACGGTTTTCGCTTAAAAGGTTTTTATCAGCCGTCTTTTTTGTGTGTGCAGTCAAAAGATAATAAAAAATAGCCAGAGAAAGAATAGCCAGTATTGCAAAAAGAGTTATAAGAACAGGAAAAAAATGACCGGCACGTTTTTTAGGCTTTTCCATACTCAAAAACTATTTTTTCTTTTTTATAATCTGCCGTGACAGAACCACCTTTTTCCAATTTTCCAAAGAGAACTTCATCAACAAGGGCATCTGCAAGTTTACTTTCGATTGTACGGGCCATATTTCTGGCTCCGAACTCTTTTGAATATCCCTGGTCTGTAAGATAGTCTACGCAATGGTCTGTAACTGTGAGCACAACTTTTTTTGCCTTCATTCGGTCTGCAAGCTTTTTAATTTCCTTGCGGCATACTTTCTGAACAACTTCGCGGCTCAGGTGATTGAATGGAATTACAGCATCAAGCCTGTTTCTGAACTCAGGAGGGAACTCTCGGTTTACGGCTTCATTTAAGGTAGCTTCATCACAATCAGCAATTGTAGAACCAAAGCCAATTCCCGGTTTTTCCATATCGCGGGCACCTGCATTACTTGTCATAATTATTATGCAGTTTCTAAAATCGGCTTTACGTCCCTGATTATCAGTAAGAATACCATAATCCATTACCTGAAGAAGAATGTTGTAAATATCTTCGTGTGCTTTTTCTATTTCATCAAAAAGAACAATTGAGTTTGGATTTTTTCTTACATCTTTTGTAAGCTGTCCGCCTTCTTCAAAGCCAACATATCCTGGTGGTGAACCAACAAGACGGCTTACAGAATGCTTTTCCTGATACTCACTCATATCATAACGGAGAAGAGGTTCATGCAGGATTTGTGAAAGGGTTCTTGCAAGTTCGGTTTTTCCACAACCGGTTGGACCTACAAAAAGATAGCAGGCTTCTGGTTTGTCTGGATTGCGGAAACCGGCGCGTGCACGTTTTACTGCTTTACCCAAAGTAATAATTGCTTTTTCCTGACCAAAAATATCAGCACGCATATTATCTTCTATGAACTGTAGCTGCTCTTTTTCGTCACCAGCAACAACATCAATAGGAAGCTTTGCTATTTTTGCAGTAACCTTGCGGATGATTGCAGAAGAAACCTGAAAAGCTTTTTCTGATTCAACCAGTTCTTTAGCATTTCCGTTAAAGCCACCGGTTTTTGTTATGTAAAGGAAGGCTCCTGCTTCATCAATAATATCAATTGCTTTATCTGGAAGTCTGCGGTCTGGAAGATACTGAATTGACAAATCAACGGCAGACTCAATTGCAGAAGGCGCATATTTTACATGATGATAATTTTCGTATTTCTGCTGTAAGCCTTTTAGAATCTTTACTGTTTCGTCTCTGGTAGGCTCGTTTATATCAACCTTCTGGAAACGTCTTGCAAGTGCACGATCTTTTTCAAAATGTGCTGTGTATTCTTCAAAGGTTGTAGAACCGATGATTCTTATGCTTCCGTCTGCAAGGGCTGGTTTTAAAAGATTTGCGGCATCCATAGAACTGTTGCCGTTGGTTCCAGCTCCCATTATCATGTGGATTTCGTCTATAAAAAGTATGGATTTTTTCTTCTGTTGTAATTCTTCTATGATTGAATGAAGTCGCTCTTCAAAATCACCGCGGAACTTTGAGCCTGCAAGCAAAAGGCCTAAGTCCAGACTGTAAATTGTAAAATCTTTAAGGGCCTTTGGAACCTTGTTTTCTACGATTCTTTGAGCAAGTCCGTAGGTTATGGCTGTTTTTCCAACGCCAGCATCTCCTACATGGAGAGGATTATTTTTTGTACGGCGGCAGAGAATCTGAATTGTACGTTCAAGTTCTTCTTCACGACCAATCAAAGTATCAAACTTACCTTTTTTTGCCATTTCTGTAAGATTTACGGCAAAGCGGTCTAAACCACCTTCGTTATTTGAGGTTAGGCCTTCCGGAAATTGAGGATTCTGTGGTTTTTTGCCGGCATTTGTGGCTGTTTTTTGAGCCGCTCCTGCCCCGTGAACACCCTTTACCCGACTGATGGTTTCTAAAAGTTTATAGTGTTCAACTCCGCTGTTTTTAAGATAATAGGAACAATAATTGTGGTTTTCTTCGAACATGCTTACAAGAACATCTGTAATATCAATAACTTCTGATTCGCTTGTAATGCAGTGGAAAACAGCTCTGTTCATAACAGCCTGAAAACCTGCGGATTCCAGCGGTCCTGATATAAAATCTGGATTTGCTTCCTGACAGATTACAGGGATTTTATTTGCAAGATGGTCTGTAAGTGCTTCTTTTAACTGGTAGCAGTTACTTCCGCTTTCTGCAAGAATATGGCATACAAAATCATCTGCCATGGCAACAGCAAGTACATGCTCTGGCGTAAAAAATTGATGGTGAGATTTTTTTGCCTCGTTTAAAGAGTCTGCAAGTATTTTTGTAAGCATAGGGCTTACTTTCATCTGGCGAACGATACCTTTTTGCTGGTCGTTTTGTTTACTCAATTTCTACCCTCAATGGAAAACCATTCTTTTTGGCAATGGCTTTTGTAAGGTTTGTTCTGGAAACTGCAATGTCGTATGTATAGATTCCTACAACAGCGGAGCCTTTCTGGTGAACCGTCTGCATAATTAATTCGGCTTCGTCATGTGATTTGTTGAATATCGAAACAAGAACATCTACTACAAAATCCATTGTCGTGTAATCATCATTATAGAAAACAACACGTTTTTCTGGCGGAAGTTCAAATGAGGTGTCTTCAGCAATTCCGCTGGATGGTGTGTTTTGTGTCTGATTAAATAAATCACTCATAGCTATAATATAACGATAAAAACTCAAATTAGCAACAAGCAACTAAAAATCGATTATAAATAAGAAAAAAAATAGCCGGAATTACGTGTCCTTAAAAAGTCGGGTACTGCGGTGTCCTTCGGACCATTGTATTTTTTTATACAATTTTATTATAAATTTTTACTTTGATTTTGCGCGTATGGATTCTATAATTTTTTTATAACTAATCTAAGGAGTATTTTATGGATAATTTTACATTTTATTCACCTACATATTTTGCATTTGGAAAGGGAATGGAAGCTAAGGCTGGAGAACTGGTAAAAAGATTTGGTGGAAGCAAGGTGCTGATTCATTTTGGTGGCGGTTCGGTTGTAAGGTCTGGGCTTTTGGAGCGTGTAGAATTATCTCTTAAAGAGGCTAAAATTGATTTTATAAAGCTGGGCGGTGTAAAACCAAATCCTAGAAGCGGGCTTGTTTATGAAGGAATAGAATTGTGCCGTAAGGAAAAGGTTGATTTTATTCTTGCTGTGGGTGGCGGTTCGGTAATTGATTCTGCAAAAGCTATTGCGGCAGGAACTGTTTACGATGGTGATTTCTGGGATTTTTATGAAGGAAAACCTGTTACAAATGCACTTCCAGTTGCTACAGTTTTGACAATTGCTGCTGCCGGTAGTGAAGGAAGTCCTGACAGCGTAATCACAAAAGAAGAAGGAATGTTCAAACGCGGTGCAAGCGGTGAAGCTTTACGTCCAAAGTTTTCTATTTTGAATCCTGAACTTACACAGACTTTGCCGGCTTATCAGACAGCTTGTGGAATTACAGATATTATGGCTCATCTTTACGAACGTTATCTTACAAACTCCACTGATGTTGAAGTAACTGACCGCGTAATCGAGGCTTTGCTTTTGACAATGAAAAATGAAGGTCCAAAGGTTATAGCAGATCCAAATGATTATCAGGCAAGGGCAAATATTATGTGGGCTGGAATGCTTGCTCATAATAATTGTGCTGGTGTAGGCCGAAGCCAGGACTGGTCAAGCCACTGTATTGAACATGAGCTTTCTGCTTTGTATGATTGCGCTCATGGTGCGGGGCTTGCAGTTGTTATGCCTGCTGTATTTACTTACAACTTAAATCATAATGTTATGCGTTTTGCTCAGGCTGCGGTACGTGTTTGGGGCTGCGAAATGGATTTTGAACATCCTGAAAATACGGCAAAAGCAGGAATTAAGGCTTTGCAGAACTTTTTGATTTCTATTGGAATGCCAAAGAACTTTGCAGAGCTTGGTGCAAATCCTGCTGATATTGAAAAGCTTGCTCATACTGCCTGCTACGGAAACGGTGGCGACGGTCATGTTTATGGCTTTGTAAAGCTTGAGCAGAAGGATGTTGAGAATATTTATAAACTAATGGTTTAACAATTCATAATATTTATATGGAGAATTACTATGGTAGATGTAAAAGGTAAATGGTGTTTTATAACTGGTGCTAGCAGGGGAATCGGAAAGCTTTCGGCTGAGTTTATGGCTGAGCAGGGAGCTAATTTAATTCTTCATAGTCGTGATAAGAGTCATACTACAGAACTGGCAAAAGCGCTTGAAGCAAAGGGCGTGCAGGTAAAGCAGGTTAGTGCAGAACTTTCTGATTTGGATGCTGTTGAAAAAATGCTTAAAGAAATCGACTCTTTTGGTGTGAATGTTGAAATCGTTTTGAATAATGCAGGACTTCAGATTGCTTACAGAAACGAATATTTTAAGACTCCGGTTAGTGATTATACAGAAAGCTTTAAAATCAATACTATTGCACCGGCTATGATTTGCTATCATTTTATGCCAAAGATGATTGCAAACGGCTTTGGTCGTATTCTGAATACTACGAGCGGAATTGCACTGGAACCTCAGCAGGCAGGTTATTCTGCAAGTAAAGCGGCTCTTGATAAAATTACAATTGACTTGGGAAGCACGGTTCAGGGAACTGATGTAATGATAAATCTTACTGACCCGGGCTGGTGCAGGACAGATTTAGGCGGAAGTCATGCTCCAAATGCTCCAGAAAGCGCAATTCCTGGTATTGTTGTCGGTGCCTTTGTTGATGACAAAAAATCAGGCAGAAACCTCGGTGCTCAGAACTTTACGGGAATGACTCTGGAAGCAGCAGTTGTTAAGGCAGAAAAAGAGTTCGACAGTCCGTATAAGAGATAATTACGAATAAAAGATACCGAATTGTAAATCAAAAACTGTGGTAGAAGTTGATAATCGACACTATGTGTGCGGTTGCAAGAAAGCCGCAGTTTTTTTATAATTCCATTCATGAAAAATACACCTAAATATGCTCTCGCAATTTTTGATATGGATGGGACAATCCTTAATACTATAGATGATTTGGCGGATTCGCTGAATGTTATTTTGGAGCGGTATTCAATGCCGTTGCACACGGTTGACCAGGTGCGCTTTATGGTTGGAAACGGGATTCCAAAGCTGATTGAGCGCGCCATTCCAAATGGACGTGATAATTCTAAGTTTGATGAAATCCTTAAAGAATACATTGCCTATTACGAGGAACATTCTGCTATAAAGACACGGCCTTATGATGGAATTGTGGAGGCTGTAAAAGCCTTGCGTAAGTCTGGAGTTAAGATTGCCGTAAATACTAACAAGGTAGAAGCGGCGGCTCTTGATTTGGTTGCTAAATATTTTCCTGATTGTTTTGATATTGTAAGCGGTAGTCGTCCGGGGCTTCCTCCAAAACCGGCTCCTGATGGGGTTTATGAAATTTTAAAACGGGCTGGAATTGACGGTAAAAGTGAAGGTCAGAAGGCAGTTTTTATTGGAGATTCTGACGTAGACTTGCAGACTGGTATAAATGCTGGCCTTGATGTAATCGGTGTGGACTGGGGATTTAGGGGAAAAGCCTTTTTGCTGGAACATGGTGCAACAGAAGATAATATTGTAATTAAGGCTGATGAATTAGTTGAAAAAATTGGCTAAAAAAAGGGCTGTCCAATTTTTATTGGGCAGCCCTTTTGGGTTTTTAGGGCTCGTGAGCCCGTGAAAATATGAAGCGAAGCGAAATATTTTCACAATAAACCACCTGCTATGCGGGTGGTGGGCAAAAGCTTATAGCAAAAAAAACTTTCCTCCGAAGCGGTAC
>JAEEGK010001319.1_pt1 | contig 62344 bp, 55 predicted proteins | sample 8958771 | NCBI WGS metagenome assembly JAEEGK01 (sample SAMN16246547, study PRJNA631951) | gut metagenome | biome: gut microbiome; feature: rumen; material: SC-attached | host: Bos | place: Iran: Karaj | collected 2018-10 | reverse complement strand
CTATACCACTCCAGCAGCCAAAAAACGTCGCGCCATCTTTAATATGATTCAGATGCATTTGAAGCATCATCTACCTACACTTCGCAAGACGATAACACCCAAGGGAATCGGAAGTTCTTATACCCGCAGACATTGAAAACAATATTATTAGACTTCCTGAAATAGTTAAAGAAGTTGAGCGAGTGCAACACTTGAATTATATTAAATAATGAAAAAATCGATAAACAACCTTAATTTATATATGTTTTAACTTTATATTTTATATCTTTGTAGCGAAATTAATAAAATTTAAGAGGATATGAAAGCGTATTCATTTGCATTAGCAGCAGGCCTGGGGTTAATGGCTACCTTGGCCTCGTGTGTAAAAGACCCGTCAGTTCCTTCGTATGAGGATGTACAGAAGGAATCGTATGCCAGCAGTTTTGTGGCTAAGTATGGCCAGATCAGTTCCACCCAGTCATGGGACTTTGCCTCTGGTGAGCAAAGACTCGCAACTCGTGGCTTCTCTACTATCAACATAGAGATATTAGATAAAGGTGTCGATTTTGGCGACGTGTCGAATTTGGAGTTAGAACACCATACGTTCTCGAAAACGGTATGGAATTTTGACATTATCCTCAGCGGCATTACAAAGAATGCTGCCTTATTCGATGCCATCAACATTAATCTGCCTGAGAAGAAAAAATGGGTAGGCAAGAATGCCGCATTGGTTGCACCAGCCAACACGTTTTATATCTATCCACTGCTCAGCGGTGGCGGCAATCGCTACGACCTGATGGTGAAGGTGGGCGATGAAGAGCCTGTATGCGTTTTCAAGAAGGACTACACCAATTTCCAGACCGTCAATGGCATGAAGAAACTGAATGGCGAGACCGTCAACATGCGTGGCGTCAAGGTTGAGGCTCCTGTGGGCACACCTGTAGAGATTTATCTGGATAATATGATAGATGTAGATAATAAAAAACTGCCGACAGTCGGTACCACTAATGGTCATGCTGTTTACATTGATATTCCTGAGGATGTGAAGCTGGAACTTGACGATATTGAACTGGCCGACAATCACGTTGCCAAGTACATTGGTATTGAGGATGCCATCAGTGGCAGCGACAATGACTTTAACGACCTGGTACTGGCTGTTGTCGGCAATCCCGATGTTCCTCAGGAGAAAATCATCACTGAGGACCAGTATGAGGTGAAGACCAGCCGCGCCAAGCGTTATATGATTGAAGACCTGGGTGCCATTGGCGACTTCGACTTCAACGACGTGGTGGTTGATGTAGAGGAATATACCATCTATACCCATAAAGTGACATCCGAAAATGGTGTTAAGACAAGCGACGAGATTATCAGTACTACCACGGCTCCGACAAAGGCTTTCGTTCGCGCTTTGGGTGGTACTATCGACTTTGAGTTGATTATCGGCGACACAAAGTGGGTAAAGAGTCAGGACTTCGACATCACGAAGATGTACAATACCCAGGGGACCATTGATTACGACAATGCATTGGCTGAGTTCGAAGTTACTGGCTGGAACTACGACAATAATAATATCACATTCCGTGCCAACGGCAAGGATGGTAGATTATATACCGTTTCGTTCCCCAAAGTAGGTGAGGCGCCGATGATGATTGCCGTAGAACCGACAACCAAATGGATGGATGAGCGGGTAAGCATCCCCAGCTCATGGTTCAGCAAGTGACGCTACCTATATAGGAAAAAAAAGACCGTCCCTTTGTGCAACTGTTGTGCAAAAGAGACGGTCTTTTTTGGGTGTTCGATTTGCTACAGGAATGCGTAGCGGCAAATGAACAGCACAGCCAGCAGAATGGTTGCCCAGTTCATGTTGTTGCGCTCGTCGGTGTCCTTGAACGTTCCAGACAGCAGATGGATTAACACGTATGAGATGACACCCATCAGGATACCGTCGGAAATACTGTAGGTCAGCGGCATAAGCACGATGCAGACGAAGCAGGGGATAGCCGTTACGTAGTTGGAGAAATCGACCTTACGGATGTCGTGCATCATCATCACCCCCACCAGGATGAGTGCTGCGGCCGTAGCCTGTGCAGGAATGGCGAGGAACAGCGGTGCGAAGAGCAATGCCACGGCAAAGCAGACCGCGGTGGTAAGACTGGTCACGCCAGAACGTCCGCCCACATTCACACCCGACGCACTCTCTACGTAGGTCGTCACCGTCGAGGTGCCCAGCATAGCACCTACCGTCGTTCCGATAGCATCAGCCATGAAAGCCTGGTTCAGATTCTTCACGTTACCGTTGTCGTCCACCATACCTGCCCGGTTCGACACACCAATCAGCGTTCCGATGGTATCGAACATATCGATAAACAGGAAGGTAAGCACCACCACAACCATATCGACCGTGAATACATTGTGCCACTCGAACTGCATGAAGATAGGGCTGATGGAGGGAGGCGCCGACATGATGCCAGAATAATTGGTAACGCCAATGGGAATGCCCGCGACGGTAGTCACCAGAATACCGATGAGCAGTGCACCTGTAACGCCCCGCACCAGCAGTACCGACGTCAGAATGATGCCAAAGATGCTCAGCAGCACGGCAGGATCGTGCAGATTACCAAGCGTGATGAACGTCGATTCCGACGAGGTGACGATACCGGCACCCTTCAGTCCCACGAAGGCGATGAACAGTCCGATGCCGGGACTGATGGCACGGCGCATCACCAACGGGATGGCATTCACAATATGCTGGCGCAGCCCCGTCACCGTCAACAGGATGAAGATAAGCCCCTCAATCATCACAGCTGTCAGCGCAAACTGCCACGAATAACCCATCGTAAGCACCACGGTGAAGGCAAAGAAGGCGTTCAGTCCCATGCCAGGAGCCAGCGCAAAGGGCAACTTGGCATAAACAGCCATCACCAAGGTAGCTACTACTGCCGAAATACATGTTGTGGTAAACACGGCACCGGCATCCATGCCCGTGGCAGAAAGGATACTGGGATTGACAGCCAGGATATAAGCCATCGTTAAGAAAGTGGTAATGCCACCAATCACCTCCTTGCGCAAAGTCATTGTGGAGGAATCAAATCCGAATAGTTTTTCTAACATCTTATTACATTGATTTTAATAATTTTCGACAAAGGTACGGATTTTATTACTATTCTCCAAATAATCTTTGGAAAAAGAGGGGGTGAGGGATGAGGGATGAAGGATGAGGGATGAGGGATGAGATGGCGCATCCTCATTTTGTTTTCCTGACTGTCGTGAAGTTCAGGGCCAGCCAGGCATAGATGCCGAGGACGACGACAAGAAGGGTTTGGACGGTATGGACGATGAGCACGAAATAGAGGGCCTTTTCGTCAGCCACGCCATAGAGGATGAGCATGGTCTTGACGGCAAAGTGCCAGGGGCCGGCACCGTTGGGCGTGGGCACGATGACGGCTATGGAGCCGACGATGAAGGTGACGAGTGCGCAGCCTAACCCTAAGTCGGCAGTGAAGTCGAAGCAGAAGAAGGTGAGGTAGTAGTGCAGGAAATAGCTCAGCCAAATGGCCAGGGTGAAGAACACGAACAACGGGATGTTGCGCACGTCCTTTAGCGAGATGACGCCCTGCCAGATACCTGTGAGCGTCGCACGAACCTTATCGTAGATTGAGAGCTTGTGCAACAGGAAATGCAGCAGAATAAGGATGGCAAGGCCGCAGATGGCTACCACCAGATAGCCTGCCCACGAGAAGCCACCAAGGATGGACTGCAAGTTGGTGCCCGTCTTGCGGAAGAACATGCCGAAGGTACTCATCTCCAACAGCAGCACCAAGGCCGTGATACCCATAACCAGCAGTGAGTCGATGGCGCGCTCAGTAACCACGGTACCCAACGCCTTGGGGAACGACACGCCGTCGTAGCGGTTCAGCACGCCGCAGCGCGTAAACTCGCCTACCCTTGGCACCACCAGCGAGGCGGCATAGGACACGAAGATGCTGTGAATGCTTACGGAATGGCGAGGATGTTCGCCCACAGGTTCCAGCGTCTGACGCCAGCGCCAGCCACGGAACATCTGAGCCAATATGCCAAAGGGGAACGAGAGCAGCATCCACGTCCAGTCCATCTCGTCGGTTGCGACGTGGATGATGGTCTGCCAGTCTTCGCCACGGTACATCCAATAGAGGATGCCCGCACCCAATACCAGCGGCATCAGTATCTTCAATATTACACTGCTCGTCTTCATTGCGTCTGCAAAGATACGAATAAGCGAGGAAAATGCAAAATATTTTTTGAATTTTCGAGCGAGAGTGTCTTCTAATTCCTAATTTATTCTTACCTTTGCAGTCAAAACAACAAAGATGAAAAGAAATATCGCGATATTCGTGTCGGGCAGTGGCACCAACTGTGAGAATCTGATACGTTACTTTCAGGGTAGCGATGACGTCAACTGTGAACTGGTTATCAGCAACAAGGCCGATGCCTACGCACTGGTCAGGGCTCAGAACTTAGGCGTGGCTACGGCTGTCGTGCCCAAGGCACAGCTGAACGACGAGGTATTCATGATGCCACTGATGAAGGAGCACCAGATAGACTTCATTGTGCTGGCCGGTTTCCTGCCACTAATCCCCAACTTCCTGATTGAAGCTTATCCGCGCCGTATCGTCAACCTGCACCCTGCCCTACTGCCTAAATTCGGTGGCAAGGGTATGTGGGGACACCACGTACACGAGGCCGTGAAGGCTGCCGGCGAGACGGAGACGGGTATGACAGTACACTATGTGACGCCAGTCTGCGACTCAGGCGAAATTATTGCCCAGTATCGTGTGGCGCTGAGTCCTGACGACACTGTCGACGATATTGCCGCCAAGGAGCACAAACTGGAAATGAAGTACTTCCCAGAGATTGTGGAAAAAGTGATACGCGTCCAATTGCATGAGTATGAAACAAGTACGACCTAAGAAGAACCTCGGACAGCACTTCCTGACCGACCTGTCGATAGCCAAGCGCATAGCTGACACGGTAGACGCCTGCCCAGACTTGCCTGTACTGGAGGTTGGCCCTGGAATGGGTGTCATGACGCAGTATCTTGTAGAAAAGCCCCGTCCCTTCAAGGTCGTCGAGATTGACCGCGAGAGTGTGGCATACCTGAACGAACACTTTCCCAAGCTTCGCGAAAACATTCTGGGTGAAGATTTCCTGCGTATGGATCTTCGTCAGGTGTTTGACGGTCAGCAGTTTGTGCTGACGGGTAACTATCCGTATGACATCTCATCGCAAATCTTCTTTAAGATGCTTGACAACCGCGACCTGATTCCCTGCTGTACAGGCATGATACAGCATGAGGTGGCCGTACGCATGGCCTCGCAGCCAGGCAACAAGCAATACGGTATCCTGTCGGTGCTGATTCAGGCGTGGTACAATGTGGAGTACTTGTTTACCGTCGAACCTACCGTGTTCAATCCGCCGCCCAAGGTGATGAGTGCCGTGATCCGTATGACACGCAACGAGGTGCAGCACCTGGGGTGCGACGAACAGCTATTCAAACGGGTGGTAAAGACCGTATTCAACCAGCGTCGTAAGATGTTGCGCGTATCACTGCGCCAGTTGTTGCCAGCAGACGCCCGACTCTTCACCCAGAACGCTGAACTGCTGACGCGCCGTCCGGAACAGTTGTCTATTCCTGAGTTCATAGAACTGACCAACCTGGTGGAAGGAGAGATGAGAGATGAAGGATGAGGAGAGATATGTGACGATGCTTGAAGCGCACGACATCAAGGCAACAGCCAACCGCCTGATAGTGTTGCGCACGCTGGACGGTGCGGGGCGTCCCATGTCGCTCAGTGAACTGGAATACAAGATACTGAGCATCGACAAGTCGGGCATCTTCCGCACGTTGTCGCTATTCCGCGAACAACACTTAGTACACGTGATAGAGGACGGTGGCGACGGTGTGCGCTATGAGCTTTGTCACAGCCGTCATGACGAGATTGACGACGACCTGCACGTACATTTCTACTGTGAACAGTGTCACCAGACCTACTGTCTGGACCATATTCCCGTGCCTGGCATAGAACTGCCCGAGGGATTCATCATGGAGTCAGTAAACTACATGGTAAAAGGCACCTGTCCGCACTGTGCGTATAAGAAGCAGTTCGCATAACCGGCGAAGCCGATTCTTCACTCTTCACTCTTAATTCTTAACTCTTCACTCTTCACTCATCACTCGCACAGCGCATTGCACACGCGGTCCTGAAAGTCGCGGCCATCCTTGCTGCGCATCACACCCTGATTGATGATGGCAAAACACAGTCGACGTCCGTCACCAGAAGTCAGATAACCAGCCAACGACGAGATACCCGTCACCGTACCCGTCTTAGCCACCACATTACCACAGGCATTCGTATCCGTCATACGCTTTTTCAGCGTGCCGTCAACACCTGCAATGGGCAGGGAAGGCAACAGGTGGCCGATGATTTCCTCCTTGCTGTCGGCATAGCGCAACATATAAACCAGCAACTCGGCAGAGACGTAGTTGTAGAGTGAGAGACCTGAGCCGTCGGCTATCTTATAAGGATTGTCGCCCAACCCCAGACGTTTGATAAACTGCTTGGTCAGCGTGCGCGCATCACTGGCCTTGGCAGGACGGTGCCCCGTAGAGGCTGCCGTCTGGTAGAACAGCGACTCGGCATAGAAGTTGTCGCTATCCTTCATCATCTGGTTCAGGATGACATCGATGCTATGGTGATAGGTGCTCAAATGACGCGCACCATTGGGCATCACGCCATTGCCGCCCAGTCTGGCTTCTGACACATCGACACCCTGACGTTCCAACTCCTTGCGGAGGGTGGTCAGGAAGATGTCTTTACGACCAATGGAAAGAGGTATCAGCATTGGGTTGTCGTCGTCCCAGCACCAGCCTTCGCCATAGTCCAGCACCTCCTTCATCTGTTTGTCGGCAATGATAGTGCCGCGAACCTTTCTGACGCCTGCCTGATGGATGCTCTCGGCTATCACCGCTACGTCGTCCTGCGTCAGCGAGGGGTCGAAACCGCCCACGCAATACAGGTTACCCGTCAGCACGGAGTCGGTGAGCGAGCCTGTATAGTAAAAGTCCGTCTTGTATTCGTAGCCGCCACCCAGACGGTCGAGGGCGGTAATGGCGGTGACCAGCTTCATGGTCGATGCAGGGCGCATCAGCTGGCGGGCCTGATACTGATAAAGGACGGTGTCGGCATCGAGGTCGAAAACCATCAACCCGACCTGTGTGGTCTCAAAGAGTGGGTCGCGCAACAGCGAGTCGAGCTTGATGCGCAAACTGTCTTCCTGAGCCTTAGCGGCTACCGAAAGACAGCATATCAGGGTAAAAAACAGTATTTTCTTCATAATCGATTGCAAAATTACAACTTTTTAAGTGAAAAGTGAAGCGTAAAGAGTGAAAAATTTGCTTCCGCTATAACTTTATTGATAATTATTTCGTATTTTTGCAGCGTAAATGAGTACACTTATGGTTTACAAGTACGATTTTCTAATTATCGGTGCCGGCGTGGCCGGCATGAGTTACGCCCTCAAAGTGGCTAACGCCAACAAGGGCAAGGTATGCATGATTTGCAAAGCCGGACTGGACGAGGCCAACACGTCGTTTGCACAGGGTGGCGTTGCCAGTGTGACCAATTTGAAAGTGGACACATTTGACAAGCATATTGCGGACACCATCATAGCCGGTGACTACATCTCAGACCAGAAAGCCGTGGAGCAGGTGGTGCGCAATGCCCCTGCCCAGATTGAGGAACTGGTCAAGTGGGGTGTCAACTTCGACCGCAAGGAAGACGGACAGTTTGACCTGCACCGTGAGGGTGGCCACTCTGAGTTCCGCATCCTGCACCATGCCGACGATACGGGTGCCGAAATACAGCGCGGCCTGATGGAGGCTGTGCGCAACCATCCGAATATCGACATCAAGGAAAACCATTTTGCCGTAGAAATCATTACGCAGCACCATTTAGGTGTACGCGTCACGCGCCGTTCGCCCAACATCCAATGCTATGGAGCCTACGTGCTGAACCCCAACAAGCCCAAGGTTGACACCTACCTGGCTAAGGTTACGGTGATGTGTACAGGTGGTTGCGGTGCCGTGTATATGACGACGTCGAACCCCGTTATCGCTACTGGCGACGGCGTAGCTATGGTCTATCGTGCCAAAGGTACTGTTGCCGACATGGAGTTCGTACAGTTCCACCCGACGGTGCTACACAACCCCAAGGAGACGCATCCCGCCTACCTCATCACGGAGGCCATGCGCGGTTATGGCGGCATCCTGAAACTGCCCAACGGCGAGACATTCATGGAGAAGTATGACGAGCGCTTGTCGCTGGCACCACGTGACATCGTAGCCCGCGCCATCGATAAGGAGATGAAGATTCATGGTCTGGACCACGTCTGTCTGGACGTCACTCATAAGGACCCCGACGAGACGCGCCACCACTTCCCCAATATCTACCAGAAATGCCTGTCGATAGGTATCGACATTACGACGGACTACATCCCCGTACGGCCTGCAGCCCACTACATGTGTGGCGGCATCAAGGTCGATCTGAACGGACAGTCGAGCATCGAACGCCTGTACGCTTTGGGCGAATGCTCGTGCACGGGTTTGCATGGCGGCAATCGCCTGGCGTCAAACTCGCTCATCGAAGCGGTGGTCTATGCCGATGCAGCAGCCAAGGACTCGCTGAAGCATGTCGACCTGTACGACTATAATACCAAGGTACCAGAATGGAATGACGAGGGTACCATGACCAACGAGGAGAAGGTGCTGATAACACAGTCCGTGAAGGAGGTGAACCAGATTATGTCGAACTACGTAGGTATCGTGCGCAGCGACCTGCGCCTGCACCGCGCCTGGGACCGTCTGGACATGTTGTACGAAGAGACGGAGCGACTGTTTAAGCGCGTAAAGGCCAGTCGCGACATCTGTGAACTGCGTAACATGATTAATGTGGGGTATTTGATTACCCGCTGGGCATTGGAACGTAAGGAGTGCCGAGGGTTGCACTTCACGACCGACTATCCGTTGCATGCATACGATAAAAAGTAATTAGGTGGGGCTCCCCCACCTATTACTTTTTTACAAAGTTATTTGGGAATATCGAAATAAAATCGTACCTTTGCACCCGCCTTTTTATGACAGAAACGATGATAAACAAAATAATGAATATAGGTGATGCCCGCGCCCGCTTCTCAGCATTTACTGGGACAGGTGGTGTCAGTGAGTATCATGTAATGATAAGCGCTACGGATGTCATGGCGCCATACCAGCAACAGCTTGATGCAGTACTCGATGCCTATCAGCATCTGTTGGAGACGGACTTGAAAGGAGCAACGGCAGTGTTCAAACGCTACTTCCTGAGTGATGCCTCCAATCAGGCCGACGACGTGATAGCCAGCGACGTCAGCGACTGTGCCAAGAGTATTATTGAACAGGCACCACTCGACGGCACCAAGATAGCCATGTGGGTCTATCTGATGTCTGGTGTGAGCACACGTCAGACAGATAGCGGCCTCTATGAGGCGGCCCATGGCAGCTACCGTCACTTATGGAATGGTACGGCCTTCAATCTGGCTGCCAATTCGGAACATCAGATGCGCCTGCTCTTCAATGAGTATGTCATGCAGTTGGCCCATGAGGAGTGTACGTTGGCTGACAACTGTATCCGTACATGGCTTTTCGTCAACGATATCGACCTGAACTATGGTGGCGTGGTACGTGCCCGCAACCAGGTATTCTTTACCCAGGGCCTGACGCCCCAGACGCATTTCATTGCCTCGACAGGTATCGGAGGCCGTCAGCAGGATGCCAACGTATTGGCGCAGATGGACAACTATGCCGTCAAGGGTATCACGTCCGAACAAATTCATCATCTTTACGCTTCAACGCACCTGAATCGTACCAGCGACTATGGTGTCAGCTTCGAGCGTGGCACCTATGTGGACTATGGTGACCGCCGACATGTATTCATTTCCGGTACGGCCAGTATCGACAACAAGGGACGTATAGTGCATCCGAAGGACGTGGTGAAGCAGACCCATCGCATGTGGGAGAATGTGGAGGCACTGCTCGCCGAGGCTGGTTGCAGCTACGAGGACGTAGGTGAGATGGTGGTGTATCTGCGTGACCCGTCTGATTATGCTGTCGTCAGCAAACTCTATCAGGAGCGTTTCCCCGACAAGCCGTATGTCATTGTGTTAGCACCGGTCTGCCGTCCGGGATGGCTGGTAGAAATGGAGTGCATGGCGGTAAAAGCGCAGGAAAACGACGCCTTCCAGGCATTATAGTATTTTTCATCATCACAGGCATCCCCTACCTATTACTTTTTTACAAAGTTTTTTGGGAATATCGAAATAAAGTCGTACCTTTGCACCCAATTTATCAAGGGGTGCTCACAGTTGTGGGCTGAGATGATACCCTCGGAACCTGATACGGACAATGCCGACGCAGGGATGATGAGTAAGCACGACCCCCTTATTTTTAGTATTAATAATAAGGTAAAAGAACATGAGAAAGTTTTTCATGATGACAGCACTGACGGCAGCCATGACAACGCAGGCTGCCGACATTGACACGCTGAAAAGCGTAGCACTGCAAAACGTCGAGGTAGTATCGATTAGGGCTACCCGCAAGACGCCCGTCGCATTCACCAACATGAGCAAGGAGCAACTGAAAGCCGTCAATCACGGCAAGGACATTCCCTTCCTGCTATCACTGACACCCAGTATCACGATGACCAGCGATGCCGGTAACGGTATCGGCTACACATCGCTGCGCGTGCGCGGCACAGACCCCAGCCGCATCAACATCACCGCCAACGGCGTCCCTATGAACGATGCTGAGAGTTCGACGGTGTTCTGGGTGAACATGGGCGACTTTGCCTCGTCGGTGCAGTCTATGCAGATTCAACGCGGCGTGGGAACATCGACCAACGGTGCAGGTGCCTTCGGCGCTACGCTGAACATGCAGACGGAGAACATCGGTACAAAGCCGTACTTTGGTATCGACCTCAGCGGTGGCAGCTACTACAGCCACAAGGAGACAATGCGCTTCGGCACAGGGCTCATCAACGGTCACTGGGGTATTCAGGGACGTCTCAGCAACATTGGCTCCAAGGGTTATCTGGACCGTGCCTCAACCAAGCTGAACAGCTATTTCCTGCAGGCGGGTTGGTTTGGCGACAACACCGTCGTGAAGTTCATCACCTTCAATGGTGTCGAGGAAACATACCACGCCTGGAACTATACGTCGAAGTATGAGCAGCAGCTCTACGGTCGTACCTACAACTCATGCGGCGAGTATTATGACGCTGACGGCAAGACGCACTACTATGACAACCAGACGGACAACTACCATCAGCAGAACTACCAGCTGATATGGAACCAGCGGCTGAACAACGAGCTGAGTTTCAATGCCGCACTGCACTACACCAAGGGACAGGGCTACTACGAGGAGTACAAGCGCAAGCGTACCTTGTTCGAGTACGACCTGGACAAAACTATGACTTGGGCCAAGAGCGACCTGGTGCGCCAGAAGAAGATGGACAACGACTTCTACGGTGCTGTGGCCTCCATCGTCTATGACAACAAGCAGAACCTGCAGGCTACCATTGGGGGCGGCTGGAACAAATACGAAGGCGACCACTTCGGACTGATCAAATGGGTCAAGAGTCCTGTTGACGTGCTGATGCCTGACCACAAATACTATGATGACAAAACGAAAAAGACGGACTTCAACATCTATGGCAAGGTAACTTACGACCTGCTGGCGGGGCTCAGCGCCTACGTGGACTTGCAGTACCGGCATGTAGGCATCAAGATGGACGGTCCGACGGACGAAATCAACTGGGACACCAACCAGCGCATCGTCTACGACATGGACAAGTCGTTCAACTTCTTCAACCCCAAATTCGGCATCAACTACAACATCAACCCCAACCATAAGGTGTATGCATCGTATGCCATTGCCCACAAGGAACCTACGCGCAACAATTTCCAGAACAGCCTGAACGCTGAGTTGGACATGCCTAAGGCTGAACGGCTGAACGACCTGGAGATAGGATACAAATACCAAAGCAAGGTGTTCTCGGCTGGTGCCAACTTCTACTGGATGGACTACAAAGACCAGTTTGTACTGACGGGCGAGATTGACAAGATTGGCGAAGCTATCACACGCAACCTGCCTAAGAGCTACCGTCTGGGCGTAGAGGTGGAGGCTGCCGTAAAGCCCGTTGACTGGTTCCGCTGGGATGTCAATGCCACCTGGTCGAAGAACCGGGTCAAGGACATTACCGTACAATTGGCTGACAACAGCGTTGCCAACCTGGGCGACCAGCCGCTGGCATTCTCGCCCGACTGGATAGCCAACAACATCTTCACCTTTAATTACAAGGGTTTGAAGGCCAGCATCCAGAGCCAGTATGTCAGCAAGCAGTATCTGACCAACACCGGGTTCAAGAGCTACCAGACGCTGGATGACAACGAGCAGCCCACAGATGTCAGCATGATGCTCGATGGGCACTTCACCACCAACATCGACTTGTCGTACAACTTCAAGTTGCCTAAGCTGGGCATCAAGGATGCAACCGTAGGCGTGACGCTTTACAACCTGTTCTCGGCAAAATATGACAACAACGGATGGGCTGCTCCTTGCTACGACAAAGTTGACGGCAAGGTGGTGGCAACAGGCTGGGGCACCTCTGACCTTTACGAAGCGGGGTTTGCGCCATCCGCTCCCTTCAACATGATGGGACACCTGTCAATTAATTTTTAAGTGAATAGTGAAAAGTGAATAGTGAATAGTGAAAAATGACGCTTGACTGGCTTGACATATTGACCACGATACTCGGCCTGATATATATCTGGCTCGAGTATCGGGCTCATATCGCCCTTTGGGTGATAGGCATCATCATGCCAGCACTGGATGTCATCCTCTACTGGAACCACGGTCTGTATGGCGATGCGGGCATGGCATGCTACTACACCCTTGCTGCCTGCTACGGTCTCTACGTGTGGAAATTCGTCAAGACGCGGAAAAAGAAAGAGCCGCTGCCCATTGTCTATATGCCGCGCCGCCAGTATCTGCCCACCGCCGCATGCTTCTTTGTGGCATGGGGTGCCATCTATTATGTTCTGATAACGTGGACAGACTCCACCGTACCCGTCCTCGATTCCTTCACCAACGCATTGTCGTTTGTAGGCATGTGGGCATTGGCACGTAAATATCTGGAACAGTGGCTCTTTTGGATGGTTGTCGATATAGTCTGTACCGTCCTCTATATCCAGAAAGGCATTCCATTCAAAGCCTGCCTTTACGGTCTCTATGTGGTCATAGCCGTTGCGGGCTATCAAAAGTGGAAGAAAGAAGCGAAGAGAGTTAAGAGGTAAGAAGGAAGAAGGAAGAGGTATGAAGGAAGAATTTGATGCTGTGATTGTGGCCAACGGACTGTTTCCAAGCCACACCATTCCCCTGGACATCCTCCATCACGCAGCGCATCTTATTGCATGTGACGGAGCCATTGCCCCCCTCCGTATGGAGGGGTTGGGGGAGGCTCTTATCATCGGTGACGGTGACAGTGTGCCCGACGAATACCGCGACCGGCTCATCTGCATCGAGGAACAGGCCGACAACGACCTGACGAAAGCCACCCGCTACTGTCTGTCGCAGGGATGGCAGAAGATAGCCTATCTCGGTGCTACGGGTCTGCGCGAAGACCATACCCTCGGTAATATCAGCCTACTGATACGGTACTATAGGGAAATGAACGTCAAGGGAATGATGTTCACTGACTACGGTTTCTTCACGCCGGCCTATGGCAATCGCACCTTCAGCACCATGAAAGGCCAACAGGTCAGCATCTACAATTTCGGGTGTCACCAACTCTCTTCCGAAGGCCTGCGCTGGGACTGTTACGACTTCGACCAATGGTGGCAGGGAACCCTTAACGAAGCCCTTACCGACACGTTCTCTATCGCTGCCGACAGCTACTATCTGGTCTACCAGACCTACAAGCCAAAAGAATCATGGGGACGGTCCTAAACCATCCCCATGACCTCATGTTTTTATTACCATCTATCCCTGGTCTGGATATCGTCGGCCCAACGATGATCCTTTGGGAAGGGCTGACCGTTCCAGGCCTTGACCTGTGTCCAGGGCTGTGAGGCATCGGTCCAGAAAGGATGCGAGGCAGGCAGTCCTAATGGCATGAAGGCAAGACTGGTCATATAGAGTGAACCATTGTTGGTGTACCAGTCGGCTGTTTCGGGCTGGTGTCCGCAGAAACCAATGGTCAGATAGCCGCCTTCATTGAAATTCTGCTGCGCGTCGAACATACGGTGCATGACCTTTGTCAGGGCAGCACGTACCTGTCCGTTACTCAGTTCGGAAGGTAACTTCTGATACCAAGCCATCAGCGCCAACGGCTGCATGGCAGCCATACGATAAGGAGTGGAGCGTCCGATGACAGGGAAGGTACCCTCGGGTGAGATGAAGCGTTCCAGAATGATGGCAAACTTCTGTGCACGTTTTAAGGCACGGTCGTAATACTTCTTATACTCCAGACGGGTGTTGGCACGGGCGTCAATCATATTCTGAAGGGTCTCTAAATACATGGCGTGGAAGACGTAGCTGGAATAGTAGTCGAAGGCGAAGACGGGACCGTCGGCATACCAGCCGTCACCAACATACCACTCCTCGACCTTACGGATAGTCGTCATCACGCGATAGTCGTCATAGGCCCTCAGACCAGCGGCCTTAGCAAGGAAACTCTCAATGGTCGAAGAGAAAAGGAACCAGTTGGTATAAGGCGGTTCAATGGAACGCATACGCTTGAATTCTGAGATATAACGCTGTTTGGTCACATCGTCGAGCGGTACCCACAGAGCGTCGTAGGCACGGATGAACGACTCGGCGATATAAGCGGCATCGACGAGGTTCTGACCAGCCACGCCCCAGCAAAGATAGTCGGGACTATCGGGGTCTACACTATTCTTATAAGAGGCTAATGCCCACTGGCGCAGCTGACGGCGCTGCTGACCCTCTGCCGTATCGTCATCGGGTAAGGTAAGCCATGGGGCGATGCCCGCCATGAGACGTCCGAAGGTCTCCATATACACCACCTTACGGTTACGGTTATCGAAAGACGGCGAGAACTCGGTCTGCATATTCTTCTGCAACTCACCCTTGGCCATATTCTCCAACACGGGCTGGGCCATCTTGTAGGCCAGTGCACACCAATAGTCGCGATCTGACAGTTGTACTGTTTGTTTCTTCTTTGCCTGAAGAGGTAGAAGCAGCATCAGAGCTGCTGAAATCATGATTATTCTTTTCATTGGATAGTGTATTTGATGGGGATACGTGACATAAACTCGTTGATGGTCAGTTGCCATTGTGCCTGCGAACGGATATCATACTCACTCCAGGCAGAACCGAAATAGTAAGTATAGGGGTTGCCCTGATAGTTGTTGACGATACCTATGCCGTGATTCAGCTCACCCTCCAGCTGACGGGTCTCACTGACACCTTGTGGAAACAGCGTGGCAACAAACACTTGGGACTGATGGAGTTTGGGATTGTCGGTAGGGTCGGCATACTGCACATAATTCTTACCCAATACCAGGTTGTCGCTACCATGCAGGACAACGCCTGCAGCCAGAGCCATGGGTGACGAGATACCGTCGTACCATACTGTCATGCGATTGAAATGTGAGCCACGGTCTAAACTGACGATGCGGTGCTCCGTGATACCATCGGCATTAACGCCATAGGTCAGTTCGGCCGTGAAACGCAAGGGACCATTGTCGTGAATCTGGCAGGTCTTATAGCAGTAGGGAAACATGAGTCTGCCGTCTTTCATGAGGGCTGGTGTACCACACCCCAACGAAGGACCAACGCCATAGGCATCCATCCCGTTGCCATGATCAAGATGGAACGACGTGTTGCGGTCAATATCGTTGAGGGCAACTTTCTGACCAGCCTTCCTCAGCGAGTCTTCCACGATGTTTCCCCGATAGTCTTTCTGATAGCGGTCTTCCACCACCAGTTCGGGGGTATTCTTAACCCAGACATCAGTACCAAAAGAGCGTTCGCCTGTTCTTTGGAGAGCAGGACCGTAGATACGGTAGATGCCGAGATCATTCTCCCAAGTCAGATCGTCCTTGCGAATGGGATAGACCTGTCCTCTGACGTAAGACTTGGGGGTAGCGGGCTTGCCTTTGGTCATGGTATAGACAGCCTTTCCGTGGGGATGTAGCGAGACATAGAGCAGCAGTTTGCCGTCGTAGGTCTTCTGGTATGGCACCTCTTGGCCGGCAGCATTCTCTATGACGACCTCTTCTTCTGTGGTGATGTCCAACTGGCGGCACACATCCTGCCACTCAACTTCGACCACCTCCTGACGTTGCTGATTGCCCTCGTTGGTAAATGTCAGCACCACCTTTTTCGTTTGCAGATACCTATAGTATTCACAAGCTGCCAACAGGAATGCACCGACGCCGAAGTTAGCCTCACTATTGGCATCGACACGCTGTCCTGGGATAGCCCGCTCACCAATAGGTTGTACATAGCCCAACTTACCGCTGGGTTGCAGAGCGATGCTGGTGAGGTAATACCATGCCTTATCGATAGCAGGAACAAACTCTTTCTTGGGCAGATAGCCATTGTTGACACCCCATAGCAGACCGTAGCAGAAGAAGGCGGTACCACTGGTCTCGTAGCCGGGCGCCTGGTGGGGATCCATCATGGAACGCGTCCAATGACCCTCGGGCTGCTGAAGCTGCTTGACAGCATGTGCCAAACGCACGTATTTCTGAACAAAGAACGGCTGATGGCGGTAGTTTTTCGGCATATCCTGCAACACCTTAGCCAGTCCTGCCAATACCCATCCGTCGCCACGTGCCCAGAAATCCTTCTGGCCGTTAGCCGTCTTATGTTTGGGATAGACGTACTTACCATCGCGGAAGTAGAGACCTGTTTCCTGGTCGAGCATGATGCTGTCTGTATAAAGGAGGTTCTCGTAGAGTTTGTCGAGGTACTTCTCATCGCCCGTCAACTGATACATCTTCGTCATGACAGGCATCACCATATAGAGGGCGTCGGCCCACCACCAGTAGTCGTGTGCCTTTGAATCGGCCTCGTAGCTCATCACTTCCTTAGCGCGTTTCACGCGTACCTTTTCTTTCTTGATGTGATACAGGTCGATATATGTCTGGAAACAGATCTGCCAGTCGCCGAAAAGTACGAAGTCCTGTCCTTCGCCATACCGCTTATACTTCCATTTAGCAGGATCAGACTCCGTAGCTCCCTTCCATTTGTTATGCTCAGCCCAACGGATGCTATAGTCCAGCATCTGCTTGTCTTTCAGTAGTTTGTATACCTCCATATTACCTGTATGGTAGGCCGCATGGTCCCAGAACGCCCTGACCTCGGCAGGATGGTTCGTCTGCCAGTAGGTGTTTACCAGACGGATGTTGTCAATGACCTTCTCCCCTGTCCATGCGTCTTGAGCCATCAGGGAATGGTTGCCGGCATATCCTTGTACGGATGCCAACAGGACGGTCAGGATGATGAGTAATCGTTTCTTGTTTGTTTTCATAGGATGCTGAATAAAAGACAGCCCACCTCCTGAACAGGAAGCGGGCTATTCTTATTGTATTGATGATAATCACTTAAGCCTTAGCTACTTCCTCATTCTCCTCGCGGATGGTACGACCCATCACAAGGAAGGCTGTAGGAGCAGCAATGAACAGTGACGACAGGGTACCGAAGATAACACCCAAGATCATTGCGAACGAGAAGCTGCGGATAGAGTCACCACCGAGGATGAAGATACACAGCAACACAATCAATGTTGTAACAGAGGTGTTGATGGTACGAGCCAGCGTCTGGTTCAGCGAGTCGTTGAACAGCTGCTGACGGTCACGCTTGCCATAGAGCTGGAAGTTCTCACGGATACGGTCGAATACCACCACCTTATCGTTGATAGAGTAACCGATCACCGTCAGGATAGCACCGATGAATACCTGGTCGATTTCCAGTGACATGGGTACCCAGCCCCACAATACGCTGTAGAAGCCGATAACCACCAAAGCATCGAGGGTCAGAGCAATGGTAGCACCTGTAGAGTAAGCTACATTGCGGAAACGCAGCAGGATGTAGAGGAAGATGGCAATCAGAGCGATGATCACGCTGATGATAGCACCGTAAGTAATATCCTTAGCCACAGCAGGACCTACCTTAGCCGAGCTGATGATAGAACCACCCTGGCGAACATCAGGATTCTTGAAGTCCTCAACGTTAGCCTGACTGATAAAGCCACCCTTCTTCAGAGCGTTATAGAGAATGGTCTCTGCCTTGTCGTCAACCTCAGGATTGTTAGACTCGATATCCCAGTTCGTAGATACACGGATAGTCTTACCATCGGTACCCAGAGCAATGACAGAGGTATTAGCCTCTTTACCGGCATTCTCGCCAACGGTGTTCACGAAGGTACCAGCGAGAGCTGTACGAACCTCCTCGACGTGGGTCTCCTTATCGAGGGTCACCACATAGTTACGACCACCAGTGAAGTCGATGCTCTGGCTCAAGCCACGAACGAAGAACGAGCAGATGAAGATGACAGCAAAAGCGCCCCAGAGTGCGAAGCTCTTCTTGTACATACCCATGAAGTTGTACTTAGCGTTCTGCATCAGGTTCTTAGAATAAGCCGTAGCAAAGGTGAGGTTGAGCCACTTGTCCTTCTTCAGGCGGTTCTCATAAACCAGACGGGTCAGGAACACAGCGGTGAAGAACGAACAGAAGATACCGATGATCCAAGTGGTGGCGAAGCCCTTGACAGGACCTGTACCGAAGAACAACAGGATGAAACCGGTAATCAGAGAGGTCACGTTAGAGTCGAAGATAGCGCTGAAAGCGTTAGAGTAACCCTTCTGCACTGCCTCCTTCATACCCAAGCCACGCTTCAGTTCTTCCTTGATACGCTCGTAAATCAGCACGTTAGCATCCACAGCAGTACCTAAGGTCAGCACGATACCAGCGATACCAGGCATCGTCAGAGCAGCCTGGAACGAGGTCAGAATACCTAACGTAAAGAACAGGTTAAAGAGCAGGGCGATATCTGAGAGGATACCGGGAATGAAGCCATACAGCATGATCATGTAGATCATCAGCAGCACGAAGGCTACGATGAACGAGATGACACCCTGCTTGATAGACTGAGCACCCAGTGAGGGACCTACCACCTCTTCCTGTACGATACGTGTAGGAGCGGGCATCTTACCAGAGTTCAGCGTGTTAGCCAAGTCCTTGGTATCCTCGATGGTGAAGTTACCAGTAATCTGAGAGTTACCACCATCAATCTGAGTCAGGATACGGGGAGCAGAATATACAGCGTCGTCAAGCACGATAGCTACGCCACGTCCGATGTTCTGCTTGGTAATCTGGCTCCAACGGCGAGCACCGTCAGAGTTCATCTGCATAGATACAGAGGGATGACCCATCTGATCGAAGTCGTCCTTAGAAGAGGTAATAACGTCACCCTCCAGCGGAGCACGACCATTTGGCTCAGTAATCTTCAAGGCATACAGCGCAAAGATGTCGCCACGGGTATTCTCGCCACCGAAATCCTCGGCCTTGGCACCCCAACGCAGCTTACACTCGGCAGGCAGCACGCTGGCAGCAATCTCAGAGTAGATAACCTTGTTGACATCAGCAGTATCGCGAGCGCTGGCATAACCAACGATAGCGAGACCCTGAGGTACGGGCTGGAATACGGCAAACAAAGGATTCTGCTTCAGAGCAGCAGCCTTGTTCTTGGCATCAGCAGCCTTATCGGCCTTCTTACCAGCAGCCAGCTTAGCAGCCAGGTCGCTGGTAGCGGCAGCCGTCGTATCAACAGCAGCGGTAGCAGCAGAATCAGCAACAGCCACAGCAGTCGTATCGGCCTCAGCATTACCACCGAGGGCAGCATACTTCTGGTTCAGCTGAGCCAGCAGGGGATAGATTTCCTGTGAGTTATAGGTCTCCCAGAATTCGAGGTTGGCAGAACCCTGCAACAACTTACGAACACGCTCGGGCTCCTTCACACCAGGCATCTCGACCATGATACGGCCTGACTGACCTTCGAGCTTCTGGATATTAGGCTGAACAACGCCGAACTTATCGATACGGTTACGTACCACGTTGAACGAGTTGTCAACAGCCGACTGCACCTCAGTTCGCAGCGCGCTCTCAACCTCAGAGTCGCTTGATTGGGTGCTGACCTTGCCCTTCATCTGCTGGGTAGCAAACACAGCAGCCAAGGGACGTCCGTTGGCATTCTTCTTCCAGTGTTTGATAAACAGGGAGATAAAGTCATCCTGACTTGTCTCCTCTTCCTTCTTGGCATCCTCCATAGCCTTGCGATAGGTAGCATCGGTCTTGTGGTCGGCCAGCACATCGACAACGTCGGGTACAGACACCTCAAGAATCACGTTCATACCGCCTTTCAGGTCAAGACCCAGGCCAATCTCCATCTCACGGCACTGCTTGAAAGAATAGATTCCGCAGTACACTTTCTCGTTCATGATTGAGTCGAGGAACTCCTGACCAGCCTCCTCACCCATGGCAGCAGCCTTACTTTCGTAATGGCGTGTTACGAATGAGAAGGAAAGGTAGAAGCAGCACACGAGAATCAAAACGACTGCAATAAATTTTACAATTCCTTTGTTTTGCATTTTGTTAGTTATATTGTTTTAATTTATGATTCTGCTATTTTAGCCTGCAAATATACTCATTTTTCTTCACATACCGAAATTTATCTGCAATTTTCGTTCTTTTTTCTTTATTTTCCCGTCATTTTTAACCAACAAAGTATCGGATAATGGTCACTTGCGTCCATTTCGTCGTCAATTTTGCAGTTATAGGGTTGCAGTTGCTGTGAACAGAAAATATGGTCGATGCGGAACGAGAAGGCTTTCTGATTATATGACAAACCGATACCACGGCCTGTCTCTCGGAAGCAGTCTGTCAGCCGCTGGGCCATCGCATGCCGTGAATAAGAAAGAGGGTTGTCATTGAAGTCGCCACACACAATGACGGGGTATTGACTGTGCTCTTCCACATACTGTAGTACGGCCCTAATCTGATTGGAGCGGGCAGCATTAGCCTCAGCCAACTTGATTAACAGTAGCTTCGACTCCGTACGGGCTGAATCTCTCGGCATCTCGCCTTTGATAATCTGGCGATACTGGGCACGGTCATCACTATTGAGATGACAACTCTCAAAATGATTATTCACCACCACCAGCGTATCGTCGTCCACCTTGAGCCACCAAGCCACACTGCCGTTAGCCATCGAGGTATATTTGATACGTTCACGCTTGATGATAGGGAAGCGCGTATGAATACCCAGTGCATTGAGACTCTGAGGGTTGTTGGCTATTACCATGGTATCGTTATAGGCCCAGTGTTTCTTGTATTCCTGAAACACATAGCGCCGCCAGGTGTCCACATCCTCCTGAATACAGATAATATCAGGCTCCTGCCCGACCAGATACTTTAACACCGTCTCGAAGCCTTGCTCATACTTATAGTTGCCGCCATAAGTGCACACATTATATGACAATAACTTCAGGGCACCTTCGGGGATATCCTGCCTGGCGTTGAGTGGCATGTATATATTAATAGGTACATACGCGCACACAAAGCCCATGACAGATATCCATATCATGCGCCACTTAAAAATCAACCAAACAAACAGGAAAGCGAAGTTGACCAACAGGAAGAAGGGGAACGCCATACCCAATGTTGACAGCAGCGGATGATCGGCAGGATTAAGTCTGTCGCTATAGCCCACCAACAACATGGATACAGCCGTAGCCACATTGGCTCCGGCAATCATTTGGACGGTAAATTTCTTCAGTTGCTTAATCACGAGATATCAAAATAATGGAATTACGAATTCCTGCTCTGGTCAAACAGTTTCTTCTTTTCCTCTTTAGTCAGACTATCGTATCCGCTCTTACGAATCTTATCAAGGATAGCATCTACCTCTTCCTGATTCTTTCGCTGACGGGCATTATACTCCTCATCGGTCTCACGACGAGGGGCTGACGTATGCTCAGCCTTCATGTGCTGTTGGTTCTGACGTGCATCGTACTTACGTTTCAGATTATCGAAGAACTCCTGTCCCCTACTCCTGCCAAAGCCTGCCGACGAGTCAGGATGCTTCTGCCAATAGCGGATAAGCAGGAAGCCAAACAACATACCACCCAAGTGTGCCATGTGAGCCACACCATCGCCAGGACCACTCATGGCCGAGAACAGTTCGATAGCAATGTAACCCACGATGAGCCATTTGGCCTTGATGGGAAATGGGAAAGGAATGATAAACAGCCGTTCGTTGGGGAATATCATGCCGAAAGCTAACAGAATACCATACACCGCACCCGAGGCACCTATTGTTGTCCACAGATTGATATAGGCATCTGTTGTCATCTGCACGCCACCGGCATTCACATACTGATAGGCAGCAATACCCTCCATCGAATAAGTGATATATTGTACCAATTCCTGAGTAAAGCCAGCACCGACGCCACAGCAAATGTAATAAAAAAGGAATTTCTTTGGACCCCATACACGCTCTATCACCGAACCGAACATCCATAGGGCAAACATATTAAACAGAATATGCGTAAAGCCCCCATGCAGGAACATATATGTGATGAATTGGTAGATATGGAATTCACTTGCCAAGAAGAAGTGCAGCCCCAACATTCTCGTCAGGTCAATACCACTGCGTTCAAACACAAAAGTAGCAATGAATGCCAGAACATTCACTATCAACAGATTCTTGGTCATTGTGGGTATATTGTTCATCTTTGCATTTACTTTTTACCGATTTACCATTTAAACGATATTCAACTATTTCTCGCTATTCGCGCACAAAATTACGAAAAATATCCGTTTTAATGCACAAAAATGGGTTATATACAACTTTTTTTCATGAAAAAATTAATTTTTTTCGCTTTTTTGTTTGTTTTATCAAAGGATTCTCTTATATTTGCATCAGAAAAATGACTTAAACCATTTATATTCACTTTTTAAAACAACAAAATTATGAACAAGACAGAATTAATTGAGAAGATTGCACAAGGTGCTGGTTTGACAAAGGTTGACGCTAAGAAGGCTCTCGACGCTACCGTAGAGGCTATCAAGGGTGCTCTGAAGAAGGGTGACAAGGTTCAACTCGTAGGTTTCGGTACATTTGATGTAGTTAAGAAGCCCGCTCGTGAAGGCATCAACCCCGCTACCAAGCAGAAGATTAAGATTGCTGCTAAGAAGGTTGCTAAGTTCAAGGCTGGTGCTGAGCTCGCCGAGGCTGTTAAGTAAGCACTTTTGTAAATAAAAAAATAAATACAGGCTGCCTGATGGTAGCCTGTATTTATTCTGGTTCCACATGAACGGCCACGTGCGTCTCGTCGCCATAACGGCTCCGCAACAGGTCCTCCACCTCTGAGGCTTTATCATGTGCCTCACGCAGAGACATGTCACCATCCATCATAATATGCAACTCGATGGCATAATGATTGCCAATCCTTCGCGTCCTCAATTCATGAGGTTTATCCACACCAGACACCGATGCTGCCAGTTGAAGAATTTCATTCTCTACCTCATCAGGTAACGACTGTTCCATCAGATCACCGATACCATCACGTAACAGGAAAATAGCCACCTTGGCAATAAACAAGCCCACAATGACCGATGCCACCGGGTCGAGCACGGCCCACCGTTGTCCTAAGAAGATGGCTCCGCCAATACCCAATGCCGTACCTATTGACGACAATGCATCGCTGCGATGATGCCACGCATTGGCCTCTACAGCCTGAGAATTGAGTTGGCGGGCTTTCATCATGGAATAGCGGTAAACGCCCTCTTTCATGGCTATCGATAGCAAGGCAGCCCACAAAGCCAATAATCTTGGGGCTGTCAGCTGTCCGCCTGTCGCCCAGAAATGGATAGCTACCACACCATGATACACGATACCTACAGCCACCAGCAACAGCGCGACACCTATCAGTGTCATAGCCAGCGTCTCGTATTTGGCATGGCCGTAGTCGTGCGACTTATCCTGCGGTTTACCACTGATGCGCACAAAGAGCAGCACAACGATATCCGTCAGGAAGTCAGACAGTGAGTGTATGGCATCAGCCATCATGGCAGCGCTATGCCCCACGAAACCTGCTATAAATTTGAAGAGCAGCAACAACATGTTGACTGCTCCTCCTATAATCGTAACTTTATATATTTCTTTGTTACGTTCCACGTGTCAGAACTCTGACTCCTTATTTAGGTTGCTTGCCGATGTAGGCGAGAATACCGCCGTCGACATACAGCACATGGCCATTGACAGCGTCAGAAGCATGAGAAGCCAGGAACACGGCGGGACCACCCAGTTCCTCTGGTTCGAGCCAGCGACCAGCAGGTGTCTTTGCGCAGATAAAGCTGTCGAACGGATGACGACTGCCATCAGGCTGTCTTTCACGAAGAGGTGCTGTCTGTGGGGTAGCAATATATCCCGGGCCAATACCATTACACTGGATGTTGTATTCACCATACTCTGAGCATATGTTACGGGTCAGCATCTTCAGACCACCCTTAGCAGCAGCGTATGCAGAAACCGTCTCACGACCCAACTCAGACATCATCGAGCAGATATTGATAATCTTACCCTCACGACGCTCCATCATCTCAGGAACAACGGCAGCCGAGCAAATGTAAGGAGCCACCAAGTCAACATCGATGACCTGCTGGAACTCGGCGCGCTTCATTTCGTGCATGGGAATACGCTTGATGATACCGGCATTGTTGACAAGGATGTCAATCTGACCCACCTCAGCATGTATTTTCTCAACCAGTGCCTTTACAGCATTCTCGTCAGTCACGTCGCAGACATAACCCTTAACGTTCGTGATACCAGCTTCTTTGTAGTTGTCCAGACCACGCTGCAGGGCGGCTTCATTGATGTCGTTGAAAATGATGTTCTTAATACCAGCAGCTACGAAAGCCTTAGCAATGTTGAATCCAATACCGTAAGATGCTCCAGTAATCCAGGCATTCTTACCTTCCAAAGAAAAAATGTTTGCCATAATAGTTTGTTTTTAAGAATAGTATTTGTTGTCCAAGGCGGATTCGAACCACCACAAACAGAACCAAAACCTGTTGTGCTACCATTACACCATTGGACATCGATTCCAGAAATCGAGTGCAAAGGTAAGAAATATTTAGCATTCCGCCAAATATTTCTCCACCTTTTATTGTTTTACGATCAAAAGATAGTAGTTCTTTTTGCCCTTTTGAGCCAAAAGATACTTACCATCGATGAGGTCATCGGCAGTGACTGCACGATTCTGGTCGGTGAGCTTCTCCTTGTTCAGCGAGACACCACCACCCTGCACCATCTTACGCATCTCACCCTTAGATGGGAACACGGGAGCGACAGTAGTAAACAACTCGATAGCGGGCTGACCCAGCTGGTCCTTGGAAATCTCGAACTGTGGCACGCCGTCGAAGACATCGAGGAATGTCTGCTCGTCCAGCTTCTCAAGTCCTTCCTTGGTTGCCTTGCCAAACAACAAGTTGCTGGCCTCAATAGCAGCATCAAGGGCTTCCTGCGAGTGTACCATCACTGTCACCTCCTCAGCCAAACGCTTCTGCAGTACGCGACGACCGGGATCCTGCTTGTGTTCCTCAACGAGGGCATCGATGACGTCTTTCTCCAAAGAAGTAAAGATCTTGATATACTTCTCGGCATCGTCGTCGCTGACATTCAGCCAGAACTGATAGAACTTATAGGGTGTGGTGCGCTTGGGATCGAGCCAGATGTTTCCAGACTCGGTCTTACCAAACTTCTTACCATCGCTCTTGGTAATCAGCGGACAGGTCAGGGCAAAGGCCTCGTTCTCGTAACCCAACGTACGACGGATGAGCTCAGTACCCGTAGTGATATTACCCCACTGGTCGTTACCACCTAACTGCAGTTTGCAGTTCTTATGCTGGTAGAGGTACAGGAAGTCGTAGCCCTGCAACAGCTGGTAGGTGAATTCCGTGAACGACAATCCATCACGAGCTGTACCGTTCAGACGCTGCTGCACGCTGTCCTTGGCCATCATGTAGTTGACGGTAATATGCTTACCTACTTCACGGGCAAAATCAAGGAACGTAAAGTTTTTCATCCAGTCATAGTTGTTGACCATCTCTGCAGCATTTTCGTCCTTCGACTCAAAATCAAGGAACTTGGACACCTGCTGCTTGATACACTCCTGGTTGTGACGCAGCGTCTCTTCGTTCAGCAGATTGCGCTCCTGCGACTTACCGCTGGGGTCGCCAATCATACCTGTGGCACCGCCTACGAGGATGATGGGCTTGTGACCACAACGCTGCAGATGGCGCAACATCATGATACCGCAAAGATGACCGATGTGCAGAGAGTCTGCTGTGGGGTCAGTACCCAGATAGGCAGTAACCAATTCTTTCTGGAGCAACTCTTCCGTGCCAGGCATCATCTGTGCCAGCATGCCGCGCCATTTCAGTTCTTCTACAAAATTCTTTTTCATATACTATATTTATTATTACTAATCAACTGTAAACTGTAAACCGTAAACTGTAAACAATAATACTACGGTACCGGGTCATAGCCACTACCTCCCCAAGGATTGCATCTAAGTATTCGCCAGATGGCCAAGTAGAGGCCTTTGAAGGGTCCGTGCTTCATGATGGCCTGACGGGCATACTCTGAACAGGTGGGCGTGAAGCGGCACGAGGGTCCCAACAATGGGGATATGCATATCTGGTAGAAGCGGATAGGCAACACCAGCAGCCAGGACATGAGACGCATTATTTTTCGGAACACGAATCTCACGGATTTCACGAATTAAGTTTCTCACCAATCCGCCGCATCAAAGTAACGATACGTCCTTCAATCTCTTTCGAGGGACGATGCCCGTCAGACAGCCAGATAAATGCCAAGAGCAGACACTGTTCCTCGGGCACGTTCTGCCACAACAGGTCTTTATGCTGACGAAAGGCCTCACGTACCTGACGTTTCACCCGATTACGGTCGACAGCATGCTTAAATCGCTTCTTGGGCACACTAATCAGCAACTGTACGGGAGCATCGCCTGTCTGACGCTCTGAGAGCATGTAAACAGCCCTCAACGGAAAAGCAGCCACAGACTGGCTGCAACCGTCTCCAAAGAGCGACTCTATCAGCTTGAGGCTGACCATGCGCTCCCGTTTCCGGAACGTAAACCGTGTACCGTTAACCATGAACCAATTACCGTTAACCGATAACCGTTAACCGATATTAGTCTTCGATGGTCAGCAAGTAGTGCTGCAAGGCACCCGTCATGGAAGGATATTTCTCTGACGGTGCTTCAATATCGAGGCGCAAACCTGCATCACGAGCGGCCTGAGCCGTAGCAGGTCCGAAAGTGGCAATAGCAATATCACCTTGCTTGAAGTCAGGGAAGTTCTTTGTGAGTGACTCGATACCGGCAGGGCTGAAGAATATCAGCATGTCGTAATCGAAGGTCTTGACTTCCTCGGGTGTGAAATCATTGCTGACGGTGCGATACATCACACACTCCTGATGGCTCAGCTTCTTGCTGTCGAGCAACTGTGCCAGACTATCGTTATGAACGTCACTCATCGGAATGAGGTATTTCTCTGTCTTATGTTTTACCATAGTGGGGAGTAAGTCGTCAATCTTGCCTGTTGTTCCAAAGAACACCTTACGCTTACGGTATTGCACATACTTCTGAATGTAGAGTGAAATGGTCTCTGTGACACAGAAATACTTCATGTCCTCAGGAATAGCTACGCGCAACTCCTTGGCCAGTGTGAAAAAGTGGTCGATGGCATGGCGCGAAGTAAACACAATAGCCGTATAGTCCAGTATGCTCACTTTCTGCGTACGAAACTCTTTGGCTGTAATACCCTCTACCTTAATAAAAGGACGGAACACCAGATCTACGTCAAATCTCTTAGCAATGTCGTAGTAGGGCGACTTCTCGCTCGATGGTTTAGGCTGGGATACCAGAATCTTCTTTATCATGTTTTTGTCCTATAAATTTATTTTCAAACTGTCTGTCACATAGTCCAATGCGCCCCAAAAAGCAAGCAAAGGTACCATTTCGAGGGCACAAAAGTACAAAATAATTTGTAATTTAACGACATTTCTTCGGAAAAAGGCTACGTAACACTTAAAAAATGTCAGTATTTTAACAAAAATCAGCACAATTACAAAATAAATAACGACATTTTTCTCCGTCATATCGAAGTAAGCCTGTAACAACACGGCAGGTAGGAACACCGCCCCCTCCATAGATGATATGAACAATATGGTCTTCAACCAATGTCTGTTCTTTTTACTTCCAAAGAACACTGTATTGACCAAAGTATAGAGCCACCACTTCGCCATAAAGTAGCTTACCATCATGACCAAATAGATGGCAATCAGCAAGTATTGCGAGTTCAATATAAAGGTATCGCCAACGAAATGTATGACATAGAAATAGTAAAGCAGAGACAACAAGACACTACTCAGCAGCACCATGAACAACTGAATACGCAACTCAGTACCCGTCTCAGTAATCTCCATGGTTCCCTCGCTGGGTACATAGAAGAATTTCTTAAGCTGACGGGTCACAAACTCATGCGTATTAGCATAGGCGATGACCATCAGTATAAAGAATCCCAGCAGTATCGAGGTAATGATACTATCATTATGGATATTGTAGGGCACGGGGTCACCCGCCACACCATAGCGCCCTCCAGGGAGTTCAGGGTGGAAGAGCGTATCCTTCGAGAAGAATCCCTCACGATAATACTGCGGCAACTGCACGTCAAGCAGGCTATATCCCTTTGTAGGAATAGGCAGATGCAAGGTGTCTATGCTATCTTGCTGCAATGCCATTGCTTAGAGGTTGAAAGCACGCTTGATATCGTCTACACGGTCCAATTTCTCCCATGTAAACAGTTCGACATCAATGGTCTTTGTCTCGTGATAACGACTGGTAAAGGTTTTCTTCACCACCTCGCACTTACGGCCCATGTGGCCGTAGGCTGCTGTCTCCAGATACATAGGCTGGCGCAGTTTCAGCGAACGTTCGATGGCCTTGGGGCGCAGGTCGAACAGTGTCTCTATCTTCTTGGCTATCTCACCGTCACTCATATTGACATTGCTGCGGCCATAGGTGTTTACATAAATATTCATGGGCTTAGCCACACCGATAGCATAGCTCACCTGTACCAGCATCTCATCAGCCACACCGGCAGCAACCATATTCTTAGCGATATGACGGGCTGCATAAGCGGCAGAGCGGTCAACCTTCGACGAGTCCTTGCCCGAGAAGGCACCACCACCATGGGCTCCCTTTCCACCGTAGGTATCAACGATAATCTTACGACCTGTCAGACCTGTATCGCCATGAGGGCCGCCAATGACAAACTTACCCGTGGGGTTGACGTAGTACTTAATATCGTTGCCAAACAACGATAACACACGCTCAGAGTGAATCTGCTGCTTCACGCGCGGAATCAGGATGTTGATGACGTCGTCCTTGATCCTTGCCAGCATCTTCTCTTCCTCGTCAAACTCGTCGTGCTGCGTCGACACCACGATGGTATCAATACGCTCAGGAATACCTGCATCGCTATACTGGATGGTTACCTGACTCTTTGAGTCCGGACGCAGGTACGTCATGACTTTACCCTCCTTACGGATGTCGGCCAGCGTACGCATGATAAGGTGTGCCAAGTCGAGCGAGACAGGCATCAGGTTCTCCGTCTCGTTGGTGGCATAGCCGAACATCATGCCCTGGTCACCGGCACCCTGTTCGTCCTCGTCGCCATTGTCCACACCGCGATTGATGTCGTCGCTCTGCTCATGGATGGCAGTCAGAATACCGCATGAGTTGCCGTCGAACTGGTATTCGGCCTTTGTATAGCCTATTTTCTTGATGGTGTTACGGGCAATGGTCTGTAGGTCGATATACACCTCGCTACGCACCTCGCCCATAATAACTACCTGACCCGTGGTAACAAACGACTCACAAGCCACGCGGGCATACGCGTCATAGGCCAGAAACTGGTCCAAAATAGCGTCACTTATCTGGTCGGCCACCTTGTCGGGATGGCCTTCTGATACTGATTCTGATGAAAATAAATAACTCATCCTAATTTACTATTTGACTATTTACGATTTACTATTTTTGCTAAGCGGGTGCAAAGGTACACACTTTTTACGACATAGCAAAATAAAACGGCCTGCATCTTATTAAAAGCAGACCGTTTTATGTTTTTTACCTATAAATGATTACTCGGCCGGCATCATGATGACCTCGGCATTATTACCTGCCTTCAGCACCTCCTTCACGAATGCAGCAATGCTTTCAGGTGTCTGCGCATTCACCACCTTCTCATAGTCGGTATGGAAGTCCATGCCCCACTTGCGCCAGCTGTTGATCTGTCCCAGCCAGTAGCTGTTCTGCTTCAGCTGGTCGCCATGGTTCTTCAGCAAGTACTCCTTGACCTTTACCAACTTGTCGGCATCGCACGTCTTCGCCATGTTACCCACCTCGTCGCGCATAATCTGCAAGGCCACGTCAGCCTTCTCGGGCTTCATGGGACAGTAGACGTAGATGGTGGCATTCTTCTCGAAGTCGTCGCGGCTCATGCTGGCGCTGGCACCAACGGTGTAGGCAGCACTGGCATCCTCACGTATCTTCTTCAGATATTCCATTGACAGAATCTGACCGGCAATAGAGGCCTTGACAGAGTTCTCCAAATTGTAAGGCACCTTCTTCGAATACCACACCATAACGGCAATAGCCTTAGGTGTCTCAGCTTTGTGCTTGAAGTCGTTCACCACCTTACCCCTGAAGTCAGTATCAATGAACTTACCCTTCTGCACCTTCTTCTGTGAGGGCAGCGAACCCAAATACTGCTCAACCAGTGGACGGATGGTCTGCTCATCGTAGTTACCGATGATAGTGAAGGTGTAGGCAGCGGCATTGGCTGTACGCTCCTTGGCCATCTCGAGGATGCGGTCGTAGTTGACCTTCTTCAGGTCATCTACCGTCATCGGCTTCACACGCGGATGGTGGTTGCCCAGTGTCAGCGTCAGCGAGTCAGAGAAGACGTTCTCAGGCTGCAGCAGACGGTTCTTCAGTGATACCTCCATGGTCTGCATCAGGTTGTCAAACGACTTCTGATCCTTGTTGATGTTGGTAAAATAGAGGTATACCAACTGCAGCATGGTCTCTACATCTTTGGGCGTCGAGCTGCCACTGACATGCTCACGATAGTTACTCATATACATCGATGCACTGGCAATCTTACCTGCCAGAGCCTTCTCCAGTTCGGTATGCGAAAAGTTACCCAGACCGCTGGCCTCTATCACGTCACCGAACATTCTCAAGTTGGGCAGTTCTTCCTCGCCATACAGTGCCTCACCACCGAAGCCCTCGGCACGCAGCAACACCTGGTCTTTCTTCAGGTCGGTCTGCTTCAGCACCACCTTCACACCATTCGACAGCGTCAGCTCGCTATAGCCGAACTTATCGTTCTTCACTTCCTTTTTAATCTTGCCAGGCTTGGGCAGCGTCGTCATCAGCGGCTCGTCCTTCACATTGTCCACGTAGGCTTCAAGATGGGCAGCACGGGCTTGAGCAATAGCCTGCTTCATACCGTCTTCCGTCGGATAAACAGCACCCTCTTTCTCGTTGTTGAAGTTCACCACCACCAAATTGGTGTCTGACGGACTTACCAGTTCCTTCATCACCATATTCACACCGTCGATGGGCAAGGCGGGCACTAGCTGCTTCATGGTCTGATACGTGAAGTCGATGCTGGGAATGGGCTCGTTGTTCAGGAAGTGCTGCACGTAGCTCGACACAAACTGCGAATTGTAGCGCTTGTCCTTATTTGAATACTGCTTATCCAGATTACTGGTATAGTTGGCCTTGAAACGGCTGTACTCCGTAGGCGTAAAGCCGAACTCAGCAGCACGACGGGCCTCCGTCAGCACAGCCTTCATGGCAGCCTCGGTTTGGCCGTCCTTGGGCAGGATAGCCATATCAAAGGCATCAACGCCACGCGACAGCAGATAGTTGCCATCACCTACAGAAGCCTGCAGGAACGGGCTTTCAGGTTTCTCGGCAAACTCCTTCAGGCGGTCGTTCAGCATGCTCATGGCAGCATTCTTCATATAGCTGGTAAGGATGTAAGCCAGATTACCCTTCAGTGAATCGGGGAACGTCTCGTGCTTCATCAGCATCTCCACAATGTTATAAGGTTGTTCCTTGTCCTTGTCGATAACGTAGATGGCCTCGTTATTGTCGGGCACGGGGTATGTCGTCACCAGTGCGCGGTTTTCAGGTAGCACGATGGGTGAGAACAACGTCTTGATTTTCTGCTCCACCTTGTCCACATCGATGTCGCCCACCACAATGATAGCCTGATTATCCGGACGATACCACTTCTCGTAGTAAGCCTGCAAGAACGGACGCTCAAAGTTGTCGATAATCTCCATCAGACCGATAGGCATGCGATGGCCGTACTTCGAGTTCGGATACAGTTTGGGCAGGTCACGCTCCAGCATACGCATCTGTGCCGAAGTACGCAGACGCCATTCCTCGTGAATCACACCACGCTCCTTCTCTATCTCCTCCTGTTCCAAGAGCAAGCCATCGGCCCAATCAAACAGGATTAGCAGACAGGAGTCCACAATACCCTCGCGCGTCGTGGGTACATTACTGATGTTATATACCGTCTGGTCTATCGAGGTGTACGCATTCAAGTCAGTACCAAACTTCACTCCCACACTCTCACACCAACGCAGCATCTCGTTGCCCTTGAAGTGCTTCGAACCGTTGAAGGCCATGTGCTCCAGGAAGTGAGCCAGACCGCGCTGGTTGTCGTCCTCCTGAATCGAGCCCACCTTCTGGGCAATGTAGAACTCTGCACGCTGTTCAGGCCATGCGTTGTGACGAATGTAATAAGTCAGTCCGTTATCCAGTTTGCCCATACGTACATCCGGATCAACAGGAATCGATGGCAACTGCATAGCGTTCTGTGCCACCACGGCTACTGTGCTCATCAGCATCAGTGCAGCCACGAATAGTTTTCTAAGTTTCATCATTCAATACAATCGTTTATGATTATTTGTATTATCCTTTTTAAATGAGTATGCAAAAGTAACACATTTCTTTCAATCTCTCGCGCGTACATATATAATATTATATATTTTTTACATTTGACACGCCACACAGAAAGAATGACAAGCAGTCCTTTTTCCTAATACAATTAGGGCTTAATTCACTTCTATATCAACATAGGAATTGGGGTAATTGTCGCGCATAATATCTGGCACTATCTCACTGTCACCAATCCCACTGACACCTGCAACAGTTAGCTTATAGAAGTTGTTTCTGACGACACCATAGCTCATTGGTCCCATCTGTTCACCAGCATTGATGCGGTGACGTATCCAATAGGTATAATAGGTCTCATAGACACCCATATTGAATTTGCACTGCTTGATGCCATAAGTCTTCAGTTGTAAATCTGTATAAGTCACCAGCTCGTCCAGCAAAAGACCACTGGCGACATTGATGGCCTGAATAGAACCATAAAAATTGTATTTATATAAATAAATGGTATGAGGCCAATATTCCGGACGCTGCTCTTCTACCAATGTATTTGTCTTGTTATCATAAAGGTAAACAAACACAGGACTTACAGCCCCCTTGAAAACGACACCTGGTGAATAGCCGTTCTTCTGACAGGTTTTGAAAGAGGTATTCTCCAGAATATAGACATATCCATGATTTCCGGCAGCAGGCATTGATGCAAAATTCTCTGTATTAAATTTCCCAAACCAGGAGACATAATGCTCTGCGAATTTGTTAGCATCCGATATACTGGACGTCTTACGGTAGAAATACGGGTCAACTACATATTGGTTTCCTTCTTCAGTATAACCACTAAAATGGTCTGGTAGCTGGAATTGGGGTTGGCTACCTAATTCCGACATGACATCATTATGCTGGAAGAGATAATAATTCTTGTTCAGATTCACCAATTTGTAATTGGTAAGGTTAACTTCAGCATACTTCTTGTCCCCATGCTTTAATTCAAATCCGTTCTGAGCTACACCTACCTGTATCTTTGCCAGAACACGTTCCAACTCAATAGCCATGACATATTTCTTGCCTGCCCAGGGTGTTAAATCGATGGAGAGCTGCGAAGTGGCACGGTTTGTCATAACAGGACCTTTATCTGGAATATTAGCTTCCATACCAGTTTGATAAGTGATATTGTCCGTCAGGTTAATGAGCTCGTCCTGATTGTTGACACTAATGGGAGAGTAGTCGTAGTTGGCTATCGCAAAGACATTATATAACCCGACTCGAATACCCAGCGAACGGATTATATACGAGATGTCATATTGCTTGTCATACGAATCTTCATCTTGTGTCAAATCATTGATAACAGCTTTCGTGATGAATTTCTTGGTTTCTGCATCAAAAAAGAACAATTCGAGATGACTTACCGTATATTCGTTTTGGAAATAGTCTTCTTCTGAAAGACTGGGAGCAGCAGCCACATGCAACCGTATAGATAATTCAACCATCTCTTTGGAACCATCGTCATGTAGCATTCCCTGTAAAACGCCATCAAGGGTATTGTAGTCCGCAATGGGTGAATCGGTATATACTGCCTGGACAACTCCCTTTTCATCAATGATATAGGTACGCGGAATACCTCTGGTTGCAAACTGATAATAAAGGTCCTTATCACTAGCCATATAGACAGGCATTGACAATCCTGCCTTATCCCAATAATGATTGACCTCTTCACGAGTTTGACTACGAGGAACGTTAAGAAGTGTTACTGATGTCTTATACTTCTCGTAAATCTGCTGAAGAACAGGAAGTTCTTTTTGACAATCAGGACAGTTCGTGTCGAAGAAGTTAAGCAAATAGATCTGTCCACCAAGCGATGATGAAGAAATCGTTTCACCATTAGCACCTATCAGCATGAACTCAGGAACAACATCTCCTACATTCACTAAATTCACAGAGGCAATATTCTGGTCATTATCATTCAGACAAGACGTCTGCATGAAAACGACAAGCATCATGAGAAGATGTGCAATATAGGATGAACTGTATTGTTTCACTTGATTAGAGTTTTAAATGGTTTTTGGCTCTTAAACGCCAACTATTTACTTGTAACTTAACAAGTTGGTTCAAATCTCCTGAAAGGAAGAACACAATAGTATAGAAGTCTTGTCTGTCAAGGTACTCCTGAATTGTCAATGGTCGTCCTAAGGCAGTGTATAGAGCTCCTATCATACCAATATATTCTGGGAATGAGATATTAAAGATTTCTTCTCCCGTCGATTTTTTCTCAAGAATAAGACGACAGTCCCTGTCTTCCATCAGTCGCAAAGTACTCACATTAAAGCCGACACCTTTCAATTGACCATACTCCGAATCATCGACCGTTACAGTCTGACGCACAAAAGGCTGGTAAGTTATCAGGTCATCGGAGACCAGCATGTTGTTGATATTCATAACTCCATTGGCACTGACAACTTTCATATCAAAGTCACTTGGACTTATTGTCGCGTCACTGGACAACGGAACAACGAGACATGCAAGCTGATTAGTGTTCTTCATCAGAAAGACATCATGCAAAGCATACGTATTGTCATAATGAACCGTTTTCAGACTTCCATAATACAAATCGGGCAATTGATCACTACTATTCGACCCTGTCCCTGCCAGCGAAAGCCGGAACTGGTCCATCGTACTTCTGTCACCGGATATGGAGTAGTGACTATTTGCGGTACCACTCCATACCACAAACTGATAATCACCCTCTGGAAGCCCCTCAATCCTGATACGATGGTTGTTGGCAAGGAGAAGACCCTTCTGCACTTCCATGCGTGTGACGTAGTTCCCTTCTGCATCATATATATATACCACAACATCGGAAATGTATTCTGATGCTGCCTCCACATCCAACATGTTATAGGTATAATGCAGATTCAGCCAAAATCCAACAGTGCAGTTTTCTGCCTCATCCTTAACCCAAGTACAGGATGACAGCAACAATATGCAGAAGAGGATACCTATCTGTTTTAAAGTACAATATTTGTAAGGTCTCTTACAATCCATGGTTTTACGTTTAGGACAACATTCATGTAAGCTTCTCCTTCATCGGGAATATCGGGCATAAAAATATCCACATCCTCTCCCCCAAGATCTGAGACATTGGTAACCAGCATACGATAGAGATTGTTGCGAACGACACCAAACTCCATGACACCCATGATTGCGGGATTATTGTTGTCCAAATGGCGAATCCAATAATTGTAATAGCAGCGATAGCCATCATCCGCTTTTTCGAACTTCTTGGCCTGAAGTACATTTGTTGGCAAACTGGAAGCAGCAACAGCAACCTTCAATGCATCTGCTGAATCATAGAATTTATACTCGAAATAATATAACACTTCCGGATATTTCGTTTTGTCAGTGATCAGTTCCAGCGTGTTTGAACTGTTTAAATGATAAACGTTGTTATTGGGTTCAATAATAGCCTTGAACACCACTCCAGTGGAATATCCATTCTTTTGGGCTGGTGCATACATGCAGTTCTCCAGGCAATATGATGTTTTGTAATTAGGTGTAGAACTAACGGCGTTGAACGATGTCCATTTTGCGGCATTGGGACTTTTCAGGTCAACAAATGCATTCTCGTAATATTTGTCAGCATTAGTGAAGGCTGTTGCATCTATTGCCTTCTTGAAGAAATACGGATCAATGACATATCCATTGACATCAGCGACATTGCCAAAATTTGTATTGACATTCCATTGTGGCTCGTCTAAGGATGTAAGAACAGCTGTATGACGGTATGAATAATAATACTTGGGCTGGTTTACTATATAGAAACCATCAAGTGTTACACTAGCATACTTTGCACCATTGTTGTCTGTCATTTCAAATTGTTCGGCAGACTTGGCTATATCCAGACGGGCAAGCACACGTTCGAGCGTTATGCTAACTACATTTGGTTCATCACCGTCCTTTTTGTTAATGGTAACCTGCACGTTAGCTGATGCCCGGTTCGACATGACGATACCATTTGAAATGTCCATGATCTGCCCCTGAATATAAGTAACGCTGTCAATATCTGCCAAGAACTCATCTTCATTAGTCTTGTTAATCACCCTATCGGTGTTGGCAGTAACGAATATGTCATAAACACCTGGAGCCACAGAAAATTTATCAGACTCGTAGGTGATATTACCGTTTGCATCACTTCCTACATGCGTCAGATTGGCCAACTGAAAACTCTTGGCAAACAACTTGCTCTGATTGTTATATAAATACACTCTGGCATTGTTTACCTTATACTCGCTGGCAGTTCCTTGTACATGGCTATAACTGTCTTCTGCACTACGGGTTATAGCGGAATAATTACTTTGTAACCTGAACACGATGTTACAATTGTCGCTCCCAAGTTCTTTCTTACTCTCTTGAGCTGCAAAATCTTCCGACTGGCTGCAACAACAGAAAGTAGTTACAGCAATGATTAGTAGAAATACGGATTTGTTAAGATGAATCATAAGTTATTGTTTTATTTGTTTTTAATATTATCTGTCTTCTTGAATTCCTCCAGCTGCAAAGAAGCCTCTTTGACCCCTTGCTTCTGAGCTTGTTCTACCAGTTTGACGGCCTTAGCAACATCACCCTTGAGATATGCCACAAGACCTTCATTCATTGTTTTCTCAGGACAATTCTTTACTTTACTCAGATACTCGGCAGCTTCGTCGGCCTCACCTTTCTTAATAGCCAGATAAGCCATCGTCAGGTTGATATAGGTATCATTGGGATAAAGCAGCGATGCCTTGCGGATAATAGAATAGTATTTCTGTTCGTCGTTGGCATACTTGTCAGCCAATTTATAGATTTCATTGAGACTAAGGTTAATAGGACGCGTCTCAAAAACGACTTCCGATTCTTCGACGGTAAAGGGTCTGACTGTGTAAACTACAGTATAGTTAGTACAACGCAAAGATGGGAATATGTTTTTCAGCACATAGGAATATCCTTGGCCAGCCTCCCTGCGCATACGACTTTCTTTTGCATCGGGATCAATCTTGGCATTAGCAATGCCGAGCAACTTCTCGCGCTGAGGAATAGTCTTGTCTCTCTTCAGGTGCTTGATAAACCCATCCCAGTTTTCACCCTTGCCATGTGCCTCCATCTTGATTCCTTTTACCATACCTGCCCGCTGCAGATATTGGTTAAGGGCTTCGGTACGCTTCTCACTGAGCGACAGGTTATGAGCATTCAAGCCTTCGGGCGATGCATAACCTTCAATGACCATTTTGCGGATACTGACATTAGAGTCGTTCTTAACAATGTTCACTGAGTTATGTATCTTCTGCAACTCAGCAGGGTTGTTCATATAGTCTGGCAAGATATTCCACTTGTTCACCACGAAGTTGATATATGCCGATCCTTTCTCTTCGCGAACCTTCACTCTTTTGTCTGCAGGCGGAACCAGATAGACGGGAAACAGGTTAACCTTCACAGCGACTTTGCCGACTGCCACTGGTTGGGGACGCAAGGCGCCGACCAACTCTTCACCTCTTGATTTCTGCCTGTTGCAAGCACAACTGAGTTTGCGGACTTTCAGCACAGCCTTCTCCATCCAAGGCTCATATTTCACACTGCGAAGATATTCAATCTTCAAATCCTGACCGTTCTTTTTACGCAAAGCCAAGGCATCAGGATACTCATTTTTCAAATCACGCTCAAAGTAGATTTGCTGGTTACGACTATTAACAAAGATCAGTGGCAACTCAGCTTTTCGCAATGAGGTAGTATCCACCAATTCAGGTGATAGGACGACCGACTGAGCAGCGGGTACATCCTGTATGGCAGTTATTTGTAAGGATACTACCACATTGCTGTCAACCACTGCTATGGCAGAACTGTTTATCTTCATCAGATAATCGTATTTGGCTTGTTTGGTCCTGACATCTGCAAAAGTGGAAGAAGCGGATGCCGTGACAGGCAATAATATCAGGAATAGAATTCGGAATAGTTTCATGTCAAGTTGCTGTTAATGTTAAAAAACGTATGAAATACTTAACCCTAATCTGGAGACACCTATATAGTGATAGTCATCATACCCATAATAGGTTCCACACTCCTCACAATCAGTCTTTTTGTAATTGATATAAGTATACCCGACACCAATCTCCGCACCGACATTCCAGTGTTTGGCCAAGGCATATTCATAACCACAACCTATGCCACCGCCAGCCAACCATCCTTCGTAGCGTTTCTGCTTGAGTCCTTTGAGCAAAGTGAACAAAACGGCTTGTCCGCCTAAATTAAACTCACCAGAATGAACATAGGGACCGAAAAAGAATCCGTTCATTACCTGACAGGGCCATATACGGTATTGAGCCTGAACCAACCAGTGTTTATGCACTGTTACATTTCCTCTTTTCCATGGCCGGACACTTCCATAAAAGTCCAATGAAGTAGATTTCGTGCATGGAATTTCCACACCTGCCGATAAAGCCCCCATCAAATCAAAGGCTATGTTATTGTTGACGGCTATTCGCTGTGCATGAGTTGAAATGACCCCTGCAATGATCAATAACACAAATAGTACTTTCCGTTTTATCATTAGTAATACAAAAAGAGTAATAATAGACTGTTTATCATTATTTGTTTCCAAAGATAAGAAGAAAAATCGAAACAAACAAAAAAAAAGTGAATTATTTTAATTTTTGATTAAAAAAATGAATGGTTAATGCATATAAATTCCATTTTGCACACCATAATATAACGCTTCAAAATGTCAGTTGATACTTCTGTCGAACAGCCTTCGAAAATTTTAAACGACAAAGAAAAAGCGGGAAAAGTTCTGGAACACGAACTTTTCCCGCAATCATTAGTTCAGTCAACTGATAGTAATCCAGATTTCTTCTCCACGATCCAAGGCAGCAGTTATCTCAAGCATCACCATCTGTAAGGCGGCACGTGAATTGATGACCATGCCCTTTTTCCTGTTATAGCCAGGAAGGATGCATCCCTGCGTGTCGCCAGGATAGTTGCCAGCATGGATGCGGATGCCACTGAATCCTGGCACGTCAAGCAGGATGGGCAGCCAACGCTGAAAACGATACGACTTCGTAATCAGCACACGGTAGCGTCCCTCAGGGATGGCCGTGCGTCCTGGCACCTTCTTCTCCTTCTTCAGGTTGCGGCGCTTGGGCTCCAGCGTATCACACAGATAACGCTTGTCCACGGTTACTAACTGGCCGTCGATGCATTTCATCTCTGGCTCCTGCTTGACATACAAATGTCCTACGGTGTACGTCGCCATTTTGGCAAAACGCTCTAACACCATTTCAAAAGTCTTCTTCATACCTTCTTTGGTTTTGAGAAGTTATAAAAAAGAGCGCGCTCAGAACGGATTTTCCGTTCCAAGCGCAAAAGTAGGCAGTTTTCTGCAGTCGAGTCTTAGAGGTATAAGAGGGTATAACGAAGAATTAACACTTTTCTTACATTTTCATCTTGTTAGCCTCATTTATGACGCAAATATCTTGTCCATACTTCTGCTGCCATTTTATTAAAAATGGAGCGTGGCTCATTCACGTGGAAGTTACCTTCTAAAGTAGATTTCCATTCCTTTTCCGTAAAATGAATACCAAGACATGAACCAATTTCATTTGCGACATCCCTCGCTTTCACAATCCCTCCGTCTGTTCGAACAAAGGCTTTCAACTGACAAGCAGCCCAGATAACAAGAGCAAATTTCCCTTTCAAGAAACGTCCCAATCGGAAGCATGTTTGTTGTTCAGTCTTCTGAACATCGGAGTCCCGTAGAGGAGATTTTCCAACCACCTCTCCGGCGTTGGCTGATGCTTGGAGCAATTCGGCGAATAATTCAGCTTCTCTGCTTTCATATTTCGCTTTTAGTCTTTTGCATTCTACCAACTCATTCAGAATGTCAGTGGTTGTTCTCATCTCATTACGATTTTTCTATTAGTACCTCTCCGGCAAAGAGGTAGTCCTCTAATTAGATTAAGGTAGCGAACCTGCATCGAATGATAATGATGACAACGCTTTGTCGACCACGATTGCATAAATTGCCTGTGCAAATATACGCATAAAATCCCTTTGCACAGGGCTAATTAAGAACTTTTAACACCAGGCAGATTAAATAACTATTGTACACACGCGAACCAACTGCTAACTTTGCACCAAGAAAAAGGGCCGACACCTCTAACACCTCTAACACCCAAAAATGGGACCGAAACCCAGGAAAACGGCGGCGCCATTTGAAAAAATGGCGGCCTCACGCAAAAAAATGGCGGCTCTAAATTTTCAAACGGCGCCTCCGCTCAGATGAACGGCGCCGCCATTCGGAAAAATGATGTTAAACCTCATAAAAACTAAACTAAAAATGAAGAAAAAGACAACTTTCAACCGCAAAGGCCTCATCAATGAGACCGCAAACGTAACGGCACTGCGCGAAATGCGCATTTCGTACTATTCCTGTCTGGCCAACGCCCTGCGCGAATCGGCCGACGACGAGGAGATTGTATGCCTGACGGCACGCGCCTGCCGACAGGCCGGACTGCCCGAAGAACCCTGTGTCCTGCGAACCATCGACCAGGACCGTCTGGCACTCTCTGATGACGAGGTACGCAAGATATTCCGCGTGGCCTACACCGACAAGGCTGTAAAGCCACGCTCCGTGCTCAACCAGAAGGAACGCATCGCCCGAGGCATAGCCGACTTTTTCAGCCGTCGCTACGAACTGCGCTACAACACAGTGAAGAAAATCGAAGAATGGCGTCCGCGTGATGGCGTCTACCACGAGTGGCAGCAGCTGACCGACCGCGACCTGAACCGCATGACCTTCGAGCAGATGAACGAAGGCGGTGACGGTTGGGGCATCGACCTCCAGCTGTACCTGCACTCTACCATGGTGCCGCAGTACAATCCGCTGACGGAGTTCCTCAACGGTTGCGGACGCTGGTACGGTCATAAAGATCATATTGCAGAGCTGGCACGACGCGTCCCCACAGACTATGAGGACTGGGAACCATTGTTCCATTGCTGGTTCTTAGCCATGGTTGCACAATGGATGAACATCGAGTCGCGCTTCAGCAACATGCTGGTGCCGATGCTCATCGGCGGACAGGGCACCCACAAGACCACATTCTGCCGCATGCTGCTGCCACCCGTTCTGAGCGACTACTTCGTGGACGACATCAAGATGGACAATGCCGAGCAGGTGGAGCGCGTCCTGGCACGCATGGCCCTGGTGAACATCGACGAATACAATGCGAAGACCGAGCGTGAACAGGCCAAGATCAAGCGCATCCTGGCCGAGAAGGACGTGCAGGTGCGTAAGATGCGCAGCGACCAGTATATCCGCACGCAGCGCACCGCCTCGTTCATCGCTACAACGAACTCGCCTACCCCACTGACCGACCCGACGGGTTCACGCCGCTATATCTGCTGTCCGGTACAAGGCATCATCAACACCGAGCCGACCGTCAATTACCGACAGCTCTATGCCCAGGCCGTTTACGAAATCAAGCATGGCGTACGCTACTACCCCACGCGCGAGGAAGAACAGCGCATGGAACAGCATAACCAGCAGTTCCAGATGTTGCGAAAAGCCGATATTGTTTTGACCGACTATTTTGAGCCAATGGAGCGGGCCAAAGAGAATCTCATGATGTTCAACGAGGTTGAAAAAGTGCTCCGCACTCGCATTCCTGCCAGTCAGATGCCTACCATCAGCGAACTGTCAACAGCACTGACGCAACATTTCCAGATTGGTGCAGTCAAAGGCAATCGTGGCTGGTATATGCGTCCGAAGGAATAGCCCTTCGGACGTCATTTGGGTGTTAGAGGTGTTAGAGGTGTTGGTCCTTTTTCTTTGGTGCAAAGTTACCAATTTCTACTGACATTCCCAAGTTTTTCTCAAAAAATATTCATGAAAAATCCTTCTTCAAAGTTTGCACAGGCACTCGCCAAGGTTCTCGAATAACCACAGACTAAACCGATACTTCTGCAGAACAGAGAACTGGTCCCCGTTTCACTTTACACGGTCACGCCCGTCCGCATTACGTCGTGGTAGAGCGGTGACTGGCGGTCTTCGGCCATGAGCACTGGTTCGATGAGGAAACTGACCTCGCGGACGTCGCGCCAAAGTTTCTTGGAGAGCTCGAACTTGCTGCTGCCATAGGTAGGCACGATAACGGCCACGTCAATGTCACTGTCAGGGTTGGCGTAACCCTTGCTGTAAGAGCCAAACATCATCACTTTCGGCTCCACATCGAAGCGGGCGCTTATGACTCGCTTGTATCTGCGGACGAGTTCGAGAGCCTCGTCGCGGGTAAGTGTCCTTCTATCCATTGCTGCATCTGTTTGGTTTCGTCAATGATTTGTCGGCAGGCCTGCGGTGTAAGCGTGCGGGCAAGTTCTTCTTTGTCTTCAGGGTAGCGGGCCTCGATGTTGTAATTGGTGATGGTATCGAGGAAGTCGCGCTGGTCATCCTTAATCCCATTTCTATTCCGTAATTCAGGAGCCTCCATGACTATCTTTATCGGATAGAAGGTCGTTTGAGCAATATCATGTCGCGGAACATGAGACGAGTCTCCAATCGTCCGTCTTTCTCTACGTCCCAGTTGCGATATTCCATTTCCTGCTCCAAGGAAGAGAAGAACAGGTTAAGGCCGTTGCGCTGGTAGAACTCTAGCAGGTGCGGCTCGTCGTAGGCATCGACTATGAGGTGGCGGCAACCCGACTTGTTGTCAGACGACGTGAACCAATGCATCACGAAATCGATGATTTGAGGGCCAAGATGCAATCCTCTGTACTTGACATCTACGCCAAGCTGGGCAAGGAGGATGGAGGGATAGTTGATGAGTCCCTTCTCATGATGTACCTCGCGGCCTATCTTCTTCTGGCGGGCATTGGGCAGACGCTTGGTGAAGATGCTGGCATTGGCTACGGTGAAGCCTGCGACAATCTCTGAGGGATTGTCGGGCAGACAGAAATAGTAAGTTTTGCCAAATAGCTCGTCTTGGTAATCCTGAGCCTCGTTGTGGAAGAAATCATTGACAGATTTCCGACCACAGTCGAAAGTCTCGATATTCAGTCTTGGCGTGCCTTGTGGCACAAACTTCAAGTCGGTGATTCTCATTTCTGCAGAAACGGTGAGCGTGCAATAATATCTTTATAGATGTCCTCAAACTCGCCACGATATTCTGACCCCGCCAGATGCTTGGCATTGTATTCGCACTGTTCGATGAAGCGTTCTGCCACCTCACCTGTCAGCACCGGGATATTTGTAACTGGTATTGCCATATTCTTATCTCCATAATAAATATAATTTTCGGCCTTGTTTTTAAACAACGCAACCTTTGGCTGCAAAGGTAACATTTTTCTCTGATATTCAGCTCTGTTTGCCCGAAAAAGTATCAATTTCATTCATTGATTTAACTTTTCTATCGAGTTTTTCAACACCTAATTGCATTTTCAATGATCTATATGGATTGCAGGCACGTGTCGATGCCCTGAAGTAAGCAAACAGGGATGGTATAGTAAGCATAAAGGGGGCAGAAGGCCTTTGCGCAGGGGAAGAGAGGCCTTCTCGCGAGCGTTTGCGTTAGCCCAAACAACCGTTTGCGCCTACGCAAACGACCGCTCGCGTAGGCGCAAAAGCAGTCCATACGTTTTTGCATAAGGGGTATAGTTGGGGTACAGTTGGGGTATAGTTTTTAGCAACTATACCCTGAACTAATTGCCTATCAACAAGCAAGTTAAAAACGAAAGGGGTATAGAGGGTATAGTTTGATTAAATTTCAGTATATATATCCTGCTGAGCCATCCGCGTTTTTAACATGAATCTTTACTGTCACTGATTATCTTCTCGCCAAAGTAGTCAAACAAGAATATTGGGAACGCATTAAGGATGGCGATTACTAACAAACTTGTTCCTTCACTCTATCCATACACTACTCAAGCAGTACTCTGGTTCTATCCAAGGTAATGCTAGTCTTTTGACCTTGGCTACACCTTGGGTACACCTTGGGTATACCTTGGGTAGAGTATGTGAAATCCGCCACAAAAGTATAAAAAATCCATCAAATAGAAAAAGAAAAATTGATATTTCTACTGACGAGCATATCCGAAATTACCAGAATTGGCTAATTGTCGCACGTGCGAGCAGGGGTGACGCATCGCCGAAGTCAGGAAATAGGGACATCAAGCAATCAATTATCACAAGAGACACCAACCGTTAGAGCTTTCGAGACGTATGTTCACGCCTCCCCTCACCAGCCTGATGGCTTCTTCTATGATGTCGTTGTCTGTCATCTTGTGATAGTTTCATAACACATCCTCGCCGCCTCTTCGTCGGGCAAGCAATCCAGATGCCACATCGGGATGGTGGAGGCAAGTGCGTTCTCCGTCTGATGCCAGCCCTTGTCTATCTCCTCGACGATACCCAAACCATTGCCTAAAACACTTGGATACAGATTCATGTATGCTTCGACACCGTTCAGGCGCTGTATCTTGTTATAGGGAGCCTGGCTCAGCCTGACAATGCCGCCGATGGGGTAACAGACATTCCTGTAGCACGGTATTCCCCAGCCCCAGGGCGAGCCATAGACCACCCCGTCTCTTACTACAGGGAAGTCGTCGTTGACCAACTCCGTCCCCTCAACATGCTCCAGCCACAATCGGGCGTGCGTACTTTTCCCTTCACCGCTGGGGCCGAGGAACAGGTAGCCCTTGCCTGCACAACTCACCACGACGGCGTGAAAGAGCAGCGTATCTTTTCCTGCCGTCGCCAAGGCAAACAGCATCATCAGCGCATCATTAAAAACCGTTTTATAAATGCGTCTCTTCAAGATGAGCCGACCTTCGCGGTGGTCTTTTGAACAGATCAGACAACCTTCTGACTTCGTTCTTCTTCTTGCAAATTCAAACACGTCGTTTCCCGAAGCAGTATGGCCGTGGATGACAGTCGTCCTGTCGCCCTCTATCCGATACACTTCCATATATTCAGGCACTGCGCCGCTGTCTTCTGTCAACGTAAACAACGGCTCGCTGCCTTCACATTCAAAAGGTTCATACCTTCTTCCCATCAGTTCAAAGAGTTCGGCGCTGCCGCTGACGGTAAACGTATGCCCAGCCACGTTGTAATGTCTCGTCGTCATCTCTATGCAATGTCGTTCTTGCTCAGATAGCGCTCATATTCGTTTTTCATGCCCTCCGTCATGTTGTGCAGATGTTCCTGCCGGAATTCCTGTGTACATGTGCGGATAGGACACATTACGAGTCGGATACACTGAGGATAATAGGGACAGGTGGCGCATGCCTCCATGTCGGATTGACGCTCCTTGAACTTGAGGAGGATTGCCTCGTCGCGCTCCTCGCTGTCGATATGCCCGAAGAACTCGCGGTCGATGTAGTGCTCGCATTTGCTGAGGTGACCTTCAGGAGTTATTAATACGCTTTCGTCGTCATCGGCCATGCATTGATTCTGTTTAATCACCCTCTGCAATCCCAATAGCCGTTGTCCTTTGTAGCCACATGCTGCTATCTGCTGCTTCAGTTGCATCCGCTGGGCAAAGAGTTCAGCGTTCTCTTCTGGTGCACGCTCACCATACAACTCATGGGAAAAGACCAAGAGATGCTCGTTAGCGCCAAAGCGCTGGTGAAGCAACTCTACCAATTCTGCCATCTCCCCTATGTTGTGCTTGTCAACATTCAGGCGAATGTCCACATGGATGCCGGCAGCGGTCAGCATGCCGATGTTCTCCAGCACGCGCTCAAAAGCATTCACACCCCGATAGACATAGTCCTTCACGCGGTTGTAGGTCTGCGCCATGCCGTCGAGGGTTATCTCCACATACTGCAACTGCCACAGATTCTTGGAACGCTCCACCATGTCGGCATCGAACAAATAGCCGTTGGAAACCATCGAGGAACGGAACGGTACGCCTTGCTCGCGGAGTTCCGTACAAATCTGGTCGATGACCTTGACGTTGACCAACGGCTCACCGCCAAACCAACGGATATTAACTTCCTCGTCACCACGATGTGTCCCGATGTAGCGCACCACCTTGCTGGCCGTCTTGGCGGTCATGGTGTCGGGCTTCGCGCCCTTCTCGAAGCAGTAGAAGCAGCGGGCGTTGCAGCCGGTGGTGGGGAGGATGGTGTAGGTGGTGATAGCCTTGTCTGGGGGCGTGAGGAGCGCAGCCATCTCGCGAATCTCGCGACAGGCTTTCCGGTCGTCGTGCTCCTGTGGCACTAAGAACCAACGGTCTATCAGTTCCCGCAGCGCCGTGATGTCTGCGGCCTCGTCGGGTGTTAGCAGCACGAGCGAGCAGGTCAGGGTGTTGTATAGCAGCACGCCGTCGGTAACGGGCTGCTGCACCACATAGGTCATCAGTCGGTAGCACTGACCGTCAGCACGTTTCTGTCTGCCAATAATCCGTTCAATCAGCGGTGTTGTCGAGATGATGATTTGCATTGTTCTCTTCAGTTTCTAAGATGGTATTCCATGTCAACTCGGTCGCCTCCTTGTTGGGCAGGTTCCTGAGGTGATAGAAGGGTATTTCGTCGGCGAGCCTGCCCATCAGGGGGGTGAGCAGCGCCATGGCGGCATCGTCCCACATGGGCATCATCACCTGGTTGAGCAGTACAATCATCGTCTCCTGCTTTGTGAGACGGCGGATGCTGTTCTCAGGAGCCTGCTCCAAGGAGATGAACGCACGGATGGGCACCTGCTTCTGTTGCCTGATACGGTCCTTGCCGTCCCATGGCATGCCGAAGCCTATCCACTTGCCGTCGATGCGACGCAAACCCGGACGGTCACCGTTGATGAAGTCGGCACCCTGATGCTCCACCCAGAGCTTTGCCTGTGTCGATTTACCCATGCCAGAGGGACCGAGGAATACCACGCCATAGCCGTCTTTCTCTACCAGCGCAGCGTGCAGAATCATCCCGTCGCGCATCGTCATGCCAGCCTCGAAGGCGACAAAGAGGGATATAGAAAAACCTGGCGTTATCCATCTTTTTATTCGCTCGACATAGAAAGGGTGTCGGGAGATGTAGAGCGTCATCTCGCTATAGTCTCTGGCGCATATCAGCACACGTTTGATGCTGTGCTTAATGTCTTCGTCCATCAAGGATACAATGGCCCATGAGTCATGCATGTCGTGGACATTTATAAGATCTGTTTCGCAGACAATAGGATATGTGATAGCCTCTTCATATTTACGCTCAAGAAGAGCCTCGTCACCCATGCGCAGGGTAAAGGTATGAGTAGCAGGCATCTCCTTGCTGAAGCCGGCAAGGAATTTGATTTTTCCACTACTGTTGATGTCATCATCCACCAGCAAGCGGTAGTTGGCAAAGTAATATTCGTGCATGGGTACTAAAAGATTTTGGGAAATAAGCGGTGCAGTTTGTTCATTACTCGGAATGGCAGTAGCAGCATGGGACGCAATGGCAACAGCGCGTTCCACAGTCGGAACACCTTCTGCCATCGGGGCGATTCACAATCAATGGTGAGACGCCCGCGCTTGATGAGCAGCGCCTTGCCCAAAATCTGCTTCTTGGGTTGCCATTGGTCTGGGCGCAGGTTTCCGTCGCCGAAGGTCTGCACACGTTCACCGTCTATCCGATAAAGCCGATGCAGGCAGTAGTCGCCACCAGCAAACTTGCCAGGGAACAGCACGATGTTGCCCACCTTCAAAGCCTCCGTCTTGACAGCCACTAGCATGACATTGTCGCGAAAGGGACGGATGAAAGGCAACATACTACCACCTGTCACCTGAAACCAAACGGGAATTTGCCCCGCTCCTTCAGGCGACTGCCCCTGCAGCGCTACCCATTCTTCTACGGTCAGCGATATTTTCTTGTCCATTGTCTTCTTGCTGGCGGAGGTCAGGCAACTACGCCTGCCTCCCTCAGCAATCCGATGGTCTCCTGCACATCGGCAAGCGCCGTCTCAGGCGTCACGTCATACGCTGCCACCAGGGCGGCAGCCGCCTCTTCGGCGGACTTGCCAGCCTGTAGTTGCCCATAGATGAGCGCAGCGGTGTCGTTGAGATTCAGTGCGCCGCCAAAGTCCTTGACGTTCGCTCCAGTTGGCAGCACGACGTTCAGACCGCACACCTTGCGGAGCACAAAGTCTTTGTTGAATCGTAGCTTGCTCATTAGTCATCACAAATATTGCAATCAGGGTCATAAGAAGAAGAGCAACCCGAAGCAGCAATACCAGTCTTGTAATCGAACTCTACCTTCTGAACGCTTGGCTTTTCGTAAGTCATTTTTTCTGTTCTCATCTTTTTTGAAATTTAAATTGTTAAATAATATGACCTTTCGGTCGTTAATGATTATTTTTCTTTCTTTTCTGCCGATTTGATTATTGCCTTCAGATAGTTGCAATAATCAGGATTGCACTGGTGCTTGGCAGCCACCTCCTGATGGTGCACTGGGCAGTAATGGCATTTGTCGTTCACCTCGCAACTGTGGCATGCCTTGGGCACCTCGTAGTTCTTCGTCGCTTCGTTCACCTCGCACCATGCCTGACGGAACCCATCGCGCAGCGGATGAGCGCATGCCACATCTCTGGGGAAGGATAGACAGGGCACCATGACACCATCCCAGTTGACGGCAAAGCCCGAACGGCCTCCATCGCAATATAGCCCCTTGTCAGACAGCATTGGGCGGTTCCGCCGCTTCTTAAAGAATTCATGGTCTGCAGCGTCATACAGCGGGGGAAGCATTTTCTCCTTCTTCGCCCTGATGCTCATTTCTTCTTCAAGAGAAATATCGAAGTCCGCTTTCTTCCTGCCCGTATTGTCATACGGGTCAATCAGACTGCCGTTCACCATCACACTGACACCAAACGACCCTGCCAACTTCATCACCCGCTCCGTCCACGGCGACATATAACTGCTGGGCGTCACCATAATCTGAATCGTCAGTCCAGCCTCGACGGCCATACGGATATGGCTCACTACCTGCTCGCAGGCATCCACACCCGTCACCGCTACATACGACTCGCTGTCGCAGCCATAGAGGGAGATGTCTATTTTAAAAGGTCTGTATGTCTGAAACCGTTTGATGGCTTCTTCGTTGAGCAGGATGCCATTGGTCTTGATGGTAGTCTTGATGCCGTGGTTGATGAGATACATATAGATATCCCAGAAAGCAGGATGTGTCATGGCCTCGCCGCCCGTGAGCATCGCGGACATCATACCCTCGTCGATGGCCTGCTGGATGAGCGATATCCATTGCTCGCCCGACAGCATCCGATGCTTCACCGACGGGTCTTGCAGATGCACATAGCACATCTTGCAGTCGAGGTTGCACAGCGGTGTCAACTCGAAACAGCCACTATACGGGATGTCCGCCTCGCGGGTCCGCTCCTTTATCATCGCCAGGAATTCTCTATAGGGTAATTTGTCCATAAAGTAATGTTTCAACGAGCAAAGTTACAAAATATTATTCACTTTTTATGGATAAAGCATTTTTACCCCCCCCCCGATTTTAACACAGTTTAACCCTATTTGCAAAAAGAAGAATATGCATTGCAGAGTTTTTCGTCATAACGGTTCTGTGCATATGCCGGTCCGTTATAGAGACGGGCAAATGCTTTCCAGTCCTTTTTCTGCAAGGCGGCATGCTCGAACTGGCTGATACACCGCGCCAAGGATGCCATGTCGCTTTTGTTCTGTCACTTCAGACACTCTAACGACTGTATTATAATCCTACTTTATAATAATTCTGCTTTATAACTCTCAGACAAGGTGATAAGGTTACTGCCTTCCCATGATTTCATCTGGATAATAAATCCTTACCACATTGGGATTCTTAGGCCTCTCCCTCAAAAACAAGGCATAATGGATCTCATGGTTCTTTGCAAAAGGTAGGCCTTTGGCAATTGTCTCAAGACGTGCCAGCTCTTCTTTTGCATCAATATGTTCTTGCCATTTGCATTCACCCAAGAACAAGTGCTTGCCATCAAATGACTCGGCAACAATATCCAACTCCACAGGAAGATATTTGTCTTGTTGCTCATTGTAGTAGCTGCCCCACCAACGTGAAGCCAATCCATATAAAACACCATCAGCCCCATGAGAACTTATATAGTTCCTACACAATTCTTCCCAAGTATGACCATAAAAATCGTTTTCAGTTTTCTTAAACATACTCAAAACGGCTTGGCTGTTACCCAACTCTATCAAGGAGTTGTAAGGAAGAACATAACGATAATGAAAACGAAGCAATGGATCGGAGATGTGATACAGGCCCTTCTTACTTTTCTTCTCCTCCTCACCAAATGGGACTTCCTTGTTAATAAAGCCAAGTTCCTTTAACCTCGACAGTTGTGGAGTGATGTCTGTGGCTTGCTTCTCTGCCCGCGATGCAATCTCTGACATCTTGTTTGCACCATAGCCAATAAATGACAGAATGGATGAAGCTTGAACCGTATCCCGCATTTCATCATAGAGTAATTTTGATGGCTCTTCGTGCAAAGTGCCCTCCGACGTCAGCATCAGGTTTTCTATGGCATCGTAAAGGCTGCCATAGTTTTCGCGCAATTCCCAGTACCTTGGAACACCACCCCAAATGGCATACTCCCTAACAGCCTGTTCTGCATCACACTTTAGTGCCTGGCTGACAAATGATGGTGCAATAGGACTCATCTTCATAATTTCATCTGCCCTGCCATAAAGCGGTTCCTTACTGTCAAGAACAAAACCTTGCATCATCTGTTGTGATGAACCGCAGATAATCAGGTCGAACTTCAACTTCTTGTCATCAAGCAACTTCTGGAGAATAGATGGCAGGGCTGGGCAGCTCTTTACGAGATAAGGGAACTCGTCAAGGCATACGGTTATACGGTGGTCTATAGATCTGTTCAGACTAACAAAAAGCGACTCCCATGTTGGGTAGTTGGCCATGCTGAATCCTTCGATGCTCATATCTACAGCAGCAGAGAACAACTGCCGCTGACTTGGTTCTGAAGTTCTGTCTGCCAAGAAATAGATGTCACCCCGGCTAAAGTCCATCACCTTTTTTATTAGTGTGGACTTTCCAATACGTCTCCGGCCATACACCACAATGAATTGAGGTTTCTCTCTTTCCAGAGATGCCTGCAAACGAGCAAATTCTTTCTTTCTGTCAACAAACTCCATATCTCCAAGCTATTATGATAGCGCAAGGCTGCGATTCAGCGAGAGCAAAAGAGCTGGCTCATTTTGCCGAGCGAAAGCAGTCTCGCGGCATTTATGCCGCAAAGATACGCTATTTTGGTCATTTAACCAAATCTATTAGAAATATTTAAGAATATAATTCTACTTTATAATAATTCTACTTTATATGCACGAGGGGACAGGAACCTTGTGCACACTGAGTTTCTCGTCATAACCGTTTTGTGCGTATGCCGGTCCGTTATAGAGACGGGCAAATGCTTTCCAGTCCTTTTTCTGCAAGGCGGCAAGCACCTTTTTCTAATTCATCATAAAAACGGTACCATGTATGCTGGAAGCATAATGGTTTCCTGGTCCTTTGCAAAGTCCTTGGTATATACCAGGTAACGCCACAATATCCTGGACGAATAAATACGGCAGAACTCATCAAGCGAAGCATGCGACTTACTGCTCGATGACTTTACCTCAATAGGACAAATCTTTGCTCCACGAGAAAGCAGGAAGTCTGTCTCATAGTAGTGCTTCTCATCGCGTGGCCAAGTGACTATATTTACAACGCTCACCATATACCTTATTATAATATATAGCAAACGCTGGGATATAATCCACCCACGCAGACGCTTACCGTTGCGATTACCTCCTGTGGAATGGATCTAAGTTGCGCAGTTAGAGATCTTTTACCCTAAACAGTTCGCCCCCCTTCAGAACCCCTGTAAATAAAGGGGGTGTGAAAGATTTCCTTGGCAGGAGGGATGAAAAGTATTGTGGCTATTGAAAAAAGTCCGTACCTTTGCCACCGTCAATCAGAAATCACCGGTGACTATGAGACACACGAGAGATCTTAACAGAGTACTAACACAAAAACTAAAGAGACATGAACAAAAAAGAAACCTTCAAGTTCATTGTGCAGCTTATCGCTGCTGTTGCGAGTGCCATTCTGACGGCACTGGGAGCCAGCTCTTGTATAGGAGCCTAAATTAACCACCTCCGGCAGTCCGGAATGTCGGGGATGAAAGATTAAAAATTAAAGATTAAACATTACAAGCAACTAAAATTAGACAACTATGTTAGAATTGAATATTTATCAGAATCAGAATGAGAGTGCCGAGACTTTCGGCAAGTGGTATGCACGCGTAGAGGGTAAGGAGCAGATGTCGGTCTACGACATGGCCGTTCACATGGCTAAGCACAACACGCCATTCTCAGCAGGTACGATTGAGGGTATCCTAAGGGACTTTGTTGACTGTGTCCGTGAGCAGTGTCTGCAGGGCAACACCGTAAAGATTGATAATCTGGCTATCTTCAAAGCCAGCGTTTCAGCCAACGGCTTGGTGCTGGGTGAGGGTTACAAGGTGAATGCTGGCCTTGGCACCGTCCCCGCCACGAAGAATGCAGACGGCACCAGCCGTACGCCTGACTACACCAAGGAAGGTCAGTCAGCTATCAGTACGGTGCGTCTTGTTGCTCAGGCTACTGGTGAGTTTACCAAGAAGCAACTGAACGATGATGCCAAGTTCCGTTGGACTAAAGCTGCCCGCGAGAAGATTGATGCCATCATCAATCCAAATGGCACTAACTCTGGAACGACGAACGCTCCTTCTGGAGGCTCGACAGGCGGCAACACAGGTGGAAACACAGGCGGCAACACAGGTGGAAACACAGGTGGAAACGGCGGTGGTGGCAATGATGATGCCCCCAACGAGAACTAACTAAAGACAGGAGGCCTGAGCTATGCGCTCAGGCCTCCTTACTTTTTATACTCAACTTCTTACCTTACTTCTCAAGACGCAGATTCCACTTGGAATTGTCGCTCTTGAAGTCGTATTCGGCCAGCGTGGGTGTTGAGTCGCCTGCTGAGTAGATGCAGTACTTCTGGTTCTTGCCCTGACCAGGAATAGCGTAAGGCATAATGCGGTAAGTGCCGTCGGTAAGCTGTTCGACACGCCAGAGCTGCTCGTCAAGTTCAGCATACGCCTTGGTGGTCAGTTCGAGGTCGGCGGTAGCAGTCAATGCACGGTTGGTACCCTCAATGCGGATAGCGAAGAGCGGTCCGGCAATGGTGCCTTTACCTGTAGGCTGCAACTGCCACTTCTGCCAAGGACGGAACATATAGTCGCTGCAACGAACAGCAATGTCGCCAGCGGGCCATGAGCCCTGTACCTGTGTGAGTGTCTGTTCAGCAACGGGCTGAGGAGGTGCCTGATTAGCCTGAGGACGACCGAAGCCACCAGCACGGGCTACATTCATACGGACAAAGTCGACACCAAGTTCGAGTGAATAGCCACGACGCTCGCTCAGGATAGCGTAAGTGCCTGCCTTAACCTGCTCGCCAGCGTATGGCCAGCCGTTCTTCCACAGCAGGGGATGGATAGCCAGCGTAGAACGACCACCCTGGTCGAAGTCTGCCTCCCAGTGGAACGACATAATCTCAACACCCTCGTCAAGAATAGTACGGCCAAAGTGTCCGGCACCAGTCTTGCGGTTGCCAGCAGCAATGACCATACGACCACCACCATGGAACATGTCGCGACCAACATTGTCGATATAGGGACCTTCAACGGAGCGCGAACGGCCTACCACGATGTTATAGGTAGAGTTGACACCGTCGCAGCAAGTGCCGTGAGTACCCAGCAGATAGTACCAGCCATCCTTGTAGATAAGGTCGGTAGCCTCGCAGTCAATGGCGATATCTTTCTCCTTGTTACCCTTTACACGGAAACCTGTCTTGGGGTCAAGCTCAATAAGACGGATAGTGCCAAAATAGGTACCGTAGCTAACCCACATACGACCTGTCGTAGGGTCGAGCAATACACCTGGGTCAATGGCATCTTGATCTTCCATACCATCGCTGGCGCAGACCTCGACAGCTGTTGACCACTTAAAGTCAGGCGACTTGGGGTCAAGAGTCTTATTCCACATGGTAAGGATACGGCCACTATGACCACCACCCAAGCCACCACCGGTGGCACCATAAATGCAGAGGTAACGGTCGCCAACCTTAATGACGTCAGGAGCTGCACCGCCACCAGGGCGCTCAGCGCCACTGTGCCAGTTCCAGCCATCCTCAGAGATAAGGCCGCCGCCACCCGTGCCAAAGGTATAATACTTGCCTTCGCACTCAGCGATAGTTGACGGGTCGTGAATAAACGGTTGTCCGATTTGTGCATTTGCGGCTGTAGCTATAGCCAGTGCCGCAAGAATTGTATGTAGACGTTGCATATTATTTGCTGTTAATAATGGTATAGTTAGTTACAGGGTTACCTTTCTCGTCGAGGAAGCGAACACAGAAGTCGCTCATGCCAGGGCCGTTGATGACAGCACCACGCAGAACGTTACGGCCTTTCTTCAGAGTGAGACGACGCGACATGCAGTCGTCCTTGACCATACGGCGGTCACCACTCATCAACAGGACTTCCTCGCCATTAAGCCACCACATAGAGGCTGAGTTAGAGCCAACGGCCAGACGGACGTTCTCGATATCCTCAGGGCAGTCGATGATGGTGACACCCCAGAAGAGTACGCCATAGACCTTAGTACCATATTTCTCGGCAAAGCGGAACAACTTGACATTGAAGTTCTCGCTATCCAGTGCATGCCAAGTCAGTGTCTGCTTGACGGTCTTTACCTCAGGCTGTGCGGGAGCCTGCTGCATGCCACGACCGAAACCTGCGGGAGCCTGCTCCTGCTTGAACTCAGCCTTTACCTTCTGACCGTCCTTAGGCAGAATGGTCTGCTGACCCTTGAAATACTCGCGGTTGAAGTGCTCGCGCAGATAAGAGTCGGTGAATACGGTATTACCGCTGTTGGGTTTGTCGATAGGCTCAAGCAGCGTCCAACGACGGATAAAGCCTTCGTTGTCAGGTGTAGCAGGCGTAGCAGTAGCAGCCTTGAAGTACTTGGGACGGTTCTTGAACTGTACCCAGTCAACACCCAGTTCGCCAGGACCTTCGTTGGTAACGACGATATCAGCAACCCCCTTTGGCACATAGTCCAAAGTAACGGTCTGGGTAAGCCACTGGTTGCGCATGTCGCGACGGAAACGCATCATCATGCCACCACCCTGACCGCCAGCAGGCTGCTCGGGAGGTGTGACAGCCATCTTGATACGAGCAATAACCTTACCCTTGGCACTACCCTCGCGGAGGCAGAACTCAGTGTCGCCACTGGCCTTGGCACTAATGACCATATAGCCATCGTATAGGCAGCTGAAATCGACATCAGCATAACGCATCCAACCCTTGGCAGGAATGGTAGCATAGTCGCCGCTGAAGGCACGGGTGGTGTCAACATGTGCGGTAGTCACGCCATTGGAAGCGTTGCTGTAGCGGTCAATCTCAATCTTCTCAGTGGCCTGGTTGATACCTACGCCACGCATGGTCTCCTTCACTTCCTTGATAGTACCGTCGGCATTGAAGGCCAGCTTCTCGATACAAACTGAACGACGTTTGTCATCGTTGGGCGAGAAGAAGTTGGTGTGATAGAACAGGTACCACTGACCCTTGTAGTTAACGATGCTGTGGTGATTGGTCCAGCAACCGTTGGGATGCTCAGCCATGATGAGACCCTTATACTCGTAGGGACCCATGGGGTTCTTACTCATAGCGTAGCCGAGAACTTCGGTATTCTCGCGGACATACGGATAAGTGAGGTAGTACCAGCCGTTAGCCTCAAAAGCAAACGGACCTTCAGCCTGACGGTTGGGCAGACCTTCAAGACAGTTTACGCCAATCATCTCCATTTCACGATTGCCCCACTTGACTGTTGACTTAGGATTGTCGTCAGCCAGTTCCTTCATGTTGGGCTTCAGCTTAGCACAACGTCCGTTACCCCAGAAGAGGTAGGCGTTACCGTCAGAAGCCAGCAACACGCAGGGGTCGATACCGTTGACCCCCTTGATGGCCTCGGGCTCGCAAACAAACGGGCCCTCGGGACGGTCAGCTACAGCCACACCGACACCGAAGCCACGCATGCCCCCTTTAGGCGATGAGGGGAAATAGAAATAGTACTTACCATTGCGCTCGACACAATCGGGAGCCCACATGGAATAAGAGTCAGGACGCACCCAGGGTACCTTGTTCTGAGTCACGATGACACCGTGGTCGGTCCAATCGGTAAGATTCTCACTGGAGAATACGTGGTAGTCCTCCATGCAGAACCAGTCCTTACGCTGTCCAGCAGGGGGCACGATGTCGTGCGACGGATACAGGTACACCTTATTATTAAATACACGCGCGGTAGGGTCAGCCGAGAACAGGTCACGGATGACGGGATTCTGTGCCATAGCCGCCTGAGCAACCAGACACAGTCCGAAAATTGATAATATAGTTTTTTTCATGAATTACGAATTGTGAATTACGAATTACTTAAACTGCCACCAGTCGAGACGAACGTCACCCTGGGCATTGCTGAAACAAATATAGAGATCATGGACGCCAGTGGCTCCAGCAACCTTCGTGCTGAAGGTCTTGTACTTGTCAACAGAACCAGTGCTCTTAATAGTAGCCGTACCAATGACGGGGCCATCCTGGCTGTTCAGGCGCAGCGTTACGTTACATCCTGATTTAGCAGCGGCTGCGGCAATGATGCTGAACTGCTTGGCACCCTTACTACCGAAATCGACGCCACGCAGACGGATATACTCGCCATCGTTGATATCAAAGATATACATATTCTTCTTACCAACAGACTCTGGCATATCCTTGACGACACCCGTATTCTCGATGCCCATCTTGGCTGACTTCAAGCCAAAACCCCAGGCCATAGTCTCAGCCTCCACACGGCGGTAGGGGTTGAGCCACTGAAGCTGTTTCATCGGTTGCTGGTCAAGCCAGTAAGGAATCTCCTGAATGGTACCGTCGGCATTGTAGGTTATCTCCTGTGCCGACACCGAGCGACGCTCATGGTGTTGGAAGGTCTCGAGGTGCATCAAGTCGTAGTCCTGTCCGAAGACATAGCTATGTCCCTTGAAATCGCAGATGCCCGGATGGTTACCGCGGTCGCGCTCAGTAGGACGCATGATGTACCCCTTCTCTACCCAAGGACCTGTAGGCGAGTCACTCATAGCATAGCCTAAAGCCTCAGGACAGCAGGTGCTGGCAAAAGCAAGGTAGTATTTACTCCCCTCGCCCTTTGGAGAGGGGTTGGGGGTGAGGCTTCTCTTGTAGAACCATGGTCCTTCCTGATAGTGCTGAATAGCCCAATTGGCTTTCTGGCTCCAAGGGGCACGAAGATTAATCTTAGCACCATTCTCCTTGACGGGGCGCATAACACCGTTCTGGGGATTAAGCACATGGATGTCGCCACTGGTCGAGATCATATCCTCGTTAAGCTTGATGTAATAGACATAGGGATTGCCCCAGTACATGTAAGCCTGACCATCATCGTCGATAAACACAGAGGGATCGATGTCCTCCCAGTGTTCGCGCTGCCACACGAGGGGTTCGCCCAGGGGATCCTTGAAAGGTCCGTAGGGTGAGTCAGCTACCAGCACGCCAATACCATGACCATGCAGAGGGGCATAGAGATAGTACTTACCATTACGCTCAACAGTCTGGATGGCCCAAGCACCGTTCTCACGCGAACGCCAGGGGAAATCCTTCAGCGAGGCCACAGCACCGTGTTCGGTCCAGTTTACCATATCGGTGGTAGACCATAACAGCCAGTCGTACATAAAGAAACCAGCAGAGTTCTTCTCGTTCAGGTCGGGAATATCCTCGGGCGAGGCATCGTGCGACGTATATAAGAACAAGGTGTCGCCCACAACCAGCGGCGAGGGGTCTGCCGTGTACTTAGTCTGGAACAACGGCATGTTGACCTGTTCCAGTCCACGCATCTCCCACCAGTCGAAGTTAAAGAGCTTCGGACCCTTACGGCCTTTGAATACGAAATACAAATCAGCAGTAGTCGGCAGGTCAAGACCAGAAATGGTACGCGAAGGCGCGTTCAGGTCTTTAATCGTCGAGTAGTCCAAATCAAGGTTGATGGTCTGCCACTTCTCCCAACCGCCTGTACCAGGTACGTTGACGGTACCAAGAAGTCGTCCACCGACACTGTCAAGGCGTATTTCAATCCGTCCGCCACGCAGGCCACTGGCCACACGTGCCTTAAATGTCCGTGGGTATTTCTTGCCAAACGCCACGTTCTGCAGCTTGATGTAGTCGCCATTGTGGATATCAGTGACATAGACACCGACCTCGTCATTCTGTTCAGTCTTCAGACCACTCGAGAAAGCCATTGTTTCAGCCTCCACCTTGCGGAAGGGGTCAAACGTTGCAATGGGCTTCACGCCTTCATCAGTAGGCAGAATGGTGGGAAAGCTACCATCAGCATTATACTTGAACTCCTCGACAGCCACGCTACGGCCAAAACCGCCACCCTTAGGCAACTTGCCCGTATGATAGAAGAAATAGCTGTGACCGTTGAAGTCGGCTACACCACAGTGGTTGGTAAACGACTTGGTGTCGCTCAGAGGCATAATCTCACCAGCATACTTCCAAGGGCCTGTAGGCGAAGAAGCCGTACTGTAAGAGATATGCTCAGGTACACCACCGGCAGCATAAAGCAACTGGTATGTGCCATTACGCTTGGTGAGCCAAGGACCCTCTGTGTACGAATCCTTATACTTCTTACCCTTTTCGCGCTTGCTCATAATAGGGCCACCAAAGGCTTCCTCAGTCATGTCGAGACGGCCCAGTTCACCGCTATACGATATCATGTCGCGGTTGAGTTTCAGGTAGTAGCACTGCGGATTACCCCACATGAGCCATGCCTGTCCGTCGTCGTCAATCATGACGGTGGGATCGATATGGTCCCACGAGCCATTCTCGAACAGCGGTTTTCCAATAGCATCACGGAAAGGGCCTGTAGGCGAATCGCTCACAGCCACACCAATAGCCATACCCTTCGAAATCTTCGAGTGGGCGCAGATGTACCAGTAGAACTTACCGTCACGTTCGATGGTCTGTCCTGCCCAGGCACGGTCATCAGCCCACGAGAAACTCTCCAAAGCCAAGGGTGAGCCATGGTCTTGCCAGTTTACCATATCCTTGGTGGAATAGACACGCCATTCCTGCATCCAGAAGAAATCGGCATTGTCCTCATCGTGACCGGTATAGACGTACATCGTACCGTCATAAACCAACGGAGCAGGGTCGCTGGTAAACCATGTTTGAACAAAAGGGTTTTGTGCCATGGCCGCCGTAGCAGCCAGGCACAAACCTATCGTTGATAATAAAGTTTTAATCATCAATTATCAATTATGCATTATGCATTATCAATTATGAATTATCAATTACTTAAACAGTCCCTGAGCCATCTTATAGAGGCAACGACGCCAAGTCAGGAACTCATGGGCAGTACCCTCAGAGATCAGACCCTCGGCATTGAAGCCAGCAGCCTTCAGAGACTCGACGCTCTTATTGATGCCATCGGGATTCTCCTTAGAGCCGCAACCCTCAAAGATATACTTCACAGCCTTGGGATCCTTGATTTCGTCGGGAGCATACTGGCCACCGCTGAGCAGTCCCCAGTAACCGAACACCTCAGGACGACGCAGGGTGATGAGCTTCGTCTCCATACCACCCATAGAGAGGCCTGCCATAGCACGGTTCCACTTGTCGGCCTTGGTCAAGAAATTAGCATCAATATGGGGAATGAGTTCGTCAATGAGCACCTTCTCAAACTCCTCAGCAGTAAATCTACCAATAGAACCGAACTTGAAGTCGTTGGTCAGACCATAAGCCATAACAACAATGAAGGGCTTGATTTTGCCGTCAGCAATCAGGTTGTCCATAATGAGGCCTGCCTTACCCTGTACGGGCCAGCTGGTCTCGTTTTCGCCCCAGCCATGTTGCAGATACAGCACAGGATAACGCTCCTGAATACCCTTCTGACCTGCCTTGACGGGCTGGCCTTTCTTATCTACAAGCTTACCATATGTAGGTGGCAGATAGACATTGGCTGTCTGCATCTTGCCAGTGCTCTCGGACCAGAAGATGACCTGCTGGATGTTGCCATGAGGAATATCCTTGCGATAAGCGTAGAAGTCCTGATCGCGAGCAGGAATCTCGATACCACTCTCCCAACGGCAAGAGCCGAAGTAATTGTGTGTACCAGGATCATTGAATGTACCACCATCAATAGTCAGATGATAATAGTGGAAGCCAGGATCCATCGGACCCTCGGTAGTACCTACCCATACACCATCCTTATCCTTGCGCAGCACCGTACCACCACGACCACCAAGGCCCAGGCTGACGATAACAGACTTAGCCTCGGGAGCCTCTATGCGGAAGCGGGCATAACCCTCGCTGTTTACCTTCGGCCACTCTTGTCCGGGCTGGTTCATTGGGTTGGGAACAAAGTCCTCTTTAGGCTTTGCATTGTCGAGCTTAGCATCAAAATTCTTGATGGCATAGTAAGCCTGCTTGGGTTTGTAGTTCTCGTCGAAAGGCAGCGGGTGGTTGTTGACACCCAGCCAAGAGTCACGGTCACCGAGGTTCCAGAAGGTCACACAGTCGATGACATCCTTATGTTTGCGAAAAACCTTGAAAATACGACTATACTGGTCCGTCAGCATGGTGTTCATATAGCCAGCTACGGGCTTGTTCTCACCACGCGAGAACTGCAGTTGACCACCCATTTCCTGATTCATACGGATGTCGAGCTCAGTGATGTGGATGTGCTTCACCAATTCCTTGAAACGCACAATAGCCTTCTCAAGTTGTTCCTCACTGGGGAAGTAGATGTTATAGTGTCCCTGCATACCGATACCATCGATGGGCACACCAGCATCCTTCATCTTCTTTACCATATTATATATACGCTCGCGCTTGCCTTCGTCCACACAGCTGTAGTCGTTGTAGAACAGCAGGGCGTTGGGATCAGCCTCGCGTGCGAACTGGAATGCCTTGGCAATGAACTCGTCACCGCAGAGTCTAAAGTGACGACTCTGACGGTAGGGACTCGGCTCTTGGCCACCGAAACGGCCCCAGCGT